>Ga0116231_10000041_pt1 | contig 124436 bp, 86 predicted proteins | sample S1TSphgellanicum_2_FD_89695 | JGI IMG/M metagenome (GOLD analysis project Ga0116231, IMG submission 89695) | Host-associated microbial communities from peat moss isolated from Minnesota, USA - S1T2_Fd - Sphagnum magellanicum MG | ecosystem: Host-associated > Plants > Peat moss > Unclassified...
GTAAAGCTATAAGAGCATAACTGGAAGGTCAAGTCAGGGAGGCCAGGTCATTTAACGGAAATGGAAAGGTTCAAATAAGAGCTAGAAGAGGAAATGATAATAGGTAGCCTGACCCCACTGTGGTTGGATTGTAGGGCCATAGGGCCAAGGCCGTTGGTTGACATGTTGATAGACAGTGTTATCTACACTTCATAAAATTACATAAACTAAAAGAAACAAGCAGTCTCAAAATGATGCATGCGCATTTCTGAGCTACCAAAGGGGCCGTAGGGCGTAGCATATATATATATTTGCAGGCCTCAGTCCTCTTTCTGAATGTTGGGCCACCTATAACAAATGGCGTGAGCCGTATGCGGGGATACTTGCACGTATGGTTCTTAGGGGGGTTTTTGGCCAAAAGACTAACGCCTACCTGACTAAAGGCACAGAAAAATTCATTGAGTATAAAACATACCTTCAAGCTTTACCTTATTTTGATCGTTTAGAGGGCGACTGTGAAGTCCCCAAATGAACTCTTCCGAAAAGGAGGTGCTGCAGAGACCCGCGACAAAACAGATACGACTAATCGACATATAGGATATGATGACAACAACAACATGTCGTAAAAAAAGATAACTAGAGTCAACCCTTGGTGTATTTCCAACTACATTCCTAAGTGTCAGTTAAACAAAAAATATCGTAAATGAAAGATGCCAGTGGAATGATTAGCCGAACGTGCTAGGCTAGGAAAAAAAAAAGCTTGCTTTTTTTTTCTTTGGCCTTTGTTCATAGGGTAGAATGTTGGATTTTTTAATGAAAAGGGTTGCGTTAATAAATATAATCAAATTAATTTTGTTGATTACAAAATTACATTCCAAGGGTTTAGAAATAAGTATAGGAGACATGGGTGCAAAAAAAGGACATTATTTGATGTTTTCAATAAGGTCTTGGCACTCCAAATGAAAGTATGTTATTTTTGAAATGTTTTCAAGTCTTGCAATTTTTTTGGGTTTATATTTGAACATGACATTAATTTTGTTTTTCAATTGATTTGAATCATTCACTATAACATTTATTGATTGAAAATCTAAACATACATATCCCCCTTTCATTGTTTAGCATCTTAGAATATTGATTTTGTTTCGGGACTCAAAACACTTGACAAAAGGGTGTCATGGTTCTTATTGTGGTACCCCAACCAAAAATGCACCCTTTAATAAATTCACTTTGTGTAATTGCTTTAACAATTTACAAATACAAGGTGTGTTAATAGGAGGTACAACAAACATGTACGACTTCAAAAAATAATGCAATTCACAATATAAGTTAAATCATAATGCACATTTTCATCATTAATACTAAATCGTATGTGTATTGTTTTTTCTTGATGTGTGCCCAAGGAAAACCAAGAACAAACAACTGTTATGAAAAAGTTGTGAAAAGGGTTCCAATTCCATTTTATTGTGTCCACTTGTGAAATGATTAACATGAACATTAAAATTTGACAATTATAAGCAGAACACATTGCTCAATCATTTACTCATACACATTTTTACATGTCTTCTTATCATAGTTCATTAGGGTCTATGGCATATGGTATAAGGTCTACAATCTATGGTTTAGGTTTTTCATGTGGGAATGTAACTCTTATAATCATTTAAAATCTCAACCACTTGTGCAGCTTGATCCCAAATTTGCAAGCCTTCAATTTCATTTAATATCAAAAACACTTGGTTGCCCATCACAAAAATTAGTCAAGCACCTATGTTAAGGTTGCAACAAAAAGAACAGTATTGATCTTAAACATGCATATTTTAAAATTATGTACCAATGCATGTTGCATATTTACAAAGGTATCATTAGATCACTATATGTAATAATGAGGTATCATAGGAGTATTATAGCAAGGTTATACAAGTCTAGTTGATTTTTTGATACTAGGACTAGTACCAATGTATATATTGAGGTTCCATGGATACATCTACCCAACTTTAGTAGATTCTTCATCTTGCATTTTAAATTCTTGGATAGATGGGGAATAGGTTGTATTTGGAAACTTAGACTTGAACAATGAATCAATTGGACCATTGTTGCATCCTTTGTACCTATGTTCAAAAAGTCATCGTTTGGTTGACTCTTGCATGTCCCCTCCTCTCATGCACACACAATACTGACATTGGAAGCTAGGTCAAGATGTGCACCTTGCAACAAAGGCACCCAACACACAACGGTCTCTTGTAGTAATTTATTATACAACTTTGGCAATCGACATTGGTCTATGAATTGATTAGGAAACACATTGACATTATATCTCAACACTTCTATTGTACTCCTATCACCTTCTTTCCTTTTCATTGCCTTGTTGGACCCTCCAACAAGACACAAGATCTCCAACAAATGAACTTCGTCAAAATTGCAACTTGATGTTTGTGACTTCCCCCCACATCAATATGGACTAAATATTACTTTACAATTGAGTATCACTCTTGTTGTTCAGTATGATGCTAGTCAGCTCATCACCTTGCCATAGAAGCATTCTTGCTTTCGACACATATAAAATTATCGCTATGCATTTGTTTGATGGCAAAAATGCTATGGAAGCTTCAAGTTGAAACTAGCAATAGTTAAAATAGGAAGTGTTCCATGAAGCTCACCCAAAAATAGAACTCCAAGTTCACAGTAACACCTGGGTGAACAATCCTCGGAATGTGCGATGATGACTCCTTATCCTTAGAACTTGCTACACAGTTTTCTTTTGACTTTCACAAATCCATGCTAGTGCTCCCAATACGATCCTGACTTGAAAATATAAGCTGGAAACATAATCAACAATGAAAGGAACTACATAACACCATAATACTTTATTTCATGAATGTTTTGTTTGTTGTGTGGCAAGCTTTGAGACATCAAGAAGGTCTATGAGCTCAGTTCTTTTGCCCCTTATTCTAAATTGTGCAGCAGTAGTGCTGTTGCAACATAGGTAACTGTGAGCAAGAAGTTTTACAGTAGCCACCCACAATTGAGTCTGTTGTGTGCAACGTGGTAAAAGAGTGTCAGTCTGTAGACTGCGAGTGAAAATTCTATAATACATTTCACTTATTGTAACTATGCAACTGTGAACCACTATGGCTACTACCAGACCTATATCTATAGGTGTTTTGCCACTGCAGCAAGAGTCTGGCAGATTTTATGGTAGAGGCTGACATTAGTTTACCTGGTCCAGTCTTGGGCTTTGCAGATGGCAATAACATGAACGCTCCAATGATACTTGAATGTAGATTTGATGCAGCTCTGGTAAAAATGTGATGGTATCATAGAGGTCTTGGAATACTGTTGAACAAGGGAGCTGGTACGCAAGAAACTGTATGTTGTCACTCCTCCAGTGTCAGTGTATGTTTTGCCCTGTTTTTGCATATCAACAAGCTGCTTCACCAGGCTGATGCACTAGTGTGAGTTATTGGAAAGGACTTGATCAAATGGCTGCCCATTCCAAAAGTAGGCTCAACCTACAGATATTCTTCTTCCAGGACCCATTGATATGTCAAGCTTTATATGGCAGCCAGTCCAGTATGTCTACTCAGAGGTCCAATCAGCAAGGCCTGCAGTTCCACATCAATGATCCCTGTGGTCAGCTGCCTGCTCTTATCTCTGCATCTCGACTGTAGGCTCCTGTCGGTGAAGGATTGCTCGAGCTTGCTTTCCTATTACTGATTGGCTGTGGGCTTCTTGTCTGCATTTGAGAAGGTCACACATTTGATCATAAGATTATGCCACAATATGTGTGAGAAGACCTTATGGAAACTAAGGAGACATCAAGATAGAATCCTAGAATATTTTGCTGATTGAAATGTTAGTTCCTCTTAAGTACCTCCTGGTGGTTGCAAGCACAATGTAAAAAGCACATGGCATCAATTAGTGATGGGAACGTACTTTGATAGTTTTGAATCCTGCCTGTCAAAACGAGCCACCCCTTTGAGGTCTTCCTGGAAGCAGCCTGCATGGACCTGATCCAGCAACGCAAAACATAAGCCATAATCTTTCAGTTTGTCTTAGAATAGGGTTAACTGCTAGAGTATGCTGTTGATGAGACATGCTCCGGTAGACCAGTGAAGACACAGGAAGATTCAAATGACATTGTGCTTCAAACATGGCATTTAGATGGTTCCCTGTGCAAGCAGAAGCACCAATAGTGGAGTAGTCTGAAGTTCTCTGACCAAATGAACCTTTCAAGACCTCCAGTTTGTTCTGGTTAAGCAAGTTCCTTTGTACACATCAGCACCTCAATGAGTACCTGATGAGTCTTGTCCAGATAAGTAAGTCCTGGCACAGTGACATTGCGAGCCAGTTTCAGGCTGAGTGCTAGCTGAACTTGTGAGAGATGGGCCCTCACAGTGTCCACCAATGGTCCTTTGCAAATTGAAGGGGCAGCATCTTTTGCAAAAACATTTGCACTGCTTTCATTGGAAAATTTAGCTTGAATTGCTGCAAGACTCTCACTCACAGCCTCAGCCCTCTGCTGCAAAAGGATAAGCTCTGAAGATGAAGGTTCTTGTGTAAATAGATGATTCTTGGGTAAATATAGTTCTGTTGTCAAAGGATCTTGCTCTTCTGGACTGTTCATGGTTGCCTCCAGGCTCTCATTTGTCAAGCCCTACCAACCATCCAACATTGTGAACATTAATTAGCATTAGGACTTCTAATGGCAATGAGTCCCTCCACAACCACACAAATGGACAGCCAGCTTGTGATGCCATATGAGATGAAGAAAACATAACTTTAGATGCAATGCATGGACCGTTCAAAATTGTTTAGTAATGGCAAACCACAATATATGCATACAGGACTTGCAATTGCAAGGTCTTGAAAGTTTATCAGAGATGGGCTCAGTTTCTGTTGATAAGCAACTGATGGGTTCTTGAGGACAAGATGCAGCTTCAACAGCATCTCAACAGCAGTCTACTGCAGACATGATATAGTGAAAATGGGCAACTCACGATTTGTTTGGCCAGCTGATTAACTTTCCCTGCAAGAGCTGCATATTGCCTCGTTTTCTTCCTTGGAGTAACAGCTTTTGTCTGCAATCTACCTTGGACTTTGAGTGGTTTATGGTGTGCCTCTGTCTTGCAAGTTGCTGGAGCTTTGTTCATCATGGCGAGCTGCTGCTCAATCTTTCTCACTTCCAAAGCAAGACCCAAGAGTTGGATCTCCTCTCTTGTCTGAGAGTCTTTTCTGTGGATACATATCCAGACTCCAGAGTAGTGAGTGCAAATGTCCCAAGGGCCATTCTATAAAATGGTTTTGGACCTCTGCATAAACTGCTTATTCTTTGGATGCATTGAGCTTGCATATACACAATGCAGTTCTGGGAACACTGACCTTTTGATAATGGCACTCTTGGTTCTTGGAGATAAATGGGTCTGTCGATCCTTGGAAAGGTTGGGTTGAGGTCGATGTTTGTCAGGCAATTTCTTCTTCTCCAAACTCTGAAACAGGTCTTTTCTAATGGGCTTGAAGCTTTGAAGATGAGGAGCCTGCAACACCATCAAAGGCAGCACTCTACTGTTAAGTACATGTCATGACAAAGAATCAGCTTTCTCTTGCATGAGAGTGCAAAAGCCAACATTTCTGCAAGCAGAATCCACTACTTTAAAAAATCAGCTGACTTCATCTTGAAGCTTTGGCATGATGGCAGGCTCACAGAGAACTAGGATAATTTTTGTTTCTGGCATACTGATGCAGCAGTTCAGCTATAAACCAACAATTTTTCAAAGCTGTTGTTGGTCATACCTGTACCAAGCTGGAGCTGTACATTTTTTTCCTTGAAGTTGGAAAGTGATCTGCAGCTCGAAATGGACTAGAAGGTTGTTTGGTCAGGCTTTTTCCCCCTTTGGTTTGTAAATCAGCTGCAAGGATTGTCTTCTTGTGCAATCTTGAAAGAGATTTTGGATGTTTTTCTATGAGCACAGTGTGGGAGAGCTCTGCAGGAACTATATTTGTCTTTCCAACTTTTTCCAGAGCAACAACTTGCAATGGGCTGCTGGTGGTTTCCTGGTCATCTGACAACACATTGTGATCCTGTAAATGCAGAATATCATTGGTAGCCACATCTGCATGAGACAAAATTGTGGCTTTTTCTTCTTCTAAAAGTGAATCTGCAGAGAGCGACCTGTGGGAGTTAAATGTGCCAGCTGGTGGATGAACATGCCCCTCTGCTTTATTCTCACTGTCACCATTTGGTTGAGTTTGGTTTTCACCTCCAGTGCTACTGAATTGAACTTTCTCAAGTAGTGACTCTTGATCATGGTTGTTTTTCGTCATGATGATCTGCACACAGAGAATAAAGATAGATTATAATCATGGACATCAGTCATAGAGCAAGCTCATGCAGAAGAGAGTATTCGTCGAATGTAGAACATCACACCATTCATAGAGAAAGATTCAGAATTGCAAGTTGACATTACTTTCTCTTGGCAGATGCCTGTTGAGGCCTTTAAACCAGAACTCCTCTCCTCAAACCGTTTTTGCATCTGGCATAACTCTGCTTCCACCACAGCTAGTTGAATATCTTTCTGCTGTAGCTCTGCTTCTGCATTTTCTGCCATTTTCAAGAGATTGGCCTGATGCTCCATATCTTTCTCTTCCAATTTCTTCCTGAGAGCAATGTTGCACAAATTTTTTGTCAAAACCACACATAATTGTTATAAATTGAATCAGAAAGGACAAATCTCACAGATAGTAAATAGAAAGCAGTGCCTCAGAAGATCATCTCTCTGGGTGTCAGAAAAGAGAACAGAGTTGGAGTACATATCTATGGGACTGCAGAGAAAACTCTGAAATGATGCTTTCATGGTAACCATGGTTTCAGATCCAACCTAAAACAAACACAACAAGAAATGAGTCCAGTCATAACCTTGCAAGTGTCATTCACAAGGTGTCAGACCATCACTGAGGTCCTTAATCATATGAATGGCAGGACTATCTGCCATTACTCCCCACTGACTTTATGAGCTCCTGATGGTGGATGTAGATAAGCTAACAGCAATCTGCTCAATATTTTGTGCACATGTTTTTACGAGAACCTGCATCCTGAGTTTCTATCACATCTTTGAAAGCAACAGGAAGATGCTGTCATGAGGTGGCAAGCATTCAACAGACACAATCTTCAACTGACAGTAAATTCTGCTATGCCACTGGAGGCGGGGTGGGGGGGCGGGGGGGGTTGACACACTAGATGAAAGCAGTTCACTCTCAACATGTTAGGTTCCATAGTAGCTTCTCTTACATGGCCCCTGCAATTTCAAGATTCAGCAATTCCACCATATCTTGTTCTAGCTTGACATCGGATGATACTTCTGTATTGACCACCACATTTGGGCCATAGTCTCCATCAAGACTCCTCACACATTTCTTCATAGACAAAGTTGTTTGGTTGTTTTTTTCATCAGTGACCTCACTTCTGCATTTATCCTTTGTGCTTGATTGGCCTCTCAGTGTCTCCAACTCGGACTTCAATTTCTTGGTTTCAGCTTCCATAGCCAACAACTGGGATCGAAAGACCCCAATTTTCTCATCTTTCACTCGCATCTGCCTTTCAAAAGCTTGAACCTCATGCCAATGTCTGTCCTCAAGGTGTGCAGTATGCCGGCCCTTTACAACCTCCAGCCACTCTTTGAAAGCAGGGTCCTTCATAGGCTCTAAGTTCAAGCAAAGATAAAATATCATAAAAGAAATCAGAACAAATGGATCAGTCTGGTCTGCACATGATCTCTTTAGAAAATGATACATTGAGATCTCTGTACGGCACCCCAAAAAAATCAGAACAAATGGATTGGTCTGCACTTGTTCTGTTCAGACAACAATACATTGAGATCTCTGTACTGCATTCCAAAAAAATCAGAACAAATAGATTGGTCCGCACTTGATCTGTTCAGACAATGATACATTAAGATCTTTATACTGCATCCAACACAATTGACAAAGCAGATAACACACTAGAGAAACAGGCAAAAGAAATGAGAGATATGGGTCTCATATTACCTTCGAAGTTAGATGCTCTCCAGCTGCGCTGTACCGGGGTAGAACTTTCTGCATGAGGCTCTGGGAGCTGCCTCTCTGATCTTTTCCTCTCTTGCTCCTGCACGTCAGTGTGTTGTAGCTCAACAACAATCTCCTCCAGCTGCAGTATCTTTGTTTTGTACATTTCTATTTCGGAGTCTAGCGCCTCTATTTGCCTACCATACAGAGATTGCATGCTCTGCAGCTCTTCAGCATGCGCTTTGCGTAGGTCTACAAGTTTATCTAAATCGGTTCTGCTTCCTAAGCTGCGTCGGGAAGGACGCACCGCAGCATCCTGCTTCCCACTACTACCACTACAACTGCTACTACTGGAGCTGCTTGTGCAGCGGCCCCTTTCCTCCGCTAGTCTCTTCCATCTCTCCTTCTCACTCTCCGCCTGTTTCCTTAGGGCTTTTGACTGTGAGACTTCTCTGGCAAGTTCCTCCTTCTCCTCTCTCTCGATACTCGCTCTAAGCAACATGACTCGTATCACTTCTTCTTTATCATCTAGGTCTTTCTGGAGAGTTGCTAGATCGAGCAAAAGTTTTGCAATGGTTGCATCGCGGTTCTGTGTCACAGCTAATATATCTGCTTTCGCTTTCTCCAGTTGTTCCAACGCCGCTTCCAGCTTGCGTTCCGTCTCTTGCTGCTTAGCTGCGATTTGAGCCATGAAGGCCTGCTGCTGTTGACGTTTGTTACCGTCGTCGGTCGCAATCCTTTCGCGCAACTCGGCGGCAATCGCTTCCGCCTTCACAAGTTTTCCTGCAAGTTCATTCCGCTCTTGCTCCTCCGATTGCGCTTCCTCTATGGCTCTCATCATGAGGAATTCTTTCTCGCTCAGTGTCTCTTCTAGTTCTTTCAGGTGCTTGGCCTTCGCTTTGCACTCTTCACAACATCTGGCGCTGCTCCTAGTACCTGCTGCAGGAGTCGATGATCTAGGATTTATGAAAAATCCGCTTACCTCTTTCTTTAGCAAGTCGTTCCTCAATAGATCAATCTCATGTCGAAGCTTCTTGCTCTCGCTCCTCCAGTTCTGCTCTTGGCTTGCATAAATCTGTACAACTTTTTCGTTCGCCTTCGCGTCTTCTTCTCTTCTCCGTTTCATCTCCGCAACGTCCATCTTCGCATCCGCAATCTTCTGCAGCAGATTCGTTTTGTCTATCTCCCAAGCTGTTCTTTCTTCCGTTCTCGCATCTGTGCTTTCTTTCAACCTCTGTTTCAGATCTTGCGCATTCTGCGCCAGGCATTGCAATCTTTCCATAGCTCCTTTCAACATTGCCTGCAAAGCTATTCTCTGGAGTTTGAGGCTCAGTTTTACCGACTCCGCAGCTTCTGTTGATGATCCCTTGGATCCGTACTTCAAGCCACGGATTAGCGCACCTAATGCTGCAAACGCCAATGCGACACCGAAATACTCTGCCAATAGAGGCCATGGTTCGTTTTCCTTCAAGGAAAGATACTTGTTCATGAGGTTTCTACGACCGGGGGTGAGATCATGATCCATTGCTGCAGGGCTCATTATCTCCAACGGTTTGAAGCAGTCATAGAGCTCTATCTCCGTTGTCGAAACTTCGACCTCGGGGCTCTCCATTGCACTGGCAGCAGCAGCAATGCCGCTCCCAGTGCACGTAGAACAAGTTCTTTTAAACCGATCTGAAAACAAAACTACTGAAAGGACGTGCACGTCAAATTACGATAGATCATGCACGCTGCTTTCTCGAGGTCATTACGAAGCAATCGTCCTCGCGGTAGAACAGCACCAGGACTGATCGTCTCCGATCCCGTTTCTCCTCATTTTATTGCGATCGGCCTCATCTCGAAATAAAAAAGCTCTGCCAACATATCCAGCAGTCAATCACGTTGTCAACTTGCGCTCTCGATTGTGGACAGGAACGACGAACATCTTGTGTGCGACATATAAAGAGACTGTAACATGACACCAAAACGCACGGCAAAAGTACATACTAATTCGAGTCTTCACGCTTATGTTCCACACAAAACAAGGAACCAGGAGTGATTCCAAACGGATTTGAACCATGCAATGAGAGAACACAATGAATCAAGCAGATCTGTAAGAAAAATTGACAACATACATGATCTTGAGCAAAAATGAAGCCGTTTCTTACGAGAAAAAAAAACTCCCGGAAGATCAGGCGGACGCGAGGCAGACGTTGCTGCCATGTAATAAGACTTCATGGCGCGGAAGTCGGAGCGATCGGCGATGAAGCGACAGAAGACGCCTCTGGAGACGAGAGAGAGGAGCACGAGAGCGCCGCCTTGCAACGAGAAACAAGCACGACGCCACCAGCGACGACCCCACGAGAACAAAACGCCACAAGCTAGAAAAGCCCAGCTAGCCCACGCTATTTCTTTTGCGTATTGTCTCGACTTTTCGTCCTGACAGCTGAGATTGGTCGTCAGGAAGTGATCGAACGGTGATTTGAGCCACCAGCACGACAAAATCGGTAAAGAAAACAGGACAGTTAGGAATCGCCAATATCTGTGGAAAAGCTCACCTACCAATCCGGTTGGCGGTCTCCAGGACCTGACGTGGCTAATTTGGGATCCTCACTCCAATTTTCGGACCCTCGATTCTCTATTCCGGGCCCTCAATTGGCAGCGGCTAACCGGTAGCCTAGAGTGACGTCGGTAGTGGCCACAAATTGGGTATTGAACCGGATATAGGTAGGTGTGAAACCACAATGGCCCCCTGGCCTATCCTCTTAATTTCCACTTCACATTTATAAACAAGGTGTGTGTCACGAGATGGCCCTGCCAAGAAAATTTTAGACGATCGAATACAGCAATCTCATTGGCCTGAAAAAAAAAAAAATCAGGCTTACGCATAACCCTATTCTGCTGAACATTGAAAATAATGATCTCTTTCTAGCATTTCCATTGCTTCAATAAAATTCTCACAAACCTACCAAACCTTATTGCACATTTAATTGTAAGTTCAGTCAAGATAACAATTTTTGCATTAGATAACCAGTCTTTTACCTTTCAAATTTAGCAAAAGTGGTCATTTTTTTTTTGTTGGAAAACAAATTTTGCTCTAGAGAAACATGATTTGTTTTTCAATTTTTTTTTACAATTTTTTTTCGTAAAACAGAAAAATTTGGCCACAAAATAAATGGTTTCAAGTAACTATGCCCCTATTGTAATTTGGGTTTGCTATAGTATGGAACATATGTCATGGGAAAGTGGTACCTTCACAATCTCTATGGGGTAAGATATAGGTCATCAACAACTTCATAAAATAGCCATTAATTAATCATCAACCACATAATATGGGCATATCATGCCAGAAAGTTTTTGCACAAATAGGTTTGCAATGGGCAAGGATGGATGGAGAGGTCCCACTACTTACCATATTTGAGGAGGATGCGCTCCAAGCACATTTGGGGTTAGGACTTTGGTTGGGAATTGGGTCGGAATTGCAAAGTTCACTCAGAATAGGAATAGCTATTGAAGAACTAAATGTCATGTCATTGACAGAATAATGTGGCTGGGTCCATCTGGATGTGTATGCAAGGCTCTTTATTTATGGAATAGCAAAATGAACATGTTTAAAACGGGCCTTTGAGACTTGGAGGCAGCTTAATTTTGGTTTGTGTAGGCCAGTAAGATTGCCATTATTGAAAGGCCGATAATTTTGCCAACAAATGCATAACATTAAAAAAAAAGAGTGTGAAAGTGTGGAATTTGCCATTCTCCAAATAATTGCAAGCAAGAATCTTAGCCTATGCAATGAAAGGAATTTTAAACATGAAAAAATGGGAACAAATACCATAGTACCTTTTCAAGTTCAGCAGTAATTAAATTATTTTTGGAAATGGTGAATTTTTTAAAATAAATTATTTTCTTGAAATTTAAAATTTTAAGAAAATTACAAGGGAAGGCAAAATACAAAAATTGGTGGAGTTTCTATCTTTAAGTCAATTTGCCCTTCCAAAGTGCGTATCCAATAATTGACAACATTTCTCTATCCTATAATTTGGTGGAATGTTATGTCTCCTCACTTTTGCCCCCAAAAAAAAAAAAACAATAAAAAACGTTGTAAAAAGTCTTGTCATGTTAGAGATACAAAGTCAAGAGAACGTTACCAAAGAAGCTGCCTATATTTATTGCCAAATTTTCATAAACTATTTTTTTATTTCCAAAGTGAATTTTTAAAAAAATAGAATAATTATTCAACACCTGAGCGCTGAACCTGAAAAGGTGCTATGATATAAGGCCAAAGCAACATGAAGACCACACAATCAAGAGCATCAATCAAAATATTATAAAGAGAAAAGAAGAATCAAAGATCTGCAAACAAAATGGGTTGGCTAACCTTGTGTTCACACAAAAAATAATTTCTAACTTTTGGTTATAGCAGGACTCTTTGCCTTAGAGTTGCCTTTTGGAGTTCTTGACTTTCCTTGCACTTATGTTATTTCAAGATTGGAAACTCATTCAATTCAACTCAACTTTAGTTTTTCCTTTTTTATTTTGTTAATCAATCTCAAAAGCTTAGATTTTATATTTAATTTTAATAATAACCAAAATTTGAAAAGTCACATTTCGAAACTCTTCACAATGTAAGAAAGGGCCTTCATATTTTGCATAGTTTATGAACTTAATAGACTCACTAAGAGTGTGGTAAGAGCCAAGGGAACATAATAGTTACTACCGGAAATCATTTAAAGCATAACCATTAACAAAACATTTTCATTTAGTAAAGTGGTGTGCAAGGAAAATTTTGATTGTGCCATATGCCTTTGTTATGTCAAAGCAGACGTATAAATCATGAATTATTTAGATGCGATAAACCATAGTGACAATTTTAATGAATCAACTACTAAGATATGGGCCGGAAATTAGAGTCATAGGCTAGAAAACTGGGTACATTGTGGAATAGGCCCTGGCAAAAGCCATTACCATCTAACGGAATGGCAGCTCCCCACATTGAGAGCTTGTCACATTTCTAAGTAAAATGGGCCCTACTGGGCTCATTCCACCGTACGTAATGGGTTTTGGGTGTCCTATTTAGATGGCTTTTTCAGGCTTGTTCCTAAGTGGGACAAGGCAGCCATGTGGTCAGGCTCTACTTTTGATGTGGTCAGTTTCACGTGTAATGTGAATCAATTGGTAGGGGAAACTGGTTACACTCTAGAACACGCCTGGTAGAACCCACCTAAGAGAATGGTGGCTCCCAATGTGGGCCTACATGTTCCTAGGTGGAACAAGCCCCACCAGGCCAATTCCACATAGTACAAGATCCAAACCTCTGATCTACTTGACTAGTGTTCAGGCTCAATATTTTTTGCTTTACTTATAGGAACTTCTTTAGGGTTTTTGTTCAGGCATTGTTCGTTCTGCCCATCAAGGTACCTGCAAAACAACACCTGACCAGGCAACTTGGGTTTTGGGTTATGGGTTTTTTAGGGTTTTCCCTAAAACCAGTACACATGGACCTGCATCAAATTCCTAGCTTTTGCTAGGTTGGACGGGTGGCCATCTACTGGTTCTACTTGTGGTTCTACCAGTTCCAATTGTGGTGTGAATCAAGGATAAGGACCAATGCCTACACTCTGAAATAGTCCTACATAGACCTGTTACCACCTGACTTATTCTACTTTTGGTTTTGCCAGTTCTACTTGAATCATTGATTGGGACTAACTGTTACCAACTGAAATAGTCCTTGATGGACCTGTTACCACTTCACTTGAGAACAGCATTTCACTATACTGGGCTCAATCCATTCCGAGTAAAGTGGACCAGGCCATATAGTGCATACAGTACTCAACTAGCAAGAGACATCTTTCACTGGGAACCAACATAAGTCGCTGTAATAATGCGCAGGGAAACATCGGTTGCTTTGACCTGCAAAATTTCTCAGTAGATGTACAGGGCATGTTATCCCTAGGGAGGAAAATGCACGTTTCCATGTGACATGATTTGGAGGCCAAATATGGCCTAGTTGCTTAGGAGATGTTAATTAGCCCTGAAACAAGCTCTCTCTCTTTGGCACATTTTTAGGCTTTTGTCTTTTTGTGCCTTTTTTATGCGTTGTGTGATTTTTTCTGTTCATCATGTTTTAACCCCAGAAAAAAATTTGTATGGTTTTTTTTTGCCACACATCAATTTCAAACCCAACACCTCTTAGGCCCGCATTACATTAGGAGTCAGTGCTGAAAAAACTTGGGACCAACTTTGAGCATTTTCAGCTTATTGTTTGGCCCCCAAGTCACTAGTAAATGCTAGAACATTGATGTCAAAATATTAATAAATGCTGGAGCATTGATCCCTAAGGGTTGCAAATTGGCTTCCCAAATTCAATGGTACCTTTTTCTTGTCTGCCTTGGGGCCAAATACAAGGCCATAGATAACAAGATGGGTACCTACGGTTTAGGGTGATTCTGGCACCCATCAGGCCTGATTGTCTAGTGAATTGCTTCAGTCCTCAATTGCTTCAAACACAAGTGCCAGAAATCATATTATAAGTGGGCTGGAATTGGTAGACCCATGTGGCCTCAGCTTTTGTCGTTCTGAATCCTGATTGCCAAGTCTGTGCAGGACGGTAAATCAATAATGGGTCCTTATTGCAGACAGTACAAAAGTACAAGTCTGCTTCTCTTTTTTTTCCCATGACTACCCACTTTCCCAACAAATCTTAGTGCTGCCCAAACACAAAAATTTGTGTCTTATTATACATTGCTTTGAGCTTGTAATGGACATGAGGAAGCATATTATGCCATGTGCTGTCCATTATACACCCAAAATAAAACATGCATAACATGAGACCCAAATTTTGTTTTTGGGCACCATCAATCTTTTTCTCAAAAAGATGGATTGGGCCGATGGCAGTCAAGAAAAAAAAAAAAAGAAGCCGACAATAAGGACCGAATGCATATCTAAAAATTGTCTTCCTAAAAAGCCTATGCCTTCTGAACTCAATTGATAAGTTTTTGTCATCAATCGGTGCTTTCTCTGAGATGTACGGGCAATGAAAGTGGAAGGATTAAAGGAGGGCACATGCCTGGCATAATCTGTAGAGTAAGGAACAAGAAGGGGTCTCTTCTCGGAATGAGCACCCCATGAGAGGCAGGAGCCAATGTAGGACCCAAATTATCAGAACAGCCTTATCCTGCCTCAGGCAGGACCCGTATTCTCAGAACAGCCCCATTTTGAGCCCCTTACGCACGTAAAGAGCGGGTAGAATTTTTGCTTTATAAGCCAACAGCTGTGCTTCATTTCAGAGGAGTCTGGAGAGGAGGCATTTTACAAGTATGGGTCTTCGAAAGGTGCAATCCCTGGAGAGATTTTACAGAGGGTAAGTGACATGCGCTTCCAGGCAGACTCTGAAGTGAGATTTACAAGTCTAATTGTCGGGCTGGGTTTCAGTCCCAGTTTGACAGCACTCATGAGTCACATAGGTGCCAACGAATGAGAGTTTGGGGAAGGAGGCTGAGGAGATATTCGTGATGTGTAAAATCTTGAGCTAAACAAATCTACAATTAGGCTGGAAGCTGAAAGATGATAATCCCGACTATGAAGGTCTTGGACCACTTGGGAAGTCCAGAGCAAGTTTAGGCCCACCCATCCAGAGGTCAAGGTTAGCCCTAGGTTATGAGATGAGTCTGAATGTTGAAACTCACCAACACATGATTTACTATGTGTAGGTAATGTAAGTGTTTAGCGAGGCACACCAACAAAGATGAAAGCATGAAGAACACCAAAGGGGATCCAGGTACAACAATAAGGCAACCTTGACATACACTACAAGAAATTCTGACCATTCTTTCAGATAAAATAAAATAAGTCCTTTGTACCTATTGAATTATCTGTTTGCCTACATTGGGAAATGTTTTAGTTACCTCTTTAATGAAGGTCTTTGCTCACCAAATAACAACAGCCCTAAATTGATTCTTCAATGAAAAGTGCTTGTCTATGCAATAAAAAACAGGGCTCCATTTCAATGACTTTTCATTAGGCTGTTGTGATCACATTCACCTAAGAAGATGCTGCAATCATTGCAACCTATGGAAAGAGGGATCCTAAGTAAGATTAATTTCAGAGTTTTTGTGAAAACATTATTTTAAATTTTTAAATTGATGGCCAGGAGTAGACTTCATTCTAAATTCAATAACTTTTTCTTTGTTGATCTAAAACTTGCAAAATGTTCACACCATCTTGTTGAGGGCTTTCTTGTGATATCAAAGACGAATCAAGGTGTCCCCTGGTTTGGGCGGGTTACAAGAACTTACAACATGATCACATCCAACCAAACAAATAAACAGATGAACATGTATTTGAATATATGATATCCCTGAAGACATTGTTGAAGGTTGTCCCAATGTTCAATGCTCCCTCCAAATTTAATACTATAGATTCCAATTTCAATCAATCGCATTCACTAAGCCAAAGTTTAGTGCATGCTGATAATGCTAATAGACTATTAAAGAAGTGCCCAAAATGCTGGAGATCTTGCTAGAGAAAGTTTGCTCGAGAATATCTAACTAATTCTTGAAAAGAATGTTGAAGGAACATTAGGGAAATACAAGAGGAACCATGTAACAACAAGTGGTGCCTTTCGTAACAATCCTCATCGTGCTCAATGCATCCCACATTCCCCATGGTTGTTAATTGTTATTGGACCTAGGCATCCAATCTAACTTCAAATCATGCAAGGTGGATGGTGTGTGTGGATAGGAAGCACTTTTTTCAATATAAACATGTCCAATAGCTAATCATGATGGTGAACTATGTACTAACTACTAATCATCAACATTCATCTACCTACCTAGTAGCATCCAAGGGCCCTCCTTACTTATCTCTCTACATACCTTTCTAAATGCTAGTCACTTATATTTTTCAACTTACTTATTTATGGTATTTACCCACTTACATAGGTAATTATTGAGGTAGGGTGGGGGAAGTAAGAGGGTTTATAATATAGGCTATGAAGATGAAAAATTAGTTGAACATTAACTTAGGGTTGGAGGACTAGTTTGCTATCATAGTTTGCTATTCATCGAGTCTTTGGAGCACGAGTGATGATGGCAATGCTAGCAACAACTTGGCATCAATACTACCATTGTTTTTTATGTGCTTAATAGTTAGCACCACATTAAAAGAGAAGAAAGAAAGAGGGACAAAGAGGAAAAATTTGTAGTGGGGGCAATCAAGAAAAAGGAAATATGATTCCAAGACTCATGTTCAATTCCAATTTTCATTAAAAGCGGATTGGTTGTAAGTCGTTGCTAAATTATGAAGGCATAACAAAACATATGAAAACAATCACTTTCTAGGACAAAGGAGGAGGGTGATGATGATACCAACATCAACAGGCACCCCAACAACAAAGGTGAAAAGGCCAAGGGAAGGTGGGTATTGTGTAACTTTTTCTTTTTGGGTTTTGTTTTGTGGCGGGTCTTTTTTTTTCCTTTATGTTTTCATCAAGTTCAAAAAGTTTTTAATCACCAAGAATCTAGTTATTACTTACCAATTAAGCACAATAGATGGTTTCTACCACAAAGTGAATGATTCTTCCATGGTCTTGGTTTTCTTTAGTTTTTGTTATAGTTTTAAAGAAATACCAAAGGAAAAAGAAAAAAAAGAAATCAAAGACTGTGTTGTAGGTGTGAACATGTGAATACATAATGACTAGTTATTGACTAATCATATGTTTTCTTTAAGGCATTCTTTTGAGCAAAGGACTAAGTCAAGGGTGTTTTTTATATTATTGAAGTTGGATGTCACTTTCATTGGATAATCAAAAGAATAAAAACTAGAAGTTTTGAACCCTTAATCTTTGCACAATAGTTTTCAAAGGTGTATAGGTATGTCAAACACAATAAAGTATAGATGATTGTGTCCAAAGTTGTGGCAAATTATTTTGATTTACCCTTTCATGGAAGGGCAACATGGCATAAGGAAACATGAATTCAACTCACGTGTTTTCTAGTAAACAATTAAAAAACCTATAAGAGGAATTCTTTTTATGGGCCTTAACTCTAATGACAAGTTTGAACTTAGTGCCTCCTCCCCAACATGATCTTCCAGCTCATAAATGCCTTCTCGATAGTTTAATCGTTGGACATGCAAGGAAATATTCTCAAATAGCTTGTGCTTCTGCACCATTATGTTTTGTAATGTTTGTTTAACTCCTTGTGTTGTTTCGTAATGCTCACACCCACATCCTCTAACACCACCTTGGTTTTTTTTGCTTTACATCCTTAATTAGATGGTTTCCTCCCACTTTTTTTAAAAGATTACAAACCAAACCAAAACCTCAAGCTTTCATTTGATTATTTCAAATTGGCATTCCAACACAAACCACATTTATTCGCAAGTGGCCTTTTAAAAATGGTTTTTAAACACCTTCGAAATTGTTTTCAATCGAAACATTCTGCAAGTGGATTCCCATTGTTGTTTAAATTTTGTTCCCATATCGTGCAAGGTCACATCCCATGTTGAATTGCACATATCCTTGGAGCAACTTGCTTTTTAGCCATGACCAAACACTTAGATGGAATTTGTCCCATTGCCATGGGGGAAACATTGTATTAATTCACAAGCCACACTTTATGCTTTTAATTTCATGATGTTTTTATAACACATTTTTCCTCGCACCAATTTGGAATTGTAACCAAGTGCGGATGTGAAGTTATGATCTAGGGTATTAAATTATCGCAACCCTAGTTTTGGGCTCGCGACTAAAGTAACGGCTTACAAAGGTGTGGGGCAATAATGAAGCCTAGGAGCCACATTTCATGTTCCTAGGAATGTAGGATAGTGTGAGGGTATGAACCCTCACATTCCCAAATGAACTCCCACTCTGGGAATTGGAATCCCAATGTACTCCCAAATCTTTAGAAGGCGATTGTAGGGGTCAAAATTCATTAGATTGGAAAGTTCCTTATATCATTGGAAATCTCTTGGAATGTAGATGTCTAAAATGAGCTTGCATGACCCATTTGGATACTTAAAATATATCTTATGGCCAAAAGAAGGGTTGGGAATCAAATTGCCAATTTGATTCTTGATCATTAAAGGTCAAGAATTGCCCCGATTTACTTATGTTCAGGTGGCGAGCTACATATTTTTGGAAAGCTCTCAATGAGGGCTACAACTTTGCTTTAAACCTCACTTTAATCGAAAGTCTGCACAAGAAGTTATTGGCCTCAAAAGTCGTGGGAGTCCCAACTTGGGAATCCCGGGACAAAATGACATTTGGGTGTAGGCTTCATGGCTAGGCACAGAGAATACTATAAGGGGGAAGGTGGTGGCTTCCCCCAAATCCGAGCCATGGTGAGTCTTGTGAGTCCGTGTCTGCCCGTGGTTCGTCCGTGCACCAAAAATGTTCCAATTATGCACTAACCAACTTGTTGTTTAATTTGTGTAGGTCTGTGTGAATAATTGATCCACTTGTTAATCATCTTAGTCTCCATCCCGGAACTCCAGCACACCCCTTTTCCCCTGAAGTGTTACAAGCCAAAGAACATGCCCCAACTCTTTATACTTCAGTTTTTTTCACCTTGGACTCACATTTGAATCTATCAAGGAGCTTGGGAGTGCGTCATAAATGCACTTTAGACCTTCACCCGGATTGGGTGGTTTTTCAACATGACGTGGCAAATACTTTCAATTCGGTGTCAAGAATAATCATATTTCAAAAACTTTGTGTAGTAGGTGGGGACATCATACAACTCATCCCCTTTATTTATGCATTTTATGCATTTGAATCTCCCTTATTTTACAGTCACTATAATTGTGAAAGTGAGGTCATGGTCATCCCATCTACCATGGGAATTCGTCAAGGTGATCCCTTGGGAGGGGTTCTATTTGCTTTAATTCATTTTAGAACTTTATGTTTTATAACTAACCATTTCCCCTCTTGTCTATGTCCATCTATTACAGATGACATTCACATCATAAGCCCCCCCCTCAATTGTATCATTTGCATATGAGCATTTCCAAATTCAACTCCATGGGATAGGTTTTTTAATCAAACCTAAAAAATGTGCAACATGGTCCCCCTATGGTATGCTACTTAACTTTGACACCCCATCCCTATTTAATACCCCATCAAAAGGAATTAGGGTCTTAAGGTTCCATTGGGTACTTGATTTTTCACATCATTTTTCATCAAAAATGTTTTATTGGAAGATCTTTGACATTTTGATTTTTTCCTTAGATTGGGCGATGTTCAAATAACCTTTGTAATTCTAATTCATTGTTTTGTGCAACGACCATTATATTTGGATGAATCCATTCTTGGGTGGTACCATTAGGAACCACTTCAAAGAATGGTCAAAGAACCAAAAACGACCAAATCATTTTTTTTAGGCCTTTTCGTTAAATGTTTTCATAATTCTAATTTTTTTTCATGTTTATCAATTTCATGTTTTAAGATATGTCTGGAAGTTTATTTGGGAATTTTAAAATTTTATATTTTTAATTAAAATGGCCCCATAAAACATCGACAGCCTCAACTTTGGAAATTCATAACTAAATCATATTGAATCAATTAATTTCCAAATAAAAACATAAAAATAAAATAACTTCCAAATTACCTTAGGAAAAAATTCATTAAAAAATACATAAATCATGTTCCAAATTTGTGTTCCTGACTAAAATGTTCAAGGAAAAAAACAAGCGATACGTTCTTGAGATTTTTTTTAAATGCACTAATGAGGAACATCAAATACACAATATTCTTGATATTATTGAGATTTCAAAATCTATGGAACCTAATAAATGTATTCAAAAAAAAAATTATAGAAATGTTCATTTAAGTGTATCCTATGATTTTTCAAAGTTCGATGGGTCTAGGAAAATCAAGGTGTTACATTCCTAGTGGTACCACCCAAGGATGGGCTTGCCCATCTATTACAATACATACCTCCATCTTCCATTTTCATATAATCTTTTGCTTCTTTCAACTCCTCCCTCCTTCAAGTGTTTGGGCACCTTTTGGATACAAGACCCTTTAATAGCTGAAAGGGACCCTTAGCCTATAAACAAGCCTTTCTTCCAATAGCTTTTGGCAGCATTGGCTTCATATTAACAAGCACCATTGCCCCAACAACCTATTTAAGGAATTGGGCCTTTATAATTTCCATCATAGCTAGTAGGTTTATGATTTATCAATGTTTTTTCTTTCTTGAAGCCTTAACATGAGTCAACAACAACACTTCAAAACACCTTGCAATCTCCCACCACCCCCAACACACATGTTTTCTTCCCTTTGAATAATTCATTGGGCAACAAATGGTTTGATTTCAAAATTTCGTCTTGGAACATTTGCACCATCATACCCTTTCCAGCATGCTTTCCAACAAGATATTTAAAACCCATTATGCTCAAATCTTATCATGTTCTGGCCCTAGGGTAAGTGTTTGGTTTAAAACTTGATCAATTTTCCTAGCCTTTCAATTATCTTCCCCATCTTTTTCCACAACGTTTCAAACACAACTTGGATTACCACATCTTTCAATTGCAAATATCTTTCATTACGTATGCACACATCCCATTTATGTTACAAGTGTCCACCTTTTTGTTGCGCCCATGCCAATGAACACATAAGCACCCATGATGCAGTTCATGACACTTTTACTACCATTGCATAAGATGTTGGCTTCCATGTGGGACATGAACAGATGTGGGCTTACACGTGCTTCCTTCAACCACATTCCACTTCTCTCGTAGACAAATCAACATTTTGTTCATCGAAGATAGAACTTGCACCGTAGCTGATGTTATCATTGTCAATCCAACACGAGCAGATTTATTTTGTTGATCTTGTGTAACCTGAGGATTTATTGCTTATGAAGCAGTTCAAACCAAAGAAAGGAATTATTGCAATTGACACCCCATTAATCATCTCTTCTTTTTAGTACTTGAAGTGTTTGGATGTTTAAACAAACAAGTTGATGTGTTCTTACACAATTGTGCTAATGCCATGTGGAATTTCAAAGGGCCAAAATGCCTTCTTATTTCTATCTTGGTTATCTTTTTCTATAAAAAAATCTCAATTACATTACAAAGGATGTAAGCATCCTCCATCTTAAGTCAGGTGGTAGTAGTAGGTCTAGATACTTCCCAATTTCCACCCCTTCAAGACACACCCCCCAATCATCACAACTAACCCTTTTAAAGCAGTCAATTGTTGAGACAAAGAGATTTTGACATCTAGTTTGTGTTAGTTACACGTCTTGTAAATTAATCTTTTTCATTTTATTTTTCCTTTGTATATTTTTTAGATTTGTGGTGTGTTTATTAATAAAGTTTTGCAAGGTTAACGCATAACTTAGTTATAATGGGTTTCCAATGGATGGTGCATTGGTGAGGTCACACACAAACAACAAACTCATGTTGGGCATTTCCTAAAGTATAGGAATAATCTTTGGTTCCATTCTTTTTTTAAAATTTAAGGTTTTGGTTATGATTAAGTTTGGGTGTTTTTTTCAAATATGGGACATGGTTTTGTTTCAACTTTTTAATTAAGGGGTGTTTTGTTTTTTTTTCTTTCTTTTGCAACATAACGCAATTCCCAATTCTAAAGTACATTAGGTTTCGAATAACCTCTAGTTAGGTTCCAAAATTTAAAACATTACCAAAAACAATGAGAAATGAAAAACATTATTGCACTAGCAGATGAACACCAATAGAAAGGCACGACCAAAGACATAAAAAACATCAACAAAACAAAAGAGTGTGACCAAGGTTACAAAAAGCATAAAATGGAGAACACAACCAAAAACATTAGTACAAAAATATGACCAAAATAACAAAAAAACACTAATAAAAAAATGTGACCAAGGCCACAAATAGCACCAATAGAAAACAAAAACACTAGTAAAAGAGTGTGACCAAGAGCACAAAAACATTGACAAAAGATCACGATCAACACAACGAAAAGCACCAATAAAAATGTATGACCATGCCCATGAGGAACACCAACATAAGAACATGACCAAAACAACAAAATCACCAATAGAAGAGCACAACCAAAGCAACAAAAAAACATTAGTAAAAAAGTGCAACCAAAGCTATAAAAACACTAGAAATAAAACATAACCAAAGCAACAAAGAGCACCAACAAAAGAGCATGATCAAAACCACGAATAGCACCAAAGACCAACATATTGAAGAATGACACCCACCATTGCCATGATGACCACTACCACAAAGAAAAAAGAAAATCAATTTGCTTGAGATCAGAAAAAGCACTAGCAAAAGAGCACAACCAGGCCATGAAAAACACCAACAAACAAACACAATCAAGAAACAAGCTTACTGAAAAACTTATCAACTTTGAAGCTCGTTCTTGAGTTTTGTTTGGAGCATAAGCTTTGAAAAAAAAAAAAAACAAATGCCGTGAGCTTTGGAGCTAGAGCATGCACACAACACAAAGAAAACAAAACAAACCAAAAAAAAAAACCATTGAATTATAAACTTTAAACCATAAAAATCCAAAAGCCTTTGAATTAGAATCGAAACCAAATTTTTGTAAACAGTTTGATCTAGTTCTCATTTTCTTACCACTTTGGAACCAAATGCAGTTCCTATTACATTCAACCTCAAAACTGAGGGTTAATTCCCACCTTGTTCTAGAACTTGCCATTCTCAACTTGGGTCCAGTTCCACCCAGTTCCAAGTAGGTTATTAAGAATGGGAACCAAAACCACCTATTCTTACCCAACAATCTGGGTACCCACCCAACACTATTCCAGACTGGCTAAAAAATTCCCAGAGTTAAGGCAAACACATTCTAGTGTTAAGGGGAGCACATTTTCTAAAAAGGCATTTAAGGTGCCCAAAAAAAAATTTGTTTCCAAGTGTTGCATTCTTCCATTGTTTGGAGGGATCTTCTCATTTTAAGGAACTTTTCAAATTTTGGATGGATCTTCCATTTCCTTGGATCCTATAGCTAGTTCAGGGATAAGGGCAGCCACCTCAAGTGTCCCTGACCTATGGTTATGCCTTCATTTGAGGGCCTTACCCTACACATTATTCCATAATTTGGTTGACAACAATCTTAGCTTACATTGTGACACATGTTTTATTGGCCTTGCCTACCAAGGCAAGCCTGATATTGTGTTTAGATTCATTACAGAGTATAGTAGCTTAAGGGATGTTGGCCCCGAGGTCATAGGTCTATTTTTATATGTGGATTTTGAAAGATTATATTTTGGCTTGTGTTGAAACTTGAGATTAGTTATAGAGTTATAATATCTTGAAGGATTTTGGTTTCTATTAAAGGATTTTTTGAAGATTATATTTTTGAATGGTGAAACATTTGAGTTTCCTTAATTCTTCTTTTGCCTTAAGATAAGTTTTAATGTAAATGGCAAGGCCACAGTGTGACACACCCCTTTATTTAACTTGGAACCACATGCTCCAGGCCATGGGAGAAGAAGGTTGTTCTCAAAAGTCTAATGGTTGCACAAATCTGTCCCATGATCTTCAGATTTTAGATTTGTAAGCACCACCAACAACAACAACAACAACAACAACAGAAACATTTCTGGAACCTTTCTGTGCCTGCTTTGAATGGACCTACTAATGGATCTATGGATTTATAATTTCTATTATATATGCTTAAGTTCCAACATGTCTCATGATTCTCACCTGACTTCTGATAGGTATCAAGTTGTTTCATCAGAGGATGGTACACTTTGAGAGAGCCACTTACATTGCAAGCTCACTAATCAATAAAAAAGTGGGATGATGTACTTGGCACCTTTACAACAGATGTCCCCCACTGAGCAATAAGGTGGGTCATGTGACTCAGCACTTACCAGTGCACCATTATGATTCAGTTGTGAATGAATCACATTCATCCAAAACAGAGTTAACTTATCCTGGAACTCTCTTTAGGACCCACTCTCATTACATATGTAAACTTCTTATGTCAGTGGGTAAGGATTTTAGGTGAGGACGCAGGGAATGCAAGTATTTACTATGTAGGTATGATGAGTATAAGAGCATCTCCAGGGGTGCTCAGTATGTGACCCTGCAAAAATATTTTTCACATCCAAGTTTAGTTAAGTATATACTGTTTTGCAACCCCACCCATAAAACTGAAACTGGGACAGCAAATAGGTGGGGGACTACTAATAGCAAACCACCTGGACGAATCATTATGATGGGCCAATCAGAAACACTGAGCAATAGGTAGATCATGTTTATTACACTCTTTTCTGCAGGTGCACAGGGCTGCTGTGCTTGTCACTAGCCAGAGCAATGTGATCAATTATGCAGTGCCAAAACTACTTTACTAGGCCAAACCGGCATACTTTGGATTTTCTTCATCCAATTTTACTGTGCAGGTTCGCATTCCAAGCACCACTGGAGATGCTCTAAGTCAGAATGTAAGGCACTTGGTGGCTCATAGGTAAATAGATGCATGTGGGAAATACCATTGTTGGGTTGTTGTTTATTTCTATGAAGAACCTCGTGTTTTACTTATGAGAAATAAAATAAAATTACCTGGCTTTCGATTCTAGTTTTGCACATAAAATGGAACCAGCAATCTGGATCTGCTTCTTCATTAAAAAAAAATCAACAATAAACATAAATCACAATCAGCATTAACTACCAATTAACTCCCAGTTCTAGTCCATTTTTGTTTTAGACCTTGGTTTTGGATTTGGTCCCACACCTAAATCAAACCAAGAACTCAGTTCTGGGTCTAGTTCTTTAAGAAAATAAAACTAGGTTCCAGTTCATGTTATGATTCTACTAACTAGAACCAATGTTTCTTACCCACCAAAGCAGGTAATCACTTAACATAAGTTAACACATAACTAATCATTGTGGTTAGCCATGGGACAAGAATACAATGAAAATTTCCACTACATGGTATGATAGTGGATGGTCCTTGCTTTGGCCCAACAAGGCTAAGTTTTTTCTTCATAATCTCATCTTTCTACTTCTCAATTGTGTTAACTCAAGCTTTATTGGAATAACTTGTCGATCAGACTTTTCCCTATTTCACATGCCAACAAGTATCATATCCTCTGAGAGGAGGAGGACACATAGTGTTTACATTCTTCAAGAAGTGGACCACAAAGTAATTTAACAAAAATCTAAACCTCCAATCTGGATAGATACCCTAACAGTTAACCTAAAACCTGGACTTGAACTTACCCAATGCCCAAAACCTATCACCACTGTTGTGCACCTAAGAATCAAAATGAATTCTTTTACTAGAAGAAAAACTCTGTACATATATATTTTTTAAAGGAAACCCATCCACAAGAAGTACAAGGCAAATCAAAGCACGAGAACACACATGTCACGAAAGAACATAACAATCCAGGACGTCACTAAAACACTAATAAAATAATTTACTCTTTTATTCAATGCTTGCCTTGACATGTTTTCCTCATGGGACATTCTCAATATGATATCCTAGTTCATTGTGTAATGTGGTTTGAGGTTTTCATTGTAGGTTTGTTGGTGAGTCTTTAAAGTCTTTAGTCTTTTTACCCAGCTCTAGATTAAATGAAGGTTATATATAACATGAAACCTTATCATATATTCCCCAAGGCCTTTACCATTATTTGTCCTTGGTGGTAGAGAAGTAGATATGCCATTGGTCATTTAACAAGCACAAGTTTGATAAAAATAAACACAGAACTGAGAGTGAAATGGACTCTAGAGGCTTTGTTGCAAGTACCACTACTAGATAATAAGTGGGCATTGAAGTGATAGTTGACTGGTTTTTATATAAAGCCTTTGTCTGAAAGGTTTAGAGTACAAAATTATTTTCTATTTAAACAATTATTGCCTTCTTTGTCATGATACTAGTACAGATACTAACTACAAGCAAACAACTTGCATTTAATTCTTGGGCATTTGTTAATGCCCCCATGTGAGTCAACCCCCTCTCCCCACTCCCAACTGTTTTCCTTTGTCTTCTTCAAAGCAAGCTTCACAAAATAATAACCTTGTGCTCCAGAGAGAATCTCATTGGGGATTCACACCATGTGGTTGGCTACCTGCATTGTGCAACCGTATGGAGCTACCAGTTCTTAGTTCACACTGGTACCCAACTGGACCCAAATCTCTCACTTTTTGCACTTCTTTTTTCAAACACCCACACAAAAGGGAGTCAAGCTCACAATGGATGCCCATGGCCTGATAGCAAAGTCACAAATTATGTTATCTGCACCCCAAGGGCCTCCTAATAGCGCCCAAAACTCTTCCTATTTACCCTTATAGCATGTGATGTTCTTGGCTCCTCCACAATTTTTGCATTATGTTTGTATCATCCGAATACATTATAAGAATGATCATAAATAAAAAATTTGGCATTTGATTAGTATCCCCATGGTTAGAGATTTGGCCAATATCATCTAAGCATTTAAGGATTCCAAGTTTTCATAAATGTGAAGAGCAAGAGGGTTTGTGGATTTCACAATGTGCAAAGCAAGAGGGTTTGTAAATTTTTCAACATGTGAAACAAAATGTTCAGCATGGAATGGAAGAAAGAATAGCATGTGTGAAACCAAAGGAGCAACCAAAGGTGGATGACATCTTCACCCTCAAGTGAAGAACTTAACATCCAACAAACCTTGTCTGGCATTTGGGGTTGTAGGAATCATACCATGAGATCTTAATGTGTAAGGACCACAAGACAATGTGGTCCTTCCCCCTGTCAAAATGTAAAGCCATGTAGTTGCATCTAGTTTCATACAATGTGTGAGGACTAAACCTTGTCGATGAGGAACACAAACTTAGGCTTTACTTCCAAGGGCTAATGCCTCCAGTGAACATTGTTTTGATGCAATAATACAAGCTCAGAGCTAACTTAGGCAAGTTGGTTTGGTGAGAAGCTTTCACTTGGATCATTGTAATGTCTCTTAAATATGGGAATCAATCAAGTGATCAAAGTGTTGGATGAAGTAGTACTTGTATTCTCATGGAGAACAAGTGGGTCAAACTGATGGTTGCAAGTGAGGGGCTTGCTAGGAGGGGATGTAAAGCATCTTGAATGTCTATGTAGTATGCACCCAATGACTCTCTAAATCACTATAAACTATCGCAATATCTCTTTAAGGTGTTGGCATACAATTGTACATGGCTTATGTGCAGTGATTTCAACATGGTGGAAATCCCAATAGACAAATTGTACATGTGCAAGTAGTGACTACTAAAAACTAAAAATTTGGCCAAAGAATCCTTGAAAATTGAGTGCTCTCTAAATAGCTTAAAGTTTTCATGGGATAATCATGTGAAGTAGGTGGATTGTTGCTTGGTGCACCAAGATCAAATATATTTTGCCGCTACAAGTGACATAAGGCCAACTTTCAAAGCTTATAAATATGCCATTCATGGAGACAATGTAAGATCTAATCATTACCCAAATTTTGTTGAAATAGAGTTGTGAAATTCACCTCCTAAAAAATCTTATTGGAAAATGAATACCTAATTTTCCATTTTTTTTTTGACTAGGTAGAAGATCAATTCATGTGAATATGGGTAGGAGAAGGCAAAGAGAGGTCCTTCTTTGCAAAGATGCATAAAGTAATCAAGTTTTGTAAAGAATTATGTACAATGGGAAAACAAGGCAATAGAGTTCAAGAAGGAAGAATTGATGGCTAAGCAAAAGTGGAATTCTACATTAAATTATATATATAATGATGTTCACCACCCTTATTTACAAGAAGTTGTAGGAGGTCTTGCATAGCAAATGATTGCTTTAGAGGACATCAGGATGGAAGGCATTCATATATGCTCTCAAACTAAATGGATGGATAGAGGTGACTAATATTTGAAGAATTTTTTAAGGTGGAAACCAAACAAGAGAAAGGGAAAAGAACAAAAATCCCTGTCACATTAACCAACCTAGAATGACCAAGAACCTTTGATTTCCAATCCTTTGTTAGACTTATTGAATTTGGGACAACCTTTTAACTTACATTATACAGAGGATGAATTTTTGTTCTCAAAAATAAAATAAACTTCAGGTTTAATAGGAGGTTATAATAATAATTGGTTCTTTGATTTGTTGGCACATGACATACTCCATGGCAATTTAACCCACTGCAGACCTTGCAAATTTTGTTCAAGCTCTCATGCATGCCAACAGACATTATTCATATGACATGTGTTATTGCACTTGCAAAACACTTGCATTAAGAATTTCAAATGTTTTGCAAACCTTGGCACAACATAATTTTTTGTCATTTCTAGCCCATTGCAAAGCCTTGGAGATTTGATTCAAGATCTGATGCATACCAACACATCAATCTGGTGTGTTTTGTGCACTTGCAAAGCACTTGCATTAACAAATTTAGAATACTTTGCACACCTTCACACAACATATTTCTTCACATTTCTAGCCCATTGTGGGGAGGCCTTGCAGATTTGGTTCAAGATCTGATGCATGCCAACACATCAATCTGGTGTGTTTTTTGCACTTGCAAAGCACTTGCATTAACAAATTTTAAATACTTTGCACACCTTCACACAACATATTTCTTCACATTTCTAGCCCATTGTGGGGAGGCCTTGCAGATTTAGTTCAAGATCTAATGCATACCAATACATCAATTTGGTGTGTTTTTTGCACTTGCAACACTTGCAATAACAATTTCAAATACTTTGGACACATCTTCACACAACATATTTCCTCACATTTCTAGCCCATTGTGGGGAGGCCTTGTAGATTTGGTTCAAGATCTGATGTGTGGCAACACATCAATCTGGTGTGTTTTTTGCACTTGCAAAGCACTTGCATTAACAAATTTAAAACACTTTGCACACCTTCACACAACATATTTCCTCGCATTTCTAACCCATTGTGGGGAGGCCTTGCAGATTTGGTTCAAGATCTGATGCATGCTAACACATCAATCTGGTGTGTTTTTTGCACTTGCACAACACTCGCAATACAATTTCAAATACTTTGCACACACCTTCACACAACATATTTCTTCGCATTTCTAGCCCATTGTGGGGAGGCCTTGCAGATTTGGTTCAAGATCTGATGCATGCTAACACATCAATCTAGTGTGTTTTTTGCACTTCCAAAACATTTGCATTAACAATTTCAAATACTTTGCACACCTTCACACAACATATTTCTTGGCAATTCTAGCCCACTGACTGAGCAGCCTTGCAAATTTTGTTCCAAGATTTGATGCATGCCAACACATCAATCTGGTGTGTTTTCTGTGTGTGCAAAAACACATTGCATTAAAAAAATTCAAATGCGTTGCACACCTTGACTGAATTTTCTAGTTGCACCCCAGAGTTCTAACCAAAAATCAAGACCTAGATTTTCGTATAATTGTTTTACCACAAAAGGTTATCATCATACATTCTAATCACACAACCATTGAGAGCTGATGAACTCAATGGGGAGTCGTGGAAACTACACATGTTTCCTCGATGATGGGATACTTTGTGAATGTTGTATTGTTTAAATGACTAGCGTTGTTGTTTCCTTTTGTTTTGCATGAGGGGGTGTGTCACACTGTGGCCTTGCCATTTACATTAACAAGTATCTTAAAGCAAAAGGAGAATTATGGAAACTCAAATATTTCACCATGCAAAAATTATAATCTTCACTATGTAACATTATGTTATTTCCTAGAATAAAGTTTGAAATGTTTTTAAACCCCCCAAAAAAATAAAATCTATGTTCTCCAAAATAAAGGATTGGTCATAAAGCCCCTTTTTTTTAAAAAGGGTGGTTGCAATTTTGATAATTTTTGCTAATTTCTTCCATTTTTTTCCCAATTTGGAATGTTTCACCAAAATTTTCAATTTCACCATAAAAACCCCTGCCCTGGTCTATTTTGGGGAATTTTTTTTTAAAAGACCAACACCGAAAAACCAAAAACAAAAACAAACGTAATCGTCGGATCGGGGTAAAGACCCGACGGTTATATGTAGGTACTGTTCGGCTTGATTAGGGTTTGGTGCCAATTGCCGCGCGGTTGCCCAAGTGTAAGCACCGCAGTGTAGAAGAAGAAGAAGAAGCAGCTGCAGCTCGCCCATTGCCGCGCGCGGGTGGCTGTGGCTCCCGGAAGGATCTTGCTTTGCTTTCTTTCCACGAGGAGCAGCTACACAAGACTGCGTCTGGTGGCGCTACAAGGAAATCGCAAGTGGAAAAGAAGATCAATTTTTTTGGCAGAGCGACTTTTCACAATCGTTGCAGCAGGAAGCGAAAGAAGAGAATAGCAGAAGAAGAAGAAGAAGAGGAGGAGGAGGAGGAAGACGAGAAGAATTTTTTATGAGAGCTTCTTCCGTTGTGAAGGAGCAGTTGCGGTGGTTTGCTTTTGTCGGCGATGGCATGAGCGCTCTTGTGTGCCAAGATGTGGACGGATGTTGGCAGGGATAGAGAGCAAGAGCGGCAAAGGAAGATGAGAGATAAGAGGAGCGAGCAGCCTGATAAGGACAGCGACCAGATGATGCGACGAGCAGGGTTTTGGATGGTGTTCATGCTCGGTGCTGCTGCTGTATGTATTCTTATGTCCATTTCGCTTGCATCTCTTCCATTGTCTGCAGCTACACTCTTTGGTTTCTGATGATGCAATAAGTAACCGTAAGCAAATGAGATCTGTGAAAGAAGACAGCAATTTTCTTGAAGGCTTACAGTGCCGAGCACAGCAAATTGGTTTAGGGTTCAAATTAACAAACTATGATTTTGTATTATGACCATTTTTCTTGCAACTCTTCCATTGTCTGCACCGACACTCTCTGGTGTCTGATGATGCAATAAGTAGCAGTAAGCATATGAGATCTACGAAAGAAGCCAGCAAGAAGGTTCTTCACGACTTATTGAACCTTCTTGAACTTTCTTGAAGGGGCAAGCATAGTGAATTGGTTTAGGGTTCAATTCCACTAACTATCATTTTGTTGTCCTGCAGCTTGATGCAAGCTGTTTGGGCTGTGTGCATCCAGTTATTCTCTTTTGCTCATGTTGTAGATTCCTGTGCATCTTAGGTCATGAGGTGTATCTCTTTTGCATTTCCTCTCTGGAGACCAAGATGCAACTAGGTCTTTGACAGAGTATCCTCCACCTCTTGGAGTACAATGTTGTACACATATGGGTTTGGTTGTCTAGCTCCTGATTTCATTTTCTCAATCTTTCTAGTTTGGAAATGGAGTTTATTTGCAATACATGAGATGTCTGTCCATCTCTTCTGAAGAAATCCATTCTCTATTGAAGTCTATTTGCTAAGCATGTGGTTTGGCTGTGACTTTTGCAGCTTGGGAATGTGTTTTCTCTTCGCAGGCGTCTTCTGAACATTGAACGAGAATTTGGGCAGGTATTGGAATTCAACCTTTTTCTATGGAAGTCTTTTCCAACTTTATGCATTGATGATTGAATACATTGTGGATGCATTCCCACCCTTAACTAGGGTTTACTGTGAAGCTTCTAGATACAGAGGGACAGCCAAGTCAGCTTATTTTGAAGGTTGTTGTGAGCAGGCCAAGGTAGGGCTAGGTGTGTACCAGGCTGTAGGTTATGTGCAGCTAATAAAGCAAATTGCCTTCTTTGGGGATGGAAGGGCCACAGGTCACAGGCTAGTGGTGGCTTTGGCAGCTCTGGCCCAAATCAAAGAACGGGTGGTAGTCAACAGTATTCCAGACAGACTAGTGCCCAAGAATCACAGCAGCAGTGGCAAGCACACATAGAAGAACTGCAACAAAGGGTAGGCCCTCCTTTGCTTGCCCTTGCCCTGTCCTAGCTCCAGAGGACATGTCAATTCTTCTTGAAAATGCAGATTGCTTGTTAGCTTTGCCCAGAACTGGTAACAGAATGGTTTTTGTGGGGACGATGTGCTAGGAGCGTATACGTCGCATGCAGGAGGCATTTGCCAGGGAGAGGGGTACATACACTAAAACGTATGATGCATGGCATGAGCGCCACGGTGACACATGGGAATGGCGATGGGAGGGCAATCGATGGGAATGGAAAGGTGAGGAGCAGCGCCGGCAGGCAGAAGAAGAGCAGGAGTGGAAAAGAAATGAAGAAAGGAAGAATTCATCTAGCTATGATTTATTGAAACGGGCCAGAGTTGCCCATCATTTTTCTGTGCTAGGTCTAGATGCAAGTCGACCTCAACCATACACAGAGACAGAAATCAAAGCAGCTTTCCGAACCAAAGCCCTGGAGTATCACCCAGACCAAAACCAAGGGAATAAACAGGTTGCTGAAGTCAAGTTCAGGCAGCTTCTGGAGTCATATCACACACTCAGGGCCCATTTTAAGCTGAAGTAGGGAATTCAGGAACATTGCCTATGCTTGCATTCTTTTGCAGATCTGGTGAGGCATGCTGCAAAAACGTACTTGACTCAACAGAGGTGCCTGGCAATTTTCCTAGAGCTGCTAAAGAAATGTTCCAGAGGAACCAAGGTGCAGATCTGAATGAGATCACCAGGGAACAAGTCTGGGAGTTGTCAGATGAGTCATGCTTTACAGGGTTTTAAGATGTGGAACTGAGATTCATGGTTAGAGGAGACAGGGCAGCTGTGTTTCGATGCCAGCATCCAGTCATGTTGTGATGATCATAGGGGGAGAGTCTCAGATTAAACACATTTTGAAAGGAAACTTAGATCACTACTACATGTGGTCTACATTTTAGTGTATCCTGCCATTTATTGGTAGTGGAGACTTCTTTACAAGTAAGCCAACAAGGATTCAAAAAATCTCTTCAAAGCTGGCATCAAATGGCATGCTACCCCATCAGGAGAAATCTTCATACAGATGGAGGTGGCTGGTACACATGTACAAGGATATGCATCACATGCCAGTGAACATGAAACAGGTTTTTCCAAGAACACTACATTCGTATACCACCCTGTTGAAAGTGGGTGCGTGCACATTGCCAACATTGGTTGTGGGTGAAGGAATACTCTTATTACACTGATTAAGCAGGAATGAGTCAGTTCTTCAACAAAATGTGGGATCTGGAAACATCCTGAGAAACCTCTAGGGTACATCCTACCTGACACTTTGATGATCCTTTACACTGGCTATTCTGGTTTCTATTCAAGGAGAAAGATGGAAGGGAAGGACGTGCGATTTCTCTTCCTGCAAGTCATATGGGACGGCTGAGTAGATGGGTACTATTCTTGATGGCTTCTTTGTCATTGAACTGCTTGGTCTGATCATATGGCAATGTCAAGAACTTGGTCTCACAATCAGGTTCTTAATCTGCCAAGGGCTGTGGAAGAACCATCCATAACAGCTGGTTATGTACCGGAGAATGTGCCCCTGGGGTGCATTCTGCCTCTTTGCAATTCACTACAGTGAGACTGGTAGGCCGAGCTCTAGGGATGAAATAGGTGTCAGAATGTGACCTAGGTACACCTTCTCCAGTGTAAAGGTCTGTAGGTAAGCTATAAGTTAGGTTAGTCAAACAAGGGATATGTAGGTAGGAAATGACAACAATGAGCTGCCATGGCCAATTCTGCCATTTAGGAATGCTTAAATACCTGCTGAATCATCAGGTTCTGACCTTTTATGGTAACTTAATTCTCCAACCAATGGACTTGATCACTTCCGCGATCCCCACACTCCTTTACATCTCAATGTGTAGTTTGGGTTTGTATTTTATACACAATAAAGTTATCCTTAAGGTCACCCTCTCTTTGGACCTTAGTTTGACCCTGGAATCCCTGTTTCATCTCCAATTTGAGTGACAGTGTGTACCATTTAATGAAACTGGGTATGAATTCACAAAGATTTATTTGATTTTGTTCTGACAAGATTTGATGCAATGAACAGTATGAGCAAACAGGGAAGGTGCAAGTAAGGCAAATTCAAAACTGGGGATGAAACTCTCCTGTGAGGATCAATTTAGGTGAGAAAACTAGTTTGGTCCACTCTCTTAGTTTTCCTTTGTACTGTTTTCTCATTGTAACTTATGATATAGTCCCCATATTTGGCAAAACTGCTGGCCTAGTATCCCCAGTTTCAGTTACTTTCCAGATAACTCTATCAAATCCATATATACATATTATATCAACCATGATTAGACTGCAATTGAGGTGGGCACTGTTTTGGTGCATGTCTTTAGTCTCCTCCTCCAAAAGGGATTTTTTGCCCTTCCACTCGGACTACTGGCCTTGTGATGACAGCATTAAATCTGGATGGGTCTCTACTCAGGCCCTTCTCCTATACATAATCTCTTTTTCTCTTTGAGGGGCGCAATATAGAGTGTTTCATTTCAGTATTTTCATTTTGGCAGAGACCTGCATGCCAAGACCAGACTCACATATAATACACTAGATTTTACTACTACACCAACATTGAAAGTATGAGAACTTTGATACCCACCTTTTGGTGTGAACTTTGAACTCATTTGAAGTACTTGAGCACTTGAAGAGGTTTTTGGATGTCTGTGTCAGCAGGTGGATGAGTTCTTTCATTGATGTGTTAACATGGTGTGGAGAGTGATGCACATTGAAAGCTCTCCTCTCTTAATTTTGCACACATTTTATATAAAGAGGATGTTAGTGGTGTTACAGTTTTTTTAGGGGATCTTTATTTTGAAATGTATTGTTATAATAGATGAGAGTTCTTGTACACTAAGAGTCCTTTCAAGAGGTCCTCCCCTTTCATTATTTGATATGCTTCTCACGACAAGAGAGGGTTCAAGAATTTGGTGTTCCGCTTGTGGTTCACCCTCTTGGGTGATTCTTTTGTTTTCTTGAATGTGGGTCCTATTTTGTTCCTTGTATTCCCCCTTTTTTGGGTGCTTTGCTTTATTTACGATTGGCAGGGTTTCATCAGACCTGGAGAATCAAGAGTCCTACCAAAGACAAGATTCTGAAAGGAGAAGAAAAGGTGGCATTATCATCATCATACTTGTTGAAAAAAATGAAGTCGGTGACAACATTCCACGCCAGCATTGGATTGGATTGGATTGGATCCCCACCCCACCACACCACACCCACATTGGCTTTTCTAGGGCTTTGCAATTAGAGTGCTCAAAGAAACTTCCTCTTCAAACCCAGTTATGTCACCTCCAACATGAGAAACACCAAAAAAACTATACAGTTCCCAACAAGAAACAAAGGGTGTGTCACATTGTGGCCTTGCCATTTACATTAAAAAGTATCATAAGGTAAAAGAAGAATTGTGGAAACTCAAATATTTCACCATGCAAAAATATAATTCTCAAAAATACCCTCTAAAAGAAACCAATATCCTTCAGATATTATAACTCTATAACTAATCTCAAGTTTCAACACAAGCCAAAATATCATCTTTCAAAAATCCCTACATAAAAATAGACCTATTACCTAGGGGTCAAAATCCCTTAAGCTACTATACTCTATAATGAATCTAAACACAATATCCTTGCCTTGGTAGGCAAGGCCAACAAACAGCTCATGGCATAATGGCTCTGCTGGTTATGCAAAGCTTGAACCAAATCAATGAAACCCAAATTAACATGGTTAGGTAATTATGGCAAGTTCTAACCAAAATCAATGAAACCCAAATTAACATGGTTACATAATTATGGCAAGTTCTAACCAAAATCAATGAAACCCAAATTAACACGGTTACATAATTATGGCAAGCTTGAACCAAATCAATGAAACTAGTCTAACATGGTTAGGTAATTATGGGCAAGTTCGAACCAAATTAGTGACACGGTGTGACATGATTAGGTAACTTGAATGCAAACTGAATTTGATCAACTCACATATTGGTGCTCAATAATCCCTTCATAGGACTTTTCCTCTTATCTAATGTACAATTGAAAGTGGAATCTTGACATTATCTTTTACTTGTGACTCACTACTTTTAGTGAAGAGTGTTAAGTGTAGGGTAAGGACTATGGAACCTTGAAGGGGGGCCATTCTGGGAATAAGGGGCCCAAGGCAAAGCACGAGGTGAGGGTGGGACCTGAATTTCTTGAACAGACTGGTTTTGAGGTCCCTTTCTCCTTACTCGGAATAAACATCTAGTCGAATTTTAATTAATTGTGGCTCATTTGAGAAGGAGCCACACACCACACATTCCACAAAAATTCTACTAACGGTGACGTGCCCTCCAAGTACACAACAAAAAAATTCTTTCACATGTACAAAGTGTAAGATATATTAGTATGTTCAAGCTCTGTACCTGCCAAATTGTTGGTCAATTTGGCAGGTTTTTAAGAAGGTCGGGAATGGTTAAATCGGCCATGTCAAAAAAGACATACCTAGTTGGCTTGGGTCCATGGCCAATTCAACCATTTCCAACTTGGCCGATGCTACATAATGACCTGCCCTATAGACCTTTCTACTAGAGAATGCTACTTAGGAGATGGTGGAGAACATGGGTTCAAACACAATGGTGGGATCATGAGTACATGGGAACAAACAAGCTTGAAGCTTGCAAATTAGCATAGGAGATGGTGGAGAACATGGGTTCAAACACAAGGGTGGGATCATGAGTACATGGGAACAAACAAGCTCGAAGCTTGCAAATTAGCATAGGAGATGGTGGAGAACATGGGTTCAAACACAATGGTGGGATCATGAGTACATGGGAACAAACAAGCTCGAAGCTTGCAAATTAGCAATAGGAGATGTATGTTGAAGAATATCTCCTATTCTAATTTGCAGCTAATTTTTTTTTGTGTGGAAAAATTCACCAATTTTTTTGATATCACAAAAAAATTACTATGAATTTTATAAATTTATTATTAATAAATTTAAACAACCCTGATGGGAAAGTGAAACGGGGTGTGGAGAACTTATTGGGAGCACGGTGGGAACATGAGTTAGTCTTTGCACGTGCAATTAGCATACATCATGGTGGGGGCATGGTGGGAACATAGTTGGAGCATTTTGGGAACGTGGAGGAAACTTGGTAGGAGAATGTGAGAACATGGTAGGAACATGGTGAGAACGTGATGGGGAACATTATGGGAGCAGATTGGGAACGTGATGAGAGGGAGCTTGGTTTGGAGAGAGACGAAGCGAGGGAGGCTGGCGGCAGAGAGCGTCGTCGCTGTGTCGCGCGTGTGTGCGCTTCCGTCTTTCGTCGACGTGAAGGAGCACTCTGGAGGAGCAGTTGCAATTGGTCAGGCGATTGCGTGATGAGCCAGCTCATATGATTCGTTTTGATGGGTTTTTGCGTGTTTTGGAAAAAGAATTTTTTGAAAATGGGTTGTGGGAGGAAGCTGGAGCTTCTTCTTCGTTGGCAAGTGGCGGCAAAATGGGAGATTGGAGAAGAAGGAGGAGGAGGAGCAGGGAAGAAGAGGAAGAGGTAGAGAAATGATCTTGTTTGGAGATGGAGGAGCAGACTAATAAAAATAATAATAATAGCAGGGAGCGGTGGTAGACGCGATGGGGATGATGGAGCTGCGATGGCTTATAGGTTGGAAATTTTAGGGGTTCTCTGGCTTGAGCTTGGAGCTTGAGCTTTGGGTGATATGGACGATGAGGATACGGGTATGGCAGATGAGCTTGAGCAACAGCAGCAGCAACAGAAGCCACAAGAAGGGATGCCGGCGACACTAGAGGAAACGCAACAACAGGCTGTGCAGCAACAAGCTTATGTATCACAATCTGCACAACAAGCACAGCAGCATGGAGTGGTAGGGGTAGGGGTACCGAGGCCAGCGCCTACGTACAGTGTACAGACCACAATCTGCGAAAAGAGGGACGACGGACCCGGTCCTCGTTGCGGACATACATTGACGGCAGTAGCGGCCGTGGGGGACGAAGGTAGTCCAAACTATGTGGGACCGAGACTCATCCTCTTCGGAGGTGCCACAGCACTGGAAGGAAATTCTGCTGCTGCAGGTCCACAGGCAGCGGCATCTGCCGGTGCCGGCATCAGTATGTGCTTCTTCTACTTCGAAACTTGTTTGTTGATATTAGAGGAACTCAGGACTCAGCTAGGGTTGATGATAAAGCTTACAAGAACAACCACAGCTCAAAAACTGGATCATGGACATCTCAGTCAGCTAGGGTTTATGTGTCTCTAGTCCCCTAGAACCTCCTCTGAGCTCCATCGCCACAGAGATTGGTATCTGCTGCTCCTAGGGTTCTGTTCCTATCAAGGCTTGTTGCTGCTCTACATTTGTGGGTGGGAAGAGAGATTTGACAATCTTCAGTCATGTAATGGGTGTCAGGATTAGCAGGGGCTACTGCAGATGTGCATTGCTATGACGTACACACCAATAAATGGTCAAGGTAAAATCTCTTAGCATTCAGTTGATCTTGAAGCACACAAGGGTCTGAATCTTTGAGCCTGATGTTTGTTCAGATGGTTTGATCTTTGAATACTTCTAAGTCTTCTTCCCATGACAGAGATGGTAACTCAGTTCTTCTGGTTTGCAGTGACAATGGCATAGGTGGGTATGCTAGGTTTGTAGAGTGTCTATTTGAGTGCAATGTTTGCAGGCATTCTTAGCTTTTTTTCCTGAGCTTTTAAGGAGAGGGTTTTGCAGCCTATTAGGGTTAGGTTTCTGGGTTCTTCTAACTGGTGGTGATGGGAAGCTGTCTCCATGGAAATTATGCATGGGTTGTGCTGATGACATCCATTTCAGTGTTAGTTCATTGACACTTTGATTCAGCAAGTTGTTTTGCATGTGAATGTAGGCTTGCTCCTGTTGGAGACCCGCCTTCTCCACGTGCGGCACATGCAGCAACAGCTGTGGGAACAATGGTTGTCATTCAGGTGCATCTACTACTCTCACAAGTGTGAACTAATATCATTGGGCTAAAATTGCTATTGTAGAAAATTATCTACAATTGAAAGTTGGCACGGCTGGTGTGTCCTGACTGATATAATGACGGTCGGGATCAACAGGGAGGTATAGGACCAGCTGGGCTGTCAACTGATGACCTTCATGTCCTGGACCTGACTCAAACCAAGCCAAGATGGCATAGGTGGGTATGTTTGTGGTATGATATTTAGCTGCTTCTGCTTGTATGGCATGATTTGGGATTTGGAAAGCAATCACTTGGGGAGCACATAAGCTGAAAACTTGTGGACACTGGGAATCTCACCACAACAGATATGGCCCTATTTCTTAGACAGGCTTTCATTGCCAATTTTACTCCTGACTTTGCTCAAAGTCCAGGCAGGTTGACCTGTCTAAATGGTAGACTGTTTCACTAGACTGTATACAACTGTTTTAAGAAAGTAGTGTATTCTCCTGTAGGCATGCAATTTTCCCAGCAAACAATTCCCTGTAACTTCTTAATTGGATGATATATTTTTACCTGATGAAAGATGCTGATCAGCATAAGGGTGGCAGGGTGGTTGTGCAAGGGGCAGGGCCAGGTCCAAGATATGGGCATGTCATGTCGCTGGTTGGGCAACGGTTTCTTCTATCAATCAGTGGTAATGATGGTGAGTAACCAAGCCACAGTTCCCCATCTGCTCCAAGAAGTTTTGTAATTTTTGTGCTACTGCTGACATGATAGGTTTTTCCAGGCAAGCGTCCATTGGCAGATGTGTGGGCTCTAGATACAGCTGCCAAACCCTATGAATGGAGAAAGCTGGAACCAGAAGGAGATGGACCACCCCCTTGCATGTATGTCTTACTTCAAGAACCCCTCTATTGATTGACACATGATTGTTGTTTCAGAAAAGTTTTGGTGTGGAAATTTTCCTTGCTGCTGCTGTGTTGTAGCATTTACTTTGTGAGACAGGACAATGCCAATGTTCCTTGCAACCTTAAGCTTCAGAGATCTTAGAAAAGAGGGAAGAATCTTTATCTTAGAGTTAGTGAGGTAGCTGAGAGCTTCAGTATACCAATTTGTTCGTTTTTTTTAATTGTCTAACCAGGACTGTGTCCAGTAGTTGGTACTCTTATGATACAGAAATCTGCTCTAGTTGACTGCAGGTATGCAACAGCATGTGCACGATCAGATGGTCTGCTGCTTCTTTCTGGTGGAAGAGATGCTGGGAGTGTGGTATGTTTCAGTGAACCATCTTAGAAGGAATATACAGAGCTGATTGCTTTCATTGCACCTTCAGGAGGCTCATGGATGTTCCTGACGCTAACCAATTTCAGACTGCTCTTGTATTTTTTCCATGTTCAAAGTGCATACTTTTCCAAGCAAGTTACAGGGAAAGAATGCTTTCTTTGGGGTAAGCAGTAATTTACCTCATTGCATTAACAAATTGCCTTGGGTGGGTATGTGTTTGCTGTGCTATAGCCACTTGATTGTGCATATGGGCTTGCAAAGCATCGAGATGGACGTTGGGAGTGGGCAGTTGCTCCAGGAATTTCACCTTCTGCCAGATATCAACATGCAGCTGTAAGCATTTTTTCTGAAGAATTCCATATGTTTCTGTAACTGAACCAGCTTTTGTTGATTCCTTTGTGACTTTGCTTTGAAATCATTTCAAGCTATATTTTAAAACAATTCTGTTCAGGTATTTGTATATGACAGGTTACTCTGTTTTTGGAAAATCATATGTTTTGAAATGTTTCTGTGCAGGTATTTGTGAATGCAAGACTGCATGTTTCAGGAGGAGCTCTTGGAGGTGGTCGTATGGTTGAGGATGCTTCCAGTGTTGCAGGTCTAAACCCAGCCTTAACCCTAGGAGTTGCATATCCCTCACCTGATCTGGTGCTGTTTGTACTTTTTCCTACTGAGTTTCAGTACACAGAGTTTGGTTGCATGACCTCCCTATGTCATAGTCAACCTTTGCCAGGGTTCTGGCCTCTCAGGGCAGAGAAGTTCCAGATACAATTGTGATCATATGTGGCCTAGGAGTTGTATGTGGCAACTCTCTACACCCTTGTAGTATTTGTGTCAATGTGGCTGTTGGGTACACTGCATTTGTTGGCATAATACTTTATTTCTGAGACACAGCTGGCTGTTTGGTGCTGCAGTTCTGGATACAGCTGCAGGGGTTTGGTGTGATAGGAAGGGGGTTGTAACAAGCCCACGAACAGGAAGGTACAGTAATGATGCAGCAGGAGGGGAGCCATCTGTAGAGCTCACTAGACGGTGCCGTCATGCTGCTGCTGCTGTAGCTGATCTCATTTTTATATACGGTGGGCTGAGGGGAGGTAAGGTCTGATGTCACATGTCTTGTGCTTCAGTCTTCCCTTCTTTTTCATAAAGAGAGAATTCTCATATGTGAATTGCCTGTGTCAGAACGTGCTAGATCCATGATGAGAAGCCCATGAAAGACAACTTGTTTTCACTTAGCTGACTACTTAGGTTGTATCAATGTGGACAGGAGTTTTGTTGGATGATCTGTTGGTAGCTGAGGATTCAGGGTCTGCTGAGACTACATCAGCTTTGTCTCATCCCACTGCTGCAAATCAATCATTAGCCAGAGCAAGCAGTCCAGGGGCCAAGCTGCAGGAAGGGAACAAGCAAGCTCAGTCAGAGGTGACAACACCAGATAGGGCTGTGGTCATGACTGACCCAGTAGCAGTGCATGCAAATGGTGACTCAAACATGGATGTCAGCACTGAATACACTCGTTCTTATGGACATGGGTATGTGCTACTCATGCTGGGCATTTCTTGAGCTTACAGATAGATCAGTTCGAAGTTAGGCTGAGAATGTTTTGAATCCTCTGACTTGCAGAGTTGCATTGATTCTTTTGTACATTTGGTCAGTAAGTAGCAACACTGAAGTGGGTGGTTGGCAGGAATGCAAAGGGGGTGGAGGCACTGGTACAGGCCTCTGCTGCAGAAGCAGAAGCAATGAGTGCAGCACTTGCAGCAGCAGAAGCAAGAGCAGCAGCAGCTCGTGAGAGCACAGGGGAAGCAGATCAGAAGTATAGTAGAGACAGGGATCGTGGGGCTGATGCAACTTCTAGTGGAAAGCCCCCTGCATCTCCATCCTCGGCAGCTCTCATTGCACTCAACAGAACTTCCAATGCCAGTCCTTTGAATCATCCTCTTCCAACCGGTGTCAGGCTGCATCATAGAGTGGTATGCAGTTTGAACCTGCTTCATAATCAGCTATAGAAAAGCCTCTACATGAATGCTATCTCCTTTTGTTTGGTTCATTAGCTGAACTCATTGAATCACTTCACAATGCTTTCAGCATCACTTGCTCATCCAGCCAATTTTTTTTGGGTTGCATTGTTTGGAGACTCAAATATTTGAAGTTTCAAGATGTCTCTCAGCATGTAATTGGAGTGTAATGCATTACACCCAGATCCAAATAGTCAATGGATGCATCCTCTATTCTTGTGTTCTCAAACATTCAAAGGGTACAGATAATTTTGTTGTGACAGTAGATAGTGAAAGCTCTACTGTGGAGAGTGCAGGTGGTTGTAGCAGCAGAATCTGGGGGTGCCTCAGGTGGCTTGGTGAGGCAACTTTCCATTGACCAATTTGAAAATGAGGGCCGACGTGTCAGTTATGGAACTCCAGATAGTACCTCTCAAGCAAGACGGCTTCTTGACCGTCAGATGTCCATAAGTGGTGTGCAGAAGAAGGTGTTTATTCTGTGTTCTGGGCCACATTGTGCTCTTAACACCCATCCCGTGTCATTTTGTGAGCTCAAACAATTTGATGGTCCAACTATTACAACTATCCAAAATGGTATGCTTGTTATGCTGACAAGCAGATGGAAACAAGCTGGTGTCTGTTGAGATGGTCCTTTATTCTGTAGTGCAGCTTACATAAGGAAAGCTTGGAGTGGTGCTTGCAGGTCCTGTCATATTTGTTAAAGCCAAGAGGCTGGAAACCGCCTGTGAAGCGTCAATTCTTTTTGGATTGCAATGAGATTGCTGAGCTTTGTGATGCTTCAGAGCGTTTATTTGCACGAGAATCAAGTGTACTGCAAATCAGGGCCCCTGTCAAGATTTTTGGTGACCTTCATGGACAATTTGGTGATTTGATGCGCTTGTTTGATGAATACGGGTCTCCTTCAACAGCAGGCGACATCACGTAAGTTTCTGGTGTCATGTGGATTATCCCGACAAATATGGAATGCTCCAGTACGACAGAAGTATCTGAACCCCCTACCGTCACCATTTCAGCGTCTTTTTGTTCCATATGACACATCCCATTTTTGGAAATGCAGAAGACACCAACACACATGATACTTAGGGACTCATGTACATTCTGGCTTGATTGTAGGTCCTTGTACATTCTGGTAGAGTTTCTCAGAGTGAACTAAGCTCCTTCATGATCATGGGAATAATGCATGTATCTGGGGGGTGCAGAGCAGAAGCATTCATTCAAGTTCATGTCTGAATGCATGATTTGAGTTGAAGGATAAACTCTGATATCAACAGTGGTAGTTTCTAACTTTGATTGCAAATTGTGCAGGTATATTGACTATCTTTTCCTGGGGGATTATGTGGATCGAGGACAGCACAGTCTTGAAACCATCAGTTTACTACTTGCACTCAAGGTAATTGTGGCTTGCACCCTTTTAGGATAGGGCTTGACAGATCTAGTAACAAGGGCAACTTTGTCCTATCATGGCAATAAGTAGAATCTAGAGTTAGAGTTCAGGGCATGCCCCTTGCACAGCTTTCACCATAACCTGTGCAACTCAGAGATTCTTCATTTGGTGTTGCCCTTGTCATAGGATTTCTTGGTGCTGAAGTTAGCTTGTTCTGTTGGCAGATTGAATATCCAATGAATGTGCACTTGATCCGTGGCAACCATGAAGCTGCAGACATCAACGCACTTTTTGGGTTCCGAATTGAGTGCATTGAACGCCTGGTCTGTGCTTTCCTCTTTGCAAAGCTTTTCTTTGTGTTATGTTTACCATTCTCAGAATTGATATGTCATTGTAACATAAACATTGGCTTCTGTTGTGACTACATATATTCAAGATTTGGCTTATGAAATGGGTCTACAGGGGGAACGTGATGGCATATGGGCATGGCAACGCATCAATCAACTTTTCAATTGGTTGCCACTTGCTGCTCTGATAGAGAAAAAGATCATCTGCATGCATGGTGGAATTGGAAGGTCAATCAATCATGTACAACAAATTGAAGCTTTGCAACGCCCCATAACAATGGAGGCCGGCTCTGTTGTGCTCATGGACCTTCTCTGGTACAGATTTTGTTGCTGCTGCTGCTGCTTTAGGTTCAATTTGAGGTACAATCAGACATGAGGGACAAAGTGTGTCAAAGAAGGTGTCTCAGTATCTTCCTGCTCTTTGTTAACCAAGTTAGAACTTTGTGCAGGTCTGACCCAACAGAAAATGACAGTGTTGAGGGTCTGCGTCCAAATGCCCGTGGTCCAGGCTTGGTAACTTTTGGGGTAAGAGTATTATCAGTATGTAGTCCTTCCTTGCAAGAGAAGTATTGTGACATTTTTTGGGATAGATTTGTCTTTTTTCCTGCTACACAGGTGGAAAGCATGGTGTATTGATCTCTATGGAACCTTTTTCCATGTGGCTTTTGCAGCCAGACCGGGTCATGGATTTTTGCAAGAATAATGATCTCCAGCTTATAATCAGAGCACATGAGTGTGTGATGGATGGTTTTGAGCGTTTTGCTCAAGGTCACCTAATCACATTGTTTTCTGCTACAAATTATTGTGGTATGTACTGGACCGTTTCACCCCATTGTCTGGTTTTGTTCCTATTGCCTCAGAAGTCATATGTCTAGTAGTAAATAGCTGTGTCTGTCCACATGCAATTGTGTGAAGTTCAAGAAAGTGCTTTGAACCTTGGACTTGAACTGGAAAGGCGAAATATCTGAATTTGTATATAGTTTGTTCTCTGTCCAAGCAATCATCTCAATTCTTTTGTTAATGTAGTCCAGAGTACAGTTGCAGTCAAGTAACAAGAGAAGCTTTTGGTGGGTGAAGGAACTGCCAATAATGCAGGAGCAATCTTGGTCCTTGGAAGGGACTTGGTGGTGGTGCCCAAATTAATCCATCCCATCCCACCTGCCTTCACTTCCCCTGAGTCATCACCTGAGCACAACCTTGAAGACACATGGATGCAGGTATTTCTTTCATGGTTCTTTTGCACTGGTCTTCTGGCCTCTTTAGTAAATGAGATTTACTGGTGCTACATATCCAGATGGCTAGGTTGTGTATTTGCTTCTTGTTGCATGCCACAATTCCCTAGCTTGAAGCCCTTGCCATGTTTTTTTTGGGCCTGTTTCCTCATTTTGACAAGGTGTTCTGTGTGTGTGGGTATGTATATTAGGAACTGAATGTGCAGAGGCCTCCTACACCAACAAGAGGACGGCCACAACCAGTGAATGATCGGGGCTTAGCTTGGAATTGATTTAGTTATTTCCTCATATCTTTTCTTGCAGGTGGCCTATATTGTTCAATAGTTTTTGTAAGATATACTCATGGTATACTTTGGGCTGGGCCCACTTCCCCCATATTTTTGGGAAAATGTATAGTTGTGTGGATTAGCCATGCTGGCTGTAACTATGGAGGAAATTGTGGTTATTGATATGAAGGTCATTTGGAGCATCACAATAACTTCAGGTGAATACTTTTTTCCCCTTTCTTATTTTCTTCTAAACAGGTAGAATCTGAAGCAGCTATGCCAGGTTTCAACTCTTCTGTGTCTACTTTCAACCAACAGAAACTAGTATGCTCCAGAATCAGCGTGTGGCCCTTCACCCAATCTGCAGAGTTCATAGACTTCTGAGACACCTTTCTCAATGATGATCCTGAGCTGTCACATGAATGGAAAATTGAATTAGAAAGTCAGTGCATCAGGAACTTCTATGTTGTAATTGTTTTTGTCTTAAGATCAAGTGTAGCAGCAGCTATGAGGCTTTCATATCTGAAATCAGGCTCATCATCAAGTATCTAGTATTTCTCAGCAGTGGGTTTGTCTGCAGCTTGCAGTCTAGGTTCGGGAGTTTCAACTTTGGTATTGCATTACACTGTTGGTTACCAAAACCCTCTCTCCTTATTGCGAATCCAATAAATTATTAATGCAGGATGCTGAGTATCTCTACCCATTGCTCAGTGTCTGATTACAGATTACAGATTTTATTCAGGAAAATTTGTTTCTTTGATGCAGCAGGAAATTTCAATCACTCCACAACGAAATGTGCTCACTGTAGACAATTGTGCTTGGATTATCTGAGACATAACCAAAGTTTTTATCAATTTAGAGATTGATGCAGATCATCAGCTGGGACTGTCCACCAAGATTGTAATGTTCCAGACCATTGGAAAATTTTCCTGGCAGAATTCAAATCCAAATTCAATGAGGAGAGAAGTTATTTCAAGATCAGATACATGTAGTTTCTTACAAAGGAGTTTGGCAAAGGAGTAGTACATGGATATCTGAACTTGGTGTTCTCCTTGACTTTTTCAGCTTCTGGTTTTGCACTGCAAGATCAGATCCACCCATGCCAGTTTGCGGGCCTCTACCAGAATCCACCAGCCTTTTTTTTAAGGTTTTTGAAATTTCTAACAGGTGGCTTCTATTAAGCTAAATTTTGTGCATATTTGGTAATATTTAAATGTTCAACAATGCAATCTATTGTGATCTAAAGCTTCAATAAATTGAAAATTGGCTGTGTAAGCTGAAAATAAACATTTCATAAAATGTTGGCAAAATGTCCAACTTTATAGTAGCAAAATCTGGCACTAATTATAAAATGAAAGCACATATTGCTACACAACTTTTGAACCATGTTGCTAATTGACAATGCACCTAATTTGGCCATGAATTTTTTTCAAACATGTATGGAACCACTATTGTGTGTGGCCTTGAGGCTTGGTCATTGTTGGGTGATTCTATCACAATCAAAGTCAAGAACACATAAGACATTAGACAATACACACTTGCAAACAACACTAAAATACACATTAGTAATTACACACACCCCAGACATAACAATTTACAAACACAAAAACATATCCTAATAGACCCAACATACAAGACACATGGAAACAAAAACATACACAATTTGATTAGAGAGTTGAGATAGATAGAGAATTAATGAATCAAAAGAAAACATACAAAGGTACTTGGAAGTTGGTAGAGAAAAAATCAAAAGAAAACAAACATAAACTATGGGCATATTCAAAGGAAGATAAATATTAAACACTAAACTTTGGAAGACTAAGGTAAACAAAGAATGAAAGGAAGATAAACAGAACTTAGTTCACAAACTTAGAAGCAAATAGACCGATAAAGACAAACATAGGCAAACAAAAGCAATCAAAGAATCAAAGGAAGACAAATAGAAGTAGACACTAAGGAATTGAAAGAAGACAAACAAAGGAATCAAAGGAATTTGGAAATTGGAAAACAGACAAAAAGCAAATACATAGAATCAAAGGAAGATAGACAAAAGCTGAAAAGAGGTTAAGGTAGAGAGAGATAGAGCTTGACATTAGACAAAACATCAAAACAAAGATGTCTGACAAAGACATTTTGACATAAAGCTTAATTAAATTACAATCTATCTTAAGTTTGTTTTAACTTTACATTTCAAACTTGATAGGGAACACTACACATTACACAAAAAATAAACTTGACAATGGACACTAGCCACCAATAGAGGTTTGATCAACCCATAAGACTAGCCCAACAAATTACAAAACTAACACACACAAAAAGATATAACATTGAACAACCATGACAATTCCTAAATATTAATTTCTAAGTGAAAAAATGACCCAACTTCAGTCATTAGATGTCATCATTGAGAATTTGAGATAATGGCCCATTGATGATGGTATTGGAACAACAAACCCAACCCCAATCCCAACAATGGAGTCTAATCCAATGTTTGCATGGGCTTTTGCTCCTTCTAATCTTCAAAACATGCGTTGTATGAGAAAATATTCAAACTATAAAAAGTTTGAGAATACATTCCCACAACAATATTCAAGTGTTCATTGCGACGATTCCTCAATTTAGATTTCATGAAAAAAAAGGTGAAAAATGTTTGTTCATCTTCCAATAATCCCAACATTTGTATTACTATAATATCTACCAATTTGAAAAACTCGAGAAAAAAATGCTGTAAAATGTGAAAAACCTCCTTAGACCACCAAAGTCAAGTTAAAGGATTAACATGAAATGGTGCCTCCATAATAGTAGCAACATTAAATTACATAATGATTTTAAAAGCACTAGATTACATGTCAAGAGCAATTACAAACAAAATTGCCAAACAAATCTTGGCTACGATTAGAGGTAAACTTGCATTTGAGGTTTTGACAAGTTCCAAGAGCTTTTCAAAACAATAATGTGCCTTAAAATCAATTAAATGTTGATTAAAGTTCTTTTCAGCATTGCCCTAAAGCCAATATTCGAATAACAAATGCCCATAACATCCAACAAATGGAATGTTGGAAACCTTACAATGAACTCTCAAATGAAAAAAATGGCTACAACTGCAAGGAATGTCACAAGTTCACAAAATCAAAAATAAACAAAAGGGGGAAAAAATTCATAGGAAAAATAAACAAATAAACAATAAACAACACAAAAACATAAAGACAAGGAGAATGGGAGACAAAAAAACTAAGCATGATGATTTTGCATCTTCTGTTAGATTAATGAAAACATGTTAGGTCAATTGAACCTTTTCACAAATGCCATTTATGCATGTAACCCAAAATGTGTAACTTGATGAATCAAAAGCCAAATACTCATCGTTAGGGGTATTGAAGTCTAGTAAAGTGGTCTTCATTTCAGATGCAAATTGTTATGATTACAAACAATCATACCTTGGAAGTCTTTGAAAATGTCAAAAATATATTTCATTGTTGGATCCACATAATGAGAATATAACTAACCATGGTAGATCTTTATAGTTACAACATAATCAAATACAAAGAAGTCTTTCTTTTGTTCAAACTTTATCAATGCATGGACAACTTTCAACATGGGCAAACAAATAAGAAAGAGAGATGAGCAAATTTATGTCACAAAAAAACTCAAAGTTCATTTTGGCAAACATGATTGATGGAGTGTCTTTACCCATCTTTGCCAATAATGGCGTATACACTGCCATCACCTTTTTTGTTGGACTGAGCATGTTGATCCAACATGTTTCAACATTCCACAAAATTTTCTTCCTTTTTTCTTTCATCAATTCTTCAAGCTTGAAAAATTCAATGTACATTTTCAAGCTATGAAAGAAGAATGAATACAAGGATTGCAATAAATCTTTTATAGATTTCACAATAGGGATTTGAAACAAAGTTTGCACAACCATATTAGTGCGATGTGCCATGCAATGAATGCCTTCCAAATGGGGGGAATAATTATCTTGCATTTGGCAAATAACACCACTATGCACCCCTTGGAAAACATTCACTCCATCAACCCCAAAGGAAATCAATTTTGCAACAAAATCCACATTAAAAAAAACCACCATGTTCTTTGAAAGCACCCATAAAAACCTTGGTCAAATTATATGCACCCCCCCCTTTCAATAACATGTTCTAAATAAATGAATATAGGTATGTGACACCAATCTTGAACATTATTAGAATGGATAGGTTTCCACGATTGGTTATCAACCATGGTTACCTCATCACAAGATAGTGTAAGGTAATTTGAACTTGTAATAACTTCTTTTATTTTCTTAATGACTTGCTTATGCATACATTCAGCCATAACCCGTCTGGTTGAATCACTCCAATGATATTTTGGCAATAGGGGAACATTTAAATTTTAGAAAAGAAAAGAAAGACTTCAAGGCCTCAAACTCAAGCATGGGTTGGCCTTGTTGTAGTAAGTTCAAATTATAGCAAATTGTTTATTGCTTTCTACTTTGCTCCCCCTTAACCCCTCCTTGAACTTATTCCGCAATTGTGATGTGACTCCTCTTAGAATAAACAATTTCATTCTTTGCATGATTGCACTTTTTGTTAACATACCATTCTCACAAATGCAACATGTTTTGAACAACCCTTGCCTTCCTCGCATGCTTTTCAAGAGTGTCAACCTTTAGCCTTAGGATCACATCTTTGCCCTTCACAAATGAACATACCTTGCATTTCACACAATGAACTTCTCCAATTTCACTTCTCAACATCTTTGGCCATGGGAATTGAGTAGCCCACACATCTCAACACTTGTGTGAAATTTCATAATTCTTTTTAGGTTTCTAAGGTGGTGGCACTTCCAATTCCTCTTCTTTTGTAATAACATGAATCTTTGATAAATCTACCACATGGGCAACATGAGTGGGCAATCCACCATGACAAACAAACTGCACAACAAGATTACTACAATTGAAGTCATTATTTGACTCAACCTTGTTGCCACTTGAACTTATTGCATAAAATGGGATCAGTTTAGGTTTACGAGGGATCACAAGAGGGAAAATGTCTTGGACATTTCTACTGGATTTGAAGAAGTTAGACAACATATGTCCTTTTGTGACACTATTAATGCCATTTTTCCTCCAACTCAAGAAAATACATAAAAAAGAAAGAAGCAAAGGGAGGTTGAGAAACACAAACAAGGCAAGTTTGCGAATGTCAACCGTTGATTCATGTGTAAAACTCCAACCTCCAAAGTTTTGTCAAAAGTAGAACATGTTGCTACACTACAAGAAAACCCTTATTCTAATAGCTCCAAAACAATTGCCAAATTCTTGAATTCACACAATGCAATAACCAACATATACTCATGACAAATGAAATGAACACCAAAAGAATCAAGCCATGAATGAATTAGATAATGCAAGTATGGGAAGACTTTTCCTTGTTCAATCTTCACACTAGCATTGCAACTTTGGATGCAATGGACAACAAGAAAAGGTGGTTGTTTGTACAAACAAGTGGATGACTTTTACTGAAGATATGCCACCAAAGACTACAATGCCAAAGGTCCAGATGATCCCCTTGATATCTGAATCAAGATCACTTTCATTAAACAACAAGTGTTAATTGCATTTCAAGAAAATCAAGCGTCTTCCATTACGAAATAAATAATAATGGGGTTGGGTACCTCTCAACATCCCTCGTGTAGACCCATTTGTTGTTTTCATTAGGAGACATAATGCAACCCCAGAGAACACATTGATGGAATTCAAAGCTCAAAACCAACTTTTTAGCAAACTTTCTACAGAGCTTGTTGATGTATAAGCTACTGTACCAGTGAATATATCAACAACACGTGCACAAGTTATGCTCTCCAAAGTTTCATAACTGAAAAGGGCATCTAATGTGGTGGATGATGGTGGGATTGACAGAGATCTTCAAGCTCATCTTGATCTACCTTCAAAAAAATGTATCAACTTGAATTGTGGACAGACCACCAGGTCCCATTTATGCACATTGCAACAAATGGCTCATTGGCTATTTGTTTAACTATTAAATGTAACATATGCCATAAATTCTTATCTATCTTTGAACAAGGCCAATCACTCATGTATCATATTGTTGTTTAGCAACATATTGAAAACTCCATAAAGACATGAATGTCATAGAAAGAAGCAAACTTTGTTCCATAGCCAATTGTGTTGAACTCTTCTGTGTATTGTTGAAGCAAATTTGTTTCCAACCTATGCTATGTAAATATCATGATATCCCCTATCTATATTTTACACCATTATTCAGAACTTTTTGGAAAGAATTGCATCAACAGTTGAGACACATTACCTTAATTACTTAAAGCATCTCCACCCACACTTCCTATTTGGGCCTCTGCCATTGTTTACCACATCCAACATAGAGTGCTAACTTTCTCAATCCCCACCCATTAACATGAAAAATTGGACAATATAAAGTGGGGGATCATTTAAATGCCCAATATGGGCTAATCAGTACGGCCAACCAATCAAAAGCAATCATTTTCTTTTCCTTACTCTTTTGGAGATCATTGTATCCCATGCATATTTACAGGTCCAAACTCGGTTTCACATTATTTAAAGGTTGCACTTCATCCAAAGTACAGGCTATTATACTACTACTGGTGGAGATGTCCTAACATACTAATATATCAGAAATGGGTTCAACACGGCCATTATAAGTCTTCGAAGTCCGCAAATTACCCTCTTCTGGTAAACACTCACGTAAGATACATGATTCTGGCAACTGAAGAAGATTACCCACACAACTGCAGTTGATCAACCATACAAAACTCAAGTTGGGCAATTCCCGCAAATCTGGGATTTGGGTGAGTAGCTTACAGTTTGTGAATTCAATTTCTTCTAGCTGCAAGAGTTTGTCAATGCCCAACACTGCCGTAACTTGACTGCTGCCAATCCACAGCTGTCGCAAGCGTGCAAAAGGGCTTAAATCTGGGAAATTGTTGAGAACATCACACCGGAGATCAAGCATCTCTAGGCTATTCAACTTACCAAGCCCAGGAAGCTTACATAAACCACTACCTTGTAACCATATCTCTTGCAAGTTTGTTAGTGCACTCATATCTTCAATATGCTTCATACGGGTGCAGCCTATAAGATTGAGCCTTCTTAAGGCCGTTAAGCAACCCAGACCCTGAAGCTTTCTAACTTCAGTGCATGCCAGTCGAAGATCCTGCAAGTTTGACAGTGAGTGGAGGCCTACCACTTTTGTAACATTTTCACAGTTGCTGAATTCCAACTTTTCAAGGGCAGATAGCTTGTGAAACCTTGGGAGTTGAGTGAGATCTGAGTTGCCATACATGTTGAGCTCTTGGAGTTTGATGCACCTATCCAGTTTTGGTGGGTGTTTTAGACGATGGCATTTTGACATGTTGAGCTTCACAAGGTTGACACACCTGCTGAGATCTGGTGGTGTGGTCAGGCGGTAGCAATTGGACATATTGAGTTCCTGTAGATTGATGCAGAGGCCCAGGTCTGGTGCTTTTGTCAAGCTTGCACAATCTTTGATGTCCAAAATTTGAAGAGCAGCAAGGTACCCAAATTTCTCTGACAGAATTTCCAAGTTGGTGCATTTCAGCTTCAATAAAAGTTGGTCAAACTTCCCAATACTGTTTGAGCAATGTATCTCCACCAGTTTGTTGCAATCCCGCAACCCCACAGTGTGCAAGTTCCTCATTCCTCGCAAATCAAGTTGTGTGAGTTGATAACAATATGGCAACTCTAACACTCCAAGGTTGAACCACTCTTTCAGCAACCTCCTTGGTATGCTTGCAAAAGTGCCCAATGGTAAATTGACTCGCAGCAAGTCATACTCTTGACTCTTTTGAAGATTCACAGGCACTCGCATTGCAGCTTCTTGGAAAATACACCACCTCTTCATGTCGCCTGCACTGGCTTCTAGTTCTGCAAATTCCCTATAGAGCTCATGCATACGAACAGGTGATGTCAAATCCACCCAATCCTCAAGAAGTGTTTTGATCCGTAGTCCATTCAACTGCCATACAACAATTTTTTGAGTTTGATCAGAAATGGCATTAGCATGGTAGACTTGATTACAACCCAACCAGATGACAATGCCGATTAATCCAGCCATTTGCTGAGCATCATCCTTACACAACAACAACATTCTTCAGCAGCCAACATTGAATATATTCCCACTAAATCAACTGGCAGAACTTGGTCTTTCAACACTGACCATGTCCATAATATCATGTGGGTCTTTTCCATGTACATCACTGAGCCACTGGCAGAGAGTGTTCACAGATTTGAGCTTGCTACGTGGAGCATAAAGAGCCACATCCAGGAACAAGAGCTTGTCCATGTCAGAAGGCAATGCATCATAACCTGTTCTCAGGATAGAGAAGATAGGATGGGTAGCATCTCGGGAGCGTTTGAAATCTATTTTGCTAAGTCTCTCTCTCCACTCCAAAAAACCCTGACTGCTTGTGATGCTCAACTGGGCACCCAAAGCTTTCAGAGCTAATGGGTGATAGTTGAAACATTGCATAACACAGTCATTGATGATGCCCTGACTTTCAACTGAGAATGATGAGAATGGCAGATTTGGTGTTGCATGATCAAGGAAGATGCCAATGGCCTCTTGTCTTTCCAAGTCTGGAACATGCATGAAACGGCCATTCCTACCAAGCAGACGTTGCAGAACACTTAATCCCCGGGCTGTCACCAGCACCTTGCTGTCTGGACTGAATCCTGCCTTCAGAAACAACTGTGCCTGTTCAATAGATTCTTGGCAGTCTTCCACATTGTCAAGAGCCAAAAACACTTGGTGCTGGTGTAATCGGTCCTTCAGCAGCTCTTGACCCTGCTTCAGAACTCCACTTCCCATGTTAATGGAGCTTCCTCATTGACACACCAGATGCTTATCATCAATCATAAATGGACGTTGTATACTCAAGGCCAAGACATCACAAATTCATAGGAATAAAAACAGATGCTGAGAGTCAGAATGCCAGAGCAATCACCTGGCCAGCATCTTCGACTCTTTGCAAGAGCACGTCACCTGCCTCCGTCAACTCTCTCAGCACCTTCTTCTGCAGTTCTATCAGGCTCATCTTCCCAAGCTCCACATGGCAAACCTTCCCATGGAAGCTTGAGTGAAAATAGTTGCACATCACCTTGCAGATCGTTGTTTTTCCTTTGCCACCAATCCCATGCATGCCCACCACTCGAGCTGGCCATTGCACAGCACTTTCAACAACCTCTTCCTCAAAAAATGGTAGAATTGCCTGTTGATGCACACAACACATAAAAAAGACACCACTTCAACAACATCAAGTGAACCCTAAACCCTTCATCCTCAGTCTTGAGGTGAGTCAGACTTGTAGTCTTTTAGATGAAAGAGAGATTCTCTGCATGAGATTCTGTTCAGAAGTGAGAAATTGTTTTACCTGGCAAAGTCTTTCCTGTCCTTGAATGTGTGAATCATCAAATCTGATGTTTGGAGGCAACAATTTGCAAATGCTGTCAACAACAGCCAAACGATATGGAACCTCTCCCTGGAATTGAGAAAGCTCCATACCATTAGCAGAACCCACAACCCTAATGGCCTTCTGCCATTTGGGTATGTCAATTCTATGATCAGTGGCTGCCCATGCCTCCCATACTTGCAACCACTGACTGCGCGATGCCGCATCATTGAATTTGCTGCAGGAAAGCTTGAAGAAGAGGGGCAAAAGCTTGAGATTAGGGTTACTAGAGCTTTGGGCATCCACAAATGCAGACAGCTCCAGCATAGGCCATTTCGACCGCGTGAAGTACTCAGGAGACAACACCAGAACAGCCACATAACATTGCTGTGCAGCTTGGAAGATGAGAGGTGGGAATATCTCTCCTCTTGGTAAGCTGTCAGTCCGCTTGTCGAAAAAGGGGAAGTGGTGCACTCTTTCCAGATCCACACAAAGCTGCTCTACAAAATCCTTTTGCAACCCACTGTGACTCAAGAACACTCTATGTTTGGGTGGTCTCATCAGTTCCCCTTTGTCCTTTGTGACTACTACACACAGTTCATCCAAATGAAAAAAAAAATTCTGAAATTTCCGACCGATCTCTCTCTCTCTCTCTCATTGACTCCACATTGGGTGCCTCTGGAAAAGCTTGGAAGAGGAGAATGCGTGATGCTCTGGAGCATTGCAGGCAGCTTCTGCAAATGGGTCTGTGCGAATTCACAGCACAAAACGATGGTGATTCCGACGATCTAAGCATCCCAGAACACAATTTCAAGGTGTCAACTTGATTATGAAATCATGAGACATTTTTTTGGCGAATTGCAGCGTCATCATCGGCAAGAGTGAGGTGGTAATTTCCCAAAAACACGAAGCTCCATCAAGGCGACATTCTCTTCCTCCTCGCTTTCCCGGAACTCTCCGACAGTCTTCTTCTTCCCTCCACGTGCGATACAGTGTGCACGCGACTAGAAGAACATGGCTCTCAAAAAGCTGCTTTCACACTACGTGAACCAGCGGACCATTTCCATTATGGTCAACTGTTTCTGGCCAAGCTGAGATTGCAGCTTGACCTCTGAAATCAAGGGAAATTGTGGGAATGGGGAATTTGGGGCAGAAGTCTACAACAGTCTTCCCTTAGTGTGCTACCAGAATTTGGCTCTCAAAAAGCTAGTTTCACACTGGGGGGGGGCCATTTCCATTGTGGTTAAGTGTTTCTGGCCAAACTGAGATGGCAGCATAACCTCTCAAAATCAAGGGAGTTTGGGGGAATGGGGACTAGGGCAAAAGGGAAAAAGGTCCAGGAGGAAAGGAAAAGGGATGTGGAGGGCAAAGAGGGAAAAAAAATTAAAAATTAAAAATTAAAAATGGAAGGAATATTGTTGAATAAATGAGATTTGAGAGCATGATTGAATACCAAAAAAAATTTAATTAAATTAATAAATCATTTTCACATGGATAAATTGTTGTTTTTGGTTGATGATTCAGCAACACATGAAGTTGGGCAATACAAATGGATGAAATGCGACCATATATTAGTGAACTTAATCTTTTTTTAAATGTATTTATAATTAGGGATGAAATTATAAATGTAAATGAATTGTATTGTTCATGATTTTATTTACTATGTTCACGGATGAAATCTACCACACATGTGCAATTGACTGCATGGAAAAGATTTGGCATAGATGAAAATGAGAATCACATGATCAAATTGATCACATGGATGAAGTGTCAACATGCAAGAGAAGGTACAATAAGGATGAAATGCAACAACCCAAATGCAATTGATGATATGGGCAAAATTCAACATGGCTTTAACATAGGTAAATGAAAACATAGGGCCATGGCAAATTAATGTGATCAATTTCAACGTTCAACTTAGTTTCAAATTTCAACCATGTAATGAAATTTCATCAAAATTATCAAATTTAATTCATATACATAATTCCATCCATGTGTTATATTTCAATGGGACCATTCATATCAATGTCCATTCTATATCATTATTGTCGACCATGGTATCAAATTCATCCATATGTTTTAATTTCATTTCTTGGAAAGATATCATTGTACAATCATGAATTCATTTGTGGGATGAAGTTCAACAATAAGGTGTGATCAATTTCATGGATGTCATCAACTTCATTCAATAGTGGGTTTTAGACATACATTTATCTTCCTACTTCAATGTTGATTTGAATCAATGATGAAAGGGTGGTGACACTACAAAGATCATGTTGAAGTCACATTTCAACATAACAAACTTTTTTCAATCAATGGTGATTTCGAAAGCTCCTCCTTTGTCCAATTTCGCATTTCACATTTTTGTAATTTACATAACTTGGGGAAAAAATGAAAACTTATTACATAAATTTAAGGGTTTTAAGGGTATGGAATGGGAGAGGAGCAAAGAGCTTGTAACACGCATAGATTTAGTTTTGAAAGCTTGCATAGTATTAGAAGAGAGGCATATTTGCTTTGTGATTGCTTTCACAAAGTAAACATTTTCACATTGTTATAAGGCATTGCGTTTGAAGAGACAAACAAAAAATATATGGAACTAAAATGAAAGAGAATTTTTTTGAAAAAATTAAGAAATAAGGAGTTGAGATACAAAAAGCTAAATCTAAAAGATTTTATTGTAGAACCTAAATGATTTCATCTTGATAGTTGAAAGGTAATGTACATATCTCTTACCATTCTTCAAACAAAATTAGGAGAATAATCAAGCAATATGCAATGGGGGTGTTCAAAGGTTTTCTCTTGTTAATTTCATTTGATTGGTTGTTTGAAGATTTTTGTTGATTTGAATTAGCATTGAAGTTGGAAGATTTCGAAAACATAGACACCCCCCACCTAATGATCTTGTTTCATTCATGCAATCAATATCATACGAACCATGAATTTTGTTCGTATGATCACATCATTCAATGTCATTATTTTTATACATGTGAAAACTTGCACATCTAAGTAAATTGAATCAAAATTATCATTTCAAATTCATCTATATGATCAACATCTATGTTGTAAGTTTAATTAGCCTCATCAATTTCATCCAATTTATCAATGTCTTCTATGTGATCAAGTCATGCATAAATTTTAATTGTCTAATCAAGCCATTATAGAACCATTTACATTGATCGCTAGCCAACTACCACTTCTCAAATAACATCAATGATCATATTTTGAAACGCTTTTATTAAAATTTTAAATTATTTGAAAATTTTATCAATTTCATCTATTATCTTGAGAACCTATTATGGTTCTAGAAAAGAAGAGGAATCAATATTTTGTTAAAGTGTGCCTACCATCACCTTAACATTGGATACATATTAAACCAAAGTCAATATGTATAAAAAATAATTAGTGTTCAACATGACAAGCCTTCAATTTATTATTACACCATTTTAGAATGGGCCAAGAATACTTTGTGCAATTATTTGAATGTAAAAGAAACCTTTGATTTTTGTTTCTTTAACATTTCCCAATCAAAAACTTGTTGGTTCTAATTTTTTGTGAAAAAATCAAAATCAAAGAATTGTCAATGTTGATTGTTTCAAAAACCTAAAAAACATCAATAATTTTTGTGAAATATTTGATTAAAAATTGATTATACAATCAATTTTTTATTTTTTCAATTTTTTTGAGAATCAAAGTTACATAATAGATATGGTTCTTTGGTTGTTTGAAAATTGTGGTTTTTAGCCTTGAAAATGGCCTTGATAATCACCGAGGGTTTATTCATATTTTTTTATAATAGCTCAATATTGGTCAAGAATTGTTAAGAATTAAACTTACACATTGTGACAATGTATGTGGGAATGACATGAATTTCAACAATTCCCACCTCTTTTCGGAAGATGGTAATGGAATATGTACATGCATATTTTCCCCCTCTCGCCTTGCTATCACAATATTTAAAAATTTGCACTTGGGATATTTCATGACCATAAAAAAGATGAGCTCAATGTAAAGCTTTTGATTTTTACATGCCCATTCTCAAGACCTCATTCCCCCAATTCTTGAAGGATGTGGTTGATGAAATTTAAAAGTATACAATCTTTTATACCCTTCATATGACTACTCTGCACCATTTTCCCTCTCCACATCACCCATGGTAATGTTTATTGCATTTTAATTATAAAATATCAAGTGACACACCCCGAAAACTTATAAGTGGTATTGATGGAAATTTTTAATTATGTGAATTATCAAAATTTATCGCATGTTCATGAGTTCTCCATGAGAAGATGAAAGGGGAAGAGCTTCAAAATCAAGATGAATTGATGTTTATCATAAAAGATTTTTGTTTATTTGAAACTAACAAAACAAAAAAATAATTAATTGCAATTGGAGCTAAAACCAACTTCACATATTCACAAAGATTCACATGAATTCATGACCAACTCATACTTTTTAAAAAAGGCTCCACTTTTCTTATAATATATTCCATAATTATTAGGAAATACAATTATTAAAACAGAAAATTTTCTTATACCAATAGTTGAAATTTTTTCAACACCTTTTTAATATCCTGTTTTAAAAAGGGTTTAGGGTTTAGGGTTTAGGTTTGTAAGTACTAAAACCATTAACACAAGGGGTTAGCTTGATGATTAGTGTGATAAATAGTTACAATTATTCACATTTTTGTGGTAACTAATGTTGTATTCTACCTACATGGCTCTTTACTTTAGCTTTATCTTTATTGACAAGTAATTTTTTCATCAACAAAATCTTCAAAAGATGAAGATTACTATCTTTTCACTATTGGTAACTTATCACCTCCATGTGATAATTGATAAGTTACAAAACCCAAGCTCCTTCATCATTCAATCATTTCGTTTTAAATTTTTTCCTCTAACATGAACATAATCACAAACATTAGTTTGAAATGATGACCTCAAATGTGTTTCACAGATGAATGATGTTTTGAAAAAAGTTGCAAGAATGGAATGGTGAGAAGAGGAGTCATGGAATTTGACAATGGCACAAGAATTGAAAGCACAATGAGATTGTGGTTTTCATCTAATGTAAACATGTTGAACATATTGCATTTAAAAAAAAAGGGTAGATCCATGAACTCAAATATAGTGCTCATTAGTCAATCTTAGAACAATAAGACACCCCCAAAGGCTATCAAATGATATTGATGACAATTCCTTTATACACAAAGTTTACCACACACATGTGTCATGAGTGGCCTATTGTGTGAGAAAAACAAGAGATTTACCAAAGCAATGTACCAAGCAATGTGCTTTCCACACATAAAGCTCATTGAGGTCCACGGCAAACCAAGCAACTCACTCTCCAAAAACAAAGCTCAGAAATGTAGAACATTAGTTTGACTATCCATCTTGTGTGCTTTCTTACTCATCTTCTGTGCAACAATTGCCTTTTATCTCAGGAGCAAAAGCACATACAGTTAATGAATTTTCGGTCTGCAGCATATCTCCTGGTGCTTGGGAGCTTGCAATGAACCTCATTGCCCTGGACAATAAGTGTACACTCGAAATGCAGTCTCATGGGGATGGTTCTGTAGCATCAATTCCTCCTGTGTACAACATTCAGTTTCTGTCATAATCATAGATGGCATGCACTGGAAATGACTGCCAACCACGAGAACAGCAACATATATGTTACACTCGAACGATGGCCAAGATATGCTTCCAGCAAAGTGTGCAAATAACATTCAGCTTATCATCAAAGGATTTCAATCACCAGGCAGCAGTGTAGTGCACTTGACCTCTTCAAATACAAATGCTACTGCATTGGTGTCATGATATGTGTACACATGCAACTCAAGAAACATGTTTGACTGGAGGGGGTCCACAACTTGCTTAGCAAGCAACCCACCTTAGTTGGTGCCACCAAAGCATCTATGGAGATGTCAGAAGGAGTTGCTGTGCATGGTGTCTCTACAATTGCAAATCCTGATTGACTATGTAATTATCCTGTAGTACAAAGTACTCTTGGATTCATCCTCTGAGTGTGTCGAGGTTGTAACAACCTGGTTTTATGCAGTTGGAACCTGTCAGCCAACTTTTGAATCCATGTTGAAGGAGCTGATGCGCGGCACATCCATACAGGCACAAGGGAAAACTTCCTTTCAGCCACAGTTAACTTCAATAACTTCAGCAACTTCATCAAAAGCATGATAAACAAAAATAACCAAAACTAAGGCTCACATTTTAAGAATCCCATAGAAAGTTCAGCCATGAAATTCATACATGGTGGGGAAGAAGTGAGAGCCCTGGAGAAGCCAATGACCAGTTTTATAGACAGATTATTTGAACAGATCCCTTTGGATTGAGATGAAACTTGTGAAATTCATCACCAGACTCATTATCGATCAATCAACTCATGGAGAAACTCCACAAAGGACTGGCAGGCCAAGGCTATAGAAATAGGGTGAATTTTTCCTTACAGAGGTACTATCGATCTACAGAATCTAATTATGAGGATCTACAATTGTGTGGATGGATGAGAGTGGCATGTCTGCACATTATATACTAGTTGCAGCCATTACTTTATGAACACTTATTGCAAGTGATGGCTGCCCAGGCTTCTATGCCACGTACTTCTTGCAAGAAGGTGGAGAAAGTATTTACAAGAGCTCCCAATCATGCCAGCTATCTGGCTCAATAATTTCCTCACAAATGAGGACATCGCTGGACTCCCAACCATCCAAAGATGACGATGACATACTTGGCTGCCTGAGTTTCTTAGGCTCTTCTTTCTTGCTTAACCTGATTGCTAATTGCTCATCACCTTCCACCATCTCATTTGGATCTTGGATATCTTTAGCATCTGTAGAGGACTCATCCTGCAAGCAATTTCAAAGACAAGAGTTATGGCCATGTTTTCCTTCTCAAAATCAGGATTCATAGATTGTCAGGTGTCATTACAGTCCTATCACCATCTCCATGACACTTATAACCAAAATGCATGCCTTCATGAGGTTCCCTGCTTCACAATGTGAAAAAAATCGAAGTCCTAGCACTGATAAATGCACTTGCATTTAACTAAAACATCTCTTCCTCGGTCTGTATGTCGCACTACCAAGTCTGAGGATATGGCAGCTACTCTTCCTTAAAAATTTGCAAACCAAGCAATCAGTGCAGAAGAAGATGGAAATATGCAAACCTTGACACTTCTAGAAGCCTCCAGTGCAGCCTCAGGAAGCTGTACTGAAGAGCAGCTGGCTTCTCCCACATCCTGCAGAAGTTGTTGTTCAGTCTCAGCTTCTTGAGACAGCTCAAATGGTTCCTGTGGCCAATCCCATGTCACCTCAAAAGAGCCTTCTGAATGCAGGGATGACTGCTCCTCCACACTTGCCAAGTTCAACATCCCCGAATGACAGCTGTCTTCCTTCACCTCAGCTGCAGATACACAACAGATTAGTTGTTGGATCACATGTGCACTATACTATTGAGGTTCCTTGAACTGTCCACCATGGTAAAGAGAACGGTGACTTCAGAGTGCCACCCACTGTAGCAGATATCTTACACTAGAAAGAGTCCCATTAGAAAAGTGTCGGCAATGACCAGCTGAGGAGGACAACAAAGTCTACACACCTGGTCCTAGTAGAAGTGGATTCATTCCCAAAAGCCATGTGATATTTAAGAAGGCAACCTAAACTTGTTCAGCTGGGTTGTCCAACAACAATCCCCACATTAAATGAGCCTGAGTCCAGGACCATGAACATAACCACCACATTAATTCAAAATTTAACCAGTCAACAAAGAAAACCACATAAATCCAAGCTGAACCTGAACACCATCTTACCATGAGCAGAAATTTCAATACAGGCTCCATCAACAAAATTGAGGGGTGCTGCATTTGGCTGCTCAACATTCTTCTTCTGACCATGCACAATTCCCACATTGCACTGCTTCTTCAAGTCTACTCCTTTCTCAGTGGCTTCACCATTGTCATTCAAGAAGGTTGGTGGCATCAGCAGCTCTTGCACAAAATCATTAGCTTCATTTGCAAGCTTGCGCAAGCCAGAACCTAATGAGTTAAATTGCATCTCCATTTCCTGCTCATGGGACCAGGAGGCAACACATACAAAGTCATCCTGAGCATCAAAAGGTCTTTGGTTACTATACCAGTGTACAGAGGTCCATGTCAAGCCCAAAAATGGAGAGGACCTAAAACCTCCACAGCTAACCCCAGAGTTCCATCTCCCTTCCTACAGATAAAAAGATACTGTGCAGCACAAGGTGCAAGGTCACCAGCACAAGTGCAGCATGCCAGCACCAACACCAAGACATTGATTGAACAGCATGCAACATTTAACAATAGGCCCTTAATCAACATACCTGCATAAGTAGGGTGGGTCCACGGCCAGGCTCCCCTAGCTCACAATATGTCTCTATCTTCAGACACATCTGGTCCATCCATGAAAGCTCCTTTCCTCCATCCAAAGCTTTGTTTGCAGAATATGATTTTGGACGCATTTTTCCGTCAGTGTGTCCAATTCCCTGGAAACATACAGTGCAGAAATCCTACAATTCAGTCACAAGTTTAATGGTTTTTGCTTACAAACCACAACAATCAAACTCAGTATTTAAACCATTTCACATGTGACCTACCAACAATAAGCATAACCTACTGAAGCTGATCAGGAAATAAACTCTCATGAGGACCAAGAAATCTCCATACTCATGATTAACAGAATGAGCCAGAACAGGTTGATCAGGAACCTACAATGCACTTCCTCTTAACATCAAGCTCAAAAGAGGACAAAGGTGTGAACTACCCATAACTGTATATCTGCTCCTGCAAATGCTCTAATTGGTAATATCTGTAGACTGCTTGCCAGATCCTAAGACTTGGTTCAAAAACAGACTATAATGGAGCATTGACAGAGTGTTTGCAGAAGTATCTCATCACAGGGCAAGAAATGTGTTGACATCCAAACCCTATTGGCACCTAAATGAGAAGGGGGAGTTCTGTCACAGAGGCCACAACAACAAAAACTGATTCAGAACACCATATAAATGCGCTAGAGGTTATCTGAAATACATGGCTACAATCAACTTTCACCATGCAGGTAGAGCTGAAATTGCCAACTTGATCAATTCAACAAGGGAAAAAAGATCAAATTGCGAGTGCCTGAGCACAAAAGCATATCCTACTGTACCAAAACCTTTTCACAGTCCATGATGTGCCATAGCTTTTCAGGGACATCAATATTCTCCTTCTCCATAATCTTCAACACAATAGGGCATCATGACACTCAAAGCTAAGCTGCAAAGCCCCTCTTGCACATACAATTTGCTAGAGATTTGCAACCTAAAGACGACATACAAACTCTGAACAACCACAATTCTGCATTCATGCGGGAAAACTTCACCAACCAGCCCTCTCACTCAAAAGACATAATCCGAAGGTTTTCCACGCCTAAAGAAAATTCACTAACTAAAACCCCCCGCATATGCTAAAGCCGAAGGTATTTCCGTCGCTGCTGTAGTCGAGAAAACATCATCGACATGGCGTAAGCAATCGGCCATTCACCTTCCCGACTCTATACAACACGGAAGAACACGACACCTACCGAACGTAGAAGAAGCGGAATCGGAGCACAAGCGAATCATGCATGGACCATAAAGAAGTCGAGAATCACCCCCTCTGATTCGGGGGAAGAGGAACAAAAGCAGAAAGAAAACATATCTGTCACCAACTCCATCAAAGAAACAAGAGGAAAAAAAACCAGAAACACGTCGAATAAAATCACACCTTGCTACCAGAATCCCTAGGAAAACCACACTTTTGTGTGTGTGTGTTTGTGTGTGTGTTTCAAAAAATGAGCACCAGGGGTGGGGGGGGAACTCACCAGTACAACAACAACAACACACAACCGAGCAAAAGACGACGCCGCTCCCTCGCTCCGAATACAAGCGAGGCGAACCAACAATACGAAGAGGCGACCAAAAAAATCGAGAAAAAATACAAAGAGACTATCACAAATTATGAGACTAAAAAACTCAGGACGCAAGGTAGAGAAAGCGTGAGAGTCTAGGAGAAAAAGGAGAGAAGAAAAATGCGCGAGCGACGAGAGAATCGAGCGGAGGGAGGAGAGGGGGGGAGACGTGGTGAGAAGCTTGCGATGAGGCGGAAGCGACTCTTGCGCTGCAAGTCCGTCCTTGTACCTATTCCCGTGCAGGCTGTGGATGCACATGGGGAAGGCTCGTGGCGACGGGAGTGTTATGGGGGTGGGGGAGGCTAGTAAAGAAAAGAAAAAAGCATTTTGCTGCTATGTCAGCTTTTTTTCTTTTGCTTTTGGCGGGGGTGGGGAAGGTCTGAGTGAATAAAATTTTCAATAGTAGGGTAATTGGGATATGTATAATATGTGTATTAATATAGCACATTTGTAAGTCAATAATAATAATAATAATATTAATATGACTCCATGATCCCTTTGGTGAGATGTTTGTTTCAATCCCAACCAAAACCTTCTCCAAATTAGTGACTTAGGTATGTCGGGCTTAAGGTGCATTCACACTTGGTGTTAAAGACTCTGATATTAAGTCCCCTAACACCAAGCTAGTCATTTATAACCTAAACCTATTTACCGAGAAGATTTTATGTTAAGTTAACATTCACTTAATATTAAACAATCACCCCCTTTAACATTGAGCACCACCTGAGATGCCACCCAAATTTTCACTTAACACTAACTTAACATTAGGTGTGAATGCACCTTCAGTTTTAGGTTAAACAATTACACAAGGCCTATGGACACTATTAGTTACATATATTATACAACGTCATAAGTCCTAAAAAGCCTATTGTTACCTAATGTGCATGGTCATTTCACTTATTCCAAGTCTACATGGCCAAGTTTTTGAACTTGTTGAAATTTTTGGAAAATTTTATTGTCACTATTAGAGTTTTTAAATGATAAATAAATAAATATTCGACAAGAAGATGTAAGAATGGAAAAGGTGCTATGGTCTTTCCTTGTCAATTTATGCTATATGAAAACTAATACCAATTTGATTGGCAAGGGGCATGACCCAAAAAAACAATTTAAAAATTGCACAAGAGAGACTCAATCTTATCTTATAAGAATTATAGATAAACTCCTAAAATTTACATGTTCAAAAAACTCTTTTAAAAAAAAATGCATTGGCATATTTGTTTAGTTACAATGGCACCCTACCAAACACAAGGTGTCTCTATTTAAGGCCCTTGCATGTGTGCCCTTTACACGTGGTAAGGCACTTTGGAGGAGGACCCATTGCTCATTTGAGTTCCTACTAAGCCTTCCTTCAAGCTCCAAAGACCTCAAAATCAGGAACACACCCTTCCTCTTCCTCCTTCACACATAAGTTCTCTATAATGGGGGGCAATGTGTTTGCTTGGGGAAGGGGTTGCTTAGGGAGGGGGTTACTAACCTTAGTGTACCACATTGTAAAGAAACTCCTTTTCTATGTGAGTATGTGTGCATAAATAGATAGGGAGAAAGAAAGAAAGTTGTGGAGATTTGGACCTTTAGCAAAACTAAAATAATAAGGCTTTTTAGGTTCTTTCTTCCTCTATTTCTCCTCTCTTTCCCGTTTTACTTATTTCTTTATTTATTTATTTATAATAAATTTTGGCACATATGCTACATTGATTGATTGTCTAGAAGTGAAGTAAAAATAAAGCACCATGGATAAGCTTTTGTTCCCCAAATGCCATTGAAAAAAGTTTGACCTAATTTGGTGACCTACTTTAAGAGGATATCACTTGGTGGGATTGCCAAGTGGCTGCATATATGGGAAGCTCTCAATTGTTTTGGCCAAAAGACAAAGCCTATCTTGTATTAGGTACAGAGGTCCACGTTTTCACGCCACCTGCCTTATCTATGGTTGGTAGCTCCACTAGGTTCCAGTTCAGATGTTTAACCAAATGAACTGTGGTCTAGCCTTCTTTTTTCTTTTTTCTTTTTCTTTTTTACATATAGCCAAAATGCTACAATAAAAATTAAAAGTGTTAAAATCATTGTGCTTTATGAGATTTTCAATAGCCATAATTTTGACCAAAACTTAAGAAAAACCGCCAGATTTCTATGCATGTTTCAAGTAGGCAGCCAAAAATATACAAGGATTCTTTTTTAATTACTTTCATATTTAGCTTGTATCCAAATCTGGCTAAACCTTCCCATAGATCATTGCCACTTTGGGTACAACACAAAAGTGCTAAAAAAGCCTCTACTTGGACCATTCTTGAACATATCCAAATCCCATGTTGGGAATATTAGTATTATAGTGTAGTGTCAACATGCCAATGAACATTAATGTGTTCAAACATTTTTTTAATGCAAAAAGGGGTTTTAAAACTTTAAAAATCCATTTGCAAGCAAACTCATCAAGCATCCCAAAAAGCTATGGCTACCCAAATGCAAAGGGATGAATGTATTTCACAATCTGCCATTCATCCATCACCCACCTTGCTCACTCATCCCGTCTAGGTCATCACATCTAGGGTCATCCAATAGTTGTTTATTGTGTTTAAAGCTCTAGAACTATGGCAATTCCTAATGTATGTAATTTGGTTAGTGTGTACAACTAAGTTACAAGCACACAAGCTACCATTAATGGGATTGCTTGTGTATATGGGTATTTGTGAGGTTGTACGCCTCACAACTTGTTTTACCCTACTAAGGACAAGATTGTTGTTCAAGAAAGTCATTTCTTTCCTCATATCAAGATCTTCTTATATTCATATTTGTATTGGGTAGCCACTATGGACATGTTGATGGCAAGTCTTAAAAGAAATCAACCAATAACAATAGGAACCTATCCCACACACAAATGTAGGTGAAAATATAGGTTTATATATGTATATATGTGACATGAATATATATACATCCTTGTTTGTATCATTTATCATCTACATATATCCTAAGGGTATGTTGTATCCTAACTCACAACCCTCATCTTACATGCAATTCCATGCACCTACATCACAAATGACTTTGTTTAACTTGGGTTCAACACAATGGTAAAGGATTGAATTATGGTATCCTCATGACCAATAATCAAACAATTACACTTATTAGAATAACATAAACTATGCATAGTTGCTTAATTTTATGTTTTCCAACTAAAGTGGTTATGTGAACTTTGTAAAAAATTCAAATTTAAATACTTAAGTATCATGTTGATAAGTTGGAAAGAAGGGTATGGTTATGGTTCCTTGATCTAAGCTTTGCATGGATATAAATAAAATTTATAACATATGTCATTTATGGATTACAAAGATCCCCAACTTTTTCCCCGTTATCAAAAATATTTCCAACATTTTCTTCATTTGATCTATAGTTATTTTATATCTTTACAATTCAAATCGAAACCTTCACTAATATGCCTTTGTTCAACCAAAAAGTTTACAATTTTCCATATGAAACATGCATGTCTTATTGCATCATGTTCACGATTAACCTTCATTAAGTCAATGGGTAGAAAAATATGATGTGCCTCGCAATCTGATTTGCTTCACCCTTTTTTTTAATAATTACAACATATTTCTTATCATTTGTAAAACATTTTTACTGATTTTCTTTTCAAAAAAATAACTTCACATTCCTTTCCCAACAAGTCAGCCCAACTATTCGGTCTATTGGACTATGGCAACAACATTGCAATTTTTCTTGTATAATTTGAAATTTTTAGAAAAATTTCCATCATGTGGGTGGTGATTAAAGTTGTGATTTGAACTTGGGTACTTGATAGATAAATCACATATTTGATCATTTCAATATAAACCTTTAGAAATTGAAGAATTTTTTCACTAATTTCACAAAGTTTTAAAAAAAAACAACTCTCCACTAACAAATTCAAGATAGTATATACATGCCATCAAATTCAACATCCTAATAATAAAGGATGAATTATTATAATAATTAAATGAACTCCATTGTGGGATTTGGAATTTCATAAGATTTTACCAATTGCAAAATCCAAGGTCTTTTTTTTCAATTTTTTTTTGACATAACATTACTTGTGAGCATCCCAAAAGGGATCTTGGATTAAATGGCGACAAGTTGCTAGAACTTGTCTCCAATTTTTAAAAATGCACACAAAAAAACTGCTACCCAACCAAAACCGAAGGGGAAATGTGGCAATTTGTTTTCAAAATCTGGAATTTTTTTCTTCAGAAAACAAACTATATGTGGCAAAAGGTTTCATTTTTCATTATATTTTCCACATTTGAGTGAAATTCACTTTTAAAATATGGTTGATTGCAACTACTTTTTTTTTTCTTTTTTGTCCCCCCGCCCAAAAAAATCATTACATACTTACCTTACACTAAGGTCAGTTTTGTCATTAAATAATCCTCAAAATAACAAAATGAAATTTTATGAAAATATGGAGTTGACATGTTGAAAATCATTGTAATTGTCACAGACTACACTCTGAATAATTTCACTACTCATATCACATTATTATAATAGATGATGGAAATAATAATAATAATTTCAAATTTTAAAAATGAATTCTTTTTTGAAAATACATAAATATTCGTTTTGTCAATATGGAAACTGACCCTAGGCTACGATAGTCATTTATGTAACCCTTTACAAGTACATAAAAGACTACATGATTGGCTCAATCACACCACATTGTTTTTAACATAAGTCATTTTTGTAGTTGAAAATGCCATTTGTGATTAGCTATGTCCTTCATGATTTTGCATCCATTTCAGATGGAGTCATGAAGGACATATCGATCAAACCTAGGCCATTGGATTAATTTTATTGAATATAAAATATGAAATCTATTAATCAATTACGTGGTACCAACTAGCAAACCCTATGCAAACAAGGCATCACAAACACGATAAACACCTTAGGCCACCTAACCTAGGCTAGGCCCCTTATGCACCTTAACATCTGCAGCCTAAGCTAGGTACCCTAGGTAACATAGGAAGCCTAAACTAGTGACGAATTTTTATTTTTTTTCAAAAAAGTCAATTCGTTTTTTAAGTTTAAAATTATGATTATTATCATGATCTACTATTATGATATTGTTATATGAGGAGTGAAATAATTCAAAGTATAACCTACCATAATTATAATGATTTTCTACACCTCCTCAGCTTCATACTTTCATGAAAATTTGTTTCATTATTTTAATCATTATTTAACGACAAAATTGACCCGAGGATAAAGTAGCTATTTACAGATAGGGTTCTTGCACATTATCATAGTGGTACTTAGCCTGCTTAGGCACTAGTTAATTAATTCTTGGAATTGCCAAAAAAAATTTAAATACGTGCCTAGGATGCCAAAAATCTCAAAGAAGCTCTAGAGCACACACAAAAACAAAATCCAATAAAAGATCGATGGTTCTGGCCATCACAGGGGAGACCAAAAAAAAAAAGGGAAGGCCAAAGAAAAGTTAAAAGACACATAACTCGCAGTAAACAAAAAAAGCCTACTCCCTCTCATGCCAGGAAGCTATGTCACCCACAGCCCTTTTAATGTCGTTTGCGTGCAAATCGTGAGATTTAATAATAATGGGAGATTTAAAACAAGCATCACCCGTCAACACAATCTCTTTTTTTTATAGAAGAGGCTAAAGCACGATGAAAAAGCAATATTAACACATTGCCTCTGATGAAACAATCTTTCACACTAACTTTCATTATTTACTATAATGCCAAATTATTAAAAAAATTATTTTATAACCGAAATAAATGACCCCCAAAAAAACTAAAAATCTGGGCACCTTGCTGCTGCTTAACCTGTCTAGAGAGTGAGTTTTTTTCTTCTTTTTTTAATATTGAAAATTTGGCGAAATTTAACCCCAATTTTTTTTTTAACTTTATAAATTTACATTAGATAAACAATATTTTCCCATTTCTTTGTCGAAATATGGCGAAATCTCGCCAGAAAAAAGAGTGAGTTTTTTCTTCTTTTTTTAGTATTGAAAATTTGGCGCAATTTAACCCCTTTTTTTTTTAATTAGTCGAATTTACATTAGATAAACAATATTTTCCAATATTTTCGCAATTTCTTTGTCGAAATATGGCGAAATCTCGCCTGAAAAAAAGAGTGAGTTTTTTTCTTCTTTTTTTAATATTGAAAATTTGGCGAAATTTTACCCCAATTTTTTTGAAATTTTAGCCGAATTTACATTAGATAAACAATATTTTCCCAATTTCTTTGTCGAAATATGGCGAAATCTCGCCAGAAAAAAACTAAAAAAAACAAAAAAAACTGCAGCAGTCTAGGGACTAGGGGTTTAGTGCACTTCGTTTAAAACAAGGAGAGAGCAGATATGGTGAGCAAACACATCGAGCAACAAAATCGGCATGTTAGGATTGACGACGCCGGGCGGCAGTAATGCTGGAATACTTGTCGTAGGAGTGTTGCAGAAGGTGCAGCAGCAGAAGTTATTGTCAAGCATCAAGTTTGGAGGAGTTTGCTTGCACTTTCGCTCGCTATTACCTCCACCCCCGGAGTTGTGTCGTGCAAAGAGGTGGAGAGGTGGATATAGTACTAGCGTCATCGCCAGCGGTTCCGCCGCGGCATCATCCATGGGGAACATTCAGAGGGAGAAAGTCGGTCCGGGTCAAGAATCGGTTTGGGACTATCCGCGTCCCCCTCGACTGGAAGCCGTGGCAGAGAGAGTGAAGATAGTGTTCAATTCCAAGGTTATTGCGGATACAACCAGCGCCTACAGCGTGCTCGAAACCAGCCATCCTCCAGGTATGTATGTATGCATGTATGTGCGCAGTCGAATTTCTTCCCTACTTTCTCCTGTGTCCTTTGTAACCGTTAGCGTACTCGCAATGGTTGATGACAGGTTTTGGTGCATTCCGTGTTGTGAGAGATTGGTAACTAATTTCTCCGTGTAACAGCCATTTGCTGATGATAGTTTCTAGCATCAATGAAAGCAATAGTAGTCCACTTTAGTGGATTCAACAAGTGTGCAATGCACTCTCGAGAACAGTCATACTCCAGGCCTGCATGTATAAGGGTTTCATCTTCTAAGAAGAAATGAGTGCAAAGCTGTGGAGAAAAGGTGTTGCAAGGAAAGAGCAGATCACAAGAAGGCAATTGGATATTACCATTCCTCCCTGCAATTCAATTCAGGAGCATCATGACAAGATGCTGTGTGTGGAGAAAAACAGGTTGCAAGGAAAGAGCAGATCACAAGTAGGCAATCCCATATTACCATCCCTTTTGGCAATTCAATACATAAGCATCATGACAGGTTTGGTATGTGTTGAGAAAACAGGTTGCAAGGATATGGCAGATCACAAGTAAGCAATCACATATTACCATCTCTCTCTGCATTTCATTTCACGAGCATCATGACAAAAGTTGGTAAGGATCAAGCTCTACTAGGTGCATGCTGGTAATAGTCTGCCTTGTTGAATGTGTATGTGTAAAACCAGGGGATCTATGCCAAAACCCTAGGGCTCTCTGGTCTCTATTTGGGAAAAACATGTGTACATTAGGTTTTCTTAGTGTTATAGCTGTCAGAGGTGTCTGCTTTCAGCAGGAGCTTCAAGAGATCCAGAGTAAACAACCACACCAGAATTCATGGCTGTTGTTAGACATGGCACATGATTTGTTTCTATTATCCCCTTTCTCCTCTTCATGAATGAAATCATAGGATGTAATGCCTCTCTACTGTTATCAACTGGAGCTTTGAAATATGATTATTTATTGCCCGGTTGTGGGTGCAGTAGTCAATTACATTCCTCAAAGGGATATCAAATATTCATTTCTCTTATTTACTTTCTTCTCTTCATGAATGAAATTGCAGTTTGCAACTAGGAGTGCCTCTCTAGTGTCATCAACTGGAGTTTTGATTATATGAGGTTTTATCACTGGGTTGTGGGTGCTGCAGTCTATTACATTCCACAAAAGGACATCAAGATGGAGTATGTGAGGAAGGCAGCAGGAAGCTCCTTTTGTGAGTGGAAGGGTAATGCAACCTATTGGAGTGTGAATGTGGATGGTCGAAGTGCAGAGAAGGTTGGGTGGAGCTATGAAGAGCCTACCAGCCAGTTTCTGCCCATCAGATCATACCTTGCATTCTATGCAGCACCCATGGATGCATGCTATGTGGGAGATGAGAAAGCAGAACCACAACCTGGTGGATTTTATGGTGGCTGGGTTACTTCTCAGGTTGTTGGCCCATTCAAAGGTGGACCTGGCTCCTGGGGCTGGTGACTATGTATGCAACCTTCATCCTTGCACTACATTGAGAGTTGAAAAATTGTTGTTGGTATCAGAAGAGATTTCCAGTTTGTATGAAGTTCACGGCATAATAAAAGCTTTGTTAGCTTAATGGTAATGTACATCCATACAGAGAACTGGCTCAAAATGTACATGATTCCCTAGACATTGTGCATTCCTTGAAGCAGATTGCAGGTATGAACTCTGACAGGCTGATCTGTCTCCACAGTGGTTGATTTGCATATTCAACACATTGAACTCACAAAGAAGGGGGTGAACATCAACATCTGTGGCACTCTAGATTATCAATAGTTTTGCGACAGACACTTGAAGTACATCGGTGGATGTACGAGTATATGCAGATGCTACTGCTGCAGGAACACAAAAACCTGGATCTCAGTGCAAACAAGCATCAACACGTCATTTGTTTGCCAAACTTCTTGGTCATCTGGTCTGACTGTTGATCTTCACATTTTATTGGCACTCTATTGCAACATGTTGAAGAATATTGGAACAAGATACAGAAAGCAGATGAAGCACAGAACACAGCTCAAAGTAGTAGTGGGGATGGGATCGAGAAACAGTTTAGCTCTTGGTAATGCATTGTGACTTTGTCCATGCACCAGGAATAACCCAAACATGAAAGATTAATTTCTGGTTGTATAGCATGTTCATTTCAAACCTAGAAAGCATTGCCCACAGTTCTCATATGCATAGCGAAATGGGAGTTTAGAGATGTAAAGAATTTTGGAAGGTTTGTGTAAATTTGGCTAATTTGTCTAATTTTTTGGAAATATGCGCCAATTTTTTGACATCACAAAATATTTGAAAAGCCCTGATTGTAAGCATTTTAAATTCGTCCATATTTGATTCCAAAATGGAACAAACTTAATTCATTTTAAAGGAGTTAACAAGATGTTTTACATAGATTAAGGTTCAGATAAATTGAGGTCATATTTGTAAATATTTTAAATTTCAGTCATCAAATGGATGGATGCAAAATATAGCAAACATTATCCATTAAATGGATTGACATAATAAATAGCTAATAATTGGCAAAACCCAACATTGTTACTAGAACCTATCATTTACAAGATGTTCATAAGTCATATGTAAAATATCCATTGTAAATTGAAACTTGAATAGGAATTCCATACTTATGGATGACAAAGGGATGGTGACAAATAAGTTTCATCACCTTTGGATTCCAAAATTGGATTACACTTTTGTCCATTATAGTGAAATTGAAAGCTCTTGGATGAAATCCAAACACAAATCACAAGTTAAATTACAAACATGAATTATCCCAATAAACTTTATAATTTATTTTATGCCATTTTTTGACATTAGGAATTATGACGAGGCCAATCAATATCATCCATAAGCCACATAATACATCACACCTTAAGGAAATCCATTGAATCATATATAGGTAGAAAAATATGTGTTTTGTTCTTTGAAATCTCTATTCCTAATTTCCTTGATTTTAACACACATTTCTTCTTGTCTTGGATTTTTTTTAATAGACGGAAAATTGGAATTGCCCATCTTTACCTTTAGCATCATTTTATGAAAAACTATTTGAATTTTTTTCTTCTTGCCCATCATTAATAGTATTTTTGAACATTAATATCATCAATACAAAATATAAACCAACCAAACCATATTGAAAACTAGAAAATACATCACATGTAGTTGATAAATGATATAATTTCAATCAAAATAAGGTTTGAAATAGAAAACGCTATTGTATTATATCTAAACCAAGTTTCAATTTTATTTTTTTTAAACTATCCTAGCACCAGTTATAGCTAAGTTTGTGAATTGATGGTTGCAAAAAAATTTCCAAATTCACCCTAAAATGTTATATCATGGAGATTATCTTCAATATATGTATAATAAACTAATGGTGTATTAGCAAGTGACCCAAAAATGTACTAGGTCAAAACTAATACAAAGACATGTTTTGTGGTCTTTAGTTTTAATCAACCACTTTTGGGCTACAATCAACATGTCATTCAAAGGCTCATATGATAAATTAATATTTTAGTAAAACATGTCACAAGGCAAACAAATAGAATAGGATGGAATTTGGGTATATGAATACCTCAAAGTTTAAGGTTTAGGGTTCATCCTATCCCATCACTAACAAAGTCATGGACTCAAATCTTTTTAACTACCATAAATTGTGTCACTGAAATGGAATTGGGATTTTGTCAATGTCCCCTAGGTTCTATGCTACATTTTTATCCAATTTATATATAGTAGGAAAAGGATAAGATATGACATATTACATGTTATCATAGCACCTTTTCAGGTTTAGCATTTGGTTGCTAGAAATTATTTTATTTTTCAAAATCCACTATGGCAATAAAAAATAAAAAATAAAATTTGGCAATAAACATAGGCAACTTCTTTAGCATTTAGCACAAACCTGAAAAGATACTAAAATATGAAATTAGAATTGAAATAACATCAAATAAACAAGAAGAAAGCCAATTGGTTTACTTTTTCCAACATGTCAAAAAACATTTAAGTAAAATAAATAACTTTGTACATATGCCTTTTCAACTCTCTAAACCATAGGTAGATATGTTGAAGGTGATCTTTATTAGTGTTATGCAAGTATCTTGTTTTCATGTATCTTTTTCATTGATTATAGTGGAAATTTCAAAAGAAATTCCCATTGAGTTAAAATATATAATTGCCTTTTAAATTTTTCATCTTATCTATAGATTCAAATGTGGAGAATGAAATATTTGTTGGGTTGAGTTGGGTCTTAGGTACTCATAACAACAATACACAATATTGTGGGTAAATATTGGGTGTGGATTACCATTGTTTAGCTAATTATATCTTACAACCAAACTACTTAAATTTTGAAACTATTTAAATAATTGTCCCTATTTATAACCTATCCACACACCTAGTTGTAGGCTAAAAAATATGTTATCCCTTAACATCATTAACAATAAATTATTAACCAATCACTGACGTTAATTTATTAAGTTCTCTTTACATTAAGTACCTATTATTTACCTTCAGTGTGTTAACACCTAGTTGCAAGTTAATTTTTAGGTTTTCTAACTATCATATTATCACAATCTTTTTCTCTTTTTCTCACACTTAAAATTGATGTTAGCTTGGTGGTTGCATCATCCATCCATCGTTCCAGTGACATTCATTGTTAACCCATTATTTGATATGGTGATTTCAACTCACCTTCTTTGAGCATCCTTGCACATATTTTTTTCATTGTCATATCAATCTTTAATTTGCATTTTAAATGTTTCAAGTTTATTTTCATTTCGGAAGTCTCAACAATCATCATCACTTTTATAGGTTCAATGTGGCTTGGAATGTAAAAGGTTGTTGATTCACATGAATATACACAACATGGATTATTGCAAAGTATGTAGATATGGTTCTTTTCATCAATTTGCAGGCAAGCAACATCACATAATCATCATTTTCCTCTCATTTGCTTTGCATTTGTTACATAACTTTTATTGTTAATAATGTGTAAATTAAACTTTGTCATTGGAGTTCTATTATTGTATGTTTTCTTCTTAATTTATTGCAAAAAAAATTTGTGTGTAGATGACAAATAATGTAGAAATCACTATGAAAAATCGTGGCCATGAAAACTTCATTGCCCTACAATTAAAACTCCAAAAATATTAATCTACAATTATCCCATGGAAATAAGGGGATTTTTTTTTAATGTCACACAAAAACTTTATGGCATTCTATTGTAATTACATATTAATCACAAGATGGACCCCTATACAAATGAATGTATGCACTATATATACAATTGTGGTTAACATGTTTGATTTTATTAACAAGTTGCATGGAAGTCACATATGACAATTACAATACAATTGAAATACATGAAGCATTCATCATTGCAATTAGGATATGACCTTGACACATACGATATGCCATGTGTATGCATTGCTACCATCCACAAGATTTTACTATTTCAACTCTTTTGTAATTAATTATCAAGTTATGATTTCCAATAATACAACTAGTTGTGACATTAGGTTTTCACTATATAAATAACCTAGGCTGAGTAATATAAACTTATTTTATTGGACTAATACATCTATAATTGGCTAGTACACTACACTTGCTAACCTACCCTACCCAACTACTAGTTACAATAATTACAATATAATTATAATAGTAAATATGTATTATTATTATTATTCCATTTTTATAACATTATTAATTATTATGAATTATAATAGTTAGCATAACTAATAGGTAAACTATGTTAGTATAATATTTAGTTACTATGTAATAATTACAAATAAATTGCAATTATCATGCAACAAAAATTACCCTATATTTTTATCCCTACTTTTCAATTTTGTGAAATATATAAGTAAGTGCATTATAAGTATTTTAAAAAATTGGCCCTAAAAATTAAACCTAAAATCAAATAGGATTATCCAAAATTACATGTTTTCTTACTTAATTAACTTAGGATTAACTACCTATTTACCTACCTACCTACCTAGGTTTAGTTACCTACTTACCTAGCATAATCTAGGTTAGGCATCTAGGTAATAGGCCTATCTACATCCTGACTTAAGTGCCATGTGTAAAAATCCTATCAACCCTAAGTTGGATGATCTAAATTAAATTAATATAAATACTAAATATAAAAATAAATTTATAATTTTCACATGTCCATTGATGACATGTTGTTAGTGTTGTCCAATGATTTCATCCTTGATGAATGAATGAAAATCACATTAGCACATCATTGTTTGTGTAGTTGCAACATAATTGTATTTTACTTGTAATGTAATTGCAATAGTTGCAAAATTATTTGGTCCATGTATGGAATTGTGTCCATTGCAATTCTTGCAACTTGTCCAATAACACTCATGTTGTAAAAATACATTTAATTGCAAGTGGTCGTTGCAAATCAAAATTTTAATTGCAAGCCCAATTGTAAAACACTTTATTTTCTCATAGTAAGTTGATGCTACAAGTTTTTTGGTGTTCTTTTTCATTATGTTGTAAGTAATTTACTTCATTTTTTTTTGCATCCTATTGGAATAGCTTTAAAAAACAATTCTTCAAATGTGATCAACATCCAACATATTTATGTTTTTTTTTTCGCATAATATTACTTATAACTAAAAATTTGTTCTTGGAAAAGAACCAAGGTTTATGGGTAAAACAAAAGTCAACCGCTTATTCTTAATCCTCTTGATCACAAAGTATGATGATGAACGTTCATTCCATAATTTTTAAATGAGGAAACACATTATATTTGAAATTTTTAATTAGGTAAGGTCTTAGGTTTGTAAACAAGATACTAAATACAAATTTGCAATTATAATCAAAGCTCATGCAGCTTGCATTTTGTATAAGTTGGCCCAAGGATGCAAATTTTTAAGTGTAATGAATTTTTTGTTATTGGTCAATTGATTGTCTCCTTGGTAATCCATGAGGTTGTCATTATAATCAATGTAATTTAAAAGTAGATTTGATTTTGTTGTGTAGTCTTATGGAGTGAGCTTTTGGTAATCAACATTGTTTTGGTTATGTTTGACATGTAATCAAAGATCATTTTGATCTCCTTGTAAATTATTCCCCATTTTTTTTTACAAGCTTCAACATTCTTAAGTTGAATTGCGTGGATGCTTTCATTTATTACATTTGTTATCTTTCATCACTTGTAAGCTACATATTCAATTTGATTTTTGGAATCAATTACATTTATCCCTACAATATATGTATATTTTTACATTAATTAAAACAAATATTTATTGGTAGTCCCAGTTGGGTTGATAAGGTTTACACATAATGATGTTATAGGAGTTTGATGTGGTTGGCATTGGAATAGGAACAATAGCAAAAATGTTATTGCTTTTTCCAATTCTACTACTTTGACCCCTACATGTTTTTCAACCTTGACCTCTATTTGTTTCATGCTCAAATTTTGATTATTTATTCATTGTTCAATTGTTCAATTGTTGTATCAATTTTCAATTCATAACAATTCTTGAACTAAATTTAGAATTTATTAAAATTGAACTTATTTGGAATTATGTTGTTTGTAGCATGATCAAATTTTTTAGTGAAACACTTATTACTTTCAACCATAGTGCTTTTAGTTGCATTTTCAGCCATCACAATGTGCGTGCATGTGGAGTGCAAAGAGTGATAATGGAAGATGACAATGTTGAACAACATAATGATGCACATTGTGATGGTGCAAATTATTATGCAATGGAACAAATTGCCATATAGTTGCATTTGTCAAAATAGTTCCAAAGCCTTTTGCCCTTGCCCACATTTCACATGTCCTAATAGCATGGTATTCCACATAACCACATCTCAAGATGACAACTTGTTGAACATTTTTTGAACATCTTCAATGCTCCCACATTTTGCATACATCTCAATGAGGCTAGAATCCACAAAGACATTTAACTCACAACCACTTTGAATGATCTATCCATGAACATGCCTACCATCTTCACTTGAACCCAAACCAACACATGCATTAATCACCCAAACAAAAGTGAATTTGTCAAGATTCATTCCTTCTCTTTGCACATGTTGGAAAAGTTGGATTGCTTTATCAGGTTTCCCATCCCTCACACATTTTGTAAGTTTTTTATTCCATGCAAAAATGTTCAATTATATTGTGTCTAGTGCCACTACACCATCTCTATTGCCACCCATGGCAAGTTTCATTGGTTAGGTCTTGGCACATTAAGGTGGTATTAAAAGTGGCACATGTGGATTCTATAATTTTACTTTTTTTGAATTTTTAATTCAAATGTTTAGTGTTTTGGCAATGTAAATTTTTCCATTTCAAAATAGGAGGCAAATGGAATACCTTAAACTTACACTAATAAGTTTTTAAATTGTGACACATGGGTGAATGCAAGATTGAGTGTTTCACTATTATAACAAAATGATGTTTTTTTCTTGGGTACCCTTTATTCAAACGCATATGGTGATTAATATATCCTTAAATTTACTAATTGGGACTTGAATTAAAACTAACAACTTCATTATGAAAAGAACTATGTACTCATGTATTGATAAAAAAAAAACTCATTTGTTAGTAGTAATCAATTATTGAAGTTGAAAAATATGGACCGGTCATTTAACTGGACCATCACAAAATGGAAAAACTTATATTGATTCATATTCCAAGTTTGTTATTGGGACTTAATATATGATGTAATGCAACATGATCAATTCATATGAAGAATCTTTTATTTGAAACTTTAATTGTTTGATAGTTAGGGATTTTTTTATGGTTAAAATTTGATCATATTTTCATAAGTCCATATGAGTTGCAATTTTTGTTTGTTTTTCAATTTCTTTGTCTCAAAAACATATATTTTTGAAAGCTTTACATGGGTCATTATTCATATAAATTTTGTGAGTTTTCCTTTTAAGATTTTCAAATTAAAAAATGATATTAGTTACATTAAATACTAGTTCTCACATAGATTGGGGAAGGTTTGTATGTGATTGAACATGTATTATTCAAATATTAAAATAACATGAAAAAAATAACAACCATGTCCATTTGAATTATTTAAAAAATAATTGTATGAACTTATAGGGAATGCAATTTCCATCAATATTGAGACACTCAAACTTACATTCATTCACATGTTTTGATTTGATCAGTTAGGGGAAAAGTTAGAAACAAAAACATGAGTTTTTCAATTTTTTTAATTGGTAATTGTTATGTAAGGTAATAATGTCTTTTAGTCATACTAGGAAAAAAAAAAACATTTCACACATGTTTATTATGTAATTAAAGTTCATAAATGTTTTTTATAAATTGTGACAAAAATGTCACACCACTTTAGAAGTCCCACTTTGTAATGAAACGATAACATTTTATTTTCAAATTTAATTCTATAAATGTTATGGATTTTAAAAATAAAATTCTTCTATAATTTTCAATCACATACCAAACTTAGAAAAACCCTTCAAAACTACTCATGTGACACCAAAAATGAACACCTTAATATGCCAAGAACCAATCTTCAAACCAAAATGTTTGATGTGTCTTCTTATGTTTGAAATCTAGGTACCTTTCATTTATCTACAACCAGAAATCCAGATCAAATTGATCAACTATGCATTCTCCATGTCCCATGCATAAATGGTATCCTAATAATAAAACAATCCGCACAGACCTTGTCCATCAGCATCTTGCATTTTACTAACCTTCTACGACGTACTCCTAGTAATATCTCACCAATCCAAAGGACGTAAAAAAAAGTTCTACCAAAATTTGGATCACAACAAGATAGCAAACAAGAAAGAGCAATATCAAACCATTGCAATGATCAAAGATTTTAAGCTTGAAATCAATGTGTCTTATTCACCAATCACCGAACATTGAACCCCCTTTATACCAAACACCCTATAATTTTCCCCCATTCCTATACTGAATTGAACAATTTTTGTGACATTGGAAGCTCTAGGTGGAGGGTTACAAATGTTCTTTGAGCTTCAGAAGCATAAGAACAATGTGTGAGGATCTGACCTCATTTGAGTTCTTAAATGTTCGCTCACCAGCCTATCTACCTTACTGGTTCTCAGTTGTAGGTATGGTATCACTTTGTTGGGTTCAGTTTTAAGGCATTAGAGAGAGGGGCTGTTATAGGCTCTATTCTGTGTGGGATTTTCTCTTTCAGGTCTAGCCAAAAAAAAAGAATAAATTATTGATATTTGTCAATAATTGTTGAAAATTGAAAACCACTGGGTTACTATCACAAAATGCATTTTGCATACTTATTCCTCAACTGTTGGAGTCCGGGAAAATTAAATTTGAATTAATGGAATCTTGTTTTCTATATATATATATTTTTTTTTCGGCCAAGAAGTGGCGAAACACCAGTTGTAGGTATGGTAATAAATAAATAAATAAATAAATAAATAATGATGGAAAGAAGTTAGGTTTTTGGATGGCAAGAAATGTGCGGTAATGGGTGACAAATACTGGTAAGCGATCTAGTCTCTGGTGAGAACGACGGTAATTGGCTTACCCCCGTGCGCGGCCGGCGTCGTCTCCCATCGACGCGACATGCGCGCTGCAATGCGCTGGTGTCGTCGACAAGAGAACTGGACGCTGTCGCGCGCAGTGTTTGTTTGGATCTTTCTCTCTCTCGACGCACGCGGATCTTCCCGAAAGCTTCAAAATCGCATCACGGAGAGTGTGGAAGAGACAGACGCAGAGAGAGACAGAGCGCGCGCGCGCGCGCGAGAACACGAGTTTTCTGGTGTGATCCGTTTGTGTGGAGGCCATGGCGGACTTCGCCGACCTCGAATCTTTGCACGGCGTGCGTATGCCGTGGAATGTATGGCCTAGCTCCAAGGCTGAGGTTACCAAGTGCGTGGTGCCGTTAACGGCTATCGTTACCCCGTTGCATGCCGCGCCTGCGCTCACCGTTTTGCCTTACAGTCCCTTGCGTTGTAAATCGTGTCGATCTCTACTTAACCCTTTTTGTCGTGTGGATTTCCAAGCTAAGCTCTGGATCTGTCCTTTCTGTTACCAGCGCAACCATTTTCCGGTTCATTATGCTTCCATCTCGGATACCAATCAGCCTGCGGAGCTTTTCCCGCAGTGTGCTACAGTTGAGTATACGCTGCCTGGGGAGCTAGGGTTACCTCCCGTGTTCTTGTTCGTGTTGGATACTTGCATCATTGAGGAAGAGCTTGGATACCTCAAGACGGCGCTCACTCAGGCTATCACTCTGTTGCCTGAGAATGCCATGGTAGGTCTCATCACTTTCGGTGCGCAGGTCCATGTCCATGAGCTAGGGTTTGCGGAATGCTCCAAGTCTTATGTGTTTCGAGGTGGTAAGGAGGTGACGAAAGATCAGATTCTGCAGAGTCTTGGGCTTACCGGCCGGGCAGCTGGCAGTGGCGTGGTGCAGAGGGCTGGAGTGGTTGCAGGCATTGGGGAGGGGATCACGGCTACTAGTGTCAACAGGTTCTTACTCCCTGCATCTTCATGCGAGTTCACTCTCTCGTCTTTGCTTGATGAGCTCCAGAGAGATGCATGGCCTACTGCGTCAGATCAAAGAGCAGCTCGATGTACTGGGACTGCGCTCAGTGTTGCGGCAGGCTTGTTGGGAGGTTGTGTTCCTGGAACTGGAGCTCGCATTATGGCGTTTGTTGGAGGACCTTGTACTGAGGGAGCGGGCACTATTGTTTCAAGGGATCTTTCTGATCCAATTCGGTCTCACAAAGATATAGACAAAGATGCTGTCCCACAGTACAGGAAAGCAATCAAATTTTATGAAGGGCTTGCAAAGCAGCTGGTGAACCAAGGCCATGTGCTGGATCTCTTTGCTTCTGCTTTGGATCAGGTGAGTTGTTACTGGCTGCCATTGGCAATACTCCAGAATAACTTTTCTTTGCTGTTAGACATTACAAGGTATGATTCTACAGTCTGCTGCATTTGATTCTGAGCCAGTCTGCCATCCTTACCGTATGATCCTTAGAATGATAATGGCAGTTTTGAAAATTCTCCTCAGCATCTCCTGAAGATGGTCCTGGAACTTGTCCTCTGCTCTTGTCATTCAAAAGAGTGTGTTTCTCAGCATTTTTCAGGTTCGTACAGCACTTTGATCATACCAGTGGCTAGTGTTGCAGTTCTTCCGTCTAAGAAATAAGATAGTTCAGAGTGGGTGATCTAACCCTTCATGGTGTCTGGAAATCTCTCATCTGAATGGTTTAGGGTTCCAAGTAAAGATCACCTCCCGCAACATGCACCGAGTTAAGGAAATAGAAACTGGCCAATGTGAGTGTGAATTGACCCTGCAGTCACAACTAGGGAATTGAAACTAGCTACACTACTCAATAGCCATGCACCCTAATTGGGATTTGCAGCTATGAGGTTTCTCCTGGGAGGCCTTTTATAAACAACACTGATACTTACTTCTCCTCTGCTTCTTTGCATAGATGTCTGCAAGATTTGATGCAACAGTTGAGATTGTTAGTCTTTTGCCATGCAGATTCTTTATAAGCACACAGAATACTCTGTGGGGTTTTTGTTGAGAGGGCCAATAGGGTTGAATGTTTTTACTGTCCCTCCATGCAGGTTGGAATTGCAGAGATGAAGGTTGCAATAGAGAGAACAGGGGGTCTAGTAGTGCTGGCTGAAAGTTTTGGCCATCCTGTGTTTAAGGACTCTCTTAAACGGGTCTTTGAATCTGGGGACCATGCACTTGACCTAAGCTTCAATGGCATCTTTGAAGTAAACTGTTCAAAGGAGGTGAAGATCCAAGGAGCAATTGGTCCCTGTGCTTCCTTAGACAGGAAGGGAATTTCTTGTGCTGATACAGTCATTGGACAGGGTGGCACATCTGCTTGGAAACTGAGTGGGCTCAACAGAGGTACAACACTGACTGTGTTTTTTGAAGTAAATCCAACCACACAACCTGGACCTTACACAGCAACAGGGCAGCAGTTCTTTCTCCAGTTCCTTACTCTGTATCAACACAAGGGAGGTGAGATGCGCCTTCGAGCAACAACCCTAACTCGGCGATGGGTGGATGGAACTTCCACCACAGAAGAGCTTGTGGCAGGGTTTGATCAAGAAGCAGCTGCTGTAACTATGGCACGCTTAGCTTCTCACAAAATGGAGGCAGAGGAAGAATTTGATGCAACTCGGTGGCTTGATCGCTCACTCATTCGCTTGGCCTCCAGATTTGGGGACTACCGAAAGGATGACCCTGCTTCCTTCATATTTGCACCAAGCTTTGCGATCTTCCCTCAATTCATGTTCAACCTACGGCGGTCGCAATTTGTGCAAGTATTCAACAACAGTCCTGATGAAACAGCATACTTTCGCATGGTGCTGTATCGGGAAAATGTGACCAATTCTCTAGTAATGATTCAGCCATCACTAATATCATATTCTTTTAATGCACCCCCTGAAGCAGCACTCTTGGACGTTTCTGCAATTGCAGCTGACCGGATTTTGTTACTGGATGCTTACTTCAGTATTGTTGTATTTCATGGTATGACGATTGCCCAGTGGCGTAACGCAGGTTACCACAAACAGCCAGAGCATGAAGCTTTTGCCCAGCTGCTTAAAGCTCCACAGGATGATGCCCATGCGATTGTCAATGAGCGTTTTCCAGTCCCACGATTAGTTATTTGTGACCAATATGGGTCACAGGCACGTTTCTTACTTGCAAAGTTAAACCCATCAGCAACTTACACTTCAACTAATGGACCTGCTCCAGGAGGGGATATCATCTTCACTGATGATGTGAGCTTACAAGTCTTTGTAGAACACCTTCAGAGGCTGGCAGTGCAATCATAACCCTGTCCAACTGCACCAAGCCCAATTTTTTATTTGTTTACAAGTAACTAGTAGTTTGCCTGGTGATAGATTCTAGCTAGTGAATAGAGGCAGGGTTATATATGTGGTGTAATTATGTGGGAGATCTATTGATCTTGAGGGAGTTAGAACAGTCACATCCTCTTCAGTCAAATGCAGTGAGTTATATCAAAGTTTAAATGTCGTGTTGTCAATGTGGAGCACCTTTATTAAGCAGGAAATCCCTTTCTCATGGAAGGTGGGTCAATTTTTAGAGATTTGATACCTGTCTCATTGTCTGGAGCTTCTGCCACCAATTGAAGTGCAGCTTTGTGTAGACTAGTTAGTTGGAGCTTCTTCAGGGTTGACCAGATTTGAGCAGTGCACAGACCAGCACAACATTCAATGAAAGGTGAAATCAGACAGCTTGGGTTTGCTCCACACTTGTGATGAACTACAGAGGCCCTATGTTGAGCACCTCATCTGAATGGTTCATTGATTCCCATGAGTGTCTAAGCCTGTATCAGTGGTTGATAGCTTGACAATCTATCAGACTCCCTCTGGAGAGCATTTGTGGTCCTTCAGCTATTTTGAAGCAACAAAATCTAAGTTGTGTCCACATGGATTCCATTGCTTCGGATGCCCGTGGGCTGACAGTTATTTCATCATGTAAGTATCCTGTCCAAGGCCCCAAGCTACTTGAACTCATTACTTGAGAGTCTGTGTCATGTTTGAAGGCTGTCAAATTTCTGTGAGCCACTGGAGCCTCTCTTATGGTAGTTGAGGAAATCTAGGTATCGCATTCCACCAGAGTAGAAACCACATAAAGACAATTTTATGAGTTTAAAGAAAGAGACTGTGTAAACTAAGCAATGAAACATGAGAAAGCAGTTGTGCAACAAGCTTCATCAGTGCAGATTTTAAAGCAGATTCTGAAAAGATGTTTTAGTGGAGCAACAAAATCCCAGTAAGCCAATTGCTACTACTGGCACTGGTGGTTGATGATTCTGCCATTGATGACAACTTGAAAACCTTTATGGTGTAAGAGTAGAATTTTCCACACTGGCCAATCTCCGCCCATCTTTTTCAACTTGATCTGATTTCATGAGAGCTGCAATGAGCTTTGCCTAAGTTGTATTCTAGAGATTGTATGGAGGGTAGGCAGCTTGGGAGCTCTGCTTATCATGGCTTCTGTTCAATGATCCTTTGGACAATTTCTCACTTTTCAGAGAGATAAAAGTGGCAACCCAGGAAAGAAAGTTGAAAGGGAACTTCAGTGGTAGAAAGATGCAACAATTCACCAGAAGTTGCTTGACTACTCTCATGAGAAACACTCAACTAAGGTTTTTGCATGAAATTTACTGAAATGAATCCTTTGAATGTTTCTCATGAGTGGTAGTTGAGTGGATTCTGTTGGAAGTGGCAACAATAGGGATTTCAGTAAGTTGTTGGTGCGAGAAAGAATTCAACAAGAGCTTAGGTTTTTGAACTGCAAATTCCTGAAAATAGTAGTTGAGTGGATTCTGTTGGAAGTGGCTACAATAGTGATTTCAGAGAGAAGTTTGTGCAAGAAAGAGTTGAATGAGAGCTTAGGTTTTTAAACTGCAAATTCATGAAAGTAGTAGTTGAGTGGATCCTGTAGGAAGTGGCTACATTAATGATTTTTCAGTAAGACGTCGGTGCAAGAAAGAATTGAACAAGAGCTTAGGTTTTTAAACTGCCAATTCTTAAAACCTGTTGGGTTCTGACATTGTTCAACAAACTGAACCACAGAGGCTGATCAACAACCTTCATGAGAAACATAAAAGAAACTTCTAATTTCTTGCATGAAACTGACAGAAATGAGCAAATCACGCCGATCACTTGCTTTGGGTGTCTAATGATTTCACATTGAAAATCAATCTTGCAGAAAACCAAAAACAAACAGTCCTATGTAATTAATTGAGCCATGTGGGACAAGTAGAGATGCAACCTGACCAAGAAATATGTACATGAGAGTATTGAGAACTTCTCCATACTTATGTTTTCAGTTGACCTGAATAGACCAACCCAAGGCACATGAACTGGGGTTATCTAGTATGTGGGCTTGTGCTTGGCATCAACGATTGTACAAACTAATGTCGGTGTCGATCTGGTATGTGGGCTTGTGCTTGGTATCAACAATTGTACAAACTAATGTCGGTGCTGAGCTGGTATCAACAATAATATCATCCCTGGTATTGTTGACCAGACCAATCTACTATTAGGTTTTAGATTTAAGTCTTCTTGCTTGGTACTAGGAAGTTGTCCTCCTCACTCTTTTGGTACGAATCTTAGCTCCTCTGCTATGAAGTGTATGCAGTTTTTTGGTGAGCTATGGTGGTCTTTTTATTGTGACTAAGAAAAACATGTTAGTCAATAGAGTTATCCCGAAAGTTATCTGGTCAGTCTTTGGGCCTGCTTTCACCCCCTGTTATACCCTCTTTCAGTGGTCTTTGCAAAGTAAGGAAATTTTATTAAATCTCAGTATGAAATGCTGAAACTCAGCATTTAATGCACAAGGTTCGAGAGTAATTATAATAGTTGTACAGGTACGAGCAGTGAAAATTATGTAGCAGGAGTGAAAGCGCTCAAGAAAAAGGAAACAAAAGATGAAACTCCGTTTACCACCAAAATTGGTGGAAAAACTAGTTTGAGTCCAAGTTATTTCGTTTTGTAAAATTTTCATTCCCATTATGCATTTGATGTCCTATTATATCCAAACTGGCCGTTCTCACCCCCTGACCATGAGACTTTACCGATAACTCTAATATATGAATACCAATAATCATAACCCCAATATGTGAAGTCAGATAGCTACATAAGTTTCAACGGTTCTATAAAACCAATTTTATATTTCATTTTTGGAAACACCCATATACTAGGACCAGACTGGTACATAATATATTTGATATGAGCCCATCATGGGTACAAACTACAAACCATCCACTTACGTAGAAATCACTTATTTACTTACCAATCTATCTATATATATATAGGACCTACATCTCACAGAATGGGTTACCATGGTTAAATCAGAGGTTGACTCAATTGAGGTTCATCCCCAACTAAGTCATAATGGGCATCCAGCATCCAGTGGATGGTGCACTAGTGGGGTGCTGGTTCAATCTGGCTGTGGAGGTTCAAGATCTCTTCCATACCTGGAACATACTACAGAATGCTTGAAATATGAGAAATTTTGAAAAAGCCTTAACTTGAAGGATATAAAAAAAACTAGACCCACACAACATAAAGACGAATATCCAAAAACCTTAGCTATAAGGGTATTGGAAAATTAGTGCTACAAAACAATGGCAAAAAACTAGACCTGCACATGATGGGCAAAGTCTAATGCACCTTCTTGGTATAGATCTCATTCAAATAGAAATGCTCATGAGAGCCCTGATTATATGAAGGCAATAGGCAGCTAAATCTAATTAGTAGTAGCCTAGCATTTTTTATAAAATATTTAATTTTAATTTCAATAATAATTTTAGAAATACTTTTTTTAAAATTCAAAATTTCAATGTAGCCCACATTAACTTCATCCAAAGAAAGATGGAGTCCAAACCGGCTGTCATCAATACCGAGATGGAGAAAAAAGTGGCATTCATCCACAACAATTTACACATCCTTCTCTAATTTTTTTACTACATAAAAAATAAAATGCGACAATTTCCATTACACTATTTTTTAATCCAAGAATACTTTGCCCAAAAAATCGGTCATCTAGAACTTTTAGATTTTCAATATTATGAAAATTTACACCTTGATATAAAACCACCGAGCTTAACAAATAGTAAAGCTAATCACAATGTTAGAGATCTGTCTCTAAAGAATGATAAAGCTGCCAGGTGAAGGTAAGGATGTGGATGAAAACTGTTCAATAAACTAGAGTTACCAAGAAACAGTAAAAAACCTGTTCCTATTTTGCCCATTGTAAAATATTATGAATATCCCTATTGAAGACTAAGTCAGGGTCTGAGTCCAAATTTAACCTTCCCAAAGTTAAATATACCTAGTCACTAGCAGGTCTTACTTGAGATGGTGAAGGAAAAGTGTAGACCAGGGTGACCAGCACCCCACATTTGGTACCTTGACTTTTTGGAGTGAGGCCTCTTTAGTGGCTATATTAAGCCTGAAAAAAAAATGTTAGATTTTGAACTCAGAAACCCTGATTTGTATATTTGGGAATATTTATAATGGATTTTGGGATATTTTGTAATATTTAGAAATAATTTAAATGGTAATAATACTGGAATGGTCAACACTGGTATAAGGACCCTACTAGACTGGGATGACCTTAGGCAATACCAATCTTGTACCATTTCCACCCCCACACCCCATATATAATGTAGTTATATTCTATGGGTATACAGAATATACCTGCATTACACCAATTTCAATATCATGTGCATAGTAGGTACATGGCTTGCCTTATAGCAGTCAAAAATCCATCTTTGGACCCAATGCAAGCAAGGACCGGGCTGCTTATGAAATTTTTGAAAAAATACCCAATACCAGGATCAGGCTGGTATGTCCAAAAGTTGAAACCAATGTTGGGCAGCTCTTAGAACAAGGGATGGGTGCCCACCGGTTATCAAACCGGGTATATTCTTAGTCACTTAGAGATTCTCAAAACTTTCAAATGCTCCAGTATATAACCATGGAGAGAATTCAAACCAACTGTTCTTTGATTCTGAACTATTTAAAGAAATAGAACCAACGGTTCTTTGATTCTGAAAATGTTAAAGAACTGGAATTGATGGTTCTTTAAAAATTTCAAAGAACCACCCACCCAACACTGGTTGAAACCAGATTGTCATGGGCCAAATGTTATTATTTTGAAAAAAAAAGAAAAAATAATTTGGAAAAAAAAAAAAAACCACCTTTATACTTCCACTGCAACATGGATATTCTTACTTTTTTCATTGGGGTCCTCAGTTTCTATAAAAGAATGCACCTGCAAGTTGCCAAGAATGTAAAGAGGAATGGAAATCAGCCTTGGATTTTCTGGAATGCCTTACTGTCACCATGCTGTTGTGACATTAAGTGCTTCTTCATGTTTGTGCACCAAATTTAGTTTCCATTCATGTCTGATAGGAAGGACAACAAGTGGTGTGTCACAATGTGGCCTTGCCATTTACATAAAAAAGGATCGTAAGGCAAAAGAAGAACTATGGAAACTCAAATATTTCACCATGGCAAAATCCTCTACAAGAAACCAAACTCTTTCAAGATATTATAACTCTATAATAACTAATCTCAAGTTTCAACACAAGCCAAAATATCATCTTTCAAAAATCCTCATATAAAAATAGACTTATTATTATTACCTAGTAGGGGCCAAAATCCCTTAAGCTACAATACTCTATGATGAATCTAAACACAATATCCTTCTTGCCTTGGTAGTAGGCAAGGCCAAAAAAGGTCCTAAAATGTCAGGCATTTCAGCTCTGCAATATGTTTTTCCCCTTTGAGGTTTGTATGACAGATTTGGGCTTTAAGCCTGGCATGCAACCCTAACCCATAAGTGGCTGTAAGACGATCACAATGCCATTTTTGAATTGGTTTTCATCTTAAATTAAATTTAGGTTTAGCAGAAAATTTGGTCAGGGTGAACTTGCACCTACACTGTGCTAGGCTTTGAGCGAACCAGCACCCACTTTGGTACCATGGTAAAAATCCCATAATCCATGCCTATATACTACTACTAGAGCAAATTAGTTAAAAATTGAAATATGTAAAAATGAGTTCAGCTGGCTAAGGTTTTCACAAATCTAATAAGTAGTGTAGAAGAAAAAGGAAAAGAAACTAAATAAATAAAAAATCCAAACCCAACTCAAGAAGCTAAAGAAAAATCAAAACCGTAATATTGAATTAGGTAATTAATTATGAAAGGTAATGTTAACCCCTACCTAAGAGGAAATCCCCAAACCCCTAAAATGTCAAACCCTAAACCATTTTAAGTTTCATATTTGCAGACAATAACCCTTTGGTTTGAGGGGATCCAATTTTTAAACTATTTATTATGCTTGTGGCCATGCAAAAAAATAGTAAATTAAACCTAGTCTTTTGGTCTTTGTGCCTCTTGTGTTTGCACTTTGCACCATGGTGTGTACAGTAAATTACTACTTATTATTTATTTATTTATGATATTCCCACTTGCATGGCTGGGCCACACTGGGGTACATGACAGGAGCAGGTGTTTTTCTTTTCCCTCCAATTTCGTGAGGTAGGTGGACTAGCCATTAATGCACCAAGAGGATTTAGCCAAATTTGGCTACAAGTCAGAGAGAAAAGTGTTTTCTAATATTTGAAACCCCAATATATATATATATATATATATATAATGGTTACATGCAAGAACCAATGGTCTATATATGGCGATTTCAAAAAAAAATCAATGAAATATGGCAACTGTGGGCCATTCTTTCCAAAACCATCCTTTCCAGAAGTCACAGCCCCAATCTTTTTTTCTTTTGTTGCCAAGTGGCAAAATTTCGCCACCTGGGTCACACTCCAACATGCTAGGCTATTGGGCCACAGTGAACCAGCACCCACCAACCCACCATGATGGATGAATGATAAGTGGTCAGAAATCAACTTTCTGTTGGGTTCCAGTTCCCTAAGCTAACCATGGTGGTTAGCTCAGTTACTTTCTTCTCTACCTACTACTAACAACCCACAAGCAGGTTGTTAGTAAGTAAGTAGGTAATAAAAACAGCCCTTAACTATGTATATAAACCATCTACTTACCTAGAAGTTGCCTATTTTCCTACCTATCCACCTCTATATACAAGACCTATTTCCTACAGATTTGGGTACCAAGGTGAAACCAAATATTAACTCAGTTGAGGTTCATCCACAACTGAGTGATAACGGACATCCATTGGATGATGCGCTGGTGGGTGCCGGTACTCTGTGGCCATGTAAAAGCACTCCAAGCAATTTCCAAATACCATTTGGAGGTTGGTCATCTTATATCCGTGAATATACCCGTTAGAAAAGAGGAGGGTTCTCACACCTATTTCTTTCACTGAAAGAGAGGGATCTTGTTGCACCTACTCTCATAGGTGTAAGATCCCTCTTACTTTAAAGGAGTAGATGAAAGTAAAGCATAAGACCCCGCCTACTACTCTTAAGGAGTGATAGATAGGTTGTAAGAAAAGCATAAGGCCCCCACATACTCTTAAGGAAGGAGTGATAGGTGTATAAGAACCTTTTCCCCTCCTTTTGCCCTCGTAATCTCTACTATCTCGAGTGTGTTGAGGTTTTGCCATAATGTTCAACCTCATACTTTATGATGTGTAAAGCTCACAACTTAGCTTGGGGATATTTTCCAAATGATAGCCACTTTTTTTTTCTATATCCTGGCTACAAACAGAAAACCCTAAAAAAGAAACATTGATACCACTTGGGTTGGTTTTGTGATATGGGGATCAATATTAGTTCTAAAGCAAAGTTCCAGTAATATACCCGCCCAACATTGGTTTGGTAGTTGGTACTGCAAGCATTCACCCTATGTGTTCTCTTGCAGGACATGAGTCACACAGATAGGTCCTACCAAAGCAAGACATGAGCCCACACTGGTGTGTCCTACCAAGATGCAAGACATGAGTTTCCTACTACAGTCTCTGCAAGCAAAGTTCAATTGATATACTCACCCAACACTGTTTGGTACATGGCATTCAGCCTGTGTTCTCTTGCAGGACATGAGTCACACTGGTAGCTCCTACAAAAGCAGGACATTAGTTGCATTGGTGTGTCCTAATAGGATGCAAGACATGAGTCACACTGGTGTGCCCTACTATAGTCCATACAGCAAAGTTCCAGTATATATACTTGCCCAACATTGTTTGGTACATGGTGTTCACCCTATGTGTTCTCTTGCAGGTCATCAGTCACACTGGTATGTCCCACTAAAGCAGGACATGAGACACCCTGGTGTGTCCTTCTAGGGCAGAAGACATGAGCCACACTGGTAAGTCCTACTAAGCAGGGACATGATTCCTACTAGGTGCAGGACATGAGTGGCAGAGGTATCTCCTACTGTGAAGCAGGACATGTTTCGCACTGGTAGGGCCTACTAGAAAGATCTAGACCTGACCAGAACGTTCTCAAGAACATGAAGAGGGCGGTAGATAGTAGGCACCTACCTATCTACCTACCTAAATAGCATTGCTCTTGTGCCTGCCTCCCTGCGTTCCTCCTGCTCCTGTGTGCTAGAAAGAGAGAAAACAGAGACCGATGACGACCGCCACTTGTGATCAGATCGCAGTGAAATGTTGCAAGCGCGTTGTCATCATCAAGATCGGGTGAAGAAGAGTCCGCAGTTAGGTTTTGATCTCAATTTACAGCGCCGAATTTGGTGAAGTGTGGTGCGGGTTTGAAGAGTTTTCGGTTTTGTGATTTTTCCCTTGGGTTTTGTTGCTGAGGATTTCTGTGCGGGATTCAGTCAGGAGAGGAGAGAGACGCGCGCGCGCGCGTGCACTCTGAGACGGGAGCAAGGTGGAGGTGAGGAGAGGAAGAGGCGGGGGATTTAGAGGAGGCTGGCTGGCATGGCGGAAGCGTCAGGGACTGGTGGTGGAGTGGTGGCGATACTTGACAGCGGAGATGTGATGAAATCTTCATACGCGGTGAAGGTCGGGTTGGCGCAAATGTTGCGAGGGGGAGTGATCATGGAGGTGACGGATGTGGAGCAAGCGCGCATTGCGGAAGAAGCAGGAGCAGTGGCGGTGACGGTATTCGACAGACTGGCTGCGGATATTAGGGCAGAGGGAGGTATCGCGCGCATGTGCGATCCGGGATTCATCAAGGAGATCAAGAAGGCAGTCAGCATACCGGTGATCGCCAAAGCGAGGATTGGACATTTCGTGGAAGCGCAAATTCTGGAGGCCATAGGAGTAGACTACGTTGATGAGAGCGAGGTTTTGACACCAGCAGATGATGAGAACCACATCAACAAGCATAACTTCCGTGTGCCGTTCATCTGCGGCTGTCGCAACTTTGGAGAAGCTCTGCGTCGGATTGCAGAAGGTGCAGCGATGATCAGGACCAAGGGAGAGGCGGGTTCTGGTAACGTGGTTGAGTCTGTGAGACATGCGCGTGCTGTGTTGGGAGATATGAGGAGGTTAAGGATGCTGGACGACGACGAACTCTTCACTTTTGCCAAAAAGATTTCTGCGCCCTATGAACTCGTCAAACTCGTGAAGCAGCTGGGAAGACTTCCCGTTGTCAACTTCGCTGCAGGGGGAATCTCGAGTCCTGCTGACGCCGCTCTGATGATGCAGTTGGGATGCGATGGCGTCTTCGTGGGATCCGGCATCTTCAAATCTGCGAATCCAACCAAGCGTGCTAGGGCAATTGTGCAAGCCGTAACGCATTACAACGACTCGCAGGTTCTGGCAGACGTCAGTTCTGATCTCGGGGATGCAATGGCAGGCGTAAACCTAGCTGATGAAGCTGTCGAACGTTTTGCTGATAGATCTGATTAGAGAGAGAGAGAGAGAGAGAGAGCTGTTTTTTCTTTAGCTCATTTTTGTGTAGCTGCAGGTTCACGAAATATTACTGGAAGTTTCCCCAAATGCTAAGTCATTAGGGGAAGTATCCTTGTTTATTTGAAAACACATACATTCAATCTAATAAGCAAATCAACTTACTACTCACATCTGGAGTGATGATCACCTTCAATCTCTTGTTGTTGCTGCTGCTGTTGCTCCTAAACCAAATGCTGTAAGAATAAGAGAAGATGTTGTCCAGAAGATCCATGGTGCATGGTGCATTTCCTTGTGTCGTTGCTGGAGCTGTAAGGGGTTAAAACTGCATTACACTGTGAATTATGGTAATGCATTTAGAGGAGGTGAATTCACCTGTGTGTCTGTTCATAGTCTTGGACCCCACAATGGTGCTCTTCTCAAAACCTAATTGGTATTCTTCTTCTCTTTGTACCTGTTGCAAGTAGGGTATGAGCTATGTGATCTCTTGCATTCTACAGGAAAGCAACTATGACAGTTTTGTTGGTTCTGTTCTGCACATGACCTTGCAATGTGATTGAGCTGGCATTAATGATTGGGGTCTGATTAGTGAATTAGCTTGTGTATTTTTTGAGAGTCTTAAGACCCAAGATTGCTGCTCTTTTCAAAATCTAATCAGTATTCTTCTTCTCTTTTTACCTGTTGCAAGTAAGGTATGAGCTATGTGATCTCTCACATTCTACAGGAAAGCAACAGTGACAGTTTTGTTGGTTCTGTAATGTTACATGAGCTTGCAATGTGATTGAGCTGACATTAATGATCAGGGTCTGATAAGTGAATTAGCTTGTGTATCTGTCTGCTCAGAGTCTTACTACCCTAGAATGCTGCTCTTTTCAAAACCTAATTCATAGTATTCTCTTTTTGCCTGCTGCAATAGGGTATGAGCTACTGTGATGTCCCATTCTACAGGAAGCAACTGCAAAAATGTTTTTAGGTTCTGTAATGTTACATGAATTTGCAATGTAATAGAGCTGAAGTTAATGATCGGGTTTGATGCTTCTTGCTGGCTGAGCATTATCCTGTGTGACTTGGAACAAGAGGATATGACTGGAGTAGATTTGATCTTTTGTTCCATCTCTGGTCATCCACTGGCTTGTCTAAAGGCTTTCAGGAGAAATGGGACTGCCGGTTTTGTATTTGCAGATCAACTGTCTTGTGACAACAATGTAAGTGTGAGGGGAAGTCCTTTTGCACTTGTATGGTTTCATGAAACATCCATGTATTTTTCCCATATACTGCAGGTGAGGCAAGGTGCTTGTGCAGTTGTGCGGTTTCATGAAGCATCAATGTATTCTTCCCATATACTGCAAGCAAGGCAAGTCTTTTTGTGATAACATGGTTGGAACCTACACCCTTTTGGATTTTTTGGGGGGTGTAGGTGGGTTGGGTAGCAGACTTTGTGCAAATTAATGAACAACACAATTCTCCTGTGTTGGACGACATGGAGAATAGTTCATTCTCTGAGCTTCATTGGAAAGTGGACTGATTTTATCTTTCTCAGACCATTCTCCTGTACTGACTGAATTGATGAAGTCTGCGCTGTTGGTTGATGTTATATGCAAACTAGGATGTAGTATATTACTGGGTTTGAGGTTAATTGCAAGCTTTAGGGTCTGGACACAGCAAGTTTAGTAATGATTCTTCTGTATCTCTGAGGTTCTTCAGCACTGAGTTTTTCTGATGGTGGATTACCAGATTTGAGATCTTGAAGGTGCTGGTGAAGCAAAACACAGGATCATCATATGACAATGCTCCAAAATAAGGGGCCTACATGTACAGTAAAGCCTGATGCTGCAGGCTTTACCGGAGTAAGGACTGGAGCCAAGCACAGGCCCTATCCCAGTAAACCCTGTGGCTGAGGGCTTTGCCAAGCATAAAGACTCCTGCTGATTTTCTTTCCTATGATACCCACAAAGCCATTAAGTGATGAGCAGCTTGTTTTCTGAAATGCCCTACAAGCAGGTCATCATGGGGTGTTTCAGAAAACAAGCTGCTCATCACTTAATGGCTTTGCCTGTTGGTAGGTTGAAACAAAGTTATGAGATGATAAAACTGTGTACCTTATTTGGATATGCAATTTGAATGCTAAACGAATTTGATGAAAAAAAGCAGTTTAGGGTTGTCAATTACTCGTTGGTTATTGATTCAAGCCAATATTCTATCCTGAAATCCTACACAGATGGATAGTCTCTTCCCTCTAGGCAGAGCCAATATGCTGTCAACAAGAATTATGCTAAATTAAAATCCGCCAAAAGGATTATGTCATAAGGCACAAGAATAAAACAAGCTATAAATGAAGATAAGTGACAAATAATCATGCCAATGCAATCATGAAGTTCATTGCATGAGAATAAATTAAACTACAACAAATTCATAAAAATCATCATGTAGATTAACGTTGATGGATTGAAATACACATATTTTACTTTTACAAAAAAGAAACAAGTGAAGAAAATATATGAGATTTTCCCCTAAAGCTCAGAAGACCCAGCATTCAAAGAACTTTTTTAAAAGAATTAAAATCAAAATACCAGTTTATAGATTTTCTCAAACGATGTGATGGATCAATTTATAAAAGAAAATACAATAAAGATTCTCAATCATTATAAATGAATAGTGAACAGGAAAAAATTGCCTGCTGCAAAGAGTCTGGCCCACACACAAGAAGACGATAATAGTTGTGAATTGTGGAGCACAATGCAAGTAGTGGTTAGGCATCAGCATCAGCATCATCTGCTTCTCCATGAGCAAGGGCTGCATCTGCTTCTCTGCTAGCAATTGCTGCCATCCTCATAGCAATTTCATGTTCCACTTTGTTGATGTCCACTGCTCTGATTTCATTGTATGGCGCTCCCTCACCAAGTAGATATTTGAAGACACTTTCACCATCCACACCACCTTTTGTCTTTGCTAAATAGAGTGGTGTCAGCCCGTAGTTATCAGGTGCCTTGAAATTGCAGCCATATTGGACTAATAGCTCTTGTTATAGTACCATTGTCAAGGTTCAAAACTGTATAATCTCATAGACAATTTAATAATTGCAGACATACATAAATGAACATATGTATCCTTGGATCTTACAAGTCCCAATTTGAACTTTCATTTTGAGGTTGTTAGGATACTGACAATTGCAAGATTGGCAGCTCTTGCTGCCCAATGAATTGCCCCTCTATGCAAGACAATTTCCATGTAGAGATCATTATTTAGACCTTGGTGCAAATTTACTCCATGTTATAGTTCCATTCAAATAGGAAGCAATCTTACAAAGAGAACGGAATGAATTACAACAAGACAATTCTGGAGAGAACTTGCTTGGCAATCCTCCACTAAACCACACAAAACAATTGCAAATATTTTGTCACTTACGGGTCAAAGAATGGTTAAGTATATAGAGAATGTAGTCTCCCTACTTACAAAGAAATTTTTTGGTACTTTTAAAAATATATTAAGGACCATAAACTTTGACTACTTTATCATACTTGCACCCTAGTGTATATTTGACAAAATGGGCAACTTTCGAAAAATTATGTTTCCTTTCAATGTTATGGACGTACTTGAAGCAAAGATCTACATAAGTTGATGGAAGGCAACCAAGGATTTCTACAAAGGTGGATATCAAAAGTGAAAACTTGCATAATAGACTAAGAGATTTGCCTGCCAGTGTGGGCATCAGCAATATTGATATTTGCACTGAGCCGAATAAGTGCTTGAACACACTGCAATTGAGCACAATCACATGCCCAAATGAGAGCAGTCCTTCCATAGCGATCCTGTAAATAAATAACACACAAAAAACAAGTTTTGATTTTGAAGGCATAAGATCATCACAAATCTTCATAGATGGGTAAATTAGCACACTGGGGTCGCCCCACTTTTAGGGTAGAGAAAATTTGATGTATGACTAGCACAGCAAAGCATCATAAGCTTGAATCTTGGTGGCAACCCTTTAGCACTCCTCATCACAAATTCTTCATTGAAATGTAGAACAAACAATCATATTTTCACAAGCATGGGTGGTCTTCACAAAGCACATCAACAACATGGTGAATAGAGGAAGTTGCATATTTACAAATAAGGTTTCCAAGTATATATATTCACAAACAACCTGAAAATTTGCAATTTGATTTTGAATTGTACCAACAATTGTCTACAAGTCCACATAGATTTGAAGTTTTGATTTTAAATTAGAACAGGAATTGTCTATGAATTCATACAAATTTGAAAACAGTGTACAGATTTACAGTATTGATTTTGAATTACAACAATAACTGTGCATATGAGTCCATGTAGATTCCCAAGCCTTGAGAAAATTTGCAATTTTCATTTTTAATTTTAGTTTTAATTGTCTATGAATCCATACAAATTTGTAAACAATTCACAAATTTGAAGTTTTGATTTGGAATTACAACATCAATCATTTATGAATCCATGTAAACAAAGATGTCATTGTAAAAAAAATGTTGAGCATGTGACATTTTCCCAATTGAAAGAAGCAAAATCCTACAAGTGCACAATAAAATGCAAGTTATCTATTGAGGATCAAAGTCATGATGGGTACAAACCTTGGCATCAACATTGAAGGTTTTGGCCTTGGAAAATCGCATAATTGCACGACTATCTCCATGTTCTGCTGCATCAAATGTCGTTAAAATATCCGTGTTTACAGTTCGTAAATCATATACAGAGAAATGGGAAGAAGATGGTCGGGCCACATTTGCCACATTTTCATTAAGTTGTCTAGATGATGGTATGCGACGTATAGAAGGTGAGCGAGCTAGAGATGGGGAACGATTTAGTGTTGGCTTACGAGCTTGAGTAGTCATTTACCACTAGTCCCATTCAAAAATACCTTAATCAAATTTGCACTTCAAACCTCATACATATTCCAACACTTCTCATAGAGACTTGTCCATAAATCAAAAGTTGTGATATTGACAATTAGGACCACCCACAAGAGACTTTTCAAATAAAAACCATATTTCAACAATTGAGAAGGTTGTAGAATCTTAGGTTATTGAAGCTATTCATAAGAAAATTGGATTTACATAATTCATGGTTAAATTTATTTTTAGGAGATTTATAAAAAGAAGTGAAACATTCGAAATGGAAACAAGGAAACCTTTAAATGAATGATTCATAAGAGGTGGGGTGTGAAAATTTTGATTCCAAAAATGATCATGATCAAGAACTCTTTTTAGTTTTATTCAAAGGTTGGTGGGTCATGATCTTATCCATGTCAAAAGTCTAGTGGATATTCATGTTTTTGGACAAATTGATTCCCATTCATGGTGGTTTTGTCAACCTCATGTTAAAAAACTAAGGATTTAGGGGGGAAAAAATCTTGGGAAGGGTGACAAGAAAAGCCCATTCATCAAATTCATGTGCAATTTAGGAACCCAAAGTTGTTGTGCTCCTTGTAGATAGAAGAGCTTGACAGTTATGTTACTTCATCTAGTGACAATTGCCATATGTAGGTACAATTTATATATTTATTAATAGTTATCTCAATGTGTTAAACGTTTTTTGTTCAAAATATTCTTTTGAATTGAAAATTTTAATCATTTTTTCTATACACCGTAAATTGCACTCCACACTTAATTTGAAATGGGTTGAATAAAAAATAAATTATCACAATCAAAATGAAGTGTTGTGAACCGTCAAAGGTTGTAAACTATTACATAGGGAACATGGTTTCAAAAAAAATTGTAGGATAAATGCAATGCTTACATTTATTGCATATAAAATAATGGTCATAAGGCACTTCAGGGAATTCAATATCAATGATTTTTTCCTTTCAATTAAAATACAAGACAAATTAACATCATAATCATCACATGTGTGTTATTATTATTATTATTAATGCAATAAGAATGAAAAGAAAATAAAGGTGAATCATTTTTCACTAAAAAATGTTACGTATAAAAAATTTAATAGTAAGCAATAAACTAAAATTTTAATGGCATCCATTAACAAGAAAATTTTAAACAATGTGATTTTAAAATGGGCATGACAACATTTGGAACCTCTATGTTCACTTTGAGTCAAAGTTAATTTTGATCCAATGAATAAATGAAAAGAATTGAATAAAATGAATATACATAAAATAAACTTACACTTTTTCAACAACCATAGGTTTTCATGTTTGTAATTCATGAAACATCACAAAAAAAATTTAAAAATAATGCAATGCTCAATTATTAAATTTTCTTCCTTTTTATATGGTATATGTTTATATATAATGCATCTATTATTTTAAAAGTGGAAAAAAAACCTTAATGTTTTGAATGAATTTTCAACCAAATTTTTAAATTTGAATGGTGCTAAATTTAATTGATTTACATATCAATATCATTCATTACAAAAAAAATCATCCAAAAATTCCATCCATAATCATAGTTTTGAAATGTATATGCAAAATTTGAAAAACTATGTAATGAATATTACTTTGTGACATATATATATTCCACTCGTTGAATTTTTTCAATGATTGTTATAAAAATGAGTAACTTAAGTCTCAAGCTAACCAAATATACTTTTTAAAAAATAAATAAATTTAAGATGTGATGTTAATATGTTATCAAAAAAATTAATTGCAAAAATTATATATGTTGATTACAATTTTTAATCTAGAGTGTTTGCACCCTAAGAATTTGAAAAACATTGTTAATGGGATCATCAAATGTGTTTTAAAACAACTTTCAACGCACTAAAACACATTGTCATTACCATGTTCTAAGGTCATTTATTATAAATTAAATAATGCATAAATTTTGAAATCCCTTGTTATGACATAATGACCTTTTTAAATATTTGTAGAACATATAAATCGCATTTCAAATTAATTTAAAATTTTTGATAATTAATTTTATAACCTTGTTAAGAACATAACCATTTGTTTTGATGGTTGGGACAATGTTGCACGACATCCATTGTTGAACATAATGTTTGCTTGTCCCAATGGTGATGTATTTATAGATGCCATTGACATAACAAGGGAGCATAATGATGCCCAATACATATGTCATGCATTAGTTGGATACATTGAAAGTGTTGGACAACATTGTACAAATTTGTACATATAATGTTTCGAACATGCAGAATGCAACTAACCTTATAATCCATCATAATCCATCATTTTCCACACCTTTATTTTCAAGATTATGTTGTTAATTGCTTGGATTTGTTATTAGAAGATTGGGTGATAGATACATGAGTAAAGTGAATTGTGAAAAAGGCAATTTCTTTTCATTCATATGGCAACACCATGTGCCACTAACAATCTTCCATCATTATGAAATTAACTTAATGTTTTTAAACCCCAATGAAACATGATTTGCAATCAATTTTTTGACAGTTGAATAATTGTTGATGTTGAGACCTACTATTGAACAAACTATTATAGATTTGGAATGGATAACCTTTGTCAACACATTGCGTGGCACCCATCATCACAAGTCCTTCACCAAGGCCAAATATGTTCAAATGAGCATAAGGAAGGACAAGTTTTGGGATATTTGTGCCAACTTTATGCACATGGTGGAACAAATTTTTGTCACATTGAAGACATTCAATGGTAAACAACTCATCATGGGGAGAGAATGGCTTATCATTAAGACATTGGAATGACATGTTTTATCATTATGAAATCAATTGTCTTCATTACCATTGAACCTTGCAGATGTAATGGAAGATCAATTTTACCATTGATGGAAGATGTTGACCTACATTACGCAAAGGCCTTTTTCAATCCATACTCATTAAATGAAGTTCACCTCCATGATGATGTAAATGTGAAGGAAGTGTTAAATCACATGTTATAAAAAAACACTAGTAGCCCAACAACCTATGCCCAAGTTTTAAAGGACTTTACTAACTTTATTGAAAATCAAAGGCCTTTTTTGACACCCCCTTGTGAATGACCTCAATTTGCTCCCGCATGAGTGATGGGATTTTATTAGAGTTGGTGGATGCACATTTACACCCATTGCCCATCGCATTTTGGCGCAAGTGTGTTTTACATCACTGTGTGAACAAAATTTGAATTCATACTCATTTGTCCATAGTAAAGTGCGAAACCAATTGATAGCAAAAAGGGTCAAAATTTTGGTATACATTTACATCAATTGTAAGCTCTTCTAAGAAAAACATGGCACTAACCCCATGGCATGGTACAAGAAAAATATGTTGTTGAAGATTTTATGTTCGATGTTGGTTTAGCTAAAATGAAGGTGACAAATCATAGGATGACCCCTTAATGTTAGACAAGGAAGAAAACATGACCTTTTTAAATTCCCAAATGGGTACCCATCAGACGACTGTCCATTTCAAAATTATTATCTGATGTTGGAATTTGGCAACAACTAACTTTTGATAATGGGGATATAAACATCATCATGCCACCCAATAATGCACTGTAGCAAATGGACTTCTCGATCCTCCCCACACAAAATACATCCATTGATCATAAATCCCCCTTGCATCCCCCATGGATGTACATGCCCCAATGGTCAACGATCAACAACCACATGTGAAATTGATAGGCTCCACCGATTTGAAATTCCCCCAAATCATGAACATATAAATAACAACAATGGAATGAATAATGAGCCCTTGGATCACCATTTTAAAGCTAGGCACCCAAGACACATTAATAAACACACTAGATTCACAAGTTGGCCCTATCATCAATTCACAAATCATGTAATCAAAGCCATGGTGGTAATGATATTGGACTCACAAGTGAGCCCAAATATAAACATTGATATTGGTGAACCCCAAACCAATCATCAAAACATTTTCAATCTTGAAGTCACAACATGATTTACCCAACATGATTCAATTCTGACCACAAAGCTAATACCTACAACGTCAAACATGTCCACAACCCCAAGTCAAGTCAAAATTGGGTGCAATGGCAACTTCCATGAGTCATCTTTGTCCTTTTATTCAAAACTTGTTCACAAAATGAATTGGTCATCGATTAAAATAAAAATGGTTTTGTAAATGAAAAAATAATGATGAATCACATACTGTTGATGACATTGTGAATATTGAAGTATCATGGACACCACTTTCAAATGACAAATGGAGTTCATTCATAATTCACAATATTTTTAATTCTTTTGTAGTTCACTATTAGTTCACTTCTAATTAATTCATAGTTCACTTCTAATCAATTTTTAATGAATTCTTAATTAAATCATAGTTAATTCATAATTCACTTATAGTTAGGAAACCTCTTAAGAAATTCCATGGTCGATGGGCAAATGGAAATTTACATGGAAGCTTCTTTTAGCTAGGTCCCTGCATATAAATAAAGGTAGGACCCTTTTTACCTTTAGTCTATTCAACTCCAATCTAAAATACAATCTTGTTATGTAACTTAATTTTCTTTTTTTCGGGTTTATGTTTTTTTATTTCACTACAATAAATATATGTTTGTACATTGGTCTTGCACATTTTGTGTTCTTAATTTTAACATTTGTGTTCTTGTCTTGGTTCCTTTATGTCATATATATTTTTTAGATTTAGATTTATTCTTTCATTATCCATTTTTGTAGTTTTTGTGCCCAAAACATGAAAACAATGTCTCGCCAAATAGATTGTGACAAAATGTTGAAGGTGAATATCATCACAACCTTGCATGGAATAGACATTCGAGAGACAAAAAAACAACACCATGGAAATGATGACAATGACACTAACATTAGTAATGATGGTGGAGAAGCCCCAAATGATGATTACAATGAACTACAACCCTAAATACTAACTTTGCAATTGGTCATCTTTCCACATTTAGAATCATTATGGTATTGTTAAGGGAGTAGTTATTGTAGTTACTTATGGTAATAGTTAGTTAGTATATTTCTACTTACTTAAGTTATTGTTTTGGGAAATACTAGTTAAATCACATAGTTTTTATCACTATTTGAATTTGAATATAACATAAGACAGTTTTTGTTAATGAATATATTTGGAGAAGAGGAAGAGATGAAGACCCATTGTATTATTGCAGAACATGGAACTTTGATGGAGTATGAGAAAAGAACACATTTGATTTATGGAAAAGTTTTGTTTCCATAGCCAAAATTTGTTGTTTTGATGTTTTTATCATACTTTCATTATTGGGTTTTATTTCTGAAACTAATTCTAAGTAGATATGAATGAACATACTTTGTTAGTATTAGTTTTATTGTATTTCAGTCCAAATTATAGACCAAAATCTAGGATTAAAAAATTATGTATTTACCATTTGGCGACCATCCTAGGGCCTGAATTCATAATGAATTTTAGAATGTTATTTATGTCTTGTTGTTGAATTTTTTGTTTTTATAGATAGATGGTGAACTTTAGTTTCATTTTTTGTATTTTTTTTCAAATCTTGATCATAAGTTTTTGTTCAAGAAATAGATCTAAACAAATTAACTAACTGCAAGGATTTTGTTTTAATGTAAAAGTTTGTTTAAATTTGAATTAGGATGTGGAGAAATGAAAAATATAATTGTAATTAGAAGTTTGAAGAGATGATTAAATTAGGTTATACTACATGAACAAGTGGAAAATGGCGTTGCCGTCAATAACAATTTGAGTGCAAATCAGGTAGATCAACAATTTGTAACAACTAAAAGAGGTTTTCAATTAGAACATAGACATCCATGGACAAAAGAGAGACTTGCAAGCCATAGAACACCTCAGGCAACACCAATTATTCCTTGTGAAATGCAAACTAGTGAAGCATATAAGTGCACCAATAGTTTACAACAAAATTCCAGGAGGAGAGTGTCAAATTGAAAATGCAAATTCAAAGGTTGAGTTTAAATGAAGGATTCGGGAATCTGAACCTCGACAAAAAGTTACACTATAATCAACAAGTATAATGTAGCAACATAACTCTGATGCTTGAATTCAAGAAGAAGAAAAAAGACTCAACAAGTCAAAAAGGGAGGAAGTAGTACCAAGGTACATATCTACTTCACCTCTTTATAATTGAGAGAAGATCATGAAAACGAAGCGTTTGAACAAAAAGCTCAAAATTTTGAACCTCAAATTTGTTGTGTGGTTAAATAAGAAGTCGTAACTCAGGGTATTATAATGTCCAGAGGAGTTGAGCCACTACTTGTAACTAGATACGAAACTATAGTTTTACTAAAAGCGAAACCAATAGTAACAGAAGGTGTTATTGTGGTTGTTAGAGTGAGGTAAGTGAACCCATATTTAATTAGCAAAATAGAAGTATTATTAGAGGAGTTCCAAGGGATTAAAACTGAGGGATTCATAATGTGAACAAAATTCCAAGACCAAATTTTCCATGTTGCACATACTACCATTAGATTGGACATCAGATCAATGAATGTACATTTATTGAAGATAATGTGAAGCAAGGATTTGCTGAACATTTCCATAATTTGAATATAAAACCTACAAAAGTAGGGAATCATGGACATGTTGAGTTAAAGGATCTATGCCATGAGAAGGTTAGAATTCTAAATAAACTTAGAAAACAAATTTAAAGAGAAAACATAGTGGAAATGAGAGTTCAAACTATGGCAAATGTAGTACCTATTTCTATAGCTCTTACACAAGGTTTGTTACATAATAATAATATTGGAATTACCTATACAAGAATTTCAAACTTTAAAATGGAACCAATAGGATTTATACCATTATATTTTGTGGCAATGCCTCAATCTATGATTACAATTACTGAAGCTCCATTTATATAATTAACACCAATTCATATTGTTGTTGGTATCAAATTCAGACCACAAATTTTAAGGGGAACAAAACTTGTGAGTTTACAAGAAGATATGCCCAGAAAGGTGAATAGAGTTTGGGCTAGTCAACCATTAGATCGAAGAGGAGGTGACTCAAATCCACCAAGACCTCCAAGACCTCTAGGACTTTTTGGATTACCAATGGTGAATCCAAAAAGGCAACCATTACCGCCCAATAGACCTTATCATTGGCCACTTAACTATCATAAATATGTCAAGGATTTTGACCCAGATGCTTATGTCAGAGTATTTAAAGTTGCCATTAGAGCAAATAGTGAAATAAATGATGTAAAAATTGTTAATATGTTCAATTTTCCCTTAAAGATATTGTGTTTGACCAGTGTAACAATTATATGGGAGATTACAAAATTACAACTAGCTTTTTGTAAAAGGTATAGAAAAGTTTAGAATGATGAACAACTTTACCTGCAGTTGAAAAACATGAAGCAGGAGAAAAATGAAAAAGTGGAAGCCTATTATGAATGATTACTAAAGTCGGCCAATAGTCTTCAACATAAGACAACAAATAGTTTCTTAATTATTATTTTCAGATCTGGATTACAACCATATCTGCATGTAACAACAGTAGGCATGAAAAGAAAAACTTTATAGCAACATAAGGAAATAGCTTTGGTTTGTGAAGAAGGAATTTCTGAAATAGAGGCCATAAGTAATTTGTCAGTACCACAAAATAGTAAGACAATATTAGTTTAAAAACCTCAGACAATCCTAGAGAAAATAGGAATGTATTGTACAAATTGTCACAGGACAAATCATAATGTTCAGACTTGTAGAGTTAAAAGAAAAGAAAATTTTGTTCTTATAATCTCTAAGATTACTACTCAACAAATCAAAGTATAGAGACATGTGAGGTATTCCTATCATATTTATGGTGACATTGGACTTAAGATCATAGATTGTCCTAAGTATAATGACATGCATAATATGTTTAAAAACAAAGGAGTGAAGTCCATAGAGAAACATGTAGTGGTAAAGCCCAAGATTTCAAATCCTTCAATTCATATGGTGGATGTCAACATGGCCATCACTAGGAGCAAGGTTACTGAAAAACACATGTTCAAGGACAAAAAACCAATTAAGAAAAAATATGCTATTAATTGGGAAGAAAAGTAAGGACTACAATAAAATTTTGTCAAGACTATATAAGAGATGCAAGCAAAAGACCCACCATGAAATCTGATTCAAAACAAGAAAACACAATGGAGGACAAGTTGGGCAGGATTACCAAAATCTAAAGTGTCCACATAACCAATTGTATCACAAAGTTTATTTGCTAATCCTATCAACAAAGTTATGTCTATGGAACAAATATTCCAAAATATCAATAAATAGATGTTGGAAATTACCTATGCTTTGAAATTATGTCAATTGTTGAAAATAACAATAGATCTTTAAAATATATATGTGGTAGAAACTAAAGCTAGAAAAACCCAACATAACTATCAAAGTGATATCAAAGCCTAGTGTAGCCATAGTGGTTAAAACACATTCTAAACTAGACATTACAACTATAGAGGTAGATAACTAGATGGTAGTTATCCAAATACAAGTTAGGAAGAACATTGTTGGGGGTGTTTTGTTAGATGGCAAAACAAGTGTGAACATCATAACAAAATTAGGTTTACCTAAACCAAGACCAATTCCATACCACCTTAAAATGGCATATTAGAATATGACCAGACCTTTAGGAATCATCAAAAATTTGAAGATTCACATACATGGTATACCATATATAGCTACATTTATTGTGTTGAAAAATAATGCAGTAAATTTTAACTATTCCATGTTGTTAAGAAGACTTTGGTTCAGAGATGCAAAGGTTACACATGACTAGGGTAACAATGTCATTATTGTTCAAGGTAATGGAACAATAAGAACAATATTAATCAATAGGAAACTGGGAGTAGAAACCAGAAGGCCCCAAGTACTTGTTTGTTATGACTTGCTAAAAGGGTTAACAAATGAAGAAGAATATCTAATCTTTGAGATAGAACCATAACTGTTCTCAATTGGCACAATTACTATTTAAGATGAAACAGTTTCATTGTTGAATGTTAAAGTGTCAAAAATCAAAAGAATTAAAGAATTTGATGCAGAGAAAAAGACATCAAATCAAAGAGTAGTAAAAGTAGTGCATTCAATCAAATCAAATGACTTTTATGTCAGACCAAAAATATCATTTTGAAAAAAAGGTTTATCTTGAAACCTATTATCATCATAGCTAAGATGATATTCAAATGGACGAGACACCAACCAAAATACAAATACAAAATCTTCAGATAATAGGTTGGACTTTGATTGAAGAACAACAACTTGTTAAGTTGAATCTTGGCACAAAGGCAAATCCACAATACATCAAAATTAATGCACAATTAGCAAAGGAGAAGATTGAGGAGCTTCAAATGTTACTCAAGGAGTTCAAAGATGCATTTACTTGGACTTATAAGGATCTAAAAAACATACTTCCAGAATTGGCTCAACATATAATTGAATTAGATACCTCAGTACCACCAGCACATCAAGCAAGGTACATATTGAACCTTAATTATGTTGTAATCAAACATGACATCGATAAACTATTAATAATTGGATTCATTCAACTAATAGAAGAGGCTACATGGTTATCCACTATAGTGGTAGTGCCTAAGAAGAATGGAAAATTGAGAATTTGTGTGGATTTCAGGAAGTTGAATAGGGTAACCAAAAAAAGAACCTTATCCTTGCCATTTTTTGATGAGGTACTGAACATTATAACAGGGTATGAAACTTCTTCATTTTTAGATGGATATTCAGGATACCATCAAAATTTATAACAGATTAAGGAGCTTTTGTTTTTATGGTGATGCCATTTGGTGTAAAAAATGGGCCACCAACTTTTTAGAGAGTACTTAACAGAGCTTTTAGAGAGTACTTAAAGAAGTTCATGAATATATTTTTGGATGATTTCACAATTTATAGTGATAGGGATAATCATTTGATGAAGCTCAGACTTTGTTTTAAAAAATGTAGAAAATATAAATTCAATCTTAACCTAGAGAAATGTGCCTTTATGGTGTTTTTAGGATTGATTTTAAGGTTCATAGTTTCCAAGGAAGGAAAAATACCAAACCCTAAAAAGGTTAAGGGAATAATGAATATGCCAATACTTACAAACCCACAGTAGATTCGGGTCTTTAATGGTATGGCTTAATTTTATAGATGTTTCATCAATAACTTTGCTTTTATCATGGCACCAATCACAAAGCTCATGAAAAAAACAAAACCTTTTATCTATACCACGAAATGTTAAGAAACTTAGGATCATATCAAGCAGAATTACATGGAAGCACCAATTTGATACCTCCAAATTGGTAGTTAGAGTTTCATATGCACATAGATGCATCATTATTATTAATAAGTGCAATGTTGGCATAAAACGCAATTGGTAAGTATGATTAGCCTATAGTATATGCCTCTAAATTATTAAATACAGCATAACATAATTATGTTACTACAAAAATAGAAGCCTTAGCAATGGTTTATGCTTTGCATAAATTCATACATTTTTTGTTGGGAAACAAATTTGTTTTTTATGTAGACCACATGGCTCTAGTATATTTGGTCAACAAATCACATGTGTTAAGAAGGATAACAAGATGGTTGTTATTCTTGGAGTATGAATTCACAATAGTCTAAAAACCTAGTTGAACACATGTAGTTGTTGATATTTTGTCCAAATTGCCAAATAGTTTAGAACCATTGGGAATCTTAAATCAAACTATGGATGCATCATTATTTTATGTAGAACCTATATGGACGTAGGAAATAAAAATTTATCTAGAGACATGTCAGATGCTAGAAACTTTGAACTTAACTCAAAAATAGAAGTTGACAAGAAAGGCAAAACCCAATAATATTGTTTTTTTTGTTTATGTTAATTTTGAACCAAATCCAATATTGAACAATGTTAACAAGTTGAAACCATACACATATGTGGATCAAACATTGAAAGGGATCTAGAGTTCAAAGAATCAAAAGTCTTTACAAATGCATAGATTCAAACCACATGGAAGAAAAATCTAATGGAAATTCAAAAGATCAAAGCAAAACAAAAATCATTGGGACTGAGTAGACAATAGTGACAAAAGAAGCCCTAGTAAATTTGATGAGACAACATGTTATGAAAAACTACCCCAACCATGATTACAAAGTTTCATAGTCACTAGATTATGGGTTAGATAAGTCTACCATGTTAAAACAAAATTATGTTGATCTAATTATTCAACATAGGGTAGAAGAAATTTGTAATGTGAAAAAAACTAGGTTATCAGATTCAGAAATGTCATCATAATTATCCAGTGCTAAGTCCATTGAATTTCTAGGTCAGTAGGTATTAATTGTAGCGCATGTTGGTGTCAAAATGAACTTTAACAATAGATGACATGTGTCAAAAAAATAGAAAAAAGACAAATCATTAAAGTGCTAGCCCTAAAATGAAAAATGAAACGTTATTTCACGAAATGAGGTGATTATGTTTCAAAAGGCAGCAAACACCAGAGTGATTATTTGTTTTCATTTTCCATAAATAAGTTTCAATCTTTTTTGTTTCTAAAATGAGTGTTGAAGAAAGTTTGGTGGAGAAATTGCAAAGATAGTTTAAAAAGAAGTTATAAAAGTTGAGAGAGGAATAAGAAAGATTGAAAGAGCAGAAGAAATGTACAAACATTTTGCCTTTACAGTCTAGGTCTCCAAAAAAAGGTCTGCCTTTTCCTTCTCTAGTATATATTTCTTCTTCTTCTTAGAAGTCTTATTCGATATCTAAGTTTGAAAGAACTTTTGAAGCAATTAGAAAAAAATGAGAAAGATTGTAAGGAAACATTGAAGAAATATAACTTTAAGAAGCCTAGAAGAGAGGCATGTCCTAGTGAGCAAGTCGGTCCAATTTCCATTTCAAAATTTGAAAAAAAATAGCAGAATAACAATTTGCAACAAGAACAACAAGTTCCATTACATCAAGAGGAGCCTACTCGGAGCAAATTCAAAAAATAATCTATATTCCCAACAAGAAGCACACGAAAAGAACAAGTCGGCAAGCAATGGCTGCACATCTACGTGGGAAGAAAATGTAGACTCACTAGGATGATGAGGTTAGTTATGGTTTTACTCCTATAGAGTAGAGTTACAATAACAATCTAAAGAACATTTTGCTTTGGACATGCTCTAAATAGGAAGAGAGAGCTTGGGCAAATAGTGTTGGATTAGTAGGTGTATTTGAAATTAATTAGAAGATTCCTAGACATAACATTTTGGTTGAATTTATGAACAACTGGAAGTTAGATCCTAAACATAATAGAATCAAGGTTATGTTGGGGGAGGAGCAGAGAACTGTAGACAAACATTTATTGGTAGAAGTTTTTAAAATCTCCCATATAAGAGAGACGGAGGTAAATCAATTAAAAATGTCTAATGCAGAATAGCATTGGCAAATATAATTGATAGAGTCCCTAATACTTACAACACTAATGAAAGGCGGGTTGTAAAAAAGATGAGGTCAAAATATGTTAATAGAATTGCTGTCATTTTGCCTATTGTTTATTAGAAGGATAAGGTGTGTATTTTAGCAATAAATTTGCCATGATGATCTCCATAGTAAATCATGGAGAGTCTATCAATTGGGCGGCAATTATGTATTCTCAATTGGTCAAGGAATTGATAAGATGGGAAAAGTGTTATAAAAACATGATTGAGGGAATAACCAAAAGAGAACCAAAAAATGATCTATGACATTCTGCCATAGTCCTAAAAGTTATGTTTCAAAAGTGGTTTCCACTAGAAGGAGCAAAGCCATAGGAGAAGAAGAAATAGGCATAATAGCCATAAGAGGACAAAATAAGAATAGACACTTTGAAGGAGAGGTTCATTAAAAAAAAAAAAACCTCTAAACCTTACACACATCTCTCTTAAAAAGGAAAAACAACCAAGGATTATGACAATTGAAAGAGCAATTATGATGTCTCAATCTGATGATGATGAGAAAGAGACTTTGTAAAAGAGGTAAAGAAAATAGGATGATATTGCAATGAGAGGTAATATTAATCCTCAACAAACAACATAATTACTAAAGAAGTAACAACAATAGAATTAGAGAGAAAATGAAAAACCCATATCTTTAAAATTTGATATGAGACCACTGGTCACTATTAGAAAACATGGTTTTTTTTTTTATTAGCAAATATAATTTAAAAGTACCCAATTTGAATAGGCGTAAAAAACACCACTCCATCATTTTGGACAAGTTGATTTCAACATGTCCGTTGTGATTGGGGTGGTTTTTCCATGTGACTAGTCAAATTTTTGCTTGGATAATTTTTTTTTGTGGTGGGTAGGTAGGTAGGTAGGTAGGTAGGTAGGTCATAAAAAGGCATGCAAACAAGCAAGTAGGTAGGTAGATCATAAAAAGGCATGTAGGTAGGTATGTAGGTCATAAAAAGGTAGGTAGGTAGGTGGTAGCCTACCCTACCCTATCCTACTTGACCTACCTTAACTTAACCTAGTATATCCTACTTGGCCTACCCTACCCACCTTAGCCCCTTAAGCATGTACATAGGTTATAATGTTAAGAATTAAACCCTTGACCTCCTTAATGATAAACTAAGTCCTTAACTAATAGATCACACCATCAAAAGGTGTTCAACTTTTGTTAATTTTTTAATTTCACATGTTTATTTTGACATTTCACTACAAGATTAAGAGATATGAAGGTAAATAGGTTGTAGGAGAAAGGTGGGTGGGTAGGTAGGTAGGTAGGTAGGTAGGTAAGTGGTGGGTGAATAGGTAAGTAGGTAGGTAGGTAGTTAATATGTAAGTAGGTTATAAGTGGGTGAATAGGTAGGTAGGTAGTACATTTAAGTAGGTTATAGGTGGGTGGATAGGCAAATAAGTAGGTAGGTAGGTAATACATCTAGGTAGGTAATTAGGTAAGTAGTATGTATTTAGGTAGGTGGGTGGGTGGGTAGGTAAGTAGGTTGTAAAATTGTAAGTGGAAGGTAGGAAGTAAGTATGTAATAGGCATAAGATGTCCATTTGACTAAAAAACATTGGTCATTTTGATTAATGATGTCAATTTTTTATGTTCAATTTAATTAGATGTCCCATTTGATTAAAACCCATTGGCCATTTTGACTAAAGTTGTCTAACTTGATTAGATGTATTAGTCAAATAAGTCACCTTAATCAAGTTGATTAGTGAAAAAAACATGTTTTGGGCCCCTAATCAAAATGGACATGTCGATTAATAATTTTAAAAAACTAGTTAATCAACTTGAAACATTTGAAAAACCATGTTTTATAATAATGAATATCTCCCAAACATGAGCAAAAATTGGATGGGCAGGAACATTAGAGATGGACCAAAAAGGAGTTAAAGTCTCAAGCTTTGCAACTAACAAGAGAACAAATACATGATTTTGACCTGGATCCACTAGAAGAACAATAATGTATTCCATCACCACAAAATAATGAAGGTATGTTGCCTTCAAAACCAAGTTCTGCAACATGCATGAATGTATTTGGAGAAATTTGAACTACACACATGAGTCTAGGTTCATTAGGTGTAAGCTCCAAAGGTTAGACTCCTAGGTTTCATACACCGAGGTCTATGCAAGGGATAGAAGGAGAATTGGATGAACACAAAAGAATTGTTAATATGTTTCAACAGGTAATAAAATAATGTATACATGCCAAATATATTTTTTAGACTTTCTAATCTAAAGATCAAAAGTAAGCATATCACAGAGGAAAAGAATATATGTATCCAAAATTTGCAGGGGGCTTTGGAGAAAGGGCGGAAGCTCAAAGTAAAGTTACAAGATAAGAAATAGTGAAAATAATTAAATATTGGTAGAACTCCAAGCAACTAGATAAAAGATCAAGAACATGTAAAATCAAAACAAGGATTTGGAGAACATCGAAGTATAAAGGGATTCCTTGCAGGCAACTTTAAAATAGACGGATGCGAATTACTGGAACTTAAAAGTAGAAATGGATATTTTGAGTGTAAAACATTAAAAACTTCAAAAAAACTACAAGAAAATGGAGTAGACTTTTTTGAAACAACAAAAAGAGTTAGAGTTCAAAGTGAACAATGTAAATGTATATCAAGCCAATAATGAAATACAAAGGCAATTTAACCAAGGGCATGCACAAATGGATAGAAATTTGCAAAAGTGGAAGACCTTTAATGAGAAGTTACAAAAACTTTTGGAAGAGACCCAAGAAGTAAAACCTTTCAATCACTACACTAAAATGCATCTTAGTTCACTTTGGGTTTCATTAGATTTTGAATGAATTTGGACATTTTTATCATGGTGAAACTTGTCAACCCCCCAATAAACCTGGACCAATTATTACGAATAGTGAATTGGTCCATTAATGAAACAAGGTTACTTTCAAGTGAAATACAAATTTATTAAACCATTTCACTTGCTAATTAATTAACTAGGTAGCATGGAAATTAATTAAATTTAAATTATTTTATATTTTATATTATTGATATATTATTGATAATTTCATGATTTTCAACCTATGAATTATTGACACGTGTTATTGCCTATGCTAGGTTTAAAACCTAACCTAGGTATATAGGTCATGTAGTCAACTTAAGTAGGCATTTATTACAAAGAACTACATAAGAAAATATTTGGTCAATTTACCATTGTTGACCACAAACACACTATTTGTGAGGTTTGATCCCTTGACCTTTAGGATGAAGGCAAACACCCTTACCATCAAGCCACCACACTTATTGTGATAATGTGTTACATTACTTTCTAGTTATCAAATATTTCAGTTTAAACATTACAAAAACATAAACTTTGGAAATTCATATTTTATTGAAATTTTGTCCAAATGAAATGATTAAAGTTTAATTTAATTATTTTTTCAATAATGTACATAATTACATTTATTTCCTTTTGAAAATGTAAAATCATTTGAACAATTTTTTTTTGAATATCATTAATCAATAACATTTCAATGACCATTTTTTTAAAAAGTTTAATAAATGGATAAGATTTTTGCTAATATAATAATATTACGTATGTTAAGCTACTTTTAGTTTTTCTAGGGTTACTTTTCATTGTTCTAAGTTATTTCACCTTACATTATTTATATCTATTTATGGATATTATAAATTATTTTTGGTTATTTTTAATCATTTCACCCTAAGTTATTTTCAATTATTCTAAATTACTTTTGGCTATTTTAGGTTATTTCACCTTAAGCCATTTTCAATTATTGTAAGTTATTTTTAGTTATTTTATGTTGTTTTTGGTTATTTTAAACTATTTCGTCTTAGGTTATTTTCGATTATGTGAGGATATTATTGGTTACTTTTGGCTATTGAAGGTTATATTACCAAAGACTATTTGTGGTTATGATATTGGTGGTTATTTGTGCCTATTTTATTGATACCTATATATTTTATTGGTGACTATTAGTTTGGTGAATATTATTGGTTATTTTATTAGTGCCTATTGGTGCCTATTTTATTATTGGCTATTGGTAGTTATTTATTAGTGGCTATTCTATTATAAAATATTGTTGGATAAGTTATATCATCATAAACTATTAGTAGTTATTTTATTGTAAATTATTATAAATTATTTTTCATAGGCTATTTCAAGTTATTTTACCTTAAGTCATTGTATTTTATTTTAAATTATTTTAAATTTTTATATTTAGGATAAAATAATTTATAATAACATTAAGTAAAATAAATTTGAATAACCTAAAGTATAACTTGAAATAACATATATTAATTTAAAATAAATTAACCTAAAGTATAGCCTAAGGTTAGTTGAATAATTTTATTAAAACTAACTTAAAGTTAAAAACCTATAATAAATTAGTTAGGATACATTAAGGTAAAATAACGTATAATATTAAAGTATAATAATTTAGGATATAAGTTAAAATAACTAAAATAGCCTAAAATAATGTAAAGTCTATCATAAAACAACATAAAATATTTAAAATAACAACATGAAAATAAACCTATTTACCACAATAAATTATAATGAATTATGTCAACTAATAGTGAAACACGGTGTTTACATAGTGATATTATAATGAAATAACTTTAACCAATGTGAAATCATTAAAGCGCACTAAACTTATTTCATTTTTAAAATCCCATAATGATTAAGTTAGTGAACTACACCCCACTTTTGTATTAGTGAATTATGATAATGTATTTAGAGAAAGCAATGAATTTAAGAGACAAAATATTTTGCTTAAAGTAAAACTCAAGGCATTTTAAATGGAAGAAAAATATGCAAATTTGTGGTGGGATGTAGTTTAGGTCATTGTTTAAAAAGGTATTGGGAAGTTCTATAGAAGGTATGAGAGAAATAAAAGGCTATACACACACAAATTTTCAGATGGAAAAATTCATGCCATCATTTGAGTATGAGCCTTTGGTTTTGTTTCTAAAACCAAAAACTTCAAATGAAGAAAAATACATAGGGAATATTAATGGGGTAGGACCATCGAGTACAAAAATAATAAAGGAAAAATTAGAAGACTTCAGAAGAGGGAAGAATAACCTTAAGAGGGAGGTTATTGGTAAGACAAACGTATCATAACAAAATTTAGAACAAGTATAATTTGTTTTGCAAAAAGTCAATTATTAAGAGTACACATCTACAACCACAAACATAAAAGAGCATATAAACCTAAGGAACACAAAACTCATGAGATTTAACAGGGTCAAATTGAATTTATATCATAACACAACAATAAGATCATGCTCAGATTACATCAAATCTATAGTCAAATCAACAACAAGAAGTTGTATCAGAGTTACAACAATAGGAGCAGACTCAGGTCACATTAGATTTGGAGTCATAACAACAGCCACAAATGACACCAAAGTTGTAGCCACAAGAATAGAGGACAATAAATCATCAAACAACTACACAATTGTCAATAGAAACACTTGAAGAGCAACAACAAACTTAGACAACGTGTTACAATATGAAGTACAACAACTACAAATAGAGCAAAATGTAGTACAGACATAACAAATTGTAGTACAAATATATTAAGTTTTTGAATCACAGGATCAAAAACTGCATTAGATTCACCTTTTTCAACACATTTTTTATCTAGAATTTTGGGACATAAAATTAGACTATGGGTGGAGTAATGTTAAGGGAATAATTACTATAGTTACTTATGGTAATAACTAGTTAGTATATTTTTATTTACCTAAGTTATTGTTTTAAGAAATACGAGTTAGATCACATAGTTTTTATCATCGTTTGAATTTGAATAGAACATATAATTTTTTTTGTTGATGAATATCTTTGGAAAAGAAAAGATGAGGACCCATTGTATTATTGTACAACATGGAACTTTGATGGAGTATGAGAGAAAAACACTTTTGATTTCTGGAAAAGTTTTATTTCCATAGCCATAATTTGTTGTTTTGATGTTTTTATCACACTTTCATTATTGGACTTTATTTTTAAAACTAGTTTTAAGTATATTTGAATGAGCAAACTCTATTAGTATTAGTTTTATTATATTTTAGTCCAAATTTTAGACTAGAATATAGGATTATGAATTTTGTATTTACTAGGTATCACAAACATTAGTTAAGGGGGCTAACCATTTGATTTTGGATTTGATGTTCATCATAATTTTGCCATATGTTTGAACCAATATCAAAATGTAGTTGTATTTTAATTTATGTGTACAATTATGAGTTTTCCAATCACATATTAAATATTTGTAATTTATCTTTCAAATGTTCAAGGCACATGAAAAATAATGATTTAAAAGTTATGTACAACTTTACAAATGATCACATCATTTGGCCATCCAAAATTGGGGAAACAATTTGTTTGCCCATTGCGTGTCATTAAATGTTCATCAATATTAAATGTACAAAATATCGGTTAATACCTTTGTTACACCCTATTGCCTCCTGACCCTAAATTTATAATCTTAGCGATTATTGGATTTTATACTACTACCTTCCCAAAAATAAGTTGGCAAATTAATTTCAATTATGGTTTTGATCAACCATGGAGCCCAATGGATGTCCCATGTAAAATTGCATTCAACCCAACAAGATTGTTTATTTCATCAAACATTACAACCATGGGGTGAAACTTCAATTAAAAGTGCAATTTTTTTGGTCATCCTTCAAGCATTGTCCTTTATTGGTTTCTTTTATCATTTTGTTAAACTTTTTCATTGAGTTTCGTTAGATTAAATGCCTATTCAACTACATTTTCTATGGAGTTGTACTAAATGTTGCATGGTTTATGACTAAATTCAAATTCGTTTGTCCTTAAATTAAACCTCCTTCAAAATATTTGATAAAACTAATTGCATCTTGCAATGGACACTTTACTATATAGGGCTTTGCATGCCATTTAAATCATGGATTTATTGTATTACCATTCATCATATTGATTCCCCCATGTAATAAGTGACATACCCATTTGTCAAATCCATTTCATGTCTACATCCCAAACTTGTGACCAACTTGGTGTGTTATAATAATTATATTGTCAATGTTCAAGCATGCTACCTCGAAGGTTAATTTGTTCATATAGGCATTGATGGAATAAGGCCTACATTGTGAACATCTCTTCCTTTGCAACATCAATGTTACTAAACATTGCAAATGGTACACATGTTAACAAGTGCCTAATTACCACATTCCTTTTGGATTATAACAAATATGACATTAGTTATTGAAAATTTTGAATGTTTTGATATTATGTCTCCATTTGATTAACTTGAAATAAATCCAAAATACATGCAAGTTGTATGTTATTTTAGGCTAGTTGAATCATTTTAATGAACTCTTAAGCATCTCTTCAATAACTTTTTTTCATGTCAATCAAGGTTTGATTGTAACGTTTGACATCTTCCATGGAGTTTAAGTGTTCTTTCTTTTCGCCTCCTTTGCCCTTGTTTCTACTTCTAATAATGTTTATTTTTGAAAAAAAGTTTATTGTTTTAAAATCTCAACCTTTTTTTATGCCCTAGCAAATTATTCGCACATCACATTGCGTTCCATTATTTTAAGTCGGACATGCATTTAAGCAATTTCCTTTGTAGGACTTAAAAAACATATTGTGCAATTTCGGCCTTTAGATTTGCTTCCCTAGAATATTGAATTGACTTCAATATGCCTGCTCCTTTTGCATGTCCCTTTTGTTGTGCTTTCATTTCAAATGGATTATATGAACCACATGTAAAACTGCGAGATTCGGCAACCTAATTACCATCAAGGAAAGTGATGCCAAATAAAAAAGAAATAATAAGAAAAATGGAAAGATATGAAGGTAGTAGGGATTGCTTTCTATCTACCTACCATCATGTTGTAACTATGGTTTTGCAACAGCTATCATCCTTGGACAATAACTACCATCCTACAACAACTACTATCTTTTGTAGACTTGAAAAAAACCCACATTCATTTGCAAACCTCTTGCAATTGCTACCCACCATTTGTAGCACATATAGGCCTTTTGTGGTTGTTGCTTATTTCTGTAACACTTATAGATCCTATATTGTTGTTGCTTACCATTTAGAGTAACTTTCTAGTCCCTTTAAACTTCAATATTAAGTTTGCCTCTTTGTTGTTGCCCTCCAATGACAACTACCATCCAATATTAGCAAAAGGTATTTTTTATTCCAAAAAGTGAATGGCATGTAAATCTTATTAAAAATATGAAAAATTTAAAAAAATAACAAACTCTATGTAATATTTATATGAATTATCTTTTTGTCTCTTTTCATACTTTAAGTAAAACCAAACACCAACAAAATCTATTAAAATCCATCAACTATTTTCCATTGCAATGATAGGAATACATTTTACTTCCAGACTCTCCTCCTCTATCCACAATGTCACAAACACATTCCTTCCCGAAAAGAATTATCCTAGCCACATCCGATCTAGAATAATCATAATATCTCAAATATAGGGGAATGATCCACAACCCCCTTTTATCCTCTTCCTAATCCCCCTTCTCCCATAGCATACAAGGTTCACATGCCTTGCATGAAAATAGGCTTTCCTTATCCTTATCCCAATCCTTCCACACATCCCATTAATTGGTTGGATAATAAACACCAATCTTTATCCTTCCTAAAAATCCCCACATGATTGGTGGATTACTACCAACCATTCATCTAATTAATCCTAGTAGCTTCATCCTTTAGTAAAAGATAGTAAATTACTAGCATTAATAACCCTTTAATTACTAGGATGCCCATGGCACTAATTAGCCTAAAATTTTTTACCTTTAACACCACAACATTCAAATTTGCTTCCATTTGCTTTTGGGATGCCATAGTCAATGGAACATGGTTTTTTTAAAACATTGGGCTCCTTGTTATTATAGTCAAGGTTATCAAAATCAACCTAACACGGCCATTTTACATTGAGGGTCAAGTTGGCATCTATCTTAATGCATCCTTTGCATCCATCAAGACTAATGTAAGAACATTTTTCATTACATTCAGGCTACCCCCATTATGATTGAAAATGGATTCAGTTGCCAATCTTGTGGCAAATGAATTGTTTCAATCACCATTCATGTGGCGATTGAAAACTTTAGTTGTTAATTTTATGATGACCAAATTTTTTTTGTTGTCAATCTTGTGACAATGATTTTTTTTTCATTGCCAAACTTATTGTGACAAAAATCTTTTTGTCGTTAATCATGTGGTGATTGAATTTTTTTTGGTCATGATATGTAAGGTAATCAAAAGTTTTCACTTTGGATTTTGGTTGTCTTATCAAAAGTGGATTTATCTCCACCATTGATTTGGTAATGAAATTTGTTGTTGTTTAATAATAAAAAAATAGACCTTGTAATCTCAACTCATTTTCTCCTTTGAAGTGTATGGGCTTTGTGTTGTTTAACAAGCAACCATTGCCATATACCTTAAGAGGGAGGGGTGAAATTTCTATGGGTGTTTGAAGTTTTAGATCATCATATTACATTTGTAATTAATGTTGAATTTGAATTGTGCCCTTAAAGGTGGAATTCAATCCTATTATTAAATACCTTAATTTTATTAATCAATTTTATTATTTTTGTGTGTTTTCAATGGAAGGAGGGTGAAACATGTGGAGTCCATGGTATTTGATGCCATAGGATTAATTAGGTAAGGTGGAATGCAAGTTTTGCAGCAATGTCATTTCATACTACAAGGATAAACAATGAATGCAAGATCAAGTGGCTTAATATCGACAAATTTACATTCCCTATAAGTCCATACAAGATTTTTTTAAATGATTCAAATAGACATGGTTGTTACTTCAAAAATATTATTATTTTAATATTTGAATAATACATGTTAAGTGATTGACAAACCTTCCCAAATCTATGTGAAAACTTCTATTTAATGTAGTTGATGTCATTTTTTAAATTTGGAAGTCTTAAAAAGAAAACCCACAAAGTCCATATGAATAATAACCCATATAAAGCTTTAAAGAAATATGCTTTTGGGACAATTTTTTTGAAAAACAAACAATAATTGAAACTCATATGGACTTATGAAAATATAATCAAAATTGAACCATTCAAAAGTTTTTAGTTATTGAATGCTTAAGGTTTTCAAAGAAAATATTCCTCATACAAGTTTATCATCTTGTATTATCGTCATATATTCATTAAGGCGCTTAATTTCAAGTAGGTGATGTTGTTGTAGTAGGGACATATTACCAAAAATGGGGAATTAGAGAAAAAATTTATGTCATGCGACTTCTTGTCCCTCTACTCCCGCTTCTATGAGGTGACTATATTTGAAAGTACATATGCTATCGGTGAAGGAAAAATGCAATTGTATTTCTAAATGTTAAGTTGCATTTATAGTTGAAACCAAATAGCTTGCCTCCTATGCATCATTTACGATTTAGAATTGATAGATATATCTTCCAAGCTCAAACACTCCAAATCCGATAATTTTATGTTAAATTATCATTCATTCAAACCAACTTTTAAGGATTCAACACCATGTTTGACTTGGCAGCAGACCACTAGTCACTTAAAATAGGTGACAATAGTTGAAAACAATGGAGTTTAATCCAGCTCTAGTTCCCGTAGTGTAGCATCCTTGTGAGATATTTGACTTTGTGAAGTCCAACCCTATGGAAGTCTCCCTTTGCTTTTAAGAAAATCTACATGTGTTCTATTTACTGCCCATCCAAGACCTTTAGATGCATAGAGCAAGGATGTTTTTGTGTTATTTGGCATAGATTTGCCAACCTCTAAACTCTAATCCCAAAATTTTGACCATAGATTTTGGAAAGACAACATCTTTTGTGGTGCCCATGCTAACTTGCATCTTGAAACTATCTCCCATGACAAAGGATGTTGAGGCAGAAGGTACCTTATCCTTTATATTGTAGTGGCAGATGTTAGAGAAAACAATTACTATATGTAGGGGTGTGAAATTGTGACAACAACACCACAACTCTTTACTATTTAGAGTGTTGGTCTTTTTTCAAAATAAGCATCAAAATAGTCTCATATTTTTATGTTACTTTGCACACTAAACATGACATCGAGTCAAATACTTATAAAAACATGAGCTAAGTGGTCAAAATTTACATTTTGATCAAAGTTGGTCTACTTTAGTGCTAAAACACTTTAGGCACATAGAAAAAATGGCCATGTGCAAAATAATCCATATAGATTTGAAGCACATAGAAAAAATAGCCTTGCAAAATGGTGTAATTGTTTGAGCTTGACTTGAAATCAAATTAAGATTTTTCATTGGTATATGTAGATACACATTATACAAGTAGATCTTGTGTATATCACAAAATCAATAGACCACGTATTCAAATTAGTTTCTCTA
>Ga0116231_10000043_pt1 | contig 123727 bp, 91 predicted proteins | sample S1TSphgellanicum_2_FD_89695 | JGI IMG/M metagenome (GOLD analysis project Ga0116231, IMG submission 89695) | Host-associated microbial communities from peat moss isolated from Minnesota, USA - S1T2_Fd - Sphagnum magellanicum MG | ecosystem: Host-associated > Plants > Peat moss > Unclassified...
GAAGTTTCAGAAGTCCCGAAGGACTCCCAAGTCCCAATTTTGGGAGTGTGAGTTTCATCCTCACATTTCCCTCAAAGTAGGGTTGCGACATGCACGTAATTTAGGGCAATTCTAGACTTTTAATGGTTGAGAGTCAAATTGACACTTTGACTCCCGAACCCTTTATTTGGCCATAACTTGTGTTGTAAACATTCAAATGGATCATGCGAGCCCATTTTGGACATTTACGTTTCAAGATCTTTCCAATGGTACAAGGAAATATGTAATCCTTTCAAATTGCTCTATATAGATTTGGAAGTCCATTAGTACTCTAACTCCCAAAGTGGGAATCCATTTGGGAGTGTGTGGGTTCATTCCTTCACACTCCCTTGCACTTTCAAGGGTGTGAATGTGATTTTTGAGTTACATTTTTGGCTCGCATTTTTCCATATTCTTGCTTTCATCACAAATCGAAAGCAAAGGTTGTGACATAATTTTTATCACCATTTGAATTTGAATAGAACATAGGACTGTTTTTCTAAAAATATATCTTTGGAGAAGAGAAAGAGATGAAGTCCATTATATCATTGTAGAACATGGAGCTTTAATGGAGTATGAGAGAAATATGTTTTCATTTTTAGAAAAGCTTTGTTTCCATAGATAAAGTTGTTATTTTGATGGTTTTTTTTATCATATTGTCAATATTGGATTTTAATTCTGAAACTAGTTCTAATTAGATTTGAATGAACTTACCTTGTTAGTGTTAGTTTTATTGTATTTTTGTCCAGATTTCAAACCAAAATATAGGATTAGAGATTCTGTATTTACCATTTTGTGACCATCCCAGGGTTTAAATTCAAAATGAATTTCATAATGTTGTTTATGTCTTGTTTAAAAGTTATGTTTCTATAAATAAATAGTGAATTCAATTTCATTTTTTGCATTTTTTTCAAATCTTAATCATAAATTTTTGTTCAGGAGACAAATTTAAGCAAATTAGTTAACTATGAGGATTTTGTTATAATGCAGAAGCTTGTTTAGATTTGAATTAAGATGTGGAGAGATGGAAAATAGAATTGTAACTAGAATTCCAAAAAGAGAATTAGATTAGGTTGTTTTACATGAATAAGTGGAAAATGGCACTACCATTAGCAACAATTTGAGTGCAAATAAGGTAGATCAACGGCTTGAAACACTTTAGAGTTTCTTAGATAAAACAAAGACATTAGTGGATAGAAGACAGAATTGCACGCCATAGAATGAACGTCTTAGGCAACATCGATTATTCCTCGTGAAATGCAAATTGGTGAAGCACAAAGGCACACCATTAGTTTGTAACAAAACTCCAGGAGAATAGAGTGTCAAATTGAAAATTCAAACAAGAGTCTCAATTTCGGGAATTTCGAAACTCCCAAGTTGGGAGTCCTGGGACAAAATGACATTTGGGTGTTGGCCCCATGGCAAGGCATAAAAAATACTATAAGGGGGAAGGTGATGGCTTCTCCCAAGTTCGGGCCGTGGTGAGTTTTGTGAGTCCGTGTTTGCTCATGGCTCGTCTGTGCACCAAAAATGTTGCAACTATGCACTAACCAACTTGTTTTTTTGTTTATGTAAGTCCGTGTGGATAATTAACTCATTTGTCCTTCATCCTAGTCCCCATCTTAGAGCTCTAGCATGCACCTTTACTCCTGAAGTGCTGCGAGCCAGGGAGCCTCAACTCTTTATCCTTCCGCCGTTTTCACCTTGGATTCACATTTGAGTCTATCAAGGAGCTTGGGAGTGCATCATCTTTTCTACAAGAAGTAAAACATCTTGACCTTCGTTCGCATTTCATATATTATCCTTTGATTCGCATGTCCCCCAATCAAAGGTGTCATATGTAAGGTCTTTAATGCAAAATCTACTAGCAAACATGACAAAATACCAAACCTAATAAACTTACAGAAACATTATTGATGAAATGAGTATAAAAGTTTAGTGACCACATTTCATCCCTATCAAAATGCTTGTTTTGACTTAAAATAATCCATGTAGAAGCTTAAGCCAACCACATTCATTCGTATCAAAACACCTATTTTGACCAAGAATAAGTGTTCATAAAGCAGCAACTTCCTTTGTGCCACATACAAAATGTAGGAAAACTTAGTCATGAACATAGAAGTTATTGCACTATGACAAACACAACTTGTCGCAACCTCACTTTGAAGGAAATGTGAGGTCGCCATTCACACTCCCGAAAATGGGACTTGGGAGTCCTCCGGGATTCTTGAATCCTCTCGGACTCTCAAAAACTTAGAATGCGATTGCAGGGGTCAAAACACCTTGCATCGAAGTGTTCTTTACATCGGTGGAAAGGTCTTAAAGTGTAGATGTTTGAAATGGCCTCGCATGAGCCATTTGGACATTTACAACACAAGTTATGGCTAAAAGAAAGGCCGGGAGTCAGATTGGCAGTTTGACTCTCGACCACTAAAAGTTGGGAATCGACTTAATCCTGGTGTGTGCAGGTGGAGTGCAACACATCATTGAAAAGCCCTCAAGGAGAGCTACAAGTTTGCTTTAGACCTCGTCCTAATCGGAGGTTGGAGCAAGAAGTTATGAATGCCCAAAGTCTCGGGAGTTTAAACCAGGACAGTTTCGGGACTCCACTTTGGGAGTTCCGGGAAAAAAATGCCATTCAGATGCAAGTGCAGTGGAGAGACGCAGAGAATATTATATGGGGGAAGGTGGTGGCTTCCCTCAAGTCCGGGCTGTGGTGAGTCAAGTGAGTCCAGGGTTGCCTGTGGCTTGTTCCAACACCAAGAATGTTCCGAATGTGAATTAACCAACTTGTTGGTTGGTTTTGAATGCAAGATCGAGTAACTAAATAAGCTTGTCTGTCGTAACCTCACTTTGGCCAAGTGTGGGGGTGAAGCCCAACACTTGGAAAAGTTGGAGGTTTGGAGTCCTCCGGGACTCCCGAATGTTTAGAGCTCGACAAAAAGGCCCAAAACACCTTTCATTGAGGCGTTCTTGGTGTCGTTGGAAAGGTCTTGAAACGTACATATCGAAAATGGCCTCGCATTGGCCATTTGAACATTTGCAGCCCAAGCTATGGGCAAAAGAAGGGCCGGGAGTCAAATTGGCAATTTGACTCCCGACCACTAAAAGTCAGGAATCGACCTCTTCCCGACGTCCGAATTGAGAGTGAGACACGGCGTTAGAAAGCTCTCGACGAGGGCTACAACTTTGATTTAAGACTCGTCCCGATCCGAGTTCAGGGCGAGGAGCTATGGCTATTCAAAGTCCCGGGAGTCCAGCCGGGACAGTTTCGGGACTCCATTTCGGGAGTCCCAACAAAATGTGCCATTCGGATGTAGTCTCCGCGACCAGCCGCAGAGAATACTATAAGGGGGAAGGTGGTGGCTTCCCTCAAGTCCGGGCCGTGGTGAATCTTGTGTGTCCAAGCGCCCGTGGCAAGTCCCAACACCAAAGGGTGTCCCGAATGCTAAACTAACCTCTTGTGGTTGGTTTTGGATGCAGATTCACACGAGCTAAGTTAGTCCCTCTTCTTAGTCTAAATCCCTGGGCTCCCAACTCGACCCTCTACCCTTTTTTAGAGTTGGAAGCCGGGAGCGTGCTACCAAGTCTCAACTTTCCGCAACTTGACTTTGTGAAACCCTCAGGTGGGTTTCACCCCGTGACTTGGGAGCGCGTCATTGTCCCTCTTCCTAGTCTAATCCCGGAGATTTTAACATGCCCCTCTTACCCCCTTTAGTGCTGGAAGTTGGGAGCGGCACCAAATTTCGACTACTTCCGCTCTTTGACATAGTTGGACCCTTTTTTGGTCTAACAAGGAACTTGGGGGCACGTCACAACTCATGTGTCTTCAAACCTAACTTAGAGCATCCTTGTTTGATGGATGTTTGATAAAATTCTTGGCTTCCAAACCTTATGTTGTTTATAAATCCTACTAGTAAAAAGTGGAGACATGTTTTGCAGAAACACCGAGGAGTGGAACCATAATGATGAAGAAGAGGCTTTCATACCTTATTGAAGTTTTTTTTAATGTTGCTTTTGAGATATGGCAATTTAGTTCATCAAAGTAAAGTTGCAGTAAGAGCACCATTTTCTAAGTTTTGTTCATATTTTAAATTTTAATGTAGAACTAGGGGCATTGTGATGTTTAGAACAATAATTTCTCTAATTCATATAATATTCTTGAAATGTTTGATCAAGCTTTTGTAGGAGTAGATCTTTTAGATCTTTGAGCATATAAAAGTTCATGAAGTTTTCTTTAACATACATTTTTACAACTTTTAAAAAAAATCTTCTTTCCATAGGTAGGCTTTATTACCTTTCTCTCATCCTGGTGATTGATTTTGCTTTGGAAAATATTTCTTCAATAATTGGTCATTCCATTTTGTAAATATATTGTGCAAAACAAAGCCCCCCAATTGAAGAGGTTATAACATCAAGTGTTATGCCCCATTTTGTAAAGTTTTTCACACATGGGGATTTCTTATAACTATAGGTAAGCTTCAATGATGTTTGGTGCCTAAACCTGTACATTATGATGAATACAAAAATATTCCTAGTCATATGTTTGGACATAGTTGTGCACAATAACCAAAATCCATTATTGTCTATGATGTAATTTGAACTAGCATTAACATTAACAAATATTGCATCAAACATCTCTGATCATACCCATGTTGTCATAGATCATGGGGTTCTGCCAATCTCTATTCAACTGCTTAGTTCACCTAGAAATGGTGTCCATGAACAAGTATTTACCAAACCTTGATCTTATAAGTTGGTTATTTAATTGAGCTTTAACATCATGTGAGCATTTTGTTGTTCAAACTTTAAAGGACTATTTATTTAATTAGTTTCTTGCACACTTAATTAACTAGAATGTCATCCAATTATTTTCTATAATATTTGATTTCTATGATTGGGCTTTCGATACAAAATCGTTTACTTTGTTTTTGTAGGTTGTTTGGGCTTTGGAAATGTGGTTGGTGACTTTCCAAAATACTGGGATCTTGTACTCAATCATGGTGTTATGATGGATTATGTTGGCACAACTCATAGATACTACCAAACTATTTAGATGCTAAAGAATGCAACTTGGATTTTATCCAACTTCTACCATGGCAAACCTTAGGCTCCATTTGAGATGTATTTTCCTTATGATTATTGTTCTATTATTTTAGTTTGTGTCTAAGTACTATCCTGGAGATTTTGTGGATATCGGTTTGTTTTTTCACTTCATGCTTTGTGTTTCACTTATTTGTTGTACAAGCAAAACCTGCTCTACCAACATTAAAGTGCTTCATCCATTCAAATGATGAGGAAGTTCCTACATATGCATGTTGGAGTTTCTCCCATCTTTTTCACTATGTATCATATTAAGGTCTTGAAAACCTTGAGATCATTTTGTGGATGTTGTTATTTAAAAGTGCATGATTCACATTCAAATGCATTTGTGTTTCACCTTATCATTCAACAACTACACTTTAAAGTTTAATGGCCCATTAAATAATACATTATTTATGTTTTGAAAAATGAATATTGAATTAAAATTATTTTTTCTGACTTACACATCGTGATTGCAAATCGTTTTAAATGTCTTAAATGTCAACATGTTTCATATGAAAGGTATAACATGTCTTGGTGTACTTTAAACCATTAAGTCACATTTCACACCAATACATTTTTTAATGAATTTGACAATGATTAATTTTCATAGGGTTCATAATTCAAATGGTAACATTTCATTTAACATGATGATTGTTTTTGGTTTATATTGAAAATAAAAATTACAAATAAATCAATATAAAGTTCCATAATAATTATAATTTAAAACTAAATTATTGAACATTTTATAACTAATATTGGTATTTTTAATTTAATGATGATTTTAATCCATGTTTTTATAGAATTATAATAAATATTAACTAATTAAATAAAATGTAATGACATCAAACCATTAAGTTTCATCTTTTAAAATTTTAGTATTTTAGTGAACAATTTTTAATAATCAGAACTATAAACATATTCAAATGAACATTGAAAATAAATATCCATCAAAACATTTTAATCAAAGTTCGACAAGTTTACATTATTTACCTCAATGTTATAAATATGAAATTATTTAATTTCAATAAATTCATTCTAAAAACTAAATTTAATGATATTTAATGGGAAGTGGCATCTAACAATCTTTTATTATCACCTGCATACATGACTTGGACGTTGACATTTGATTTTGCCTCTTCTAACCACACTTTTCTTGGAATAAGTAAACACGTTTCCCTCTTTTTAATTGTTTTATGTTTTCAAATCGATAGATTATATATTCCCTTTTCAATGTCTTTTGAAATCAATGAAGATTTGACTATTAATAAATTAGAAAAAACCTTTTATATCACTGATTGTATCATTATGATTGTTGGTAGGGCAAAATGACATTCCAAGATGAGACATTAACCTAACAAATATTTTCAAATGCAAACATCCTTATTCAAATTCAAATTGGTGCAATGTTTTTGATTCAAGAATGACCTAAATTTGATCAAGAACAAAAACACATATGAGCAACACCAAGAATGATGAAAGAGAGAACTTTGACAAGGAATGACAAAATAGCAATAAGCAATAGTAAGGGCGTTGAAAAAGCACATTGGAAACATTATAGGCATTGGGTTGGACATGATTTTTTCCTATTTTGGAGAAAATTGCAAACATGATGATTGAGGATGTTGAGGGTTGAAGATGTTGGATACAATGTTGAAGAACACCAAGAATTACATAGAAACATTGTCAACATTAATATACTAGATGGAACTTCCAAATTCCTATGTGTATATTCTTTCTCTCTCTCGCTTTTAACTTGGTGTTGAAGAGAAACCACGATACGATGGCCCTTCTCTTCTTCTCTTGAGCTTTATATATGTTTAGGCACTGTAGTAGTTTAGAGAACGAAGGTGGAGGAGCAGCCAAATAAAGTAAAAGGTCAGTAATGATGAAGTGCAATTGAATTAGGGCCGGCTCCATTCTCGCCTACACCTCTCGACACACACGGGCTATAAAGGGCTTTTGCTGTTGTTCGTTGTTCATTGCGGCTTCGCCTGGTTCTGATGACGGTGATCCTGAGCTGCGGCTGCCTGCGGTCGATGTGCGCACCGAAGAATTGTCGTTGTTGTGCTAGCTCCTGCAGCACTGCGGTGATTGTACATTACTGGTGGAATTTCCTGTTGTACTCGAATTCGTGCAGCTGCGCCTAATGATTGACGATTTGTACAATGCAGGTAGATGTAGCTGCGGGTGCCGGTGCTGCCGCTGCCACTGCCACTTATACTAGTCCTGCTGACGTAGTCCGCTGCGGCTGCTGCTGTTACTCCGGTATGTGATCCTGGATGGGACTTGCTCTGCGCTCGAAGTTCCATAAGTTACAGCGAGAGTGCTGTCGCTGCGGCCCCGTGCTGTGCCTATAGCTGGCGGGATTTGAAGACACGCGGCCGGTTGATGAATGACTATTAGATTGGACTCCCAGGGTGAGCGACTTGCTGGTCGTTTGTAATCTGCACGGCTAGTAGTGCTGGTGCTGGAGCTGTTGGTTCTAGGAGTGGCGCTGCTCGTGGAGCCGGCCTGCGCATACAGAGCTGCTATTGCGGAGTCGGTCGCAACGGGCAAGTAGTTTGTCGATTGATCCGGCTTTGACAAATCTTGCATCTGGAGACACTGGTCTGATGCGGCGCTGCCAGGGCGGTCAGTGAACACGCCCAAATTCTCCATCCGTTCATACACCACAGAATCTGCACATCTCACGAGTCACACAATGCAGTGACTCTTGGTACTGGGGATATAAGCTTCTCTACGATTTTTTACGAATTCCGCAACGTCCATTTTTCGGTATCCTAGGAAGGAGAGTAGATTGAAGATCGCTACGCCGCTATGGAATTGGAAATTTTGTGAAAATTGGTCAGCAGTATAGCAGAATATACCAGGATTTTTTTACTGACCTAAATACGAGGAGCAGGCTGCGGTTTTAGAGGCTGATGCCGTCATTGGAGATGCGGGACAAGCACCAATTGAACTGCCAGAGAAATAAGCTGAAGGCGACAGACCCCCCTGGCTTGATGTACTGGTTTTAGCACTGTCTACATCTTTCCTAGGGTTCAGGAAATCGAGTTGCCATGATGTTTTGGGTGCCATGGCGATATTCGGTGCAGTTCTCATCCTCTTGTCCTGGCCTGCCTCTTGCTCTGGTATCAAATACTTGCTCTTCACAAAGCGAGTTCAGGCACCGGTGCGATATTAGGGGAAAAAGAATATGACAGCTAGTGCACACACAGCAGTATAACTATTGAAATCTTAAAGCACATGTTTAGCATAGTAAGCCTTTTCTGATCTCTAATGGTGAATCAAATTCTTAAAGGTTCACATTCAGGCAAACCTTGAGTATCATAGAAAGTAACGAATGTTAGAAAAGTCTGGCAAGTACGTGTTTCCACGAGTCAGCACGGAAAGTGGGAAGAAGAAAAGGTACAAGAATGTCTTCGAGACTAAGGGACAATAAAGCAGCACTGTTGCGGGTTGCGTCGTCAATCAGCTTCGCCCCCTGACAGAATTCGCAGGGAGCTTGCGTCATCTCATCAACACTGGCATCAGGAAAGTGCAAGCAGCCTGCAGTAACGACATCGGGAGTAGAGTTGGTCTGCCCAGAATCAGCACCTGTGCCTAGCCTGGTGCTGTTCACAGAACTGGGCAGGGTTGGGGCATGATTTATCGAAGATTGCATGCCACAGATCTCCTCTGTGGAAGGGCAATACGACACAGCGTTGTTTCGACCCACTTTTCGTAGCACTATGTACGTCTGCTGCGCCTGCAGACCTCCTGGCTGCTGCATTATTGTTGGACGTTGAACCTTTATTCCATCCATCATTGCAATCCTCCACAAGCTTCTCAATGGTTCTCAGAGCATTCTGATCATCACAGCCATATTGCTCGTAGTTCCTGAAATTTCTTCAAAACGATGGACTGTTGCAGTTTGCAAGCTATGTTTTAAACTTCTCAAGGTTAATGACGAGCTTCTGCATGGCTGACAGCTGCATAGATCTCGACTTGGAGTGAGCTCTTTACAACCTCGACCTCACCTGTTCTCTTGCTGTCTGGCCATCAGCTTTGTAGACAGCATCTAAATCATATAACAATGCTGCTCTGTTGGTCTTATCTCGAGCAACGGTCTCTACATCAAACTATTTTCCATGTGATATTGCAACAGCAGGAAACTATAGTTTCAGTTTTAAAGGTTGGCAATCTTACTCTCTAATTTGCACTAGCCAAAGCTCAAAGATCAGTAGCTAAAAACAAGCAAAGATTCAAGCTAAAGATCTTTACACAAGAAAAGCCCTGGAGTAAAGAGGTTCATAGGGACACAAAAACCAACTCCATGAATCTAAATCAGGAATACATAAAGACCTTTTCAGCAACCCAACTTCAAAAACAATTCTTAAAAGTGAAATACCTTGGCACCACAATTTTAGGTCAAAACTAAAGTACCCACCTCAAGACTCTGTGATCATTGTTGCATCTGGTTTAAATCCTCCGATCAGGATCAGGGAAACAGAGGGACACAGACACAGAGCTCATGGGTGTGGGGTAAGAGATAAATTGGGAAGAAGTTGATGGGGAGAGTGAGAAAGCTCCATGGCTATTGGCTTCATCTGCATCCAAGGACCACACTACACAGTATCATACCCCTACAATCCTCGCCTGACCTCACAAACTGCTTTAGTACTAATCTAGTTCTGGTAATCACCACTCCTAATTCCTCACCAAATTGTGTGAAAACCATTGTCTGTTTTGTGCTCTGACTTGTGCTGATCTGGTGGACAATCAACAACTCTTGTTCTGGTTTTATCTATAATTGCAATGCATGTGTACTATGGATTCATCATCCTTCTACACAGACTCCAATAATACTACAAGCAAGTGACGCATAAGAAAGTGAGCAAGTGCATACAAACACTAGGGATGGATGAGTGACAGTTATACATAACTGCCAGGAGACAAGCTCTCTGGATCATTAGGGTTAAATGCCTTGTCTTCTCTCTCTCTCATCTCCTCTACCATATGAAATGATTCCTGGCAGCTTATAAGAGTGTATTTGTTTCTGAAGAATACACCTGCTATTCAAAATTAAGCTTTTGACAGCACTGGGTTTACATAGCTTGATTGATTTATTAGTGGGAATTTGCTCTGGGATTATGTGCATTTTGTGGTGCAGTTAAAACTGTTTCAATGTGGGTTTTGCAAGGGTTTTGTGAGCACTAATGTATTGTTGCTAATTTTTCTCTTCCTCTCTCTATGGCCCAAAACCTGGCCTACATTCTTCTGTACTCTGCCCAGATTGGATTTTTATATATCAGAATGTTATATATTTTGCCTCTAATGCAAAAGCAGTAAACCAATTGCTTGTTGGAGCTGTGTTGTGTGGGCCCTAGATCTATTTGTAATCTTGTGAAAACAAATCACATACATCACAACTCAGCTCAACCATTCAATCAAGCAACTTTCTTGCCTCATTTGACTCGCAAGGACATATCCCTTGCTCCAATGGAATTCTCAGACCTCTTATACCTATCTCAAGAGAGAATTGGGTCATTGACATGTATATTTTTGCTGTAAGTATCTCATGTGTTTTATCATTACATAGCATATGTCTGGCAAACTTTCAGACAACTTTTCTGCCTTTAAAGATACTGGATGAGCCAGTATCACCAAAAGTGACCAGTTAGCTGGTAGTTGAAGATTAGGCAAGAGGGAATACACTTTCATTCTTTTTATGGTTTGTGAAGTAAGCTGAGGAAAAAGTTGTGAAGAAGATGATGATATTTCCAACCCCCTTGAGCATGGATAGGGAAATTCCATTGGAATTGGCATTCTGAACATGGGAGCCATGGCATGTGAAGAATCTGCAATCTGCCAATTTCTTCAATTTCCATCATGGTCGGAAAGTTCAAGCCACTGGGGCAAAGTAGATGTTCAGCCCACAAACAAGTAATGTGGACAGATCATGTGCAGGATGCCACTGACATTGATCCCTTTGAGGACTCCATAAAAGAGGTATGACCAATACACTACTTTCCAATAAGTTATCTGGAGTCAATCAACAGTGAAGACCACTGTGAAGCTTTCAGAAGATTCAAAGTCCCAAAGATCGAAACTCTGTGGTTTTCATGCTTGGTATTTTTGTTTGAACTGAACAAGAAGAGTAGGTTTGGCATACTAGTCAAGAACAGGTGAAAGACCCTAAGAACATGATTTGGGCTCTTCTCTTGCTTAGATGTAGAGGCATTGCTCTTCTCTTTGTATTGCTTGTCAACCCCCTTGGAACTTAACAATATAGTCCTGCATGGCAGCATCAAAAAGATGCAGGCCGGAGTAGGGAGGAAATTGAACATCTGACAGTGGACGAAGATTTGAGTGACATTGAAAGGGCTCAACTTTTCTTGTCCCCAACAGCTCATTTGGTATTAAAAAACTACCCCTTCCTACTCCTGTAAGCATCTGAAGGATGGTATATAGGCAAGAGGAAATTGGAAAGGAAAACCAAACAAATACCTTATGATGGTGCTTCTGATGAGGTTATAAAAATTCAATTGAAGCATTACAAGTAGTCACACTAATTCTACATGTGGATGTTTGTGTGGATTGACAGCTTCAACAGAGTTGTGCATTGGGAAGACTACCACTGCTTTTTAAAGAGTATGGACTGGCTGCAGTTGAAGCCCTGTTTCCTGCCTTTGTCAGCTCTGTTGAAAGTTTCAGCTACCATTGTCAGGTGATTTCTCTTGTTACACTACATATATGCTCATTTGGTCAAGTTTGAACTTCCAGTGTATATGTTTCTCAACATTCTTGGTGTTGCAACAGAATTACATAGACGTGGGTCTCAATCTTATCATGAAAATGTTGTGCCAAAAAAGGCCTTAAAAGAACTTTTAAAATGTGGAAGTGCATATCACATGAAAATCCATAAGAATTTGAGACATTTTTGGGAATGAATTGGAACAATAGGTGGCAGCTGGAGAAGCTTTCACTCTCATTTTGCAAGACAAATCTATGCCAAAAGAGGTGAAATAAAGTCCTCTCTTTTGCTTTTCCCATCATCTTATGCAGTTCAGAGCAGGGTTTGCTGACCTGAAGGAGTCTGATATGATGAGAAGCAGTCAATGTTATTGGGTACTTCAATTGGTTTATTGACATACATATCCAAGTTATGATAATGTTCTTGCCAGCAGGGTAGTTCTAACATGAACTTGTAGCAAAACTGAACTGAAAAAATTGTTTGCTTCTCACCATTAGAGAGCTTCACACTCATTGGGAATAGTTGTGCCCTCTGCTTTGATAAGGGAACCTTAGGTGGCAATTAGGCTGCTGCCTATGGTCTTACACATGGTGAAAATTCCTCGTAGCAATGAAGTACTGCACACCTGGCTACATACCCTCCAAGTATTGATACCACTGCTCCCCCTTCAGGTAATGCCTCTATTGCATCAGAGTTCAGGATCAATTCATGATTTGGATATATTGAGTTTCTTAGCAGAGAAGAAAGTTGATGCACAAATGGACAATATGTAAATTGCAAAACTTACCACTTTCAATCCAACTTTGTTGAAAAAAGACAAGTTCTGAAGTTCTACACTGAAAATGCTTGCACTATCTGCAAACAATAGAAGCACGACTTTCAGATAACTGTTTGATCAAGTGCCACTGATAACAGAACAGCTCACCAAAACAGGTTTTGTGGCATGTTGCCCTTGCAATTGAGTGAACCAAGTGGGGGATCTAATCACCCATTGGAGGCAGGTGGTGACTGGTGATGTGATGAAGATGGCATTGTCAAAGGGGGAGGGGGAGGAGAGTGTGCAAGCACATAAGGTGTGCTGCACAATGTTAGGAGCCATAGCTCCTATGCTGGAGGCCAAGGACATCATCCAGAATTTCCTTCCAAAGACCATGGGATTTTGCCAGGTATCATATCATTCACTCCTGGGTATTGCCACATATCCACAAAACCCGCACTTTGACCCTTCAGAGAAGGCTCAATATCACCAAATTGTTTCTCAAGCTGATGAACAAATACAATCATCATTTCCCAAGCACATGAACAAATACATTTTGCATGTGAACCCAGTGTCACCCTTCTAAAAGCAAGGTTTGGAGAATGTTATCACAGGATACAGATTTGGAGGTGCGACTATGCATGTGTCAGCAGCTGAATGCCATATCTCGTGCTGTTGGTGTTGAGACTTTCATGGTTCAAAACTAATCATTCTCCTAACAAATACAAACCCCAAGACCCCAGACCACTCCCCTCTCACAAAAACCTAATGGAATAGCAATGGCTTATGCCATATAGGAGCAGTGAAAGTGCTTGGACAAAACTCATGCTATCATATTTTGGCTTGATTGATGCTGCTAATACTGTGATACAAAACACAGGTTTTTGTGTTTCCGGAGCTTAATGAACTGCTGAAGGATGAGGAAGTGGTCGTTCAACTTGCAGCTGTTCAAGCTCTAGTGAATTTGCTTGACTTTCTGCCCTCTAGGATCCACAGTGCTGATGTCTTACCATTTATCCATTCGTGTGCTCCTCAACCCTCTCGCACATTGTGAAACATATGTGTCTTGCTGCTTAACATTTTGACATACCAATATCACATTAATGAGTATAAGAATCCTCTTCACAAGTTATGCCAGCAATGATGTGTAGCTACATTACTCTTCTACAAACAAATCTGCTGACTATCAAACAACAATCATGTGACTGACTCTGTTCTGTTTCTTGACCACAGACTATGCCCAACAGAGAAGACCCCTGTTTTGATTTGCTTGGCTCGCTTATTTGGTGATATTGCACTTAAGGTCAGCAATGATCAAACAAGTAGTGATCCAACCACATAAACACTACTCAAACCTTTTGGGTCATTATAGTATATATTGTTGAATTGATCTGGTGTGTAATACAATCCAAGATCAGGTTTCAACCAGCACTGCCCACTCTTAACTGGAACCAAGCTGTGTATCTTGAATGTCTAGCTAATGAATCAAAATGGGACATGTGAATGACTCAAGAAATTTGTGCTCTTGCAGATGGTTTTAGACATGTCTGATGAGGACGTACAGAGTCTTGTGGATTCATACAAAGACCTTGCTCAGAATAGCAATGAGGAAATTCGTCAGGTATGCATTTTCATCACCACCTCTAAGACGGGGACCATCCTCTTTTGCATTAGAGGCACCTATCAACGTGCATGTCACTGCATTCCGTCTGTAACAGGGAATGAAACAAAGAAAACTTATTTCAGAGAAAAAACTGTACAAACTCACATGAGAGAGAGAGTATCCCCATATCTTTGTATGCCACTTTTGCTACAGGCTGAACCTAGAGAAGCAATCTGAGTCTCTAGCTCTGTTATGTGTCCAGAAGCCAAAAGGTGAAAATTGATAGGCTCATCCTGGTTTACATATTCAAGAAAAATCCTTCCTGGCTTTGCTTTTGACAACATTATAGACAAGACTACCCCACTACTTCAAGCATTATCAACAAGTTAAACTATCAACCAACCAATTTTACTAAAGAAATCCATACAGGATTTCCAGCATTCACATGTTCACAATAATGCTGCAAAACATCAAAAAGACTGATTCAATTTTTGAATTATAGAATTCTGACTTCATAAAAACCAAGATAAGGATTGTCTGCTGAAAACCAGTTGCAGTCTGGGCAAGAAATCATATGCACTCAGACATGTATATTTGTTGAAGCTAAATCCTCACCTGCCTGTCCTGAACAACATCTCCACAAGACAATAACTGTGTTAGGGAAGATGGAAAACAAAGTGTTCTCAACTTCTCTCAGTTACTCAGGTAGAAGAACCCACCCAAAACTGTCAGAGTAAGCACATTCAGTAAATCAGAATTTTCATTCTTTTAATTTATTTATTTTCCTACACTCATTTTCCCCTTAAAGATAAGATTTCAAACTCAAACTAAGTCGAAGATGATTTTTTAATTGCTTTTCTATCAGTTGTGAATTTGTAAAGAATTGTGATAAGAGTACACCCTATATTGTCAACATGCTCCCTTGAATGGTGGCTGTAGCACTTAAAATCCTCACAAAGATAGGCTTTAATATGGTCAAATAAATGATCCTAAAACGGAAATCACATGTGCCCAAAATAGGCCATGGAATGGGTTGGATTTGGGTTGGATTTTGGGAATGGGTTGGACTGTAATCTTAAACCACTTTTTCAATAACTTTAAACTGACATTCATAAGCATATTTGAACAATGGATGGGAGACTATAGTAATTCACAATTCAAAGTCTATAAAGCACTGAGCCTGAACTCCACAGTTATCAAGAATAAACCCCTTAACAAGGAGGGGGATTTCACTGGAGTAATGCATTCTTTCCCATGTAACAGGCTCTTTCCCATGTAATGCACACTTTTCCATGAAATGAGGGTGAAAAAGAAAAGATGTGCCCCTTTCTTTATGCAGACAAATGCCCTGCATGTCAGGCATTCTTTAATTTTCAGCCCTGGGCCTCAGGCGATCACCCTCAGCATCAGGGCTTCAAATTACAGAGTGCCCACCCTCTCAGGGCAATTCCTCTATACATGATGGTTTTGGGGGTTCATACCCCCTTTTTCAGAATTGAAGAAATGAACAAATCCACCTCATATTGAAGAGCTAGGAAAATAATGAATCTTTCTTCGAAGACAAATCAGAAAGTTAATAAGAAGACTAAACTTTTGTGATCTGTCATAAAAACCTATAAAGCCATACAAAATAGAAACACAGAATTTTTTCTAGGTGGTAGACAAATCTTCCCAATACCTCCAGGCTAGCTTTCAAGGACCAGCTACCAGGATTTTTATCTCTTTGCACAAAATCATCAATGAAACCATTCTAGGCCACAGCAAGCCCAAGACTTTGGGAGTGTTTGTGTATGAGAGAGAGAGAGAGAGAGAGAGAGAGAGACGTAAGGCAAATGAGTGACATTCAAAATATTTGACATGTTTGGGAGCAATAAGCAGTTATGTGCATACAATTTCCCAGCCATTTTGAAGGCAATTGGCACTCGTAAATACTTCATTATGTTGCACCATACATATGTCCAGCTTGCCCAAGACATCGCTCCAGCTGTGCGGAGCACCATAGCGGCCTCCTTCCATGAGGTCATCCTCAATCTTAACCCCCAAGCAAAATGTACTGATACATAATCTAGAGATAATGGATGGTAAATAAGATGATCCATTGTCAACTACAGGGCAATGTCAGCTAAATAGTCATCCAAGCCCATTTGAGAAACTGACTTAAGTTCTATAAATTGCATGAGCTCAAGCAACTTCTCTGATGTAAGATAAGAGTGCCTCAAGACAAAAGAGAAGACTTCAGATACACAAAAAACATTAATGGAGTGTAGAAATTATGCCACTGCCATATCACTCCAGGTTAGAGCTTACATGTTTCCAATAAAGCAGTCAAACATTGATGTTGAGCTTGTTGTAGGTGTCCAAAATGCTAGGAAAGGAGCGAACAGCCACATATTTGAAGGACACATTCCTTCACTTGCTCAAGGACTACACAATCATTGTCCAAACAAAACTATTTGGCATCCTCCCACAAGTTTTGGGTTTGACTTTTGCTCTAGAATGGACTTGTGATAAGTACCTACAACATGAGATTAGAGTCCATATGTAGAGATTGCTACACATACTTCTGCAAGTGGCCATCCCAGATATGCAGTCAACCCACAAAGTCAGTATGTTCAGGGTTAAGTATCAATTTGCTGAATTTGTAGGTTAGGGAATGCTAAATTGGCAAAATTGAGGGTTACAGAATCAGTGTCAAAGTTTCTAGTCTATATATGCTTAAAAACTGAAAGAGAAACCAATCTGGCTGCCAGCTTACCATCAAACATATCTGGATACAGGGCATTTTAGTGTGACAAATTCACAGTTAAAGATAGCAATATATGCTGCTATTATCCCTGCATTATTAAATGCTGAAAATACCATCAGTTGCACTACCCACTGGCGCCTCCAGCTCTCTCTACTCCAGGCATTTCCTCAATTTCCAGTTAGGTGACCGTGCTTCCTAAGTATCAAGAAAATCACCTACAATAATAGATCAGGAAATACCCAAATCATAAACCCTCAACCAAATCTGTAACTTCAAACTCTGAATTCCATAATTGATATCTTATCATGTTACTGAAGTAATCTACAAGATTGCATGTATTGATGCTATGGTCACATGAATGTGCAGGGATTTCTATCTAGTGATCAGATTTATGACAACTTTTTGCCTCTCTGTTTCCAATACATGACAGAGAATGTGTTACCTGTGAGAACAGCAGCTGCACTTGCCCTTGCCGTCTTCATCAGGTACCAACTCCACCATTTCTTTTACCTCACATTGTCAAAGACAGTTCTCACCAGCAGATGACATAATCTGCAGAGTTGCACCATATTAAGCAAGCTCACTATGCAATCTGAGAAATTCGAATAGCATTGAGTTGATTCCAATCTCCTTCTCTGCCCAGAATATACAAAAAATAGCTCTGTATAAAATGGTAGACAACTCCACTGCAAAATGATCAAAACACCTATTTAAATGTCCAAATATCAGTACTTCAAAGGACATGAGGGAGAATTTCCATGTTTCCTTGGGACTGGAATGGGAACTCAGGTGTAACTGCAGGGCTGTTCAGCGCTATGAATTGTCACAGAGAGTAGTACGGGAATATGGACAAGCACACAGCTATTGGTTACGTTTGCTCTATATTGATTTTTGTGAACACATGCTCAAGTATGCTCCCAGCCACACCCTCCCTCAATTGTTGTATGAACCCTGGACACACTATAGCAATCCACATCTGATCAGGTGAGAGATTCCTCTTTTTGCAAGGCAAAAGGGCTAACCATGAAAGCCATTTAAGAGGACAATCCTTTGCTTTTGTAAGTTTTGAACACACTGAGCAAATGGTTCCTACTTCTGACAACAGAATGAACATCCTAACGGTGTGTTCAGAGGGTTGCAGAATTGCAAGTTCCCGCATGTTCAAAGACAGCTTTCTTGATACTGCAGTTCTCACCCTCCAGGTTAATTTGCACTGTGAACTATTAACCTGAATAAGGCTCCCTATTATAAATCTCCTTTTACTACAACCAATGCCATTCTCCATCACTGTGTTGAAACAGCACTCCTTCCTATCTGATTGCCTAGCATTCAAAAAATCACCTGCAAGACAATAAGCAAAAGATAACCTGATGCCTGCAGGACGCAGTCCCCAGTGTCCGCATGCGAGCCTGTCAGATTATAAACCCTTTAAGAGCTGTCATAAAGTTACCAGATGATGTGTCTACACTTGAGAGAATTAATCACTTGGCCACCCAACGGTTGAATGACACTGACCGTGAGGTTGTGGCTGCGGCACGCATTGCTGCAGACAACCAAAAACGAGTCTTTGTTCAAGAGCATGAAGCTACCAATGATCATGTCTCTTCACAGGTTCTGATCCTTCACCCCATCTGCTAATCATTCTGCATGATTAGTCTCATACAAACACAATGGTAAGTTGCAAATGCAAACACAGAACCTGGAATGGTTCTTCAACAATTTCTTTACACTCCTTCCATTTCTTCAAGTCTGCAGTTGCAGTGATGAGAGTGGTTTTAGCTATGTAGGATGAGTATGAGAAAGAGGACAAGCATCGAGAGGAGGAAGAGTGGCACATGCTTAGCAAAGATGAGCAGGTGCCCATACTACACCAGGGACCAAGAAAACTCATTAAAATTGCATGACAGGAAAACATAGTGGGTCAAGAAAGACAAACAGAAACAAACAAACAAAGTCATGTTAACATCCCACCAGAGTCAAGGATGACAGGACAGTGTTTAAACAGAAACATTACAGATTTAAAATACTCTCATGAGGCATTCTCAACAGTGACCTTGAGATAGCAATTTGTTTTAGCAAAAACACCTGTTGTAGAATATTGGTGCCAAGAATCAAACTTCCCTCAAAAAAATTGGCAGGAAGAAAAACAAAAGCTGGATGAGACGTTGCACCGTCTTAAGCTGGATCTCAAAAGAGGTCTTGGGGCTGAGCAAAGTCGTTCACAATCTACCAATCTTTCAACACTGTTCTCTGATTCAAGCACAACCCGACATACCACTAAAGCAGGGTCCACAAACAGAGGGTTGACAAATGGCAGCCACCTCAACATTGATCAAGGCAGGCCATGGACAAGGAGCAGCATTTCTGGTTCCAAGACCAAACTAGTGCAACACCCAACTTCTGGCCTGCAGACCTCAGCAAATCCTCCCCAATCTTCATCAGGAAGTTCTCAACATCAACTTACCATTCAAAAACGAGGAAGTATTAGTATCCCCAAACCAGGGCCTCCCTCACCAGGTTCAGTGATGCCATCCCATGGTGTTCATTCTTCCCTGACTAACCCTTCCAGTGACACTGTAACTGACACTAATGTGCCAACAGCAAGAAGAGCAAATTACAAAACACCTCCAACATTCAAGAGAGCCTCCAACTCTGGCTGATCCTCCATGTAGCTTGACAGAAAATTAGAAAATACAAAAGTTTCTGTGATTTGCATGTGCTTGTTAATCTGTACAATACATGGATACCTGCTTCTGCCTGGGGGATGAAGAGACCAAACTTGAGCTTGTCTAAGACATGCTACACAGTGAATTTGAAGTCAGAAGAAGCAGATATGAGAAGTGGCACAGATGAGACATACAAGTACAGCCTTCAGATTTGTATATTTAGTGTCCTCAACTTGCTTCTGCTCAGTGTGAACTTGTGACTGTGTCCAAAACTCTGCAGAGCTTGCACACAAGCCATAGACTAAAGAGGGATAGTGTGTCAGCATAGTGAGACCTGCTCTGAGGATTCCTGTTGACTGGACACCTTGAAGCTCATGCAATTGCTGTTGACTACAGAAGACACACAGAAACACTCATTGGCCAAAACACAACAAGGAACTCATGAAAGAGCAATGGTGATGATCTTGTTTGAATATGAGCATACAGCTTACAAAAAATGTACTCTCTGATTAAAATCCCTTAAACAATCAATGCAGCAAAGTAGACCACAGGAGGATGATTAAAAGCACATCTCAATCATCACCCCAAGCTTCATCATGAAGTTGGTGCCTAGTGAGCAATTAGTGCTTTCTTTCAACTTCTTGTATCTGGGTTTGTTCTCATTTGCTCAAGTCATTGTCCCCCCAGGTTATTGTTGACCCCCAGCTTACTTAGTGCACCAGCTATCATACACTGAGCTAGTTGTGCTGATGTAGCAGGCCATGAGGATCCACATCTAGACCATTACCCAACAGACACAGGCAGCACAGTCAACAGTTTTTCCACTACCAAAGAGAAGACTTCACCTTTCTCCTACTATCTACCTGAAAGAATCTTCCAAGACCAAACTAGCCTAATCACTATCTGATTACAGCCACGATCACATCAATTATGACCAAACAAGAGCCACAAGCACATGATACACATTTGTGTCTGATCAACCTCATAAACAAAACAACAAGACTTATAAACAGTATGGAGGCTTGCTAAAAAATAAGCATTTTGCATATACTGACCAACTAATACACTTCCTTCACAATATCTCTGGAGCTTAAAATGTGGGTCATGAATGCCAGTGAGTGCTTGGTGAGCTGAACACCTCAAAAGAATAATAAGCAAACAATAGAGGCCAACATATTTGCAGGCAGAGTATGCATAAGTTGCTTCTAGGATGGTAAATATTGACCTTCGAAAATGTGGAGATACCCAGAGCACGATTGCAAAACACATCCAAAGCAGTGTTTGAACCCAACGTATTGAAATACCTTGACTTGAATGTGGCTATACTAGATACTCTAGATCTTTGGTCTTTATCATTGGTGAAAACCCACTTATTACAAGAACATGGTCAGCCCCTCCATCCCCTGCCAGTAGCATAAAACTCTTCAGAATCAGAAAAACATGTTTTGTTGAAAGACGGCAGATCTGTGTGGCCATCAAAGGAGATTTAAGTTTTCAGTTAAAATCACATGCTAACAGCCTGCAACAACAAATCAAGCACACTTGAGTTATTTGCTGATCAGTAGGGTCCTCATTGAGAAGTTAGCCTGCAAAATGTCCTAAACCAACACCATCTAGTCTTGAAGGTTTGGAAATGTAGCAGGTACCTACAATGATCACTTCCTCCAGCAACTTTATTACATTCGACCACTTCAGAACCCTCCAACGTACCACATCTTTCAGCTACATCACTCTACAAGCCTGCACCTCCAATGTAGAGCCCTCCACCCCTGCTGCTTCTGCATCCGAATAGCCTTGTCTACAGAAGACCCTGAGTTGATAAAGCAGGTGGCTTTGCCAACAAACTTGGTAGAACAGCTTCCCAATCTGATTCCAAATTCAAGAATGCACAGCATGCAAGTGCTATCACTCCATGCTGAACTCCATCCTAGACTTCCAACCTGATGATTTCAGGGAATGGGAACAGTGATACTGCACTGAGCATGCTAACAGTGCAAGTCTCTCATTAGAATCAAATCTCACAATGTAGCAATTGAAAGGTGTAAGGAGAAGATAGACATCAAACGATCCTTCTACATTGTAATGTTCCCCTGTTGTGGTCAGCTCCCCATCCCTGTTGGCTCTACCATGATCAGTAACTCCCGGCGGCAGGTCAGCCGCTCTTTCGGAGGTTCCATCATCAGCTCCGGTACGATCTCCAATCCCGACGGCAGCTAACCTGAGGCAACACCCCGCAAAGCTTAACGAGAAGAGAGGGATAAACATTGACGTCACGTACAAGCCTCCTAAGTCCTGCAGCGCTGCCGACAGGCCCAATTTCGAAGCAGGGTTTTGCCCGATATTATGCTTCTCAGTCACCTCCTCAAGAAGTTTCATGGCGCACCGTCATGATCATCTTTATCCACCAGATCCTCCACTCGCGCAGACCATCCTTGCAGCAACGCGTCGGATGCATCCGCTATCGGCAACTCTCTTCTCAATCTTCCCAAATCCCCATCCCGTTCTCTCTTTCATTTCTCGATTTCTTCACATTATGGATGAAACTCCACTTCTCATTATTGAAACCCTTTTCCTAACGGATGAACTCCAGTTCTCTTGGATGTTAAACTCTTCTCATCCATGAATGCAGATTTGTCCATCAATTGCATATTGAAAAAAAAGGGAGGATTTTCAGATTTTAATTTTAGTAAACAATTCAAGACATGGTTTTCATTTTTTAGTTAATTTGTGGTACCCATTTTGTATAATTGATTCTTTTAGGTGCACACTGTACAAACTGTGTAAACAAATTATAATTCAATGTCAATTGCTTATTGCTTGCAAACTGTTGATTAGTTTTTGTATTGTTACTATTTTTTTTAAAAACCTAATATGGCTTTATCCAAATGGTGCCGAATGGTTTAGGCAAACGGTTTTTTTGTACTAGGCTGTCAAAGATTTGAGGCTTTTATTTGGTAAAAATAAATTGTAAACTTTTGGCATTTAAAACTAATAATACCCATGTGAACTTCGGTCAGGTTATCCAAAAAGTGTTAAATAATCCCTAAATGCACCTCATCAGCCTAAAAGACCTTGTTTTGTGGCTTTTCTATGAATAATGCAATAAACTACTAAGCTTTATTACATTAATAGTTATTAAAGGCTATAATAGACTTTTAAGTACTTTTGGATGCAACTTGTAGTCATTGAAAATAAAATGATCAAAAAAGCATTTATTGAAAACATTATTTTATTAAAAAAATTACTGAAAACATAGTGCCAAAATGAGTGTATATTTTTTAATTGATAAATTAGTTATTTAACTCAAGTTTCAAATTAGGTTTCTAAAAGCAAAATAAGTTTTTTTATTAGTTCTAAAAAGATTTAAAGATTTTTTATTTAACTTCATAGGATCATCTTTGTGATCTTTATGCTACCTTTGATCTATTTAAGACCTTAGGGCTAATGCTCGGGTTCAAAGTGTGGAGATCTGTTGTATGTTAATTTTCTATGTGAAGTAATTTACAAATAGCACATTTTTGAAATCATATGGAAAGTGTGCAATTTTGTGTTCAAAGTTGTATTTGTTTTTGTTGAAGTTGTAATTCGCTTTAAAGTGGAATCTTTCCTTGAACTTATATTTGTTTTGACAACATTGAATGTCAGATTTTCTTTAAGTTTGTTTCACATATTTTCATTTAAAAGAACAATAGTCTATTTGATCTATTGTTGTCCTTAACTGTTTGTCATTATAAAAGTTGCAAGCAAGGTGAAATTGCAAGTATTTCACCTTTGCTCCTATTTCTTTGATACACAAAACCTGGGATATTATTGAGTGGCATTCAATAAATAACTTTTTAAGTTCAATAATAATTCTAGTGAATTTAAAATGTCAAAAAAATAAATTATTTGCTCCAAACTTTGTTTTAAAAAAATTGAGTTATGTATTAAGGTCAAAATTTTGAGAACTTGAAACAATTGTCTAAGTTATATTTAGGGCCTATTGGTTTTTTTTTTAGTTATTCAATAATTAATATCTAGGTGATTTACTGGCTCGCTGGTTTTCAAGAGCAACTAGGTAATATTATCCCCTTTTTGAAACTAAATTTTGTCTTTGAATACTAAATACTAGGATCTACCTCAATATCAATAGTTACAACCAACTCAGTACTGGTCCTTACTGGTACACTTATTTCTGGTGGATTTAATTGGACAAGTGTTTCAGCCAAGGTTGAAACAGGAGTAATGAAATTTTTTGAAACGTGAGGAGTAGAAACATATCATATTCACTTCAGGTCCTACACCTATCTGAAAAGGTGTTAGTGGTAATGTACCAGTGAAAATTACATCAGAACTACTACTAATTACCAAAGTTGAAGTTGCAACTAATTCAGCATTAGATACAACATGTATGTCTACAGATATTTGTTCCAAGTTGGATCCTCCTCATATGGCGTTAAAGGACTCAGTGGTTGTTGATGGCAGTTCGTTTTGTTCACTGGCCTCTGTGGTTGAAATCAAGACTGGTCTAGAAGTGCGAATAGATCCTGCACTGGTTTGAGGATCAATAGGTGCAACATACAAATGTACATACTCATAGTATAGAAATGCATTGACAATCTCCATGTTCTCCTCTTTTTGTTCATCCATGAATTCCTGCACATTTTGACACCTCTCTTTCCAATTGGGGTTTTGATCTCCCAAAGCTTGGTTCTGAATCTAAAATAGGGTGTTATTCAATCACAATTTTTCAAATTTCTTCAACTTGTTGTCCATTTGAATAGGTAAGCATTGCATCGGCTTACTCTCAATTGAACTCACATAACCTCCAGCTGTCCTTTTAGGTCCTAGCTCTGGGCCTTTAACTGTTGAGTTTGAGTCTCCAACTCAGTGTTAGTTATGTTAACATCTTCCTTCTACTTTTGACAAGTTTGCTCCAAAGTTGTTGTGGTCTTCTCCAGATTACAACTCGATTACTCCATCTTCTTGTAGCCTCTAATCAACTAGTCATGTTCAGTTTGCAATGTTTTCAAATTGTTTTGATGCTTCCGTTCAACTAGTTCAAAACATTGTATTCCTATTACAAAACTTGTGCCTTCTTAGCAACCTATTTAGCTTGGGTAGCTTTTACAATCAAATTGTGGTTTTGGGTGAAAGCATGGTAAAATATGTCAAAAAAGTATCCACCATGAAATCACAATCACATTTATAATATAAATATGAAAAAACCTATTTAAAATTTTTTAAATTTTCATTTTGAAATCAATGGTGCACTCCATTGAGTTTATAATAAGCGACACATAAAGTATAAAAATATTTGATACAAGAAAAATGGATGAAAAATATGTTCTAAACTATTTAGACTTTTAAATTTTCAAACCTACTTTTATATGAAAAATTTAATAGATTATGACTATAATATGAAAAAATTTAGAACATATTGATACATATTAGTGTTTTATCCATTTGAAAGTATAAAAAATTCAATTAAAATTGTATTTTCATCATACTTTCATATATTTGTTCAAAAGTAGGACAAATTCTTTTGTATTTATATTTCAAAAATGTATTCAAATTTGTATTAAAACTTATTTTTAGTATTACGAATGAAGTCAAAGAACTTCCTTTATTGATCATTAAAATAAAATATATTCATGAGTTCAATGTATAAAGGCTTAATTTATGGATATTTTCCACCAAAAAATCAAGTACCCCTCATTGGCATACTTTACCATGCTTTCATCCTTTCATACATGCATCTTTGTTAGTTGCCCTTTCACCTTGGCAAGTTCCTTGTCCCAATTCTTCAAGGTCTATTAGACAATAAATAGTTATAGATTATGGGTCTATAGCTAGTTAATTTCTTACAAATTTCTCTTAGTATAATCACTCCTAATACTCAAATTAGCAAGATTTTTTAAAATCTATGATCATCTTTGGGCATGATAAGCGGTTTGTTCAAAGAAACTACCAATTTGCTTGAGATAATCTAAATGGGTATCAAGCACTAATTATGTTTCAATAATAACATCATTTGAAGGTGTTAGTGGGATTTTCGTTAATTCCCATCAAATTTATTGAAGATCTTTCTAATCTCATAAATTGGTTTAGTTAAGTGGAAGTAGGTACATTCAAAAGAAATTCCATAAATTTTGTCAAAAGCTTCAAATGAAAATTGTATTCAAGTTGTAAAATCACAAAACAAGTATGAAAGTAAAAATATATAAATCTCCATTACAAATTTGAATGAAAAATAAAAAATGTAATTTTTTTCTTATCTTTTTTTCCTTCCTCCTCTATATACATGTTAATTCAAAATAAACAATCTAATTAGACCACACAACAATAACTAGACGATATAAACATAAACAATCGAAAGAATTTAAACTAAGTACTTGTTCACGACTACTTGTTTTGTCAAGTACATGTTTTGCTAATCTACATGTTGACATGTGACTGGTCACATTCTTTCACAGGTTATAGACAAAATCTAGGTAACATTATCCCTCCTTAAAACTATATTTCATCCTTGAAATATTAACTCTAAGTCTAATAAACTATTTTAACTACTTCAAAAAAAAATTGTTATGTAGTTTTTTCAACTAATTTAATATTAAGTTTTTCCATGGTCTCAACATTGTCTATGAATTGGATATCGATTTTTGCTACAAACACCAATTGAACAAGTCTATTGATGTAACAAATATTTTTTATGTGTGAAGTGTGCTAGAAATCAAAGTGATTTTTGAACCTACACATATTTAAGGTGGGGTCAAGGGTATAATAGAAAATAATAATTTTAATGGCCCTATTATACTATTGACCAGTAATGATGGGGTAATAATAGGTTCAACAATAACCAACATGTACAACAATGGTCACAACAAGTAAAAGAAGAGGTACAAGCTTTAAACCAATTCTTCCTTTTATTAAACTTGTTGCTTTGATGGTTACAATAGGTTGTTCACTTTGGTTTTCAGGTCCCAAGGTTGATGATGATGTTGCACATGTTACCTTTGGGCCGGTTCCCATTTCAACAGGTACAAAGGTAGGTGAGATGTATTTGAAATTTGGAAAAGGGGTATGATAAGTTTATATCTCCGTTAGACTGACCTATTCATTGGCTTGGGCTAACTCCATGCTTTTCTATATTTGCTCCTCTATGAATTCTTGCATAATTTGTGGAAAAGGTAGATTTTATGTTTTAAGTCTTCTCAAGTTCTTTAAATTTAAACAATTTTTACAACTTTATTCTCTAATTTGCAGTAGATATTAATCTATTATATGCAAAACAAAACATATGTGTATCTCCAAAAAAAAATTGGAAAAACTTATGAAACGACATTTGATTCAATAATCATCATCTTCATTTCATCATAATAAAACCCAACATACATGGTCATTTGTACTTATATACAAGAATAGAAATAAAAAATGGTGACCAATAATCACAATGTCAAAATGTGGTTTTTATGATTAAAACATTTTGCAACTAATGTCCAAACATATTTATGTAATTATATGTGGCCTTTGTTCACTACCATTTTAATGACTATGATTAAAATTCTAACTACACGACTATACATACGATTATAATTAGGACTAAAAATAATTGTGATTAAAAGTATGATGACACAACTAATGTATTCATATTGAAACAATATTTGAATTTGAAATAGTACACCATATTCAATTTAGTTTGAAATGGAAAAAAAAATGTTTAAGTAGTCCAATTTAATTTACCATAACTTAAATTAACCTACTTTAACACAATTTAATTGAATTTAGCTTAATTTAACCTAAATAACATAGTTTTGGTTAATTTAGCCTAATGTAGCCCAATTTGACATAATTTAATATAATTTAAACTGACTTAAAATATATTAAATTATTTTAATTATCTTTATTTTAACCTAGCAAAATATAAGTAATTTAGTTTAGTTTGGTTTAACCAATATTAATTGGTTTTAAGAACACCAAATTAACCAAATTGAAGTAAATTTAACTAAAATTTACCCAAATTTAGCCATGTTTTGCCAAGTTTAGCCTAAATAGTTAAGTTTAACCAAGTTTAATGTCAATACCTTATTTTAACTTAACTTATCAAAATTTTGATAAGTTTAGCCAAGTTTAATTTTAAAATAGTCATGTTTAGCCAAACATGACCTTAATACCTTAATTTAGCCTAACTTCTCCAAGTTTTGCCAAATATAATCAATTTAAAATTAAATAGCCATAGTTAACCAAATTTTGCCTCAACACCTTATTTTAGCCTAACTTATCCAAATTTAACCATGTTTAGCCAAGTTTAATCTCAATACCTTAGTTTAGTTTAATTTGTTTAAGTTTTGCCAAGTCTGGTTAAGTTTAACATAAATAACCATGTTTAACCATGTTTGACCAAATTTTGCCAAATTTTACTTCAATACCTTAGTTTTTCTTAATTTATCTAAGTTTTGCCAAGTTTTGCCTAATTTATCTAAATTTTGCCAAGTTTTGCCAAGTTTAACCTAAATAACCATGTTTAACCAAGTTTTACCAACTTAAGCCAAGTTTAATCTAAATAGCCATGTTTTGCCATGTATTGCTATGTTTTGCCGCAATACCCTATTTGAGCCTAATTTATTTAAATTTTGCCAAGTTTTGCCTCAATACCCTAATTTAACCTAATTTATTTAAATTTTGTCAAGTTTTGCCAAGTTTAGCCAATTTTAATCAAAATAGCCATGTTTAACCATGTTTTGCTTCAATACCCTAGTTTAATTTTATTTATTTAAATTTTGTTAAGTTTATCTTCAATACCCTAGTTTAGCAAAATTTATTCAGGTTTAGCGTAAATAATTGTGTTCAGCCTAATTTAATCAAGTTTACTTTACTTTACCCTAGTTTAATTCTACACTAGTTTATGGTAAATAGGCCTATATTTAGGTTTTAAATGCTTAAGTTAGTCTATGTTAACCTATTGTTAACGAGTTTTTAATCAATAGGTTCTAGGAAAGCCCTTGCATTATTTTTGAACAATAGATTTTTTTTTCCAAAACAACCCATCCCAACAGTCAGAAGTTTGTATAAAACTTCTATTACAAATTGGGTGCCTATTTATTTTTCAAAACTTTACACTAACCTCACCCTATTCCTAATTTTTTCAAACTAAATCAAGATCATAAATTTGAATCCTAAAATTTACACAAAACAAACAAACAGATGACAAATCAGATGATCAAACATGATTACTTTTCAAACCTAATCTATTAAAATTATTGAATCAAACTAGAAATTTTAGGCATGATTACTTATGAATTTTGATCCATTGTGTGGTCACCAAATGCTAACAGGTTTTTTTGTTCCATTAAGGTTATTTTACCTCTAGATTTTTCAACAACAGGTTCCTTAAATAGTAACACACAAATCCTAAATTAACATGTACACAAATTGCTTAAGCTTGAAAGAAATAGGCTGAAAGAAAAACGATCCATGTTCCATAATTGAAAAATGAAACACATAATCATGAATGAAATCCAAAAGTCCTTCGAGAGGTCTGTCCTCCTAGTCTTATACTAGTCATTTCAAATACAACAATCATAACTAACCATTATAAATAATCATTAGCCAATACCTACATTAATAATGCAAAATTTCAAAAAATACACCATGCCTAACTACATGTCCAACTATTAGTTCTATCAAGTACAAGTTGTACAGATTACATATTGACTAACCTGTCAACTTATTTTCTTAACCCAGTCATTACCTACCAGGTCTAGTAATTGGTTAGGTTAACACTACAGGTTAGTTTAAATAATAGGTTAAGACACTTGTTAGATTTAACAACCTACTAACATTATCAACCTATTAAGTCACATGTTACCAAATTTGGATAACACACGTAAAAACATAGTAGTCAAGAAATTATCTATGGTTAGTATTTGTAAACCATGAACTAATTTCTAAATCCTTTCATAATAAACTTCCACCTTCTCAATTTCCTCCCTCTTTGTGTTCTTCAGCTCCATGTATATTTGCTCGTCATTCTGAGTCTTGCGATGATGTTTGCAAAATGCTTGTGTAAGCTCTAAAAAAATATAGTTAGGAAATTATGACATGTAATTGTGGCACTAGTCCAATGTTATATCTTGTAGCGTATACTTAAATGTATTGATGATATAATCTTCAAAAGTTTCTGCATTTACTTTCACTACACAATCGAACATTCTAACATGAACATTTGGGTCAACATTTTTTTTGAAGTCAAGGTACTTAAGAGCTACTATGTTTGGCCTCACATAATGGCCATTTATGTAATCGAGTATTCTTGCATTTATGATAGATGGTTCTCAATATCCTCCTCCTGGATTTCCAACATCTATACTTCTATTCCCTCTAACAACTATTAAGCTCATTAGTGGTTGATCTACAGTCCTATTTACATTAGTGGTCATTATTAAATTAGTAAACACCATTTGGGGTGTCCCAACAACTCTAGTGGTTGTTGCTAGTAATTTCGAACTCCTACTCATATTCCTTCTCACCAAAACCCTGATGTAAATTATATAATATAGATATGTAAATTTCCATCTTCGTACAAAGGCGCAACAATTGCTGATCCATGACCCAAGTTCGTTATAGATCTAATTAGTTTTCCACCTTTGACAAAAATTGTGTTAGGTGCAACAATAGTTTCCATTCTTGTGGTTGGTATTGTAACATTAAGTGGTTGAATAACCTTTATTCTAGCAGGTTGTCTTTGGATTTCAACAATTGCTGCTTCTAATAGGGTGAAAGCACACAAAGCCCCCCAAAAATTGTAACCACAAGTATAATCTTTCTACAATTTTTTTTTATAGTAACATATGGACATCACATCTTGGATTATTTTTACTTTTTTAAACTATATTTAGTTAGCTTTAGACTTAATCTAATCAATTATTTGAAAATTTCAACAAACATTGAAAAATTTGAGCATATGGAATATATTTGCGACCAAATAATACTTGTCACAAAGTTTGAAAATTTGAATATATACTTCAAAACTAGGGTTGCCAATGGAATTCTTGGGTGATTTTTTTTTGTGGTGTATGATATTGATATACATCAAGTAAATCTAGGACAATTTATAAATTAAAATTTTTTGGATGAGATTCCATTCAAAAAATGTGTTCTTTTGCATTTTTTTTGGTAATGAATGCACAATAATATCTTCCTTTTAGGAAAAAAACCACTACCATATTGAAAAGAAGGAGACTTTGTAAACGAACATTACATTATTTTTTCAATTTCCTTTTTTTTGGTAATGTTTCATGAATGACAAACATGAAGCCCTATGGCCGCTGAAAAATTATAAGTTTTATACTCTATGCATGTTGATTTTATTTGATCCTCCTCATCTAATTGTTGGATAAAATTAATTTTGACTCAAAATGAACTCTGAGTTTTGAAATGTTGTTATGCAAATTTTAAAGTTTTTTGTTTATGTTTAGGTTAACCAAAGGATGCCAATAAGATTTTAGCTTATTGCGTACTATAATACTTGTTATACGTCACATTTTTGAACAAAAGTGGTTCACTTTTAATTTGCTTTCACCCAACACTCTTAGTGAAACTGAATTGATTTGAGTTTAACAATGCCCATTCTGTGGTTACCCATTGGTATCCTCTATGGTGTAGAATGTGGATATGAATACACCTCTGGTACTCTGCTTCTAAACTGAATGGATGGACGAATTTGTTGACTTTGTGGCCCCAATTGACCTCCCAACTCCATGCCTCTCAGTTTATTCTAGATTACATGAATTTCTGGTTCCTACTCTTGTGATTGATCCATTAATGTTCTTGCCACATTCTATAACTCCACATGTCTAACAATGTTAGCTCTAATTTGAAAAAGGCACAAAAGGACAATCCATGATTACATGTCCTTCTTCTTCATAAAGTGCACATACTTTGGAAAGTAATTTAGCTACCTTTGAATCCATAAATTCATGAGCCCTAGTTTTGATTATGTACCTTGTTTGATCTAACTCTGGATTTCCTTAACATGAATATCACTATGGTACTTCATCCAACACATTCACCCATGCCTTTGCATATTTAAATGATCTTAGGTAGTTATATTCAAGCACATCAATATTAGTGTTGTTTTCCACCTCCCAATCTTCCACTGGTTCATAATAATTTGGAGATGTAGATTGGAACATAAACCTAGATTGTACACCTCCTATAATATCCTTTCCTCAGCTAGTCACCAATTCTAGACTTGAAATTTCTTGCGGCTGATTAAGTACTATAGAAATCCCTATTCCATCTTAATCTCTATGACTTTAGACCACATATTACAACTAATAAGTATATTGTACCTACTCATTTGGGTGAATATCCGACTGCATCTTTCTCTGTGGAGATTATCATCTATAATTGTGCCTTCTTTAAAGACCACCAGTCCATACTTCACACCTTACCACCTTTGGTGGTAGAAACACTACACCAAAATGTGGAAGACTACACCTTTGACTAGGCTTGTAGTTGTAAATACCATTCATGACTACATGACTATATAATCAATACAGACAAGTCATACATCCATTAGTCGTATTTTTGTCCAAGTCGTATATTCAATTTACACACATGACTATAGTACCATATATTATATTATATTATCAAGATTGGACATCCTTGACCATTGGATTAACATATTATAGGGGAATATTATTATTATTATTATTATTATGTCACTTATATCTATTTGTTATCACATGACACTTGTCCTTGTGATTCAATGCCATGTGTCAATGTCTAGTTAAACATAAGACATTCTCCCCGTTATGGTTACATATGCATTTCATCCGACCATATATGCTCATGACAAATAATAGCATGACATGTGTCAAATTGGTGCCATGGGTTAGGGTTCACGAATGGGTTTGTCGTCATGACCATTTCCAATTTTGCCACTTGTTGAATAACCATTCGGTTGTGAAAATTAATTTATGTTTAGGATAGGCTTGGAGGAGGATTTGGATAGGTTCAATTTAGTTCTTGGTTAAGTTTGCAAGAGGTTTGGTTTAGGTCTAGGAAAAAGTGGGAGATGTTCGATGTAGGTCTGGTTTAGGTTTGGGAAAAGTTTGGGTTAGGTTTGTGCCTAGTTCGTATAGGTTCAATTTAGGTTGAGTTTTATGTTTGTTTTAAATTTAGTATAAATTTGGGCTTAGGTTAGTTGGGTTAGGTTTAGGTTAGGATTTAGGTTTGGTCTAGGTTAGGTTAGAGTTTAAGGTTAAGATTTGAAGTTATATATTGCCTTTTCCTACCTCCTACCTTGTCACTATAAAGTAAGAATTGCAAGTGATCATAATATTCTACAAATCATTACATAAAAACCTTTCAAGACTTGGCCAAGACAAGTTTACTAAAAATCAAAATCTAGACATGAAGAATTTATGGATCACACACAAAATAATGTAAAGCAAAGTTTGTTCTAGCCAATTTGCACTAGCAAGTCCCAAGTTTCCAGCAAGGGAAAAACTTGTATTAAACACTATGCCATTGGAAGGAAATTTCTAGGTTTTCCAAAGTTCTATGTTTGCCTTCCACATTCTACACAAGGTGACTGTGATGGAACAACTACAAAGCAACTACATGGTTACCATGTGCATCACAAGCAAGTTTGAGGAACTCGAAGGACCAGCTGATCATAGCCCTAGGTGAGATCTTCATGTGTGAACATTGGGGATCCATTGGCCTAGGTGTCTCATCAACATTTGGTATCATTGTCTTTAGCATAAACACCTCTTGAACTTTTATAGCCACAAAAGCAGGAGGGATTTCCTTGCCACCAACCTTGTTCCTAGCAAGTCCACAAATAATTATCATTGCAACTTTTCGTCAATTAATTAGGTCTATGGTAGAAAGTCTATGGTAGAAATTAATTTAATTCCTATAGAATTATTCCACACTACTATAATAACATATTTGCACTACAATATACAGACATTCACAATTTCAGCCTCAATTCTAAGCACACATGACTTTACAAATCATTGAAACACCAAATTCATAGTTATTTCATATAACTAGAATTTGAATTTCAAAATATAATGTAGAAAAATCTAAAAACAAGATTACAATTCATTTCATTACATTTTCTATATTATTGAAAATTCACACAACAATATAAATATGGAAATCACTACAAAAGTATGTACTTCTTTGTTTTACTATAAACACAATCAAAATTACAACAAAATTCCATGTTTTGTTGAAATGAAATCAAAACAACAACAAAAGATTTCTGGTATATCAAAACAAAATTTGCGGTTTTCTACTACAAAGTACTTACACCTATTCTTACTCTCCCAAAATTGTGTGTTTATAAATGAAATCCTTTTCTCTAAAACTCCCATCTTTGGGCAGTCCCAAGTCACGTCATCATGATTCAAAACCAATAAGAATTCAAAATTCAAACCTACAATGTTCCATGATTAGTCCCTATCCTAGATGCCTTGTTCATCCAAACCATATAATCATCCAACCCCCTTAACATTGCCCCTTTTTTACCCACTTCTGGCTCTACAAATCTGACCTCCTTCTCCATTAATTTAATTTATGGTTCTATTTCTAGGGGTTGTATCTTGGATACCTCTTCTTCTATTGCTGGAATAATTACCACCTATTCTTATTCCTGAGTTATCTATGGTTTTTTCTCTTCTTCGCCCCCTCCTTTAAAGTCTTGTGGTTTTTCTGTACATACTTCCCCGTCCTAAGTTGTTTCACTTCTGAGATCCTATGGTTCCTCAATCTGCACTTCCTCCTCCTGAGTTGTTCTGTTAGACCTTGCTTTAGTATCTTCATCCTAGCCTGATGCCTTTATACTTATTGGACTACCATAGACAAAATTTGGAATTTTTTTTGATAAACTTCCAATTTATACCTCAAAATTCCTTCTTCAGCTCTATGCTAAGCCAAATTTTTCTCCAACTCCTTTGCAAAATACTCCTCTGCAACCTCCCACCATTCCTCAAATTCTACCTCAATATCCTTCATCTTGTTCTTTGTCATCATTAGAATATAATACTACAACATTTGTTCATAATCCTTTAGCCTTTTCTTGACATTAGCTAGGTTCAGACTTTTACTTTTCTCCTATGTAATCTCCAACTATATTTGTAATTGTTGTAGATTCTTCTTATACTCCTTCTTTATTTGTCAAAATATTTTCCTTAATCAGTGTTTTCACCTAACTACCCAAACCTTTTGTCCATTTTCTCTCCATGGTTTCCTAGACTTCATCCTTTTTCTTCAACTCTTGTAGTTATTCATCTTGTGACTTCATCCATGTTGTGCTAACTTTGGGCTCCTTATTCTCATCCTGTTGTTTTTATATGAACCTTTTAATCTTTTGCTCATTCTCTGCCATGTTCTTTCTCCAAATTTTTATGTTATGTTTATACCCCTTTTGGAAATCCCTCTCCTTATCCAATTCCACCTATAGTACTACCTTTGCCTTCTCTTTTGTGGCTAATCTATTCTTCAGACTACTCACCTCTAAATTCAAATTCCCCATATTTAGACTCACAATTATCATGGTCTAAAATAATTCAATTACCTTATCTACTTGCATTACTTATGCAGCTCCCTCTTCTATAGACTTTTGTGCATTTGATTATGTCATAGGATTTTTGGATCCTTTTGGAGATGATCCCATCTCCTACACTAATTTGCTACCCAGCCCAAATTCAAATGATTGTCCCTCTATAGATCTTGGTCTACTAATTGGTACCTGTAGTTCTAACGGTTTCAACAATGCAAAAGAAGGTTGTGTTTCCACTCTCTCCATCTAAAGTCCAGTAACCTGTAACCCTTCTTGTGTCTATTGTTGTTGTTGTTGCTATTACAAATGATGTTGTAAATGTTGGAAATGTTGTGAACTTCCATTGGTCTCCATCCAATCTTCATATACATCCCCATCCAACTGCAAATTTTCCTCACCCTCTGGAAACCTTGTGTCATGTTCCCTCTTAACTTTTTGCCCCTACTCCCTTAGTTGTCTCTCTTGTGGAAATGCCATCTATCATACCTTTGAAATCTATTTAGCTGCTTGTACCACTATTGGCATTGCCTATACCAATGTTGGCATTGCAGATGGTGCCACTTTGCCCTTCATCATTTTATGTGCCCTTGCTTTTGTGCTCTCTTATTAACGTTTAGCTCCTGAGCCTAAGACATCACTTCTTCAACTTTATTCATCCTCTTAAGGGCACTTCTTGGAGATTTTGTTATAGCCTTCTTTTTATTTTCTAGTGTTATTTGCATCTCCTCCTTAGTTCTCTTTACATTGGTCGTTGGTTTCTATGGATTCTCCTTTTAGTGAACAAACAAATCCTAAAAGATTTTTGCTAATATCAAGGCAAATTGATAGGTGTCCTTCTTATCCCCCTTGTTTTCCTTGACATACTTATACCATCAATCTAGCTCACTACACAAACTATTATATATAATTGGTGCCCAATCTACCTTTTACCACTTTTTATTCTCATCAATGTAATGACATTCTTGTTGGTAAAATACATCACCTTCTCCCTCTGATAAATCAAATATATGATTGTAAAATATCTAATAAAGTGTGGTAAACCCAAATTCTTTGCATTCCATTGATCTGTTGTAAAATTTGTAGGTGCAATTTTATAACTTTGTAATGCTTACAATGCTAATGACTTATTGACCTACCCTTTCAGGTCTTCTACATACCCTTTTGCACATACTCCAAAGACATCTCCAATCAGTTGTTTACTAATGACATACACCTTATCCTTATGCCCAAAGTAGATATTTGTGCCCTTGATAATGAATATGTTCAGAAATTCCAACATGACACTAGGCATTGGTGCTTCCCAAATCATCAGAAACAAAGGAATAAGCCTTGCTTTAAAAACCCAATATTCTTCCTCATTAATATCCTTCCAATTTTCCATCCTCTCAACATGCTTATCGTAGTTATATATTCGTTTGTATCCAATGAATCGTTTAGGATCTAGAATGTAAATACCTTCCTCCATAAGTGTAGCTTTGTCCATGATGGCATGTCTTTTCTTTGTAGCAACATCTGATTCACACATCTCGATTTCCATTGCCTTTAGTTGTGTTTCTGTCAACACATGCATTTTTGTGGATGGTCGTATTCTTGCCTCAACAATGTCCTCCTCCCCTATGTCGGTTTGTGTTATATATATGTGCACAAATATATGTAGCACACATTGTGTCATCATTATGAATGAACATTTCAAATTTCATCTTCTAATTAGTCCACATCTCTAATCTCCCTACATTAACTATACTGACTCCACCTTGTTCACCTTGTATGACCTACAAGTGGCCTACATATGCCTAGTGGAGGTTTACAATTGGGCGACATGCCTAGAAGTGCTTTAGATGCCTAGGGGCCCTACCTCCCTAGGCTCACATTTTACATCCCTAGGAATTATATTTTATTAATTAATAAATTATATATATATATATAGTTTTATATAATATGCATGACACGTCACCATCAACTAGCATGACACATTAACTAGTACCTACAAGTTCTTTAGTCAAAATAGACATGTGCCATGCATGCCACGTGGATGTCACTTTTAGTCAAGCTCGCATGATTAAGCTACCCCCAAGTGTTTGTCTGAAAGAATTGAGTATTTTTGCTAGTATAGTTATCTTGTCCAAGGTCCAATTCTACTACTTTTTAGTCATAAAAGACGACATAAAAGACATGGTTTTGTCGTAGTCATGATATACATTTGGAGGAGTCTATGTTGAACTATATGGAATTTGAAGAAGACATGTAGGCTACCTAATGACAGTAATGGAATACCAATAGAATGTCAATGAAAGGTTTTGAAATCTGCATGACTTTATGGACTCTAATATACATTTAAAGGAGTCTATGTTGAATTGTATGGAATTTGAAAAAGACATGTAGACAACCTAGTGACAATACAATGGAATACCAACAAAAAATCAATGTAGGGTTTTGAAATTTGCATGACTTCATAGACTTTGATTTACATCTAGAGGAATCTATGTTGAATTGTATGGAATTTGAAGAAGTCATATAGATTACCTAATGACTCAAGTGTAGTACAAGGATTGGCATGTACCAATGTGGACATTAAAGATACTATGGATGGACTAGTAAAGTAGGAATTCAAAGTGAGATTGAATTTACATGACTTGGTGGACTTTGGTGGACACCTCAAGGATTTTCTATTAAATTTTATCGAACTAATAGAGAGAAGTAAGGAGTGGAGTGACTTCTATTTACTTTCAAGATTATTAAGTAACAAATTTTTGACTTTGTGGCTTCTTACATGCAATAAAATAAGTTCCTCAAGTGGACTACCACACATGACAATCAACACTCTGTAGAATACTTTCATTTGTTGCGACTACAACTTTGATAAAATGAAATGCACATAAAGTTTTGTACATTCTGATTACAAATCCTTCCTTTTTACTAACTGTTACTGACATACCAAACTTCAAAGTGCATTATGATGAAACCAAAACTAAATAAGAAGACAACATAAATAATAAAAAAGAAGGAAACTTATGTTTTTGTAGATATTGAAGCCCACCAAGTTCTGCTAGATCTCCATCTTCCTTTACAATAGGTTTTTCAATCCCATTGAGTCTCCACCAATTTTGGTGTGGTTCTTGGCCACAACCAACCTCTATGCATGTAGGCTTTGAACTAAAATGAGTAATATCACACCAAGAATGATATGCATGCTTACAAGACAAAATCTCGTAATCCCAAGTTGGTTCAAAACCTTGGGAACAAAATGGACAAACTGAAATTATAACATTCTAAGCCAATAATCCTAAATCATTATCAACGTTAAAGCATATTGGGAAGGGTTTAAAGGTTGGTTCCTCCCTTCCATGTGGCATGTTAGAGACTTGATGAATAAGAAATTTTAGCTTACATTTATGGCAATCGTTCTTTTTAGTCACTACAAGCCAAACATCATTGGTAACCTTGGATTTTTTAAACACAATTATGTGTTCATCTTCCCCTGCCTTTAGCAAACTGCCCAAAGCTTCCTTGATGTGTTTGATCAACTTTTCATCATCACTAAAACAATACTTATAGCCATTCTTGTTAACAATTGGCCCAAATAGTTGATTCCAAAATTCCTCCTTTGAATAATCGAGCCTTAATTTCAATCTCTTTGGACATGGCCTAGTCTTGTTCAAGTCATAAACTTTTGTGGATTGCTTGCATGTTATTGGGAACTTTTGATTGAAAATGAACTTTAATGGTTTTGCAAACAACAAATGGACGTAAGGAGATACCAAGCCTTCAACTTTGATTTTTTTCTTGATGAGTTCTTTAGTACCCCCAAGCTACGCGAAGGTTGTGCCATTTTTAGCATTCAAACCCTAAGCTTAACACCCTAAAATGTTAGTGCATTCAAAACTTTCACACCTAGAAAGGACAATGTTTATCAAAACATTCATTGAGACATGGGACTTCTCGATTTTATCCAGCTAGTTTGTGCGCCAAAATTGTGTCAGGTCAAAAATTGAAAATTCCCACTTATAACAATCATTTCCCCACTAATGACATCATCCCTATCACCCTGGGCCCAACCAAAAACTTGTAAAATGGACTTTTAAAATTGGGAACACTTGTCATTTTTTGGTCCACCGTACTATGTAAACACCTAATTGGAGTCCAACTTGTGCGATTCTAGGTATTCATCAACAATAGTAATGTGTTTCAAAGTTTCCTTGATGGCATTAAAGACTTTGCAAATATGGTGTGCATTTGCACTTCCTCGACAACCTTGGCGCAAATGTTCCATCATCACTCAATAGTGAACACAAAAGTTGAATCTATGTGTTTAGGGTGTAAATGGAGTAACACGAGCCACACTCACCTACTTTTTTGACTACTTTTGTGATTTTTTTGGGGAATATTTCTAAAATATTCCTAAAATATTCTTGAAATTTTTTTTCAAAAAATCTTAATTTTTTTTTCATACTATTTTATTAAGGTCTTTGTTAAAAATTTGGTAATAAATGTCATTTTCAAAACATTTCAAATCCATTTACAAGTTTTTTTACTAAACATTATAATGCTTAATGGGTGCTTTTGTTAAATTTTTACTCATTGAATTAATTTCAAATTAATTCACACATTCCCATGATATATTAAAAATACAACTATATAAACAAATCTTATAATTTGAACATCAAATTAAATTACGACTTTAAAACATGAAAAAACCAAGCAAGCATTACACTTGCTATGGTATGTGTTATTGTGATGCACCCTTCTCAATTTGTGGATTCAAACTCCTATAAAAGCAACACATTTGCACTCATACTAGTGTACACACATATGAAAAAATGTCCATGAATGCTACCAACTTGTTTCCACTGCATTGATTATAAACAACAATTCCAAGGCAAACAAAAAAATTAGCAATTACAAGGCAAAAGAAAATATTGCATCCTTAAACCCTAATTAAGGTTGTTTTGAACCCTAATTTTGGTTGTGGCTCCCATGAACCTTAGACCTAATGTACAAACTATATAATCATCATGAATTAAAGACTTTAAGGTTGTCTAGTTCCCTACCCCCTAGATATCTAATGCAGAATGCACATTCATAATTAACCCCTAGACCTTGGGTTATGACTAAATTATAAACCATACCTAGGCCTAGTGCAAAGTGAAATTTTTTTTTTTGGAATAGTTTGCAAAAAAACATATTGTATCCTTAAACCTTAATTAGGGTTGTGGCGCACTTGAACCCTAATATTAGTTGTGGCTCAGGCCATGAACCTTAGACCTAATGTATAAACTACATACTCATCATGAATTAAAGACTCTAAAGGGGTTGTCGAGCTCCGCTACACCCTAGAGATCTAATGCATAATGCACATTCATTACCCCTAAACCTTGGGTTATGACTAGATTATAGACCATAGGCCTTTAATGCAAAGTGAAAATATTTCCTTTAGAATAATTTGTAGATTTCATCATCATATATATATGCACTACCTTAGAGATGAATTTCACTTAATGTCTTGGTAACTTGGACAAACATTTTTTTTACATGTATCTATATAGAAATGGCAAAATTTTCAATGTGATTTGTTTTCTAAGAACAAAAAATTTCATTAAAGGAAATAACTAATTCTTGTTAATACTTTTAAATATTTTTATTTTGACAACATGGCATATATACATATTGAAATGGTCCATGCATATGTAATATACAACACTTGATCATGTATGTGTGTGTGTATTATTAAAAATCACAAACATATACTATAGGGACAACATTCACGAACATAAAAATACATGATTAAAATGGATCAATTTGCATAAAATTATGGAATCATATATTGAGACCAAATGCATTTTACTTTAGGTGTGTTTAATATATCACAAAGTGTGAGCCCAGTCTATGTAAAGTTGAAATGACAAAACAATCCAATGTCTTTTCAAAAAAATTGCAATATTAAGGATTGAAAAAAGGACATAAACAATGGTTACATCAAGAAATTAGTGCTTACAACTAGTCAACTTTCAATCAAATGATCTCAAACTGTAGTATGTCTTACATTATTACCATGTGCATGATATAATCTATTTCATTTTTTATTTCATATTTTGAAAAAATGAAATTAGACCTACTTGAACTTTTCCAAATAGTAGCGATGGTTGCAAGTGGCTCCTTATATGTAGTTTACACCCCAAGGAGTGAGGTAGTTCAAGGATTTTGCAAACTAGAACCCATAGCCCTAAAACATTGATGTTACAAATTTGAGCATCAACAAAGGAAACAAGGACAAAGAAGGGGGATGTAAAAGAACTCACTACCCAAATCACCCAAAGTAGGAGCCACTATATAATCCAATCCATTACACTTGGCTTTTTTATTCTTGCTTGCTCCCACCACAAGGGATGCATCTCTTGCCCACAACCCTTAAGCAAACACTTAGTAGATGTAGAAAAACGATTTAACGCACACCACTAATGATATACATGTTTGCAAGACGCAATTTTGCCATCCCAAGTAGGCTTATGACAAAATGGGCAAGGCACAATCCATAAAACACATCGGTGGTCAATATCATCTTCACCCTCCAAACCTAAAAAATGCAACATCAATGGGGCGAAAGTTGGGCGTTGATTTGCATTCAACATTGACTGGAGTTGAACATTGAGTGTAAACTTGTGTTGCTTCCAGCCATTTAGCAAGAGTGCAGAGCGCCATGCCTCCTTATTTGACACATGTTTCTCACGTAGCTTCTTGTGTTCTTTGTCCCCTATTTGGGACAACTTTTTACGACTTTTAGTTGAGCACAATTGGGTATCAACTTTTCTTTGCAAAAGTTTATGTTCAACAAAAACTACATGTATTATTTCCTCTTCACTATTTTGACTATGAAGATTTACAATCTTCTTGATCAATGCCTCAAGTTCTTCAAGCAATTGAGACACTTGTGCATGTCCTTCAACTCGTATTTAGTTTGACCTTCAACCTTTTCAAACTTCTTCTGGACCTCCTCTTTCACCTTATGTAATGAGGAAATGATTTCTTCTTGGGTTGGAAGGTCCTTTTATAGGTTGGCCATGTAATCATGCCAATGCTTGATGCACTAGATTGGAGACTCCTTAAGAACAATCACTTGTTTGTTTAATGCTTTGGGCATGTTGGAATATGGGATAAGACCCTCCTCCTCCTCCTCCTTATCTAAGTCCACAAAACTATCTAGATCTACTCTAGGCCCTAGTTTGCCACATAGAGCCGCTTCTAGAGATTGTAATCTATAAAGTTGGCCTCACATTGTCCACTCAACCAACATGCATTAGTTCATTTTCTTGCATGTCTTAATTTCATAAGCAATTCCATGGGCTTTAGCTTTGTTAATCAAATCTAAGTGTTGGGCCCTTGGGTTTTTTAATGTAGATCATCCACAAGGTTTCTACCTTGGAGATCAAACTTTCGTCCTCATTGTGGTAATATCTGTAATTGTTACGACTACAAGGCCCAAACAACGCTACCACCTCTTCTTCTTTTATCCCCTTCCCTATTTTAAATCTTTTTGGTGCTATACCAAGTTGTTGTAGATGCCATACTTCTCCCAAAAACTTCTTCAAGGAAGCTCGATCTTTTTGTCAAAAATGATGTCAAGTTTTGTTCCATACAATTGTCAAGATAACATCTTGTAATAGTTCCTTCTATTTTCACCTTCACCATGATTTCCCCACTATACTTGCATTAATGTCTATCGATAGTAACATCGTTACAAGTCAAGTTCTAAAATTGCACTCGAATATCAACGTGATACACTTAAGTGATTTTTACCCTTGTCAAACCTTTGCCAGAACACAACACATGTGCATCAATGGAGCAATGTAGTACATGATGAGCGGGAAGGCATGGAAGATCTTCCCCATGCGCATATAATTTGAAGTTGGTGGACAACTACGATTGAACTGGCCAAAACTCATAATAATTTTTTTTGAAAATTTCCCTAGGTACATTGCATATGTGGTACTCCCCATGTAGACCACTACATGCTTCTGCATAAACCACATACCCCCCCTAGGAGTCCATGACATCACATTAACCAATTAAAGTACACCACGTAACCAATTAATTACTATTGAAAACCATAATTTTGACTTATATCGACTTCCTAAATTGATAAAAAATGAACCACCCAATTGTGCATATACTCAATATTATGTGCATGGGATATAATTGCAGTTTGTGTGATTTCTAATCACTTTTGGTGATTTGAGATTCTAGAGCACATGTTTGTTGTTGTAATTTTTCTGTGTTATGCAAGTTTCTTTTGCATAGTTTGTGTTGAGATTTGTTTTTTGTTTTTTGGGCTTGGATTCCTACGTTGTTATAGGCAAGTCTTATTTTGTTTGAACATGATGTATCATTTAAAGTATTTTCATGTTATGTTTTGTATGTGTGGTGATAGCAATAGTTGTAGGTGCCAACATAGGAATGCACGACAATGTGATTTGATGTTATATAAAACCATGTTAAAGTGCAAGTGGAAAACAAAGATATTTACATGCATTATAATAGCCATACCAACCCATGAAAAACTAAGAGTATATTTAAAGTAGGAAAATAATAATTGCAAAATATGTGTACTTGGTTTTTTTTCATGTTAATTGATTCACCAATATTTGCCAATACACTTTAAGTACACAATGATTTTCAAAATCAAACATGTAAAATTTGTGAGGTAAAATGAATGCATTGAGTTGGCACATAAGAAATAAATGTTAATGTGAGTATTCCAAGGTTCAATTAGAATATAAAAGCCATTTACATATACATGCCGAAAAATTAGTTGCATTGATTCAAATATGTATATGTAAAAACGATTTACATTAGATCTTTGTGTAAAAGTAAATGAAATTATATACACAAAGGTAACTGTAATTGTAATGAACATGACCATGACAATTATACATGGCCATTTGCACCCCATTTGCATTCACAACATTGATATTAACCAAATGGATGTAAAGTGGGCAATTCATCTTTGTAGCAAAGGTAAATCTTAACTATGCTCCCACCAATTCATGTTGGTGTGCTGGTGGATTTTTTTTGAATTTGACACTTTGAATTCACCTCCTATACACCTTGAGGGAAATAATAGCCATTAAGGAACCATGGTAGATGAATGGTTGATAAGTAGGGATTGAATTTTGATGATTAAAACTAATCTTTATGTAATTATTGTGTTTAAACAAGTTATGAATGCTTAATTTATATACATTCCCTTGGAGTTTCATATAAACATCCTTTCTTATGTAGTTGATTTCATATTAAGTGCACATAATGTATGTATACAAACATACATAATGTGGATATATTTATTGCACCTACTTAATATGGTTTATAATTTTTGCAATAGGCCCAACCCAACAAGGTGCAGTAGTTGCAAGGCCAAGAGGTTGGTTCACCAATAGTTTAATCCATGTTTACCATGGAAATAATTTTCCAATGAAAAAATATGTGTGGAATACACATTTCAAAAGAAATGCATATGTTGTGTTTACCTTGGGTGATACATTGATTTAATTTGGTGTACATTCAATTGGTGTAGGTTCAAAATAACTTTCAAAGTTAGATCATTCAATGAAGTTTGAAATTGAACCCTAGCTCTATCCTAAACTACTCATTTTTGACTACCCAAATTTTTTTAATTATTTTTTATTTTTATTTTTTGTTACACTATGAAAAAAAAAGGGTGTTTTGCAACTAACATTCTAATTTAGTTTTTGAGTTGTAATGACCACTTGTAAACCACTGTACTTTTTCATTGCGAGTGTTAGTGGACAAGTTGCATGAATTGCAAAAGTTGCAATTTAATCTTTGTCAAAACAACTCATTTTCAATTATTATGCAACTCCACCACAACTACAATTACAACCATAGTGTCATGTTGACATTACTAATTTTCATCCATTCATAAAAATTTGACATGTGCATTATGAAATTTTTAGATCTAATTTTTTTTGGAATTATTGGTTTCCATTGTCTATGATGATGGTCTGAAATTATGACATGTGGCACAATAAAAACTTGCCACATGGCATTTTAATTGAAATTTGAAAAAAATTACAATAAATATCTATTTTAATAGCTAGGTAGGTCTGTACATAACCATATGTAGGTAGGTTGTAGGTTTTAGGACCTACAGACCTACACTACACATTTACCTACCTACCTACGTACATAGGTAGGTAGAAAAATAAGACCTATTTATTTACATAGGTAAGCAAATAGGTAGTAAAATACAAGACTAAGTGAATTAAATAATGATCATGAAAATATTTTTACTTTATTTTGTGTTTTGCTTTTAGAGTTAGATTTTTTTGAGTTTATCTCAAAATGGCATGTGTATTTTAATGTGGAAACATAAAAAGTTTTTCACGTGCTTTGTGTTTATTTTTCATTATGTAAATCATACAATTAAATTAATAATTATCTAATACATATATATGTGAATTATTTAATATTTAATTACTTGAAATGGTGATTTAAATTAATTAGTTTAATTCAGTTTATTAATTGTCAAAATAATTTATCCGATTTTATCTGAAATAATTATCTGAAAACCAAATTTTTGAATTGAATATCTGATAATTGATTGTTTGGATATTTGAATTAATTAACCAGTGAGCTAGTTATGTAAATCAATTATTCTGATTCAAATAATTAGTTAGTTATTAAATTTAGTTAATTAGCATCAGATAATTAGTTTTCTAATTAACTAAATAAACAATTATTTGGAAAAATCAATCTAATTCATCTAATTTGTTCCTTAGTTACTTCAAATAATTAATTATTTGATTTCAGATAATTTATTATCAAGTGACTGATTATCTAAATTCATATAATTAGTCATAAATTATCTAAATTTAAAAAAAATGTTATTAGTTATTTGAATTAACTAACAAACTAATTATTTCAATTGAACTTATTCATAATTCATATCAATAGCTCAAAATTCATTTAAAGTAATTGTTTCATAGTAATTAAGTAAATCACATATTAATCAACATTTACAAATTAATAAATTATTGACAAATAATTCATTACTAAACTACAACTGTATATTGAATTAATTTTTTAAAGCTAATTCTATAGGGTGGAATATTTGCCCAACAACTTGAGTTTCTTGGATTGTGCTAACATCTGCCCAAAATTTGAGCATCAAAAGCTATAATCATAAGTAAATTTGACTAGGTGTCAAACTTACCTAGAGCCAAAAAAAAAAAAATTTAAACACCTAGATGCCAATGAATCTCAGAGCGCCTTACAATAATTCTAAGTCAACAAATTTTCACATATAAAGACCTCTATGACTACAGGGAGAAACAGGTTTGTTGGGTATCAATCACAGTATTATCTTTTCAACCATGGGACTAATTCAATATTTTCCCCCAGACCCCTATTTGGGCCTCTAATGGCATTTACCATATGCAACATAATAGACTTTTAAAGATTTGGTGGTAGTTTTATCACCAGCTTACCACTTCTCTAACACCTTCTTTTTCTGGGTTTTGTTTGGGACTTTTTGGTGTTAGGCAGTATGTGTGAATTAGTAAAAAAATTGGTATTTCTTCACACCGACTTTTTGGTCACTTAACACCATGTGTGACGGCAACTTAGTACACATTCCTACTGATACGAGATTTTTTTGGGCAGCGGGTCCTTATGATGGTCGAGTCAGTTTTTAACATGTCTGATAGCAGAAGAAGAAAAATCTACTTCTGAGAATCTTCTACTTGTTTGTTGGGCAAATACACACAAATTGCATACAGGACAAAACACTGACCAACAAGATTAAGATTGTCAAAAATCTTCTCCTTCTTTGTTTGGCAAATACACACAAGTTGCATACATGACAAAACACTAATCAATAAGACTATGACTACCATGATGTTGTGCTGAACAACATAGTATAAGTGGGAAGTGTTTAGTCCTCATGAGAGCTTCTGTGCAAATTTTTTTCAGTAAATGGGCTGTCCATCTGCCCACTTCCACCCAGAATTACAATGTTTCCACAATTTACTCTTTTTGGAAGATTGGAAAAGCATTTCAACAATGCATACAGGACAAAGCACTGACCAATAAGATTAAGATTAACACAAGTTTGTGTGGAACAAAGTATGAGTGTAGAATGTTAACCCTCAATAAAATTTGTATAGTCCTCATGAAAATTTCTCTGCAATTTTAAAAAGTAAATGGCTGCCCATCTTCCCACTCCCACCCAGCATTGCAAAGTTTCCACAATTTACTCATCAGAAGAGTGAAAAATGAAATAAAAATCAAGCAAGTTTTTGTACAGCCAAGTAGAGACACATATCAAGGAAGAAAGAAACAATACACTTGTACTACAGATTATTCAGTCATTAGTGGATTTTTCTCATTCTCTAAGTATACAGTCACGCACTCACTCTCTAAGTAAAATTGTCCACAGTCCTAATATCTGGAGCACCCACTAGTTAAGGAATGCCAAAGTTACACAACAAAAAAACAGTTGGGACTTTTTAACATTCATAGACTATATCAAGCTAGAGTCCATCTTACACTACGCATTTACACAAATTTCACTCCAAATGCTGCACTTATACTAAGTCAAGGAGCTCATAAGAAATGGTAGTTCCAGTTTATGGTATGAACTCTGGGGTTGGTTCCTGCACTGCAATTAGACTTCAACATGTCATTCTGAATACATCAGTGGCTATATGAAAACATCCCCTTTCATTGTACATCAAACCCCAAGTTTGTTAGCTGCTTAGCCATATAAATTTTCACATGTTATATGGTTACAGTCTAGATTTGGTTCTCTCCTCAAACCCTCAGCTTTTTACATAGCCTAATTTTTGCTGTTTTGATCATTTTGAGTTAATAGAGCTTAGAATACATGGCTCCTTGAGGGGTGCATATTATTTATTCTTTTTCACCCAGATAAGTGAAAATGTATAGAACTTGGTAGTGTCTGCATATACACCAGGCACCAGAACTTCCACAACTCTGAGACTGCAGCCAGCTCCAAGAGATTTCCTTGCAGTAAACAAGGAGTTTTTTTCTTAATCTAAGGGTGGCTTTGATGGTTTTGATAAGATATCAATGCAGATATATTTGCATACTGATAAAAGAAGTTAGATGGATGGATAAACCCATAGTGAATAAGTTGTGCAGTCATATGTTCAACAGCTGCAATGCTTGGAGCTCTTGCTTATGCAAGTGCACCTTGCGCTTAACCTCCTCCTCTCTGAGGACAAACACTCACCTGCATTGATAATCATCAGCTAAATGAAAAACATCACACTATCAAGAGTGCACTATATTTTAATGAGGACATCTTGCACATGAGGAAGAGCACAAAAATCTGACTTTGTATACATAAAAACAGACTAGCAAGCTTTAAAATCCTTCTTTATAAAATCATTACTTTTTGTCTTTGGAAATTATGCACCAGGTACTGTAAAGTCAAAACTGGTTGAATTCACTGAAAGATGAACCCAGCAACATAGGTTATGGATTATACAGACCTGTCAAATGAGTTACTGCAGCACATTGTATATGTTATGATCTTCCACTTCATCTGATGGCACTACAATGTACTGGTTTGTCTTTGTGCTTGGAAGGGGAGGGGGCAATGGACCAATAAAACAGCAGAGGAAAAATGCCAACAGCTGCATTCCAAAATCACCCAAAAACACCTTAGACAGCTTAGACTAGTTTAGATCATAGCTGAAAGCAATGTTCTCTTACTGCAGGTGAAGGCTGCTTAACACAGACTGTCTTGATTGATACAAGTGGCTAATGCAGAATACTTCTACCAGTTTCTGAGGGATCAATCCTCCAAAACCAGTGCTCTAAATTTTAAGTGTCTTCTGAACATCACTCTTCGTCAAAATGAATGCACATGTACTGTGATCATTTACAGAGTGGACATCATTGGTCTGAAAGCTAAATAGAAGGCAAGTTGCAGTAAGAAAGGCTCTTTGCCTGCAAGAGAGATTCATCCATGAGATCCAAGTATATTTCTGCATGATGTGGGAGTGGAACCTACCAGGGGAATGCTAGCACAAAAGATGCTGAAGCCTAAGAAGTGAAAGGGTGCTTGATCGGAGAGAAACAGGGCTGCACATAAGGCAAGCATCTTTAGGTCAATAATAGTACATGACTATTAGGTAAATACTGATAGAAATCCTGCTGCATAAGTTTCAACTTTCAAAAGTCAGCATTACATTGGCAGTCACCCAGAGGAAAGTAACAACAAGCTGCTTTTCATCAGAAGATGGTGCAGAAGCTGGCAGTTACCGAATGGGTGTTCAGCATTAACTAACTTTCAGTAGGATGTATTGGACAAACACATGTTTGAGAATTAAAATAATGTAAGACTTCATCCTGAGTATCCATATATACCCAACATGTGCAATCTGAACTTTTTTTTGAGCACTCAGTATGGACTCAGTATGAGTCTGCAAGAGTGTTGTGAAACATTGAACAGTCTGGTAAATATTGCTTCACACAATAAGATTGTTCAGAGGCTGTAACAGATCAGTAGTCCACCTGCAGTTAGTTAAATTTCAGGTAGAATTCAAAGAGTCGAAAAAGAATTCATACCAGTTACTGGGCACATGACTAATGGTGTTACGATGTTGGCAAAGGACTTTGATGCTGAAATAAATCCTTGAAGATTTCCCTGTATCAGGAGAGGTGGATCATGTGAGAAACTGAAACCAAAATGATGTATACAAGCATGCTAGAGGTGAGACAGAAGGATTAAAAATGTTGACAACTGTATAATTAAGGGTACTGTGACAAGAAATTGAACACCTGTTCATCAGGTGGTGCTGTTTTGGATACTATGGTGACTATCTGTACAACACAAATATAAACTTTCAGTCATCGTTGTTAATATGAAGTGAACACTGCAGGGGATTTCAGGGATCTTGAGTCTACAATTATATCTACACAAATGCCTCTTCAGAAAATAAGCATGAACTTTCAGATGCAGTCCAACTTACAGTAGGATATACGAATACTACAAAAATTCCAAAGAATGCAGCAAGATATGGTACCTGCCAAGATCACACCAATAACTAAAAATAAGTACTCTCATTCTTCACCATAATGAGGCTGTGACATCCAGTATGGTACTTTTTGCTAATGGAACAGAAAAAGAACTTGATGTGCTTTTGTTGTTAACATATCAGCCTTCAGAAGGTTGTGGTCATACCCAGGGAGCCCAAGCAATACCATAGAGAAATGCCTGCATCACCAAGTATCATGACAAGAATATTAGCTCTTGTACACCAATTGATCTCTACCAGTTTCTCATAGATCCATTCTCTTGAATAGACATCTATCTCATGTATCAGCTATCATTGAACTGGAATAAAAGTGATCCTCTCTTGTAATAAAGTTGTCCTTCATTTTTTTCTTTTTTGTGTTCTTTCACTTGATAGGCTTATTGATCTGCCAAATTCAAATTGAGTCTTCTCATTGTATTGCATTCTCATTCTCTCTTCCTACTTACATGACACTGCAATCTTGGATTGTGTTATAGATAGTTTGGATTGGAATATCACTGTGGCACTATTCCTTGACTGCTGTAGATGATAACCCCATCCATGATCTAATATTTTATTGCCAAAATATCACTGTGAGCTCAAAAAAGTGAGGTAAAAGTAATGTCTCTTTGAACTTCAAATAATGAGGAGAGCAGTGCATGGCTAGAAGTCATACTTGCAGTCCATAGCCCAATAGACCAATGCAAAGAACAATCCTTTCCCCAAGCACATGCAGCAGCACAGGCAATAGCACCAACTGGACCATCCCACTCCCATTTCAGTTTCGCTCAGTTCCTTCCTTACCACTTGGTGTAAAACTTCAGAATTTCTCCTCCAGAATGAGGCTTTAACAAATATGCATTCAGTTTACATAAAAATGTCAGGTAGTGATCTCTACAATATGCAGGCAATGTCCATATTGCCAAAAAATTCAAATTCTCTTGATAAACAGACATCCTGAAGGGTGAAAGCTCATCTGCAGTACCTGAGAAAAACTTTGAGCTATCAGAGTAATAAGCAGCACCACTGCAAACTGATCCTTTCCACAGTTGAAAGCAGCCTTTAAATAATACTGTACCCCCCATATAACCTCCAATTCAGTGTCTTAACCTGAAAAGATTGTCTCCCACACCAAACTCAACGTATACCCATGCCCAAGTTTCTCACTCTTGTTGATGATAATCAAAGCTCACATCTGATTCAGTTATGTAACAATAAGCAGAACTTGTTAAAAATTGTATGGACCACATCTTGTCAGATACTATCCCCTGAATGCAGCACAAAGTTCACTGAAGATAAATTGTTTCAAACATCTAGCAAATTAAAGACATGTTGTATATATATTTGAGAGATATATATGCACAGAACTGAAACTATCTGGTTGATGGATAGAATGAGTAAGAGTTTGCCTCTAAATTCAGTTTTACCATGAGGCCAATGGACATGGTTCCCTCTGCTACGCCACTACAGAAAGCTATGACTGCCACATTACTCAGCACTTTACTGCCAGCATAACCACAGACACAATCAGACAAAGAGGGCAAAAGGTTCCTTCAAAATGCAGAAGTATTATGAAGCAAATTTTGGGACTAGATCAAAGATGAAATTGTTGAACATTTCCAATTCAAGATTGTACCTGTTCATAACAAAGCGACCGGCCTCCACAACAGATGTTTTGGTGTTCATGAGCCTTCTCCACCACTTCTGCTTTGGAGGATCCCCAAATGCAGGTAAAATGGCAGTCCGTGGATTTGTCTCCCTAACAAATGCTGTGAGATAGAGTGCTGCTGAGGCTGCAAGCATGGGTGCAACCTTGCAGGTTGCACCAGGGACAGTTGGTTATGTCAGGTTTTCACAGTCTATGCGCTCAGCATTCCCCATGATTTGTAATATGTTCTTCAAGCTGTGAGGAGTGTTCATGAAACTAATGAACAGAGAGGAATTTATCAATCAGAGTTTGACACGACCAGGTGCACTCACTTTAAATACTTGGTCAACTGATAGCCCCTTTGCTACTGAAGTTCCAAGGAGGCAGCCGGCTGCAAGAGATCCAAGAATGACGCCAAAAGCAGGGCCCCTCAACTTATCCTCTACAGTATCTGCCTATTTTCATTCCTCCAAAAATACAGAAATAGTTTTTCAGAACTGGAAGATGAGAGCACAGACACAATGTGCACGTTATGAGGTTCAGGATTTAGTTTGGAGTAAATTTTAGACGCCAAAATGTATGAAGAACGGCAGAGAGGGAGGGTGGGGGGGGGGGAGAAATGATGGCCAAGTGACAAGGATTCGTTACCACAGCAGCTAGAAGGACGCAGGTGTTGCCAGAATCACCGGCATCAATGATTATGCGCATGACAAAGTAAGCGTATACGCAGGCCGCATCCCTTCTATATGCTAGCAAAGCTGTACCATAATATCTTTCTTAGAAATCATGCAAAAAACACAAAACAACGACAGACATCTGAAAGACAGCAGAAATTTCAATTACCGCCAGACGAGTCGATGTTACACCATCAGGACAAGATCTGGAACTTAAAGTACTTTCAGTTCTTTTGACGGTATATAGCCTTTTTTCGTGTTCAGTTCATCGTGAGAGGGAAAGACTGTGTTGTAACTTCTTCCAAACTGAAGAAGCCTAACCTATCTGATACTCGTAGGCAAGAAGTTCAAGAACCGGAGTGCACAATGACACTACTCTCCCATTGACGGCAACAACAACGTGCGTAAGAACTTGCCAAAGGTACTGCAATCATTCTATGTAAATTCGCGGTTCCACAAGGAACAGGTAAGGAGTTAAAAGAGGCGGAGGATGTTAAGCACAATCCCGTCAATTGAGTCGTGTCAAATAAACTTGGCTTCTTCCTGCCTGAAAGAATAATAGATCCGAGAACCTGTTCAAGAAACTATACCCTTTGTACATCAGAGCAACATTGGAGTAATAAGCTGAGCGGAACGAGAGTATGAAAGGAATTTTACAGAGGGGAAGAATGTTGGCTGCGCACGTAATTGTGAGCAGAGGCTTGCGACCATAGTTATCTGACAAGCTTCCGATGATTGGAGTCATCGCCATCGCTCCTATACCTACCGACTGCACATCCATCAGTGTTCTCGTGGCCGTCAAGACGAGGTCAAGGAAGACATAGGGACGCGGACACGGCGTCACCAGATCCCATTGCATAAGGTTAAGATAAAATAATTGTCAAGTAGCTCTCTATTTTGGAGTCATAGAAACTTTAACAAATGTCTGCTTAGACTGCGCATATGTAGTTCTCATCTCGTATAGAACATGTAGCAACCAAGACACGCAGAACTTTCAAAGCAGTATTGCAAGATACCGTCCAGCATCATCATGGATAGTTTTCAAAGGTGTGTCAAGAAAATTGGGACGGGATCGGCATTCGGTTCAATTCACCAAACAAATCTCCGTTCGGAATTCATGAAATTCGGCATTATCTCTGTATTTCTACTCAATTGAAACAGATTTCTATTACGTTTGTGATTCAAAGAGAACTTTATGCATCCGGGTACGTACCAATTGCTGAAAGCCTGACAGGAAAATGACTCGACCGCATTCGGCCTGGCCAGGAGGGCAGATGGCTTCCACGATGACTCCTATTATGGCAGGCGTCACGATGCTGAGCGCGACAAATTGCATCGTCAGTGCGACTATGAGATGAAACAGTGGTCGAACGGCGTTCATCTTTTCCAGCATCGTCTCTTCCTTCCCAACGGCCATCGCAGTTTGAGCTAAAGAATCAAACTCCGATGATTGCAAACGGGGTGGAGCTCAGATCACTCCTATAGTGCTTCTCTCTTGCAATTCACCTATCTCCTTCCGGCAGAAACCAGCCAGAAGCTCGCCATCCTTGAAGTGAAAGCTCAGCACTTCTTAGAATCTGCACAGGAACTGAGGAACTCATACACTCTGACAGGCACGTTGGGGGCAAGTTCTAGGACATTTACACATTAAGCTGACGTGAGAGATTCATAACCATCTTGAAACGGAACTCTCTAGAACAACTTTGAACTACAATCTCTTCATGACAACTGTCAGCAACAAGCTGGCCGAAACTAATCACAGGAATTAGGTAGCAAGATCACGTCCCAGGATGCAGTGCCGCAAACATCATGACGTTGTACAGCAAGATTATTATAGAGTTCAAATGTAGCGCAAGCGGATATTGCAGGCTGACCGCAGTACAATGATATAGGCTTGCTGTATACATGTCAAAAGGATTTTCAGACCAGTGAAGCGAGGTAAAGCTGGCTAATAAGAGAAGCTCCGAACTCACATGAGTACAATATTATCATGCCGCGTAACCGTAAAATTGCCTTCAGACTTCTACTCAAATCGAGTTCTGAAATCCAAGTCACTGCAGGAAGCAGCAACCTTATGTCGACGTCAGACACCCTAAAATTAATCACAAGTGCAATACCCACGAAATTGTAGTAGCGCCCTTGAATAACGAATCTTCTAAACTAGATAATGTCATTATGCTCGAAACGTCATTCGTGCAAGGTCACAATGCCGGTGGCAAAAATGGCATTCAGAAGCTCAAGATAACAACAGTAGATCTATCTCTGAAAAGACGAACACAAAAGAACACGTACCTACGAACGTGTCGTTCATTCTTAAAGCAATGTTGACTACTACAGAAACCTCAAGTACGAGCGCCACCAACGCGCGAGAAACATTGAAAATTTCTTACCTTATTTGGAAATCACGCACAACGCCAGTATCGACGTCAGGCAACTACTGCCCCCAACAAATTGGCAACCAGGTGCTCAAGTGCAGTACAACTCAAAACCTTATCTCTCGACACGAAACTACGTCCAAAACAAAATAATCCACAGCGCTCCGGTCGCAAATTATATTTCTTGAATGCAATACCAGCTAGTGAGCTAAGTTGTAACGAAACTACCACAGCCAAAATTTCGAGTGTAGTTGATGAGACGTATGATGAGCAGCGACTTGACTTCCTCACTTGACTTTCTAGAGAGAAGCCGAAGTGAAACTGGCTATCTCCCTCCTGATCACTGCCCAAAATGCGTTATGATCTAGCTGCTCGTTGAACCTCTCTTAAATGGCTGCGGTGAGCTACATTCCCCTTAGAGATTACCTACAATTTAGAAAACAAAAAATTGGGAACTACTTCTTTACCTTCAGCGTTTGCATCGTCGACGTAGGTCCAGTAAAGGCAAAGACACGACCGTGCAGCGAGGTAACGCTTCTTGCACAGCTGCCAATCCAATACAGTATAGGAGCGTAGCGATAACGTTGTGCATGCATGGCGCAAGCACCCAGCACCTAAGCTAATACTGTTGCAAACCAGCTGTTCTCAAACCAAGTCGACGGGACAAGGTAGCCGCGTGGAGCTTATCGGCCCCACACGTGTTGCAAACACAGAACACGATGGTCTGGTCAGCTTAGGAACCGAGCCTGAGCTCTGTTAGCAGGGCCAGTGGCGCCATCTCAGTCAGAACATAGCAAAATCCAACCGCCTGTCCGCCAGAATCGAGACACGTGGAGGACGAGTTGACTGAGTACTAACGCACGAATTCGATTACGGCCCCCACCTGGGCTCCCTACCATTTGTCAGGTCACCGGTGGTTTTGTAACCCCTGAAAATGAAATGAACTCGGCACTTTTCCACATGGGCTCTAAAGGAACTTTAAGGGTGGCGTATCCCCTCTCCCACCCCCTCTTTTTCAAACGGTCATTTGCTTACGGTCAGGTTCAATGAAAATCAAATTCAATGGGTGGTGTTCAGAGGGGTTGATCCTGTAGGAAAAAAAGGTTCCAAGAAAAAGTCTTAACACAGAAGAGGCTAACCTTCCCCTTACTTTAGCTTCCAACCCATTTTATAGATGACTTTTTCTTCCGTTGTAGTCTTTCAGTTGCTTGCTGATGTGGGGGGCTTAGCTTCAAACATCTGTAGGTGAGCTTTTTATTTTTTCATCGTGTTTTTGCAGTTCCTTGCGCAAGACGCTAAATGCTGCCCCCACCCCCCATCGAGCTCTGTCCGGCGCCCTTTCTGGGCCTGACAGTGCAGCACTGCGGAGAGCCGTGTGGTTCTGCCTCAGGGCTTGACTTTTTCACTGTGGGAGTTATTTAAATTGAAAAGAAATCACGTTTCTCTCAGCACCTGAATCTATGCCAGTGGTTAGTACTATGTTCTATACTTGGGGGTTTTAGATGTGGAACCTGCTAAACCATAGCAGAACAATAAATAATTTTAGCAAAACGAAGAACATTGCCAAGTTCTTTTTGCTGAATAAAGAACATGTAGAACCATGCTGCCTGGTTTTATGCAGAACCATGCAGGGCCGAAAAACATGTGCAAGAAGACAAGAGAAACATGTGCTGGACAGAGTATTTAACGTCTCAGGTTGCTTGCTGGTGGGGGGAGGTACCAAATGCCCCCAGCAAGTCATGGCTGCCAAGCATTACAAGGGTGCAATGAATTGTGACCACAAATTATCCCTTGTTACTAAGTCCCACCAATTTGGCCGCAGTGACCACACAATGACCCACAAAAGCACCAGTTTGGATAGGTAGTCATTGGTTTGGGATATTTTTTCATTGAGTTTGTGTTCCTATGGTATCCACCATGGTTAGCATTAGGGATGCTGTATGGTGCTTAATACTTACCCTTTTTTTCCTTAGTTTTTGTTGCTTTGCTTTCTCTCGACTCTGACCTCACGTACCTACTATCTCTCATCTTGCCCCTACGCCAACAAACAACCTACCACCTTGAAACAAATGCTGGCATGCTCACTCATTTACTTACTATATCTTCCCCAATGACCTAGCTACCTAAAATGAGCTACGGTCCCTCCTCCCCCCCTCCTTTACCTACCAAAGACAATTTGTTATAGCCCCTCCACCTAGCTAGCTACCTACCTACCTACATAATTGCATGCCTACGTTCCTCATTACATACATGTCTTATAAATGTATGGCTACTCACCTACCTCCCATTGATGTCATATTGATGTCAACTAATGAAAGTATTGCAAGAATACCAAATAGGTGTTATCCTCTCACATTCCTACCTGATATCCATCAAGTAATAATGTGGGCCTGCCTATTTAGTAGGTGGAAGTCTGATTGGGTGGACCCACAATGAACTTCACACGTTGTTTTACTTGACCCATGAAACTTTAAGAAAATAAATGAAACATTTAAAGAAGATTTTCATTAAAGTTTTTGATGAATGCATGAATAAAGTTGTATAGACTTTGCACCATTAATGAGAAATATATATATATTTTGATGTTCTTAATCATTCCATTTAGGAATTTTTTAAAGAATGCAACAATGGCTAAATTCCTTGACCTTTTTGGTAAAGAACATTTTTGAAACAAGTTTTGCAAGGTTTATATATATGTATATTCTTCGAAGATATTTTGGTTTATGGCTTTTTATTTGATTTTTTATTAGGTAATAAATTGAGCAAGTATAATTTAGTTATAATTATCCAAACTTCAAGAACGTGATTCCAAAAGGGGCCATCAAAATTAGAAATACAACTTTGTAGCAATTCCCATCTTATTTTTATTCCAATGAAAATTTTAGGCTATATACTTTCACATGCAATGTATAAACACAAAAGAAAAAAAGTTGTAGTTTCTTTTGAAAAAATGTGTAAGAATATGATTTGACCACTTTACTAGTTTTACCATTCATTAAGATGTTCATTGTGGGTCTAGTTGATCATACTTTCACCATGACCTCACTTGCTTGCTTGCCACTCTAATGAAACCTACAATTGTCAAAAATGTTGTAGATATGAAACCAAATGCAAATATTGCAACTTGACCTTGTCTGATCATCTATTTAACCTACTTTTTGACCTTTAATAAAGATATAAAGTAAATTCAAATGTGGGTATTGTTGTAGGTGAACATGTGAACACCTTTGCCTTTAGTGAAGGGAATATGTGTATTGTTCTTGGGGTCAATTTTATTGGTGCAATTTTCCACCTTTCAATCATTGGTCCATTTCCACTTTGGCCCATTCAATGCATAAGGTACAATTAGGATATTTGATTTTTTTGGTTAACGTGCATGAGTCATTTGCAAGGCTAATGAAATGTGCCAAACTTTTATGGCACTGAATGTTTTTTACATATCACTCTTTTGACATTAAATAAAATTACAGCATGAAATATCTAGGTAGGATTTAGGGGTTTGCACATATATAAAACAATTTCAATTCATTTATTTATAACATGGGGTGGAATAATTTATTGTAATAAAATATTGCCTATGGTAAAATAGCCTAGAATAACTTAGAATATAACCTAAGATATTTAAAATAATATCATAAAAACCTATGTATTGTAATGAATATTTTGATTAATAGTGAATCACTATAAAAAGATTTTAAATTTATGAGTTCATTTACAATTGATTGTGTAGTCATATGGACTTCTATGACTAAAAGGCCCTTCATCAAATCAAACAAATTGTTTAAGACAAGAAATCATTGGATGATCTATGTCACATTTTCCATTTTGCGGTCATAAAGGACAATTGTTGAGTCATTAAAAACAATTTGTCCCATCATATATGTTGCTCAAGTGTCACGATAATGAATGATTAGAATATAGTTAATAAAATATTGGACCATTTGACTTGTCAAATGGGTTAAAGCATGGTAAAGTGTACAATTCAATGTCCTTGTAAGTTTACTTGTCAAGCTAACAAAAAGTAAGACCAAAACTCATCACAAAATTATTGTACATTCAATTTGTTTACTTAAATGATTAGAATTTTTTTTTTCACTATTATGAATAAATTTTGCATTGTAAAAGTAGGTTTCAAGTAGACTTTTCTAAATGTAAGTAACTTTTGAAACTTATTTTTTGCAATGTAACATTTGTTTCGAACATGTGTTAAATATATTTCACCAAAGAGAAAGTATAATTTATTTATTTTCCTTCCTTTGAATATACAATGATTTTTATGTTATAACTTCACACAAATCCATTTCGTTAAAATTTTTAATGGAAAGGTGCTTTTGAATACCATATTGAGCAATCAAATTCAAAAGTATTTGTTGCCTACTTTTATTATTCCAAAATTTTCAAATTTTGTATTCAAGTTAATATAAACCTAATAAAAAACACCATGGTTTCAAAATCAAATTTAAATAAATTTGAATATAATTTCCTGTGTTATTGTTAAATTTTATTTCATTTTTTTTACTTCATTTTAATTAAAAGACACTTAGTTTTTACCATGATTTCACCCAAATATATATTTAAATTTAAATCATTTTTTGGATTGTATATATATTTTAAAATTAACAAGTATGTATGTATGTAGGTAGTTAAGTAATAGGTCTAAGTAGGTTGAAAAAGGTAGATGGGTAGGTAGGTAGGTGGTAACCTAGCCTAACTTATTTAATTATTTTAATTTAACTGACTTACAATAACCCTTTAGGAATGCACATAGGTTGGAAGTATTAAAAATTGAACTCCTCACTTTACTAATGATAACCCAATCCTTACGAATGGTAGGGTTGTTAAACCTGATTTGATGCACCCAAATTGGATTTGTTGTCACTTCAACCTCCATTTATTTGCATCAATTTCATTCATTGGGAATAAATATCAACCATTTCTTTTGGCAATTGCAAATTTTTGATCGCCCAATTCTCCTATTACTAAATTAAACAATTGAAAATTTTTGGTCACCAGGTTTTGATCATCACCCATAATTATTTTTGGTTTCTATTTGAAAATGTTTTTGGTGTTGCCTAAATGTTTTTAGTTGTTTAATGAATAATGGTTCAATCTCCACCACCAATTATTGAAAAAAAATTGATCATTGCTTGGGTGACTAAAAAAATTTGATTGCTAAATTGGGTTCAAATGACATATAACAAGCCAATGTATTTACTTTGCATTAAGGACTATTGTCTTTTTTGGGGTCTTTTTTCCCAAAAAACATGTTTTCTTAAAGAGGAATTTTCAAATGAAATGTTTCAAAACTTTTTAAATATTATATTTATAGTTGCCCCAATATGTCATTTTTTTTTTATAATCAAATTTGGAAAAATAAGAATTTTTGAAAGTGCATAGATTTTGCTAAACTTTGTGTTTTGTCTTGAAAATTTGTCATAATTTCAAATCATACCAAAACATGTTAACACTTTCAAGTTTAATTTTTTATATTATAAGCTACAATTTTTTTTAAACAACATATACATTACATCACATTTACATGTCAAAAAGGACTCATGAACTTTTTTTAAACCTTAATTTTTTCTAAATCAAACATACAAAAAAAAAATGGAATGTTTTTTTAATGTGTCTAATAATAACCTATTACTATAAAAAAAATTGAGGATGAAATAAATTGTATTATGAAAATTAAAGGGCCCTTTATGAAAGTAATGTCATTGAATGAAATTATTAAACATCCTTTATTCAAACCAAACCTTGATATTGGAATTTTTTTTATTCATTTTAGATTTTTCAATATCCATATTATTCAATAAGCACAACTTTCCATGATTCACATTTCATTAAAGTGGCATCACATAGACAAATGTAACAAGAATTACAGAAAAGTTGATGTTTTGACATCAATTTTGGTTCATTTGAACTCATCCACAACCAATTGAATGGCCAAAAATTTGGTTATTAAATGTTTTGAGCATTGTTTTAAAAAAATTTGTTTAATGTTTGAAAAATTTCAGCCATCCAATGGACCATGGTTTAATCTCCACCACTGATTTTGCATTTGAAATTTTTTTATTTCTACCCGCAAAAGTTTAATCATTGTTTGAAAAACATTATTCACCACAAAACTATGGTGACTGTAAGTTATTTTGGTCACCACAAGGTTTGGGGTGATCTAATGATTTGCAATTTTTAATTACCCATACACCATAAAGAATTTGTAAACCAATGACTAGATTAACGATTCATTTTTAATTGTAATTACCACATGTGATGACTACAAGGCTTAATTGCCTTGAACAAGTCACAAAAGACAATACATGGCACCAAGTTGCAATGCTAATCACATGAACATGCAATTTACATGAACTTTTCATCCATCCAAATTAATTTACATGGCATCATCATTTTTCAACTAAATTTACAACTAAACAATGTAGTTGCATTATTTTTATTTATTTATTTTATTATTATTTAGATATTATGTTAATCATAACAATTTTATATATTTATACTATTGATAATTTCATTCATTTCAATTTATACCGTGTTGACATGTGTTTACTTAGGCTAGGCTTTAAAAACTAGTTTAGGTTGCTAGGTAAACCATTTATTATGCATATTTAAGCCCATCTAGTAGGCACCTAACTTATGTTAATTATGTGGGTAGGGAATATTTGGTCAATATTCCACTCTTGACCCATGTCATTTGTGAGAATTGATCTTTAAACCCTCAAGGATGAAGGTCAATTCTTTTACCACTAAGCCATCCCACTTGTTGTGGCAAAATTGTAATGTGCATTCTATTTAACCTATTTCATTTAAAATATTACATAAAACATCATTTTTGATATTTAATATCTTATTAAGATTTCATTCAAATGACAAGGTTAAAATTTAGTATTAAAATCCTTTCAATAATGTACATAATGTTTTTATAAAATTATAAATATATCTGAATTTTGGTATTGAATATCATTTCAACCACCATTCCTTAGAAAAAATAAATTCAAGCACATGATTTATAAATGGATAATATAATAAAAAATAAAAAATAAATTTTTGTATCTTAAATTTTATTTGATTCTAAAAATTATATTATAGTTTTTTTTGATATATCATAATTTTACTAATATATTATAATTTAGATATGTATATATAATTATAAATGTATCATAAGTATATTTTAATTTAAATATAATAAAAACTCGTAGTCATGATGTAAAAGATTGATTTAAATTATCAATTTTAATTTTAAATATCAATTAATGCCATATAATTAACTGATTTTATGGAACTATAAGATTTATTATGTTTACAAATATAATATTGAATTTTACTTAAAATTATTTTTTAAAATGTAAAAATGGATTATATATTTTCACACCTACAACCTTTTTTGATTAAAAAATTATATTACACAATTTTGTTTATAATAGATCATAATTGTACCAACAATATGTACTTTTTATGTATGATATATAACTTATTCAGTATATACCATGTTTATAAATGGATCATAAATTATTCCTAGGTGTAAACATAGTAAAGTATGTTAATTAATCATCCCTACCGACAAGTAAAATAGATTTGGAATCTTTTGTATTTTAAGCATTTTAATCATGCTATAAATTTTAAGAGGTGCTTATCACATTAAATAAACCATATATGGTCATTCTTAATGTATGTTATTACTTTGACTAATTTATTTATTTATTGCAAGTTTATTACTCTGGCTGATATTGCACATTTTCCAAATCAAACTATTCAAATGATGTGTTACTAATGTTTGAATCATTATGCACCTTGACACACAATTTTTAGAAGTTGAATGTTTGGATTATGACAATGTGAAACCCCTCAAGATTAAGATTTCCATAAATTCAGATTTGGCATCCAAAACATGTTTTTTGATATGATACTAAAATGCATTGCATGTGCTTCATTCATTACATCATGCCCCATACCCTTTCAAAATGCAACATATGAGTGAAATTTCCAAATTAAATTTTTTTGACCTACTTTCAGTCTACTTTCTCAATAATTGAACAAATTAGCAAATTTTGCAAAATAGATTGAAAGTAGGTTTTTAAAAAGGTTGATGCAATTTTGAAACTTTCAAAAACTTCAACATATCACATTTGATGCCCTAATGTAATTCAAATGGAGAATTTCATAAGGCATTGGTACCTATTTTTTAACCTACTCATCACAAATTTGTGTTTTTTCACTCGTGGAGAGTACTTTTTTTGGTATAGCATGTTTTCACCCTCCTACTACCCACTACCTAGCCCTATTTACTACTTATTACATACTACTAATGACCATTTGTTTACATGACCAATTGCCAAAATAATTATGTTTTCATCCATCAATGGGTGCCTTAAGAAATTGCTAATAAATGCATCTTTTTTGCACCTAACTACAAATTTTGGAGAATCTTATAATGCTAAAAATTTCAAAATGTCCATTTTTACCATTGCCATTTGTCCTTTTAAATTTTGACAAACCCACCAAACCTTACTACACATTTAAAAATTAGTTCATTGAAAACAGTTAAGGAAAAAAATGGACCATTAAATTTAGTAAATTCATTGACTAACTTTTTTTTTCACATTTAATTACATGTGCATTTGCAATTAGGATTTATAGTCCCTAGTCAAGTTGAAAAGATGCCACATGGTGTCCAATGGCTTATGAACCACTTTCCAAATTGTAAAAACTACATTTTGATTTATTTTAAGGTGCCATTAAAAATGGAGGATATAATTGTACTTTTCATCTTCATTTTCATCCAAATAGACATTAGTCACAAATCTATGTCAGAAATGCAATTGGGTCCAAACAACTTTTAATGAACCATTTACTTTGTAAAAAGAAAGGGGATCATTTTGCCCAATGGTGGATTTTCTTTTGTCACCATGTGGTAGATTTTAGTTGATTAATTTCAAATGTGCGAGATGAACATTCTTGTGACATGTTTGTCACTATTCAACTTTCAATGCCCTAATCTATGCACATGCCCATTAACGTCTCCCCTTTCATTGTGTTTCTATCTCCAATGCCTTAATCTACATGTGCACACATGCCCATCGACATTTCCTTTCTCACTTTGTGTTTCTTTCATTTTCGTTCTCACTTTTCTTTTATTTTTGTTCGGGGATTGTATGTATAAGACATTTTTTGCATTGTCTATTATTGTTCAGCTAGGCACTTACATCATTAAGCACACATTCAACTTTCAAAGTTCGATTTGCAAAAACAATTTATAAGTTTGGCTTGGTGGGTACCATCTTAGGGATGCTATTTGGTGAGCATGAGCAAGTGAACATGAACAATTTTTTTTTGGAATATTTTACTAACTTTGATGAAATATTTGAAGAATATTATTTAACACATGGGATAAAATATTTGGTGATGTGGAAGAATATTTTGCCATGTGTTCATGGATGAAAGATATTCAAGGATGAAAATTTGGATGACAAATGAAAATGGATGAACTTTTTCATGAATGTTAGCAACATATATTTTTTTAAAGAAAAGTTTAACAAAAGAAACAAGGTGGAAAAAAATTACATTGGTTTATTTTGAAAATTTTGACACATGAAATGTTCAAATCACACTTCAAGTCATACTTCGGATTTCCTTAATACACTACTAGAAATTTTGTGTTTTGCAACTTGTCTTATGCAACTAAAAAATATCGCATGTAACTCCAAAATAGTTGCATGTGAGATTTTTTAGTTGCATAAGACAAGTTGCAAAACACAAAATTTCTAGTAGTGATATGAAATATCTTAAACTTTGTAGCATCTAAACCATATAGAATGTTAAACTAAATCCAATTCAATGGCATATAAACTTGTTGACCCCCCAAGAAATATGTGTTAATGCAAACACTACTTGTTAACCACCAAGAAGTATGTGCACATTAGGAATTGAAACAATATGAGGTAGTCCATGATACTTTAAGTTGTTTATACCATTTATAATTTTTTTTGTTTCATTCATTTTCTCAACCTCTTGCATCTAGGACCATTCTTGCTACTTGTACAATCAACTTGCATTTTTTCCTCTTCTACTACTAATTTGCATGATCTACATTTCAATTTGCATTCTCTTGACTTGTACCACCCAGTTACATCCTTTCTACCTCTACCAAATGTTTTATTAAGCCTTTTTCTATAGTGGCAAGAAGAAAATTGATATTAGTTGTCACACCAAACACCTTGGAATCTATAATTGAATATATGTTAATTTCAAGTATACTAGATAGAATATGTGATTTATGACCAAAAAGCCTTTGGAATATCCAAGAAATGACACCCAACTAATCCCCCTCCAACATTTGCTAGAAATTAGAACATTTGGGAACAAAATGGAAAAGGGCAATTGACAAAACAAATGAATGGGCGGCATGGAGATGGGCAAATGTCAAGATAAACAAAGAAATTCTTGCATAACTCAAACCAACTATAAACATTTCCAAGGAATATATGGAAGACTACAATTGGGTGATGTTTGCACATGCCATGGATTTCTTCAAAGAAGGTATGAGTTTGAAAAAGCCAATTCACTAGAAGAAATCATGTTGTTTGCAACTACCCCAAATGCAACTAGATGCAATTGGGTGTCACATGCAACTAAAAAAAGGTTACATGTGCAACTACATTTGAATTATGGATCATTTTTGGTCACGTCTACAACTATAGTGTAACTAATTATTCCTTTGTCCTTTGAAGTGAACGATTTCTACAGTACTTATGTGAAAATATGTTATTATACATGTACATGCACTCAAAATTCATGTATTCAAGCATTTTTTGCTAGTTATATCTCATTCATGATCCTTTTATTTGGTGAATCTTATTTGGCAAATATAATTTAAATGTAAAATTTGATAACATGGTATAATACGCATTACACATAATGATTTTTTGGGGTGATTTTTCACATCGTGGCTTAAAAAAATAGAAAAAATTAGATAGTTTCATACATCTTAATGTAAATTTGAAAAACAACCCCGAAATGGAAAAAAGTCACCAAAGTTTCAAAGTCACAAAGTTGAAAAATAAATAAATTATTATAATGTGTATATGTATTTTGAAGGTTTTTTTTAAAAATTCGTTCAATTTTGATTTATTATTAATTATTTAAATAAAATATAAAATATTATGTGGCAATTAAAAACTACTTGTTTTCAAACCTATTTATTATTATTATTTGTTATTTTATGCATAAAATTTGAGGACAATTCAAAAAAAATTGGGGCCACAAATTCGGTAAAAAAACCCCACATGTAATGGTTTGGGGAGGGGAATTTTTTACTTTCTTGACCAATGGTTTTTGGGGAGAAATTTCACTATGTGGAACAAAAAAAAGAAGTTTTTTTTCTTTCCCATGTAAAACTGAAAAAAATTGTGTAAAAATCTAGAAAAATTACCAATCTTGCATGAACTGCATATTGAAAAAAAATGTCTATGTTATTGTACGAGCCCCCATCTATTTGAAAGAGGATGACCTCATCTAACTATCCAAGTCTACTGGTTCAACAACATTGGAGGCAACACCACCTTCAACATTGTTCTTTTAAAACAACTTGCAAAAAAAAACACACTTCAAAAGAACACTTGGATAATGGGAATTAACCTTTAGGGACTATGATAATGTCCAATGAAATGCAATGTATTTAAGCTTTTTTGGTGGTTTCTGTAAAAACCCATGTGAAGATTCTGCCATAATATTCAACGACAATGTTTCACATGCTGCTACACATTGATTACACAAAGGTTCATAGTTCACAAAATTTGATACACAAGCACATAACCAAGTGCAAATTCTAGGGTCCAACATGGCATCAACCAATTGGTTCTTGTCATGATGGATCAAATAAGTTACTAAATTTGTCATAAAACAATTTGCATAGTTTTGAAACACAATTCCAAATATGAACCACTCATAGTTTTATTTGTTTGCATTTGTTTCCATTCCCAAAAAATAATGACCCACCAAAATAATGAAAAAAAAGAAAGCAAGAAAAATGGAATAATAGCGAACAAGAAGACAAATGAACTTCTTGCACACCTAACATGACTAGTTAGTTGCAGCAATAGGACCATTGTGCAACATAAACCCCAACAAAGTTTGAATAGGCTAAAGCATCAATGCCAAAAAATCACAATTGTTTATTTCATTTCATAATGGCCTTTCACTAGGCCATGGGTCAAGTTGATTACCTTCCACAAAATTTGAATGTCTTGTGCCTTCAAACCTTAGACCTACACATATCTCACATGCACAGTTGAAAAGACAAGGCCATGGACAAGCAAAGATCCTCTAGAAAAGAACAACCTTCACCTCTCATAGAAAACCTAATGCCAACATCTTGAACCCATGCACAACAAACTTACAAAGATAGGCAACACAAATAATGGTCTATGGAGGAAGACTTGGAACAATTATCTTATATTGCAAAACATTATAATGTTTCTGGCATAACAAAATGGGTATCAAGACCTAATTTGGGCATCAATATGCATATGGATCCGAGTGTGAAGGATATTATAGATCTGTAGTTCAATCAAAGCCACCATCATCCTCATCAGATGGCCAGTATAGTTTTTCAACGGCTAGAATGACATCATTTCCACTTGGTTCAATGGCACCCACAAGTGCCATGTTCCTTGTGACTTCTGAGATTTTAAGTGGCACATCTACTTGAATTACATTATCATGCAAGATAACCATCTCGTTGTCTTCTGCCATGACACGCCTGGACCTGGGTTCTTTGTGAAGGACAACCACCCTAGTTGCTTGGGTTCATCAAAATAAAACACTTGCTGCACCTAGGCTGGGAACACATAAGGTTCATCAACTTGCCCCTTCACATGTTGAAAGTTTACTAGCAAAAATCCATCCTCATCACCCTTATATCTAGGGTTACCTTCATCTATCAACCCCTAGACTTATTTAGTCACATTTCAACAATACAACTGGTTGGGACAGGGGTCCACAATCTAGTAGAATTATATACCTTAGTACCCCCACATAGTGTATTGCTCCAAGTGTACTGCCCTTTGGCTTGTTGGAAAACTGACGTGACTCCTGAATCATATGCAGCCATTGTGGTCCCATGTGCGTCCAAAGAAACCCTATAATGGTTTCCATATGCCTTGAGTTTTATGTATATTGAAGTAGAGAATTGTGGTTGAATTGAGGGATGGATTGCATCCTCATCTTCAAGCAGACTCCCTTGTGCTACACGGTTTCGTATTGCTTCATGCACCCAATTTGCAAAGTTTTCCACTTCTTGGAGCTCTGGTGGAAATTCTACAAGCTTGTTTGATGTCATAGCCCCTCTCTACCATTGTCCTTCAAACTCTGCCCGAAGCCTTTTTACCCGAGTTGTCTATTGCTCGTGCTTATTACACACCCCATCATGTCAACCCCAAATTAAATATTGTATATGGAGCCAGTTGTTTGTGGGGAATGTAAGTTAATTCCACACTACTAAATGTGCCTATGTTGCAACCTTGGACTTGTATGGATCAGTCACTTACCTAGACCAACCAAAGAAACACTCCACAGGCATAATTAAGTATGTGGCCCATTGTTGTTCACATTTTCTTTGTTAGCTATGGAGTACAATTGGCATGGGCACTCGAAAAAAGTTGTTTATGCATTTCCTCTCTGCATACTCTTCCTATTGACTACTAGATGTGTTAAATATAATGTGTTCCAACTAACAAACATCTGCTTTGTTCACAACCATCTTTTGCCTTTTGACCATCTACAAGTAATGTTAAAACAGATCGACCACCTTGCCTATGTTGTCTTACTCAACAACTTATCAACAAAGAGTTCACCACAACTAAATTATATTGTGAAAATTCCCACAGTCCACAAATGCACACACAAATTTGGCAATTGATTGAAGGCCTAATCCATATAGGTTCAAAGAATGGGGAAATTCAAAACAATGTAATTGTGAACACATCTTTTCCCAACAACTAAATTATGGATAGACATGTCACAGTAATTATCTTATTAGGGTTGGGTTTAGGGCTAGCTACCAGACCCATGGTGCCAAGCAGGAGACATTTGTGATAACATATTGGTGTGCCAAATCTCGTGCCTCAGGGTCAAGAAAAATCTTTGTGGCTGCCCCTTCCAGAACCTCCCCACAGACAACCTCTTCTTCATCTGCGTTCCAAATACGGTGTCAGACATGTTTGAAGTTTTGGATATACTCAATGACATAGCCAATTGTCTGGTTGTAGGTATATCCTTCTACCATGGATGCCTCTAGCCTTGCCCTATTACATACATAGCCTTTGCATGTTTTCATGGCTCACTTTATTGAGTACATCCAACAACTATGCACTGGACCACAGATGTCCAGTTCTTTGACAACATGTAATGTTAAATGTGTCATGACATCAAAAAATGCCCCAGGCAATGCCCATTCAATTAGGCTCAACTAGTTGCTACATCATCTCTTAGGCTTGGTAGGTTAGTTGGATCCCAAACCTTAACACAAATGTTATGGAACACTGGACTGAGCCGCATTAAGCTCAGGTGCACATGACCATCCAATTAACCCCCCTTTGAGCTAGAGGCATCAATTGCTGCATTAAGATGTGCCAATCATGGCTCTTCATTGAACCCAATCTCTTAGCCATTATGTGCTTTCCCAATGCACCACCATAATCTGTAGGCACTTTCAAAGAAGCTAACCTATTCATGAATGTTTGTAGGTCTTTTGGCTTCAGGACATAGGGGGCAGCAGGTTTGAAAATCTTCCCTGGCCTTCCCACTTCAGCCATAGATGTTCTTGAACCTCACACACTTCCATATCTTGTTGAACCTTGATCATGTCCTTCAATCCAAATCTAAATTTGACTAGACTTTCACAAACATTTTTTTCAATGTGCATCACATCGAGCGTGTGTCTGATTAGAAGTTGCTGCAAATGCCATTACTCAGATTAGTTAGACCATGTTTTTTTAACATCCATCATAATTAGGAACTATTCTTCCAGCATGTAACTAAAAGTGCCTCTAAATATACCTAGCAATTTGGAATCACAAGGACCATAAAATATCACCTCAAGAAAGGCTAATAAATTACCAATACACAATCTGCATATGTAATCATAATGATACATCATTAGAAATACATGGATTCTCAATGTTTACTATCCTTGTTCTAATTCCCCCACACTACTCATACTGCATGCTTTTCAATTGTGGCTCCATAATATACCTATGTCATGACATTTGAACGTGTTCCTAGGACCTTTCCACCCACACCCTCTGCGGTAGCCTTGTGCCCATGTTTATCACGTCCAACATACAGTGTGAATTATTCCCTACTTCCCACCCATACACAAGATAAAATGGACATTGTATAATGAGGCAATTTTCAAATGTTTGCACCTAGGCCAACTAGAACTTGTTATTTTGATGGGCTAGCCTCTTGGATATTCAATGCACTATATCTTGCACAAATACATTAACAGGTGCAAAGTGAATCATTATTCAAGATCTGTACCTTAGAGAAAATACAATACCATGCCCCATTATTTCCATTATGGTGGCCTGAACATTAGCACGAATCTTGCACCATGATTGTGCTTATTCTTGCAAATGCGAAATAACATCCTACATTAGGCCAACATCATTATTCCACAGAATCAAACTAGTTCACCATTATTGAAGATGTGCAAGATAAGGTATATTTAAGTATTATGTTTTTTTGGATCCTAAGTTCTCTAGTTAATTTGATGTCAAAATGGAACAATAAATGGTAACCAAAATGGCCAGAAAAATTGGATTCAACCTAGGAACCCATGGGTGACAAGAATTTTTTGAGATATGTTTGTTGAGAATACATGTAGTACTTGAATATGCTAGGATAAGCCATTGCTTATGGAACATTATTCTTCATTTTTCCAAGTGGTCATCATGTTTCCATGGTGCCTTACGCACACTTTTCAACAACACAATTGAGTTGGATCGGTTAGAATATAGTTATGCTCACCTCCCAATATGACAACCCCCAGAATGTTGATAAACGATTCATGCCAGACATTCATGATGGGCACCCTCTTGCCCCCAACACATTACCATCAGCCACCCATTTCTCTGTAAGGCGGGCTTGTCTGATTGTTTCTGTAGCTGTTGTTGTGTGCAGTTTCTCTTGCAACTCTTCATGGCCATTAAAATGTCTAGCATTAGGATGCATTCTGTACGGGTGGTTTCTCCTCAACCACCTTTGACTCCCTTCAAATACCATCTTTCCCAACTCTTTGGACCACCGACTAACTGTCCCTGATCCACACAGAGGGCAAGCTTTATAGCCTTGGTGTTGGCATCCAGCAACAATGCTGTATCCTGGAAAATCATGAATGGTCCCCATCAATATGGCCTCCATAGTAAATTGCCTCTTCCCTTTAGGTTTTAATACATCAAGCCCTTCCACTCCCTTCCATAATTCTTGAAGCTCTTCAAGCAAAGGAGATATGTAGACATCAAAGTTGGAGCTCCTAACACTTTCTGGCCCAGGAATTATCAAGAATACAATCATGAAGAACTTCTTGGTTACCAACCATGGCGGTAGGTTATAGTTTAGGAGCAATACTGGCCAAGTCGACCATGCATTGTTTTTCTCCCCGAATAGGTTCACCCCATCTGTGGCAAGACCTAATCTTACGTTCCTAGGCTCAATTGCAAAGTTAGGCCATGTTTTGTCTATGTGCTGCCATGCTTTGCTGTCAGGGACATGACAAACGTTCCCGTCTGTACTTCTATTTCTACTATGCCATGTCATCAACTCGGCTGTTGTTGGAGCTCGATACATCCATAACAACCGAGGAGCCAACGGGAAATGACACACAATCTTAGCTGCAACACGAGACGCACCATATGTCTTGAACCAGGCAGCTCCACACTTCGGACAGGTATTTAGCTGTGCATATGCACCCATTGACACAAGCATGGATGTGCTTGTAATCCAAGCCTACCTTGCTAGTAAGGCTTTTAGCTGCGTACATGCTTGACGGTAAGATATTATCCAAAGGTAGCAAATGCTCATGGAGAAGGGCCAGCAACTGATCCATAAACTTGTTTAATATGCTGTGTACAGTGCAGATATTCATCAACAATAGTGTTGATGCTAACTTTGTAGACTTGGCACCAGGGTATAGAGGTTGACATGCTTCTCATAGACAATTAGCTTCCATTGAAATGTCATCAATAATGGGTATTATTGGCACTTCAGTATCACTTTCCCAGCTCATGTCCTGGTCCACATCAGCTTCACCTGCATCAGTGTTGTGCTGATTGGGCATGCTGTCAGGCACAACTGCCAATTCTTCCATGATCTCACATCCATCTTGTGCATGCCCAGTTCTGCACTATGGTAAGCATCCAAGGTAGCAATCCCCTCACCCAATTCTGCATTATGGTTTGGATCCATGGCAGCAACACCCTCACCTTCTTGTTGTTCATCTGCCCGTGGGAATAGGTGATCTAGGAGCTGCTCCACATTCACACCCTCATCTGTTTTTTTGGTCTTACTCACTACTCATCTTTTTGTGAACTCCCTTCCATGAGTTATTAAACTTCCTTTCTACTTTTCTTCTAATACTCCTGGACAGCTTATCCCCACCACCACCAACCTCAACCTACCGCATATACCATGATCTAATGGGAAATAAACAACATGGAAAGTTGGGTGCTATTCATACCATCTAGGCCAGCTAGCTACGTCTCCTCCAAGAAGCTAAAACGACTGGACTCTTGTTACAGTCTTTTGACAAGTCCACCAATTGGGTTTGAACTAATATTCACATACCAGCTGTTGCAACAAGCAAATTCTGGTAGCTACAGAATGAAAACACCAGGATCCATTAGCAGATGCTAAGATTGGTTTATAAAGGTTTAAGATTTAGGTTTTGTGTTTGCTAGTTGTCTACTAAGATGTCTTTTAAAGGTATGGTATAATCCACATGCCAATTTGTTTGGTTAATTTGTTTCATATATGTGGTGGCATTTAACCACTGTTTCAGTACTTGTAGGCGCACCTGGGAAAGGGAACGGAAACAACAATACCGTGAAAATCAATGCCATGCCAAAGTAAGATACTTATGTGAAAAATAGCCCCTAGAGGGTGTAATTTCTATTGGTCTGAGTGCAAAGTGGCAATGAAGGAAACATACTTCTACCATTGAAAGGTTTGACACGGTATTGCATGGTGATGAGTACAATTTCACTAAAGAGGATAAGCAAAAAGTGCTTAGGAGGTTCTTAGACAAACAATCTATGAGATGCTTACTTCCAAAGTTTGCTAAGGATGTTAGAAAAACCGAGCGCAAGTTGGCCCTTCTTGAAATCCTCAAAGCTACATACATGCAGCTAAAAGCTCACAAGTCAAAGGAAAACTTGTCCTTTAGAAATGCTCTTCTAACTTTTATTGTTTCAAATAATAGTGGTGGCCCCTCCTAATATTTCATATCTAAAACCATTGGTGGTACAAGGTACCTTATGGGCAAGGCTATAATGCAAAAGATCCATGTGGACCTTACTGGGGAAAATATTTGGGGAGGGTTGCCATGGAAGACATGGTCAGTTCATCCTACAATTTTGGGAAATAGCCTCCACTGTCTCACCAATACAGAAGGATTTGAAGCAATGACGTATAGGAGTGAGTACCTTTGAAGAGCATCCCACTCACTATTTACAAGAGACTCAAGTGTGTACTGAATTTTTGTTATACCTTGGTTGAGAATTTTTTCTCATAGATATTGTTGTAATTTAGATTTCTTTTCAATTTCCTATTTCAATTTCATACCACCTAAACTTGTTCCCTAAATTCAATTCTAGGTCAGTATTGTTGGGCATGTGAATTATCATGAACTTTGTAATTTTGTATCATCATGTTGTCAGTTGTCAAGCTCAAGTTTATCATCCATGATCTGTTAACTACATCACTTGTTTTGAATATTCAGGCAGCTATTTAATTATTGTTACTCCAAGTTGGGATGTAACTCAAGGATCCTTATTTAGTGGTTAGGTATGGGTCCTTGTGCCTTGATACTTTTCTTATTACCATGGCTAGTTGTATTAAAGGCTTGAATACTTGATGGGCCATGTTTTTTACTTTTCAACCAAGCTACATACTTGATAGCCATGGTCAAAACTTGGCATCATGCCTATAGTACTTGGGTGACTCCTTTGTTACTTGTCATTCAACTTGGAGTACTACTCAAGGAGTTGTGCTACTTGTCCTTATGGCTTCAATACTTGGATGATTCCTTTATTACTTGTTATTCAACTTGGTGAACTTTTCAAAAAATTCTGCTACTTGTATTTGGGTTGTCCTATTTGTCTTTATGCCTATTGTACTTGGTGATTATTTTGTTGTTTGTCGCTCAACTTGCAAGAACTAGTTGTACCACTTGTCTTTAGGGAATGTTACTTATCATCATGCCTTTAGTACTTGGGTAACTCTTTTGATACTTGTTATTCAACTTGAAGAACTTTTCATCACACTAGTAGAAAATGGCCATTTTGCAATTGGTTCCTGCCACTAATTTTTAGTTTTAAACGATATTTGCAACTAAAATTTTAATAGTTGTGTTGAACAAATTACATTGACACTAGTTGCACATGACAACAAATTTTGGATGAAAGAAAAAGTCAACGAAATATGTTTTCATCCTTTGACTGGTCATATACGAATTGTTGCTTGCAACTAAGATGTGATTTTTTGGGTGAACAATGGGAATAAGTTATGTGTTACCACATGTCCCAATTTTTAATAATTAAAAATATTTTATTATTTTTTTGAAGTAATTTAAGATGTTTAATTTTTATGTTTAGATGGTCTAAATTGTGACATGTGTTGTGATAAAAATTTGTCATGTTGCATATTAATTATTGAGTACTATTTTTTTTAATCTAATAATATAATTAAAACCTAGCCTAGGTTAACTATTTTATTATAATTATACCCATTATTATTCTCATTTTTATAGTTAATAATAAATATAAATGTAAGTAACTAATATTTAAAATAAAATTAATTAAATTATTATTGTAGCTCATTGGTAGCCAAGGTTAACTATTTTATTTTTATTATTCATATTATTACTTCACTCATTATAACTATTTATGAACTATTACAATAAATAATTTATATTTTTAATAAGTATGTTTTTCCTTTGAAAATAATTTTTGCATTTGTATAATAATTTATTAGATTTCCATTCTAAGTACTACAATAATTAATTTTATATATATATATATATATATATATATCAGCAATTGATATATATCATTGATTAATCAATAATAATAAATATTAGTTAGAAGTTATGAATATAAAAATTTAAAAATATATATTCATATTTCTAGGTAATTATTATAATGTAGTATTACTTCATAATTGATTACTTATAATAATAGTAATAATAATAAAGTAATTTGTAGCTATCCTAGGTTAGTTATTTTATTATTATTATATATTATTATGTCACTTGTTAAAGTTATTATGATTTATTATGATTTCTATTTTTTAATAAATAATTACTAATTATTAATAAGTACATGAATGATTTAAAAATAATTTAATACTAATATAGTAATATGTTAGATTTTTATTAATTATTTCAGTAATTATATAATTTTTTTCCTATCATTCTACTATCATCATCATCATCATTATGATCATTATGTAATAAAATATCACGATTTAAAAATTTTAATCAAAGATAATGTTGAATTTTTTTAATTACATGTAGTTAATATTAATATATAATGTAATAATAATATATATAATATTAAATGTCATTTGTAATAATTTTTAAAAGTATAATAAGATGGTTTGGATAAACTTGGAATATGGGCCTAATATATTTAGTAAATATCTTACATAAAATTTTAATATACTTAAATAAATAGTAATTAATGTAACCATAAATATATCGAGGTCATTTAAGCTAATAATAATACTTGAATACACATGTAATATGGTTATTCATATACATTCAAAATATACATTTACAAATCTTAATACACCCAACTATGTTCTTTAGAATTCACAAAATACACCTTTATATACTCAGAGGGTTGTGACTAAATTGGTCACATTTGCAACTAATGGGACATAGAATGTTCTTCTTGGATGAAAACCAAACTAAATGTTGTTCACATGGAAGGATGAACACCAGAATAATCGCAAACTAGTTGCAATGTAGTCACAAATATGACCAACACAAGAAATAGTTGCAAAAATGTCCAAATGTAGTCGCAAATAACTCATAGTCGCATGTAGTCACAAATAAAGTGGTTTTGGCCAATTTCTATTAGTGCCATTTGCTCTATTACTTGTACTTGGGCCTATAATACTTTTGCCTAGTTATTTGTTAGGTGGCTTTAATACTTGTCCTATAGCTATAATAAATTTTTACTTGGGAGCCTTTGGTGCTTGTACCTGGATTCTACTATACTTATAATACATGACCTGGTCATTATAATAACCTTATAGTTGCTTCACAACTTGTGTTTGAATGTTACCCACCTTGTGTTGAAAAGTCCTATTTCTTGATGCGCACATTGTCAAATCTTTAATTGTAATTATTTGAATACTAACAATTGGTTATTAATTATCATTCTGCCATGTTATAACTTCTATTATAGCCTTGTAAATTAATTGAACATTGTCTTATATGGTCAAGTTGCCTGTGATGTAGGTTTGTTGATGGTAGCTTACTTGGAATGTACAACTAAACTTCTGTGGTTGATTTGTGAAAACCCATGGCAACAAAGTAAGGTTGAGAACTTTTGAAAGGTTGAAACTAATATTACATTCGTAGACTACAAGAGAGGAACATATGTGCTTGCAAGTATCATGTAGAGATGTTGGAGTTGAAAGATGGTTTCAACAATGTGTAGTGAAAGCAAGGGTGTTCATGGGAAAATTTGTAATTGTGAATGTGATGTATGTGTAGCCAACTCCACCCCATCTATACGCAAGGCTGGTTGCTCTACATTCCAAGGTTTAATTGACATGTGGATGTCTATTTTGTGTCCAACAAAAAATTGCAATGCTTTCAATGATCTCAAATGCTTGAAAGGAGAGTGCAAAAGTTATGCAATTGATATGCTTATCACTTGCCCTAAGGAAGAGGATAGGAGGACTGAAAAAATCATGAGCTGAAAAAGCTATGAAAAAATTATCTATGGGAAAACATGCTTAAGCCTTGACAATAAGGTCTTGAAACTACAATATAAAGAAACGGCAACACATTTCTTTTTGGAGTACACAAGACTGAGGCTTCAAAAAATTGTCCTACATAATTTTGTGGCACATTTCCAGGAAGAGTAGCATAAGGTTTGCCTAGAAACTTTTCCACCTTCAAGTGTCATGTTTGTCATCGACTTTGTGAAAAACTACACATTCTTTAAATGCACTAGCATTCGTTTTGACTAACCATATTGGTGCATTTTGTTATAGATGGAATATTGACTATATTCAAAACCCTAATTATGGTGCCAAAAAATTGGTCACTGAATACCATTATTACATTTTAGATGATCTGGAACATGCCACCTTATTTGTCCAACATTATTTTGAGTTACATTAGGTGCTTCTACTACAATGAACACTTGGTGTGGTTAGATGGATGCATAGCTCAATTCAAATCAAAGCATATTTGGTACCATGTTGCACAATACATGTTTGCCAAAACTTTTAATCTCTTAATTATGCATATTTTGTCATGATATCAATTCATTTAGTTTTGTTTTTATAGCTTGTATAATTTCATTAGTTATAAAGTTCCAAATTACAATTTGTGATTGTAAGTATCAATAAAAAAACTAAGGACTCAATCCATTTGCCACATGGGTGCCAAATGGTCTGGTTTTATTTAGGTAGTGGACATGGTAAGGGTGTTCATGACAAGGCAAGGGCAATGTTGAAGCAAGAAATACACAAGAAGCAACTGACAATGGATAGTGAACGGCTTTGATGTGTTACAAACATGGTTACTTTCTACGAATGAAAGAAGCATGAACAGCATGTAACTTACCCTAATGTTCAGTAGGATGTGATCTATTTTTTTCTCCTAATCAAGCCTAAAGATGTAGACCATATAGCAAGCTGGGATTACAAAAACATTGAGGGTTGTCACTCCATGCATTTTTTTGTTTCCATTTCCCACCAGGATTGCATTTTATTGAATGTCAAGGAGCTTGCATGCTTTTGTGCAGATTGTATGGATGATAACTCCAATTTCTATGAAATGAAATCACGTGTACAGCCTTGGAGATTATTGACTTTGGAACCCTTTAATATGTCACAAGTACCTAGTTCCAACTTTAAAGTTTTTTTGTTCATGGTTTCTTTATTTGTCCACATTTGTTGGAAAAAAATTGCCACTACAAGAAAATGTGGCTTTTCAAAAAGCCAACTTGATTGAAATGTTCACATTGACCAAAAGGTATGTCCATTTTGACTAAAGGTTTGGGGCATGAAAAACACATGTTACATTTGACCAGTACATTTTACTAAGTGTGAAGCTGAAGGTTTGGTCAAAATGGACAAATGTCCATCAAAATGGCCATGGCTGAGTCAAATTAGCCATATTGAATGGATAAGGTTTACTCAAAATGACCATTTTGATTTGACCCTTAATCAACTTAACCATTATGATTTGACATTTAGTCAAATGAACCATATTCATTTGATGACTTAGCCTACTTATTAAGCCTAGGCTACTTACTTAACCTAATATAATTAGTAGGTTAGGTTAGGCCTATATTACCTATCTAACCTAACATAATTTATATGCTATTAGGTTATTTTTCAAGTAATAACCTAACTAATAACCTAGCTTAGACCTATTTAGTAAGTTACCTAGGATGTAACCTAAGACTACTAAATAGTGTAAGCCTTTTAGGTAGGTATCCTAGGTGACCTAGGCTTACTAGGTAGACCTATTAGCCATGTATGTAAACTATTAACCAAAACCTATTATAGGTATGTAACCTAAGCTTATTAGGTAAATAACATAAGCCACCTAGGCCTAGTAGGCAAGTAACCTATCCTACTAGCTAGGTAGGTACTTTAAGCCATCTAAATCCACTAGGTATAAGGTAGCCTAATTTAGGTTATTGAGGTTTACTTAATAGTTACATACATAGTGTAAACCACCTAGGCCTACAAGGTAGGTAGCTTAACCTACACCACTTAGGCTTATTAAGTACATATGTAGCTTAACTCAAGCCACCTAGGCCTACGAAGTAGGTAGCCTAACCTAGGCCACCTAGGCTTACTAAGTAGGTACATATCCTAACCTAAGCTACCTAGGTAGGTACATAGCTATTACCTAGATTTGGTAATAGGTGTTTTAATAGGTTGATAATGTAAGTGGTTATTAAACCTAACATGTATTTTAACCTATTATTTAGCTTCACCTTTAGTATTGATCTAACCAATTATTAAACTTGGTAAGTAATGTTACTAGGTTAAGATGATAGGTTGACATGTCAATCAATAGGTGATTTGTAGAACATGTATTTAATAGAAATGTAGTTAAACAAATAATTAGACAAGTTGAATTTTTTTGAAATTTTGAATTGTTAATTTAAATACTTGCTAATGATTGTTTATAATGGTTAGTCATGATTGTTGTATTTTGAAATAACTAATATAAGAACTAAGAAGATAGACTTGTTAAGGATTTTTAAGATTTCATTCATGGCTATGCTTTTCACTCTTCAATTATGGAACATGGATCATATTTATTTCGGCTTATTTCTTTCAAGCTTGAGCAATTGTGTACATGTTAGTTTAGGATTTGTGGTAGTTTAAATTTTATTTGTGTATTGTATGTACCTGTTGCTATTTAAAGAACCTGTTGTTGAAAAATCCAGAGGTAAATTAACCTTAATGGGAATAGAAAAACATGTTAATAATAGTTTAACCTAGGCTACTTAGGTAGGTACGTAACCTAACCTAGGCCTATTAGGTAATACATAGCTTAACCTAGGTTATATAAGTAGGTACATAGTTTAGGTAGCCTAAGTTAACCTATCCTAAGCCTACTAGGTAAGTATGTAACCTACCCTAAGCTACCTATGCCACCTAGGCTACAATAGGTAGCCTAGCCTAATATTAGGTAGGTAGCTTAAACTTAGACCTACTTAATAGGCTAGGTTACTTAGCTAATATGCTTAGGCTAAATCTATTAATTATTGGGTAGTAGGTACCTACATATCCTATTAAATAACATAAGAGTAAGTAGGTATAAGCATAAACCTAATAGGTACCTATAAGGCTTAATAGACTATAACATACATGCTACTTAAGTAAATGCATTTATTAATACATACCTCCTACCTACCTAAGCTAACCTACATATAACCTACCTATTTATGTTAGTGTAAAAAAATTCAAGTTCATTTAGTGCAATATGTTGAAAAAACATTCATGGAAGTTGATTACAATATGTTGGTCCAAAATCATGTTCATTACAATGTATTGTCCAAAAAAATCACCTTATGGTGATGCAATGGTTAATGACTTGATTCCTCAATGTGGAGTTGAGGAATTCAAATCCCCACATTTGTAACCTAGGCTACCTTGGCTATTTAGGTGACCTAATTAAATAAACTAGGTTGCAAAACCTATTAGACCACCTAGCCTAGGCTACTTGACTTAGCCTAAGTGGTTTGGTCTAGCTTAGGTGGCTAAGCTAAATGGTTAAGCTAGGTGGCCTAGCTAGGCCTAGGACATAAGGTTGGTAGGTAAATAAATAATTATTTTTGGCATTAATTATTAATTTTATTAATTAGATAGATAGGTAGGTAGGTACGGTAATTAATTAATTAATAAATATTTTCTTATTAATTTTAAATAAAATAATTTAAATAATATATATTTTTGGTTGCCCAAATTATATTATTGTTATAGTGGTTCAATAAAAAAACCAACCAAAAAGACCCAGTCAAAATGGTCAGGTCCAAATCAACCTATCTAAAATGGTGTTTTGGTCAAGTTAGAGATGGGGGCAAAAGAACCATTAGGGGGCTTTTTGATCGAAATTCCCCATCAAAAAAGCTAGGATTTCTTGTAGTTGTACTTGTGATTGTTCAACAAATGTTTGCCCAAATCCGTGGTCTATCGTTTGCATCTAGCTTTTACCATGAACCTTGATAGAAATTTAAAATCCCATATTTTGGAAACATGGCATTACATAGATTTAATGACCAAATTTGTTGCCTATTTTAAGTCATCATTCTTCTTTCTCAACAATTTAGTAAGATCCATCAAGGGTCTAGGTGTTGCACCTGCAGTAATGCCTTCTCTTTCCATGGTGGGATAGGTCAAAGTTATATATGTTCTCACCAACAAGTGCAAATCCTTGTCAAAGTGTGCCCTTTGACATTGTCATTAATTCCAATAGTGCTAAAGGTTTCAGATATTTGTTCCTAACCTTTTGAATTTAAGATGAATTGGAGGATCTATTTTTTGACGGGTTATAGCAATACCATTCTTGTGGATGTTTAATTAGAATGTCATGTTGTTCAAGTTTAATGTGCATATTAACAATGGTTTTAATGTCATGGGAATGTATAAGTTCACACTATGAATGTTATTGAACCTTTAAACTAGGATGCAAAATCTAGAGATGATGATCATGATGTGGAATCAAAGTCTGCAAGAGTTGAATCTAGCGATAATTTTGTTATTATTTATGATGAATCGGAAAATGGGGATCCATTTTATGTTATTATTTGCAACAAACCATTGTGTGAAGAAACCTTTGAAAATGACTAGGGGAATACGTAGTATGAAGGGGAAATGATGTTTGAAGGGGTGTGGTACTATAAGGTTGAAGGCCAATGAGGTGAAAACTTTTCATATAGGCTATTGGCAAATGTGCCTCCAACATTTGTCTACTCCCATCATGTGGTGGCATCAAAGTTTCCTATGTTCCCAATTGCCAAAAGAAAGGGTGATCCTAGGTTCTTCATGGCAGTTAAAAATAAGGCACAATTGTTAGCTGTTGTAGAAGAAAGGCAAACTATTGATAACTAACCTACCTTATTAGGTGGAAAGCTACATATTTTGACACTCATAAAATGTTTAGTTTGTTTTTCATCAAAGATTCATGAAGTGTTTTACACTTGCATTTATGAATTTAGGGATAGTTTTAGTGAAGTTGAAATTAACATGCATGTCAAACTTGGGGTTTATTTGGGTAGTTCTCCACCTATTGTACTTTAAACTATGATTGTTGTTTTGTGCTTTTGGGAAAGTTGGGGATATTGGAGGTCTAAGGGTGGGCATACAACTAACATTGGAGGATTTGTGCACCCAAAACTTTCAAGGAGGGCAAAAAGTTTTTAAGGCAATACATTTATCTAGTTTTTTATTTTTAATCCCTTCTTTACAATTTTCTCCCTTTACTTAATGTTGTAGTGTGTCATAGTTATGAATCAAAAAAATATCTTGTATTGAAGAGGATTTCATCATGATAAAACTAGAGGTGAATTCTAAAATAGATTATCAAGTGGCTTAATAAAGGGTTGGTTCAAGGTAGCTCAATTCAATAGTTTCCATTATGTCATTACTGTCATGTTGGAAAGTACCATGTAAGGATTTTGTTAACTATTAGGGAACAATGAGGTTAAGATCTACATATCTAAACTTGGAAAAATTCTTGGCAAGAGAAGGGGATGTAGTGGCCTTAAACTTGCAAAATTAGGGCAGGTAGAAGCAATGGCACAAGCAATATTTTTGAGGGATTGATTAGTATAGAATGGACATAATATTCTATAGTGCAACTAGGTATAGGGGGTTAATTATTAGTCAAAATGTTTTGTTCTTCGATGTGATTAGGTAAGGTGGATGATTATATTACTTCATCAAAGTAGTAGGCTAATAGCCCAAAACTAACACAATTTGGGCCCTATTATGTCTAACTTGTGCTTGGAGATGTCCATTCCAAGCATAAAACATGTATAACAAGGGCCCAATGTGTGTCTGGTCAACTATTTTAGCATGTACATCCATGGGTGTCATCCTTGAACTATGTTTATTTTTATTTTCAATGTTCATTGAATTGCAATTGTTTAATCTTTTGCAACATTTCGGTTTTGTGATTATGTGCAGATAATGTATTGTGAAGGAACAAATGAGAATTTTGAAGTAATCAACTTTAGTAAGGCAATGTTCAACATGGATTTCAAGCAAGATGGTAATCCCTAAAGAATGTCACATTGTGAACAAATGCAAGGTATGCAAGAAAACAAAGTATTGTAATTTGCACAAATGCAACCCTATTAAAGGTCTCAACATACCATCTATTTGGATGTTATCATCAATTATGATATTCAGTATTAGTCTAGCTAATCAAGTATGCAGAATGTTTTGTTGTTCAAAATATGATGTTAAGGAGTTTTCAAGCAATTGAAGATTATCAATATATTGGTTGTATTGTCCTTCATCAAGCTCTTTCATGTTAAGTGATTGGGTGCATGAGTTTGGGTAGCTATTTTTTTCCATTAAAGATTGAGGATATACACACGTCCAAGGGTGTATGTAAATAGCTAGTATAAAGAGGATGATCATGGGCTCAAATCAATCATATGTATAAAACTTGGACCCAATTATAACATATTGCACACATGATATAGATATATAATTTGGTTGTAGATCTATAAATTTGCATAATGTTAAATATACAAGCACAAGTACAAAACCCATGGCATTAAATCAAGTGTCACCCTTCCCATAGGGAAGCCAATGTTATAGTTTTAAAGGGTGCATATTGTACATCAAATGCATCGAACATAAATGGTTCAGATTGTTAAATTGATGAAGGTTGGGTTTTGGACCACCAAGTTTTTTATCCTAGTGTTCAAGAATGAAAAAAAAATCACACATGTTAGTACTTGTGTTATAGTTCAACTACATTTGTTTGGTGTAAACAACATTAAAAAAAAAAAACTTTTTCTACAGTAATATACTACTTGCAAAAATTATTACCTTGATCAAGAGAACTAATATTCATGTATAACTTGGATGAAAAGAACTTAAGGCTAATAGAAAGAATAGACCATCTTGATTTACATGTTGGCCTTTAACCAGTGGATCATCTGTTGCCACCTTGAACCCCATAACTTGTTAACTAGTCAGGATCAAATGGCAAGCCATATGATCCCTTTGCACATTATTGGACAACTGCACGTGGAATCCAAGGCACCAAAGATGGTACATGCAACTGTAAGATGCCACCATAATGTCCAAACAATGGAACATATCAAAGCAAACAGGACATGGGCCAACTAACAATTCAAAAGGTTTTGTTGTTCATGTTGAAGAGAAGATCAATTTGCCACCTAAACCACTTGCAGCATAAGACTGCAATGCTTCATCCGTTAACTAAGCATGACATCAACCAAAAATGTAATTACACTTTCAACTAAGTTACAATTGTCACAACCCTACTTGTCGCAACCCTACTTGGGAGAGTGTGAGGATGAGACTCACACTCCCAAAATGGGAACTTGGGAGTCCTCTGGGACTCCCAAAACTTTAGAGTTCGATTGCAGGGGTCAAAACACCTTGCATTGGAATGTTCTTTATATCATTGGAAAGCTGTTGAAGTGTAAATGTTGAAAATGGCCTCGCATGGGCCATTTGGACATCTGAAGCACAAGTTATGGCAAAAAGAAGGGTCGGGAGTCAAACTGGCAATTTGACTCCTGACCACTAAAAGTTGAGAATCAACCTGACCCCGGTGCGTGCAAGTGGAGTGCAACACACTATTGGAAATCTCTTGAGGAGAGCTACAACTTTGCTTTAGACCTCATCCCAATTGGAGGTCTGAGAAAAGAGTTATGATCATGCAAAGTCCCGGGAGTCCAAACCAAAATAGTTTTGGGACTCCTCGGGAGTCCCGAGACAAAAAGCCATTCGGATGTGGGTGCCGTGGAGAAGCACAAAATATACTATATGGGGGAAGGTGGTGGCTTCCCCCGAGTCCGGGCCGTGATGAATCTTGTGAGTCCAGAGTTACTCGTGACTTGTCCTAGCACCAAGGGTGCTCCAAAATGTGAACTAACCAACTTGTTTGTTAGTTTTGATGCATGTTCGAATAAGTGACTAGCTTGTCACTCTTCCTAGTCCCATCCTGGAGCTTTAGCACACCCCTCTACCCCTTTTAGTGCTGAGAGCTGGGAGCATGCCCGGAGTCCCCCACAATTCCGCAATTCAAGTAACTTAGCCCCAACTTGGGACTAATTAAGGACTTGGGAGCGTGTCAACAATTATGTGAGTTGAACATTTCGATTATGTTGCAACCATGTAATTCGAACATTTGGCCAGTGGTTTAGTAACACGTGGAACACTTACAATGCTAACACATGGCACATTCATAAAATGTGGGTTCAACAAATAATTAAATGACGTGGCATGCTCACAAATTTTGGAGTCAACAAATAGTTAAATGACATGTGGCACATCCACATCAATAGTTTAGGCCACATGGTGCCTAAACATAGGTTAGGTTTAAACCTAAGCACCTAGGTTAAACCCAAACATAGGTTATTTTATTTAGGCTTAAACTAAGGCTAGATCTAACCACCTATGTTAGGCCTAGACCTAAACCACATGGCAATTAATACATGAAATCTTATTTCATTTGGTTTAGCCTTTAAGGTTGAACCTTTTTATTGGCTCATCCCAAATAACTATTTGATTTTCATGTTTATTGTGTTTTTCAATAATCCTAATGCATGCCTTTATGTAGTCTGGATTCATGGAATGGAAACCAAACAATATCACATACAAATTTTAATTATAACCTATGGTAAACACACTTATCACCGAACATTTAGCCATATTGGATCATTATAACTTTCTTATCCATGGTCTATTCCTTTTGAAACTTAAAATAATTTTGTAGTCCTCCACCAGTGTAACGAAATTTGTAAAAAACGCTACAATATAATGGAAAATGAACAAAATATGCCCTTTCAAAGTGAAGGGGGTTGTACTTTGGATTTTTTATAAATGTTCAGTATGATTTTGAAGCTTAAACTCTTAAACTATTATTTTTTTAATTTTCATTTTAAACAAGTTTTATAGATTCTAAAATAGCGCATTTGTAGCATTTAAAATCATTCAAAATGAATGAGAAATGAGCAAGATATAGTTGTTGGAAATAAAAGGGGGTCTAGAGACAAAATTTGAAACAAAATATCATTCTTTTTCTTCTTGCATTCTTTGCTTTGTTCCTTTACTTTTGAGGTTTAAAGAACATTTGTAGTTCTTTGTTTTGTGCTTCCAATGAAATAAAAAATGTTCAATATGGTGTTGAAATGAGGGAAAATTTGAAAGTGTTTGGTGATAGAGTGCCATTTGTTGTCTACCTTAGTTGTAAACCAATTGCAACTTAATTGCAACTCAAATAATTGTACTTTAGTTGTACAAACTAGTTTAAGCTTAGTTAGGCCTAGACCTAAACTAACAATCTACCTAGCCTAGGTCTAGTTACCTACCTTAATTATTTATAGTAATTATCATCAACTATTTTTAATTATATAATTGTATAATTAAGCAATTAAACATATTATCATCATTTTAAAAATAATATGGTGATTATTTTTTTTTAAAATTAGCAATTAAATTTATTTATCTATTAAATAATCAATTATCACTAGATTTTTTTTAAACTTCGAAATTCATTATAACTGTTTATTAACATTTCATAAAAAAAAGAATTAATTCAAATATAAATATTCAATAATAGATTTTAGATGATATTTTAATTACAGTAATTATTATAACTTTGTGACAGTTAATAATTGACTACAATTACAACAACATTAATAATAATAATATTGTACTTAGTAGTTTGGTTAGGTTAATTATTTAACTATTTTTATTCATATTTTATCTAACTTGTTAGAACTATTAAATGATGTAGTATAATAAATTTTAAATAAGATTTTTAAAAAAAAATAGTAGTGTTCAATAAAAATAATTTCAGGAATTATATGATAATTTATTAAATATCCTTACTATTTATTTTTTTAATTATTATTATTTAATGATAAATAAATAAATAAGGGATTCTGATAAATGAAAAAATTGTTGGAACTAATAGAATAAATAGAATAAAAATTAAAATTCTAAAAAATATTAATTATGTATCATTACATGATATGTCATAAATTAAAATTGAATCTACATGGAAATATAAATTACACATGTATTGAACATATTCCAAATCAAAAACCTAAATATCCTTACTTGATATGTTGTAAATTAAAATTGAATTTACAAAAAAATTATAAATTATGCATGTGTTGAACATACTCATTATTAAGTTGATTTATATTTCAAAAAATATTTTATTTTATTTTCAAATTAAAGAGTAATATTCATATGCACAAAAAAATTCATCATACATGTTATCATTCATGTATACAAAAGACATTTCTACAAGTAATTTAATAATTAATGAATTTATATTGTAATTTTAAAAAAAAATTAAGACATCATATGTATAAAAATGAATAAACATTGAAGTTCCACAAAATTATGAATTATGTATCATTACTTGATTTGTTGTAAAGTAACATTTGATTTACAAAGAAATAATAAATTATAAATACTGAATTTACATCATTACAAACTCATATTCCAAAATTTCCTAATATATGCACCAAAAACATTTGCATCATATATGATGAGCCCCCAAACTCCTCAAAAGACCCAAAAGTGGGTCCAAGAACGAAATAACGAGAAAAAAAAAAAGTTGGGCACACTTTCTAATTTAGAGCATTTTGGGGGTAGTAGAATGTGTTGGATCTCTGGGATGGGACTAAAACGAACTCACAAGTGAGAATTCGAGATGAGATCAACCTGCATAACTAAGAAAAGAAGGTGATTAATGTAAGTTGAATGGAAGTGGTGTAATGGACTTAGTAGGGACAACCTCAAGCACAAGTTTTACACGACCCACAACCTTTGGGAAGAGGCACCACTCCTCTCCTTATAGTATACTATGTGCCTCTCTGCGAGGACTACATCCAAATGTTACTTTTCCCTAGGACTCCCAAGTGGGAGTCCCAAAACTGAGACTTTTGTTGTCCCAAAACTTTGGACATTCATATTTTTCTCAAATCAAGTTTTTTTTAAAAAGTTCGAGAAATATCTTATGGCCCTTGAAAATATCTTTCCAATGGTGTATAATGCACTTTAATCGAACCTCATTTGACCGCTATTTTCAAGGGATTTATTGACGCGCTCCCAAGTCCCTAGTTAAACCCAAGTTGGGTTTAAGTTATTCTCACAGCGAAATTGTGAGGAACTTGGGGCACACTCCCAGCTCTCAACATTAGAAGGGGTAGAAGGGCATGCTGAAGTTCCGGGATGGGACTAGGAAGAATGACAAGCTATTCACTTACTCGAACCTACATCAAACCAACCAACAAGTTGGTTAGTTCGCATTCTGGAGCACCCTCAATGCTAGGACAAGCCACGGGCAACTCTGGACTCACTTGACTCACCAGTGCCCGGACTCAGGGGAAACCACCACCTTCCCCCATATAGTATACTTTGTGCCTCTTCGCGGTACCCACATCCGAATGGCTTTTTGTCTCGATTTGGACTCTTAGGACTTTGCACGATCATAACTCTTTGCTCAGACCTCCGATTAGGATGAGGTCTAAAACAAAGTTATAGCTCTCATTGAGAGCTTTTCAACGATGTGTTGCACTCTACCTGCACGCACCGGATGCGAGTTGATTCCTGACTTTTTAGTGGTCGGGAATTAAACTGCCAATTTGCCTCCCGACCCTTCTTTTTGCCATAACTTATGTTGCAGATGTCCAAATGGCCCATGCGAGGCCATTTTCGACATCTACACTTCAATAGATTTCCAATGATATAAAGAACACCCCAATGCAAGATGTTTTGACCCTTGCGATCGAACTTTAAAATTTCGGGAGTCCCGGAGGACTCCCAAGTCCCAATTTCGGGAGTGTGAGTTTCATCCTCACACTTCCCTCAAAGTGGGGTTGTGACATTTATGGTTGGGGTCAAATTCTAAATTTGATTCTCGTCCGTTCTTTTGTTCATAACTTATGCAATTCAGGTCTAAATGAGCAATGAGAGGGCACTTTAATCATCTATGCTTCAAGACCTTTCTAATGGTGCCCTAAAGGCCTAATTTGGTGTTTTTTTTCCTTTCCAATCAAGGCTTTGAACATTCATAATCCCGCATGAGTGTATCTCCCAAAGTGGGAGTGCACTTGGGAGTCATTGGGCTTCATCCCTTCCACTTTCCCCATTTGTGAAAGTGTGTTTCACACCTAAACATTGAAACACACTCTCGGCCTCATGGTCCCTTGCACTTCACATTTAGTTGCAAACCCAATGTTAAAGTTATAATAATACATAAGCATTCATTTGCACAAATAAAATTTACATGTAGCTTAAAGTTTAATAAATTTTTATTGCAAATTAAAGAAAATATTGAGATATCATGTCTATAAAGATTAATAAACATTAGAGTTCCACAAAAAATATTAATTATGTATCATTATTTGATATGTTGCCAATTAAAATCCAATTTACATATAAATAATAATTAAGTGTATTGAACGTGCACATTATTACAAATCTATATTTCGAAATTTCTTTAAATTTCCTTGAATCAAATTTTATTATTTATGTGCACAAAAAATATTTGCATCATGTATAACCTTTATTTTACACAAAGATAATTTATACATAATTTAATCTATTAATGAAGGTAGATAATTTGTTTTATTTTATTCTATTGTGTTGAAATTTCCCAAACTAAATTACTTCATATAATGGTATTGATATCTTTGAAAACCTAACAATGAATACGGGTGCATTGACTTGGGTTCAAATGTTTTGGAGTTACAATGCAAAGGTTATTGATTATTGAACCATTTTCTTATAAACATTAATAAAATCATAAATAAAATGTTTACTCAAATCCAAAGGTGCACTCGATGTTGTTGGAAAGTAATCACTGAGTTAGATTTAATGAAATTTATTTCATAATTTTCATATTTAAGGTGTGGAAGATATTGAATTTTGAATGAATTTTGTTGTTGAAAATTCAAACAAATTATAACAAATTGGGTTTAGAAGGGAAAATGAGTTGAGTGTGTTCACATTTGGGGCCAACAACACATGTTACCTTATTTATCCATGATGGAAAGTAGCTTGTATTGTTTTGTCATAATGATATCTTCCAAACCATGGTGTCTTAGGTTATGCTATGGAATTTGTCATCAAAAAATTCTTAGTGAATAGGGGTGCAACAACTTGGTTTAGAATGTGTGGAACTACAATGTGGAATCTATTGATTAATGAACCATTTTTCATTGAATTTTTTGAAAAACCAAGATTGAAAACTATATTCGAATTTGGGAGTGTTCTTGGTATTGTTGGAAAGCCCTCACCAAGTTTGATCTAATAAAGTTGATTTCGTAATTTTGAAACCTAAAATGTGAACAATATTATTGAATTTTTGGTGGGTATGTATTGTTGTTGGAAATTCAAACAAATTGCAAAAAGGGGTTTGGAAGGAAAATTCAATTGAATGCATTCAAACTTGGGACCATTGACGTAAGCTACATTAGTGTTTAATGAATTTTTATCATAATTTTAAACAAATATTAAAATATCATGTGTATAAAAATGAATAAACATTATAGTTGCATAATGTTATTAATTATGTATCATTACTTGATATGTTGTAATGACCTACATAGAAATAATAAATTACATGTGTATTGAACATAAACATTAGTATCAACATATTTTTAAATTTTTCTTAAACTTTATTTGGAAATTAAAGTTTAATATTTATATGCACAAAAAAAACCATTCATATATATATATATATATATAATTTATATGTAATTAATGGTATTATAATCTTAAATAAATATTGTAATATTATATGTATAAAATTACAATTGCCTATTAGTTGTTTAACCTAGTTGAAAGAGATATTACAAATAATATTGTATTTCATCCATCCTCTAGTACATTTTATCATCCAAAATAGTCGAACGCTAATTAATGTCTTGATTGTGTGTCAATTAAAGAACCTTAAATGCCAAAAATATTTTTTAAATGACCCCTTAGTTGAAACATGTTTCACATTGTTTACCAACATAATTGGAAGTTCAACTTGGAGACAATGTTGATGTTGAAAATATTCGACAAATGACAGTGTAGTTGAAAAATGCTTTCAACTATATACCAATATAATAAACAAATCAACTTAATTGGTAATTGCCATAATTATATTTAAAATCTTTAAAAATTCAGTTGAAATATAGTTGCAAATGTCATGTAGTTAAAAAAATTTGATTAAAAAAGGGGGGTTTTCTACTAGTGAAATAATCATGGAAAAATTAATGATTATTAAATTAATAATGGTTAAACCAACCAAAACTTAAAAATAATTATGGAAAAATAATCATGACTAAACTAATTATGGTATAATTAACCATATTTAAATAAATATGGCCAAGCTAACCAATGAATAAATATGGCTAAACTAACCATAAGTAAAGTAAATATGGCCAAACTAACTAAAGAATAAATATTTTATGGCTAAACCAACCATGGTTAAATTACAAATGATTAAATTAATTAATGATTAAATACTTTATGACTAAATTAGAAATGATTGAACTAACCATGAGTAAAATAAATATGGCCAAATTAACTAAAGAATAATAAATTATGGTTAAACCAACTGTGGTTAAACTCATCATGAATAAAGTTAATATGGCTAAACTAACAAATGAATAAATATTTTATGGCTAAATCAACTATGCATAAATCAATTATGGCTAAAATAAAGATGAATGAAGTAATTGTGGCTAAAATCAAAATGGTTAAAATATTTATGGTAAAACTAACCATGGTTAAACTAGGGATTATTCATTTTTATAAATTTGGCTAAACTAACCACTAATAAAGTTAATATGGCTAAACTAATTAATGAATAAATATTTTATGGAAAAACCAATTATGTAAAAATTAATTATGATTAAAATAAACATGAATGAAATAAATATGCCTAAAATCAAAATGATTAAAATAATTCTGGAAAAATTAAACATGACTAAATAAAAAAATGGTTAAATTAGCCATGAATAAATAAATTTGATTAAACTAACTAATGAATAAATATCTTATGAAAAAATTAATTATGACTAAAATAAACATGAATGAAATAATTATGGCTAAAATAAAAATGGTTAAAATATTTATGGCCAAACCAACCATTGTTAAATTACTAACGATGAGTAAAATGAATTTAGTTTAAATAAACATGAGTGAAATAATTATGGCTAAAATAAAAGTGTTTAAAATAATTATGGCAAAACCAACCATGGTTAAATTAACAATATTTTTAAATTAATTATGGGTCTATTGATTATGGTTAAATTTATTATAGTAAAATGATAATATGTTAAAAATAAATATATGAAATTACTTTAATCATAATTAATTTGGTCATGATTCATTTAATTATGATTAGCTAACTCTTACATTTTCCAATTTTTTTTCTAATTGGTCAAACATAGTCAAAATGTTAAATGTAACCCCAAGATACCCAATTGATATATTAAAATTTATAATTGGCCCTTTTGACTAGGCTATTGGCCACTTTGACTAAGCCTACTTAGTCAACCCTATTGATTGAATATAATAGGTGTCCTTAGTGACTATGGCACTTGCCAATTTGATTAGATTGGGTGGTCTTATTGATTAGGCCATTAACTAATTTGACTAGGTGGTATTTTTAAATCCAATTTAACTAGATGTTTGATTTGATTAATTATCAAGGTGATCATTTTAGTCAAACTAATTAGCCAAAAAATACTCATTGTCATTCAAGCCTTTGGCTTCTAATAAAAAATACATGTCTTCTAATAAAAAAAACCCATTTAGTCAACTTGGTCAATTTGAAAAAATAAGAATTCTAGTAGTGATAGTTATAAATCAATTGCTAACTGAGCACTATTTAACCTTATACTGAATTCATATTTGCCAACTACTTAATTGATGTTTCCTTAGGTGTAATCTTTAAACTCACTTACGTCTTATTTACCTTATACACCTTATTATAATTACTAACTATTGAATAATGTAGGTCTTGTTACATTCCTCAATAATGCAACCTTAACCAACCATAAACTTAAATCCCCTAACCTTAAAACCCTAAAATTTAAATCCCTAAATTGTATAATGTTGAACAATAATAGGATCAAGTATGATAGGTTCTTGCCACTAATTGCAATAAACCCACAACCCTAAAAATTGGACCTTAAATTATACAATCTATAGAGATTTAAACCCATAAACCCTACAACCCTAAAACTTAAAACCTTAAGTTACATCCATGAACAACAACAATATCAAGTTTGAAAGGTTTTTACCTATTTCTTTTTGGGTCTTTGAAAATGAGATGAGGAGCAAAATGTAGTCATAATACAAAATTGTGAAGCTTGAAGTCCTTGTCTCAACTATCCATAGCTACCTTTGCCATGAGCAAATCTGCTATAACTTGACATCCAACAAAGAAGCCAGAGCTTGAAAAATTTAGTAAAAAATATTAGGTAGGTACAAAGGGGCCAACAAAACCTTCCAATAACACCCAGAGGGGCATTTGGCTATTGACAAATGGTCCCATACCTGCATCGATCATAAACGAAGCATGCAAAATTTTCTTATTAGTACTTAATTAAGAATTGAAAACTTAGGGACCATAGTAATCCAATCTCTATGTCAAAACATAAAAGAAATATTTTCATTGAAAATTAATGCAACAAATGGAATGAACCATAATGTGGCATCAAAATTGAAGACCTATTTAGTGTAGTAAATAATTGATTTTCATTTGCATTGTTAAATTTTGTGGCCCATGTAACTCAAAATAAATTAATATGCTTTACATATGATAAATGACCCATTTGCTTCACCATGTCACTTTGTTTATAGCCTGCCTTCATGCCAATAGCATTTGTCATCAATGCCAAGTCCATTCTAGCAAGTTCATAAATTCAGGAAACACCAAATTGAAAACAAGTGAAAATTTCCTAGCTTTATAATGAACAACAATGGATGATAATTAAGAACCTCTACATAATGTGTAGCAACCATCACAGTGACTCACCAATCCAACTAAATAATGCATCCTAAACACTAGATCCTTATAAGAACAATCTTACTTAAATAAAACATTTTTATCACATTGGTTCATGACATGAAGACCTTCATATTAAGGCACAAAAGTAGTACATGTATATGTAATGTTCTTGCCTACATGCTAAGACATAGATATTTTAGCTTCTTTGAGTAAAAAATTCAAAAAGTTCTGGCAACTTGTGTCAAAGATACCATGTTGGGAAAGCTAAAGGGCTAACTTTGATTTCAACTATGGAGCATGGACATGGCTCAATAAAATTTCATTTTGAAGTTGTCTACATTAACTTGTGTTTGTAATTTCCCATGACCCGCATTTGCCTCCAACACCCTCCAAGTGATCAAATATTGGAACAATAAAAAAATCAAGATATTAAATGTACAAAAATCCATAGATTTGATAACTAACTTGTCCGTCAATGGGGTTGCTGAGTAGTTAAAGCATAATCATTTTTAGAGCAAGTAGGAATGTCTCGTTTCCCATGAAGGTCATTGGGCTTGCGAACTTTCTTGCCCCCAACCTTTGTATTCTATGGGTTGTCAAGTTGTGTAATGGGATCATTTTCATAACCCACTGAAAATGAAACATCATTCATGTTCTTCCATTTTTTGGCACCCCTATTGGCCTTCCAAGAATTGATGTTTTAATTGCTTGGACTAGGGCATTTGTTGTAGACAATGGCAATGAACTAGGAATAGGTAATGTTCTAGTTTTAGACTCGCCTAGTTTTGGAGCAGGTTGCAATACCACACTTGCTCAAATTACTACAATTGATGGTTGGACAATATATGCGTCATGCACAACTTCAAGAATTAGGGAAGGTGTTATTGTAGGGTGTTCCATAGTTGTTGTAAAATCTAACATGAGGGCAAGAGTGGAAGTGGTTTGGTTGGCATTATCTATCTCATCAACAACCAAGTAATCATCCATGTTGAATTTGCAACTCCATCTTCTTCAACAAAGTTATGTTCAATGGCTTCACTACAAGAAATGTGGGGATATGCAACCATTTTATTTGCAACTACATGCGATTATGTGTTGTTGTGACTATTTTTGCAACTACTTACCAATTTCACCAAATTTGGGGAGAATTTGCGATTATATTATGATTAATGGCAAATTTATACTATCTTTTTCATCCTCCTATGTGAGTGATTTTAATATTATATTCATCCATGAATAAGCCCCCAAGCCCATTAGTTACATGTGTAACCAAAATATAGCCACAAATTGATGTACAATGTGTATTGTGGGCATGATGAACATATGTAGGTAGTAAAAAAATCTACTTATACTATAATAAATATTTATTATGAATATTATCAACATATTTGTAGGGGTTTTAATGTAAATTATTTGTCAAAAATGAAAAGGGTATATTAAAGGTGTAAAAAAATGATTTAAGTTTTCTATATATTTTTTTATCAATAATTATGATGCAATTAATTAATATTTAATATTTATTTAATTAATATTAATTAGTCATTAAAAGTTGATAATTAGTAATAAAAAGTTTTTATTTTTAAAACTTGGAATTAAAATTCAAAAATATTAGCATTAATTAATTATTAATTTAATATTAGATTAATTATTATTCATTATTAATAATTATATCATAAAAATTAAATACGACTTAATATCATATATTTAATTATTATTCTATGGATATTTAATATTAAATCATCGATTAATTCTAATTATTTATTACATATTTAATCATTCATTAAATGTTTTATAATGTAATTCATAATTAAATATTCTTTAAATTTATAATTTATAATTATTAACTAATTATTCATTTAACATTAATTAATCAGTAATAAGTTAAAATTTAATATTAAATTATTTTTAAGTTAATATTATAATTATCAATTAATAATCTAGTCATTTAGATTAAATACTATTTAATTAAATAAAAATATTTTTTCATTGATTGATATTACACATTAAATATATTATTATTTATTTAATCATTAAGATTAAATATAATTAAAATTTTAACTCATTAATATTAACTAATTATTCATTCAATATAAATTAAATAATAATTAGTTGAAATTTAATATTCAAGTAATTGTAATTAATAAATTAGTTTTGATTTTTAATTGAATAATTTTTCATCAATTAAATACTAGTTAATTAACTATAACTAGTTAATTGATTAATTAACTACTTATTAATGAATTTAAATATGAACTAATTATTTAATTCATTTAAATATTTTACTGATTATTAAATAACTTTTAATTAATATTTTATGCCATTAGAACTTATTATTATTAATAGGTACATAGGTAATATGTAGATAAGTAGGTAGGTAATAAGTAAGTAGTAAGTAAATAGGTTATAGGTAGATAGGAAGTTAGTGAATTAATTTATTAATTTGTGAATTATCTAGTTAATGAATGAGTTGTTTACTTATGGAGTTGACACAATTGGAAAGGAAACTAAATTGTATGGGATAACAAATCTAGTCACAACCTAGTTGCAAACTATTTGCAATTAAGTTGTAACTAGATTTTTTATCCCATATTGTTTGCTTCTCCTTCAAGTGTGTCAATAATATAAGTAGATGCATTATAAGCACTATAACACACAAGATTTGCCAAATGGGATGAACCAATTGAAGAAGCTTAACTCTAATTTGGTTAAATCTAAAACAAAATAAAACAAATTAAAAAATATCCTAAGACTTACTTACCTACCTACTTCTACCTATTTACCTACCTACCTACCTACCTACCTATTTAAACCTATTTACGTACTTACCCACCTCGGCCTACTTACTTACCTACCTACTTAGGCCTACCTACCTACCTAAGCCTACTTACCTACCTATCTTAAATTTCCTTACCTACCCACCTATTTTTATTTTAAATGTTTCAAAAATCACATATGTTGCCACATGGCACAAATTATTTGTCCACATGTATGAATAAAAAAACCTTAAAAAAATGGTTGAAATAGTAAATTTGGTAATAAATTTGATTATTTTAATATTCATTGAATGTGCCACATGGCAACATGACAATTGGTCATTATAAATTGTCACTAGTTGCATGATAGTTGCATGTGTTATATGGTCAACAAAAGGAAATATAATCAATTCAAATACATACTTCATCCAATTTTATATGTGATGACATCATCATGACATCATCATTTGAACTAATGTCTTATGCAATTTGTCCAATGCAACTACAAATCATCTTAGTTGCAAATTTCGTTTGCAACTAAAAATTATTGTAAACTATAATTGAAAATATGCATATTTCTTCTAGTGCTTATAGGTTGTTAGGTATAATGAATATGTCGGGCATTGGTGAATTAGGCCTGACATCCAATTAAGATGAATTGAAAAATGGAGTCCCCCCATGCTTTTTTGATGGCATGCTAAATTCCCTTGTTGAAAATTATGGACTTCCAAAAATGTTGTGATTTGGGTATATTACAAAACAGCACAAATAGAAAACCACATAACTTTGTCAAAATAATGATCACAATGAAGATTATGATAGACCTATAAATAACTTGATTGTATATTGTATGTCAACACATGGAAGATAGCAAACTTCTAACACAAGTTTAATTTACAACTATTGGCAATAAATATAAGAATTTGGAAACCACGTTTTCTACTAACCTACTTGTATCACATTTGCCCTGCTTGGATAGACCTAAAACCACTTGATCTCCCTTACTTTCTTACTTGTACTTATTGAACTACACACATGTCCTACTTTCCTTACTTATATAATACTAGAGTTACTAAGCAAAATACTTGGCATACTTGTAGCAAGTAGAAATTCAACCAACTAATACTTGGGCTTCATATGTTCTACTTGCAAAACAACTACCATGCTTGGAGAATATTACAATAACTTGGCCAAATACTTTTTTTACTTGTACTTGACACAAGACATATGGGGTTCTTTTATGACCTACTTGCAAAATACCTACCATACTTGGAAAACCCTCCAACAACATGACAACACACCAACAACCTATTGGGTACTTTTGTGACCTACTTGCATTGTTTGTTGCTCTACTTAGAAATTATCAAATGTAATGGGTAGAACACTTCCCATACTTCAAACCTTGGTTGTTGTCCTACAACAAAGTGGAAGTCTAGGAGAACTACCTCAATACCCACTATTATACTTTACTTTCAAAACCAAGTGAACAGTTAAATGTCCCCTACAAACTACTTAATGATGTCTTGTAATCTACATGTATCTATATCACAATTTAGCACAGGGAATTTTACACATAGGCATGCTTTTACTAGAGGTTTCAAACGCTAGTACCTACATACTAAACAAATAATTCTACTATCTACAAGGCATATTCATGCCCTGGACAATAATTCATGAACACATGTTTCTTTGTTGTCTTACAACTCAAAATAAAACAAATGAAGGATATTAACTTACTTTTTAAAGAGTCTAGGTTGGTGGATGCAGATTTTGAATATAACTTTTCCAACTTGGGCTTCTTTAACACCATGCTAGTATGGTTGAATCTAGACTTGCCATCCAATCTTGAGTGTCCAAAACCTATCTACAATTCACAATGACACAAAAAATAGGTCTTTGTTTTCTAAGTGCAAGCCCATACAAAATGCATGGTAAGTACATCCACAAGATGAAATGATGATGTTATGGTAGGCATAAAGAAACCCACAAATTGGGTAGGGTTTCACATGGGCTCATTCACAATCAGGGTTCACAAAAGGATCGTCTAACCAAAAAAGTACTTCAAAAGATTTTTTTGAATATTCATAGTATTTACCATATCACAATTATGGTGTGTTGTTTTGTTCCTATAAGTAAAGCATTGAAATATTAACCAAAGAAAAATATGAAATCATAAATTGAATCTTACATAAGATGTTTTTGAGTCCTTAAAGTTGTTTGGAGTCCTTGTTTTAACTTCCTATTTGGACATTTTCCGCAGTCCTTTACATTCATTGGGCGTAGCATTGGTAGACTTAGGTGCTGGTGACATGTGCAGAAATTTATGATGAAAAATGTAGATGAATGTGTGCATTCAACCCCTCCTCAAAGGGTTGAATTTTTCAACATAACATTCTTGATATAAAATGAAAAGTCCATGAAAAAATCATCCAAATTGCCCTTGCAAGTTTGTCGTCCATTTTTGCCGCTTATGATTTTTTCTCCCTAATCTAAACCATTGGTTGGTGATGAAACATGCATCATTGATTTTTAGATACAATCATAGGGCCATTCCGGTTTCTTCCCAAATTGCAACCTAGTCATTCAATTTTGATGCAATGTAAGCCATCAATATGATTTCTTTTCAGATTGCATCCTAGTTGTTCAATGGTGATGAAATGTAGGCCATTGATCTCAATCTCATAATCTTGACGATTGGGTAATTTTGTCTCTCTCATCTTGTCGTTTTTTTGTGTTTGCTTGCTTCAAAGCTTGGTGATGGCCATTGCCTACATAGATCATTCGTTTTTAGTTGGATTCTTGTGAATTATCATGTTTCAAGGTTTGTGAAGATGCAAGATGCTTGCCAATGTTGCAAACCTATCAAAAATTTCATGCTTATGACCTTTGACTATGGCATTTGTTAAGGCCACCCAAAGTATCTTGGGTGTTTGGTTTGTTTCTTTTTTTCAAACAAAATTGGTATTGGGAAAGAAAACACTATTCTTTCCGCTACCTTGTGAACACAAATATTAAGTCTAATCTAAATACAAATAGTATAAAGGTATACTTGATTTTATAGTAAATAACTAGAAAGTATTTGTAAGAGTATGGAAAGAAAATACTTGATAATGTCTAAGTTTGATTGAAATAACAACTTTAGAAAGACATAATCTAGGAGATTTGAAAAGGTAAACCCTTCTATGATGCTATCAAAATTGAGAGAAAAAAAAAAAAAAAACAAAAAAAGAATAAAAAAAGGAAACCCTACTAAGAAAAAATGAAAATAGGGAGAAAAAAAAAAAAAACACCCACAAAGAATGAAGAAACTCTTTTATATCCAGAAAGGTAAGAAAAACAGAAAGTGCAAGATCCTTAATGATTTAAAATTCCCAAGGAGGTAAAAAAAGAAATACAAAAAACAGGATTGCTCAATAGACTAAGATGGGCTTCCTTAAGTACCCAAAGAGGGCACCAAAAAACCAAAAGTAAGCTAGAATTTCACTAAGTCCTAACTAACTATTAATCAAAAGTAACTGGAACTAAACTAGCAGTCAAAAAAATTCATTTCGACGGTCAAGTCCAGTTAATCTAATTGGTCGGTGGTCAAAACATTCTAATTCCGGTATTTGGTAGAACAATAGCTTCTTTACATTCTGGGTTGCCTATTCCAATTTTCGGTTACAAATTTTAAAAAACCTCAGTACAACTTCCTAAATTATTTTTCTCCACTAACATTACCCCCCTTCTACTTGCGATTCTACCCTCGAAATCAAAGAGTCAGTGGAGTTGGTGCAGTCGGTGCTGGTGCAGTACTTCACTGGTCATACTTCCGGTTTCGTGGGTCATACTTCCAGTTTCGGTTGTGTGGGGTTGTACTTTCGGTTTTGGTTTTTGACTTTGCTTAGAATCGTGTTCTGAAGTTTCGGTTCGATCCTTGAACTCGAACTTTGGAAGAATGTGGTCCGGATATGCATCTCAAAAATGTTGGATGCAAGTTTGGTATATATAGGACTTCATCATTCCGTGAAGCTTCAAAGGCATTGAAAATTATCTTACCAAGTTTCTCTCGGTACCGATTCCACTGTTATGCCTTTTTTGGTTTGATCTTCTGTTGGTAAACCATTATTTTGGTCCGTAGAATGATCAGCTCCATCTTAATTCAGTGGTACTCTTCCAACCGATTTAGGGCCATGTTAGCGTTCAACCCTTGCCTTCATTCGAGGTACTCACTCTTGATAAGGTCCTACTTGGACTTTTTCAAGGTTTGTGAGTCCTTGAGGCGTGGTTCATTACGAATCTAAGTCAACTCGGAAATTTTTTAGTTGGCTTCCCCCAATTCGGTTTGAATAGTCAGGAACCAAATTTTCTCTCCCTCAAGCTCTGTTTGAAATTTCAGAGCATATTTTTTCTTGGCTTTTAGTTTCTGCTCTAATTCTGTTATATTGTGTTACGGGGAGTCCAAGGTCACTGACTACACTGCTAACCGAATTTCTGAATCTTATATTTGTTTCCGATTTTTGATTTGCTTCTGTAACTCAGCCTAGATCTGGTTATTGGCAACTATGGCTTCATCCAACTCATTTTTCAGTTGGATCTCCCTCAACTTGCTTGAACTAGCTATTTCTGCCAGCTACCTATTTGGGTCCAACTACTCTATCACGAGTCACATGTGCCACTTTAGACCACTGTTCTATTTTTTAAATCTTTTTGAAATCTTTTTAGTACGTCTTTCAAAAAAATATTACATTAAAAAAAATCTTAATATTATTATGTTAAGGTGTATATTAAAAAATATTCCAAATATGTCATTAAAAAATATTTTCAAGTTATGCTTCTAGTTTCAAAACTGCTTTAAGCTGCTTTTATGTAACTTTTAATCAATGGTTACAAGAGGTTAAAAGTCCTTATACATATTTTTCACTAATTAGATTGATTCCAAATTTTTATGACATGTACATAATGTATTCAAAATAACATTTTATAAAAAATTATTCTATTTATTATTATTATTTATATAATCCAAAATTCAAAAAATTAAATAGTGGTTACAAATACTTTTGGTACAGGTTAATATGATTGCACCCATCTAACTTCTCTTTTTCTTTGGTAAGAGATTCTTTTTGTGCTAGAATCTCTTCCATCTGGTGGCATAATTCATCCATCATTTCTTCTAAATGGAGCTTAACCGAAAATGGTCCTTCATGTTTTTCAAAGATAAAAAAACATCTATAAATAAGTAATTAAATACCTGACCTTTAAAGAATGATGCTTGAACCAATTTTTTTGGAATAGGGTCAATGTCTTGTGTCTCTTCAATTGGATTGGGTCTTGTTCCTTTCAAAAAACTTACATCGGAATGGAATTCCTATGGTGAAGAAAAAATTTCATTGCAGAAGTGGGGAAAAGGTTCCTCCTAAAGCCTTTTGTTCAGTTCCTACACAAATGTGGGTGGTGTTGCTTGTTCAAGTCGATTGTCCAGCATGGAAAATGGTCATGTGATTATTGGAGTTAGCGAAAAACTTTATATTCATTTCATACTCCCTTTTGGGAAAAATTATGTAAATGCCCTTTTTTCGAGAATTGTATTTTTGGATCCAAGAATTAATTAGTAGGGGTTGTGACCGAGTTAAACTCCATGTTTGGAGTTACTCGCACTACTACAAATCATGGTTTTTAAAGAGGTTCAAATTGACTAACTTGTCATTTTTTACTAATGGATATGTGCATTTGACTAAAGGCCAAGGGTTTGAATGACACACATATTTGTTGACTAATCAATTTGACTATATGGTTTATTTGATTAAATACACATAGTCAAGTTGTATAACTTTAGCAAAAATGGCCAATGGTCTTTAGTCAAGTTGAATAATTAATCAACATGGCCAATGATTTTTAATTAAAATGACTAATGGTCTTTAGTCAAATTGAACATTTAGTCAAGATAACCAATGATTTTTAGTAAAATATGACATGATTTACTACCTTATATATTTACTTCCTATTTATTCATCCATTTATTTATTTAGTTAATTATTTACCTACATACCTATCTATTTATACCTTTTCACTTACCTACTTACATACCTACCTACATATTATTTACCTATTTATCCAACCACTTATCTGCCTAATTTTAACCATTACATGTAACCACTAGGTTTAATCATTATGCTTAACCACTACATTTGTCATTAGGTTTAGCCTAAGTTAAACCATTAAATTTGACCATGAAGTATAATTTAAATTTAGCCACTAGGTATAACCTAGATTTAGCCACTATGTTTAATAATGAAATTTATCCATTAAATTTATCAATTAAGTTTAGCCATTATGTTTAACCATTATTTTAAGTCATTAAATTTAACAATTAAGTTTAACCATTACGTTTAGCAAATATTATAATTTATCAAATTTAGCCATTAAATTTAGTCATTGCTTTAAGTCATTAAGTTTAACCATTAAATTTAGCCATTATGTTTAGTCATTATTTCAAGTCACTAAATTTAGCCATTATTTTAAATCATTAAGTTTAACCATTAAATTTGACTATTATTTTAAGTCACTAAATTTAGCCATTAAGTTTAGCCATTAATTTTAAGTCACTAAATTTAACCACTAAATTTAGCCATTAAGTTTAGCCATTATTTTTAAGTCATTAAATTTAACCACTAAATTTAAACATTAATTTTAAGTCATTAAATTCAACCAGTAGATTTAGTCATTACTTAAAATCAATAAGTTTAGCCATTATTTTAAATCACTAGATTTAGTCATTATGTATAACCATTACTTTAAATCATTAGGTTTAACCATTATGTTTAGTCATTATTTTAAGTCATTAGGTTTGGCCATTATGTTTAACCATTATTTTTAATCATTAGATTTAGCCATTATGTTTAACCATTAGTTTTAAGTCATTAGGTTTAGTGAAAGTCACTAGGTTTAGTCATTATATTTAGCCATTATTTTAAATCATTAAATTTAGACATTAAGTTTAACCACTACTTTAAATCAATAGGTATAGCCATTATGTTTAACCATTACTTTAAGTCATTAAGTTTAGCCATTAATTTTAAATCATTGGGTTTAGCCATTACTTTAAATCATTAGATTTAGCCATTGTTTTAAGTCATTAAGTTTAGCCATTATGTTTAATCATTAACTTTAAATCATTAGGTTTAACCATTATATTTAGCCATTACTTTAAGTCATTAAATTTATCCATTATTTTAAGTTGTTAAGTTTAACCACTAAGTTTAGCCATTATGTCTAACTATTATTATAAATCATTTAAACCATTAGGTTTAGCCATTATTATAAATCATTAAGTTTAACCATTAGGTTTAGCCATTACTTTAAACCACTAAGTTTAGCCATTAAATTTAGCCATTATTTTAAATCACTAAGTTTAGATGTTAGGTTTAACCATTAATTATCACTTAAGTTTTGCCATTATGTTTAATGATGTGAAACAAACATATGAAATAAAAAAACTTGATAAAAATTGAACACTTTTGATGGTGTGGTCTATTGGAAAGGACTTGATTTATCATTGTGAAGGTTTAGGGTTCAATTCCTTATACTTACAACATATGTGCATGTTTAGAAGGCTAGGGTAAGTAGGTTAGATGAAGGTGGTTTGGTGAAGTTAGATTAGGTTAGGTTAAATTGATTAAGCTAGGTTAGGCCCTATCTAATGCCTTTTTTGACCTACCTACCTACCTATTAGTTTTTTAAATAATAAATTAAAAAATGATTTAAATTTAGGTATAAAATTGACCTAGTCAAATGGTCCACTATCTATCAGTCAAATAGTCAATAAGTTTGTCAGTCACCCTTCTAGTGAAAATGACAATGTATAGTTAGTAAAAAAGGCCACTAGTCAAAATAGACATTGTCAAAATCAACTTGTCCAAAATGGCACCTTGGTCAAATCAACTAGTGTCACTTTTTGATCCTTTTTGACTAATTTCCTAGTAAAAAAGACCATGATTTGTAGAAGTGTTGGTTAGTTTTGGTACAACTATCAGATTGTTGGTTCCAATTTCATGGTTCTGTACTGGAAGTGGTTGTGCCTGGGGGTTGCTTACTATTCCCCTGGAATCACCTTCCTATGGTGTATCTTCCTCCTTGCTTTCGATGTCTTCTTCCAACACTTCCTCAAAATCCACCTTAGGGTTATCAATTATGTCTGTTGAAAACCAATGCTGAAAAATAATGTGAAATACATGCGCCATTTTAAATTCGGTAGGCCCGCCATCTTTCAATTTTTTCAAGGGACCAGATGTGGTCCTTAATTGGCTATGCATGTTATTCATCACAACCCTAGCTTAGTTCACTTGGTGGTTCCACTCCACTAGGATTAAAAGTAGCAAAAAAAAATTGTTCATGTAAATGGCTTTGGTTCCCCCCAACCATAACGCTTGTAGGAAGGCTAATACCTGAAGTAGATACTTCTTTCGAAAACCGAAAACTCGCCTACCTTCCTTTTTGTTTTAGAACTTTTGATCAATAAGTTTCAGACAAAGCTTGTGTGCTTCATCTTTCAACATTATTGGTGACATGTGAATTCCTAAGACTAGAAGGTGCAACATCTTTCCCATGATTTTGGTAGTAATCATTACTGAAATCCCTTTGATTTCTGTTTCAATTTCTCCAAATTATAGTATATAACGTTGTGGAAAAAATTTCAAATCAAGGGCTGAAATGGCTCCAACTTGATCTACTCCAAACCAAAAAGGCCCACCTTCTTTGCTTAGATAGTGTCCTTGATTTTTTGCCATCTATGTAATTAATCCATGATCAGAAACGAAAACATCTTTCTGGAAAAAAAACACTACACTATTTTCTTTCCCTTTTTCCTTCCCAACCAGATCTAGTTTTGAGATGATAAAATTTGGTTCTTCCTCCTCATCTAACACACCCCCAAATTCCTCAAGAGACTTGAAGGTTGGGTCCTAGAGTGAAATAGTGGAAGAAGAAGTGAATTGGGGTACGTTCCCTAACTTATAACACTTTGGGGGTAAAAGGGCGTTATGGAGTTCTGGGATGGGACTAGGACAAACTCACAAACCAAAGTTCAAAATGAAGTCAACTTGCACAACCAAAAAATATATACAATTAATACAAGTTGAATGGAAATGGTGCGGTGGACTTAGTAGGGACAACATCAAGCACAAGCTTTAAATGGCCTACAACCTTTGGGAGGAAGCACCACTCCCCTCCCTAAAGTATACTTTGTACCTCTCTGTGGGGATTACATCCAAATGTCACTTTTCCCCGAGACTCCCAAGTCCCAAAATTGGGACTTTTATTATCCCAAATCTTTGGATGCTCATATCTTTCTTAAATCAAATTTGTTTTGAGAATACAAGGAAAATATTTTATAGCCCTCGAAAAGGTCTTTTCAATATTGTATAGCATGCCCCAATCAAACCTCATTTAACCCCTACTTTAAAAGGATTTGTGGTCAAAAGTCAAATTCCCAATTTGACTCCCACCCTTTCTTTTGATCATAACTCATGCAAATCAAGTCTAAATGAACAATACAAAGGCACATTAAACATTTATGCTTCAAGACCTTTCTATTGATGTCTTGGGGGCCCAATTTGGTGTTTATTTACCTTTCTAACCAAGGCTTTGAACATTCATAACTCCCACCTGAATGCAACTCCCAAAATGGGAATGCATTTGGGAGTCATTAAGCTTCATCCCTTGCACTCTCCCCCATTTATGAGAATCTATTTCACACCTAACACATTTTCGACCTCATGGACCTCTGCATTTCACATTTAGTCACGAACCCAATGTTAAGGTTGCGACATCATCATCTTCTATTACCTTCTATTTCCTTTTCATCCTACTCATCTCTTGTGCCTTCTTTTTGCTAATGCTTCCTCTCATGGTAAAGATATTCTTCATTTTCTTCACACAAAAGTACACAACAAGAAAATGAAAGGAGTTCGGTAAAATATGAAAACCATGTGAAAGGAGGCTTCCTCGGGTTGCCACTAGGAGAAATCATGTCCACGAAAACCCCACCACTCTGCAACTCAATGACGTGCTCCCAAGTCATGGGGTGAAACCCACTTGAGGGTTTCACAAAGTCAAGTTATGGAAATTGTGACTTAGCGGCACACTCCCGGCTTCCAACTCTAAAAAGGGGTAGAGGGTCGAGTTGGGAGCCCAGGGATTAGACTAGGAAGAGGGACTAATTTAGCTCGTGTGAATTTACATCCAAAAACCAACCACAAAAGGTTAATTTAGCATTTGGGACACCCTTGAGTGTTGGGACTTGCCACAAGCACTTGGACACACAAGATTCACCACGGCCCGGACTCGGGGGAAGCCACCACCTTCCCCCATATAGTATTCTCTGTAGCTCGCCGCTGAGGCTACATCCAAATGGCACATTTTGTTGGGACTCCCGAAATGGAGTCTCGAAATGGAGTCCCGAAACTGTCCTGGCTAGACTTCCGGAACTTTGAACGGCCATAACTCCCGACCGACTGCAGAGTCCGATCGTGACGAGGTCTGAACCAAAGTTGTAGCCCTCATCGTGATCTTTCCAACGACATGTCGCACTCCCTGAGGCGACGTCGGGAAAGGGTCGATTCCCGACTTTTAGTGGTCGGGAGTCAAACTACCAGTTTGACTCCTAGCCCTTCTTTTGCCCATAACTTGGGCTGTAGATGTCCGAATGGCCAATGCGAGGCCATTTTCGATATCTACGTTTCAAGACCTTTCCAATGACACCAAGAACACCTCAATGCAAGGTGTTTTGGGCCTTGCTGTCGAGCTCTGAACATTCGGGAGTCTCGGAGGGCTCCAAACCTCCAACTTTTCCAAGTGTTGGGCTTCACCCCCACACTTGGCCAAAGTGGGGTTGCGACACTCAATGTCTTATACAACTTTTGTAATACTACCTTTCAACTAGATAGTGGAAATTCATCGAATATTAAAATAAATTATTTAAATAAAAGTCTTGAGTTGTATTATAATTGCAAGATAGTTGTACAAGGTATGCTTATACATTTGCCATACATTATGTATATATGACTTTGGTCAATGTACATTGACTTTCCCCTCAAGTTGCACACTAGTTGTTAACAGTGATTACTTTACAACTACAATTACATGTGAAATTGTATAATGATGACACATCATCAATCATGCCACATGTATGGTCTAGATTAGTTGAATGAATTGGGAAAAATCAACTACTTTGCAACGGTATTTGAACTAAAATTCTTACCGATGCTACTAGACATGCCATTACATTTCCACCATGTATGTGCTACTTGTCCACTAGTCTAAAACTCTTGTTCAATATTGTTGTTATTCTAAAAACTATTTTGCAACTCATGTTGTATTATCCCAAGTCTGTTAAAAATCAAATATGCAACACATGATGTTGTAAGAATGGAAGTTAGATTCCAAAGGGTGTATCCTTATATTTTAGTTTGCCAGAATGGCTTACACACATTCAATGACCCCATTAAATAATCAACCTTGCTCTTCCTCTTGCCTTCTTCTAGTTAATTCATTACAGATGCCAACTCTTTTGTGGAAAACTCTTTGGCACCCATAAGGTGTGCACCTTCATGTGCGAGTGGCATCAATAAGGTGGTGTTTAACCATTGAGCATTGTGTCAATGTTATTCGATTCAATAATTGAGTCCATTGCTATACGAATCGATTGAGATTATTTATGCAATATGACTTTCCATTGCAAATTTTGGTTGTCATCCATAGAAAACACTTGTCAGGTTTGGGATGGAAAAATAAATAGTTTTTCATGGTCTACCATGATGTAATGAAAGTTACAAGTAAAAATCCGGCCTCATCTCGTCAATAGGTTGGGTTCCCCCTTATATTGGTCCCATTCCTCACCCACTCGCCGTAAGAACTACTGAACTTGAAATTGGACCATAGTTTAAAAGGTATGTCCTTTAGGACACCAACATATTTTATGGCAACATCTTCATCACGCACTTGCATTTGTTGTTGGTTGAAAATAAATGCCACCCCACAATCATAACTCACAATTCCAATAGTGGAACATGAATTAACCTGATAGTGATTACCATATGCTTTTAGTCGTTTGTATTTCAATGTAGTCATGGCTAGTGGGCAACATAATGCAAGCACATCAGGATCCTCCACAACTTGTCCTTAGCTTTGAGCTTCTTGTACAGCACCGTGCACCCATTTTGCAAGTGTGGGGTATGTCACTTCCTTCAATCCCCTTTCTATTGCATTCCTTTTCTTTTTGGTAAATACATAATCTCTAATTCTATATTCTAGTCTAAAATTTGGAGTGAAATGCAATAAAACTAATAGTAACAAAGTTTGTTCATTCAAATCTACTTAGAATTAGTTTTAGAATTAAAATCAAGTAATGAAAATATGATTTACAAAAATCAAAACAACAAATTTTCGCTATGAAAATAAAGCTTTTCCAAAAATCAAAATATATTTCTTTCATACTCCATTAAAGCTCCATGTTTTACAATGATACAATGGTCTTCTCCCAATATATTCCTAAAAAAAAAACAATCCTATGTTATATTCAAATTCAAATGGTGATAAAAACTATGTAATCTAGCTAATAATTCCTAAAACGGTAACTAGGTAAATAAAAATATACTAACTAATAACTACCACAAGTACCTATTCCCTTAACACTCTTCTTTGTATTTTCTGCACATTAATCATGAACTAAATTTAGATAATTAAAAATACCAATTCAAATAGATTGGGTTTACCCACCATCAAAAACTTCAGTCCATGCAATGGGAGTGATAATTATTATTTTGCCACTTTCAAGCAACTTTTATGTAACTATAATACCATTCGCATGGCACAAAAATGCAACTTTTATGCAACAACATTGCCATTGTCTTGACACATGAATACAACTTTAATGCAACTATATTGCCACTATCATGCACGAGATATAACTTTGCTACAACTTATATGCAACTGTGATCAACTACTTGGTGATGTGTTACTTGACCCAATCTGCCATTGTATTTGTGTTTATTAAGACATAGTGGTGAGCCATATCTCAATTTGCAGGGTCTAAGACGATTTGAGAGCTGGCTCCTTCCAACACCTCCCTACTAACACCTTCTTCTTCCTCCACATCCCACACTTTTCAAGTCATAGCTTGAAAGTCTTGCAAGTATTCTATTATAAACCCCATTGACACCTCCATTACATAGCCTTTAGCCATGCACCCCTCAAGTTGTCACATACATCTTTCATATCCTTTCATCACCTTGTTCATCCTTTTTATACAATACATCCAACATGTGCTTATTGGACCACATAAATCAAACTTTTCAATTAGATGCAACATAAGGCAAATCAAAACATCAAAAAATGCGAGAAGCATCTCCATTTCTAGCATACATGAGGTTGTGACCACACCCTCCTTCAACTTGGGAATCTCATTAGGGTTCACAACCTTTGTGCATATTTGTCGAAAATCCTAGCTTAGGTGCTTTATGGCCCTACATGTGTTCTCTTGCATCAACCCCTTCAAACATAAAGGAAGGAATTAATGCATGAACACACACCAATCATGTGCTTTCATGCCACCAAACCTCCCCATTAACATGTGATTTGTTATGGATGATGAATAATCAGAAGGTACTTTTAAAGACTTAAATCGTTGTCGAAAAGTGGTCAACTTTCACTCCATAAGCATGAAGTTGGCATGTGGAAGCATCCACCATGTTGGGTTTTGGGGGTTTTGAAAGAACCACAATTGTGAGCATATGTCTTCATCCTCCATGTCTCACCTCATCTCCTTCTCATCTTTCTTTCCACATATTGTGTGAATTAAGTTTTCGCACACATTTTTTTCCACGTGCATAATATCCAAGTAATGTCACATTAGGAGGTCCTACCACTTACAACTCAAGTTAATTAGTGAGACGATGAGTCCTAATCAAGTTCTTAGGAAGACATAGACACACATTGTAACTTTTCTAAAACTTCTTGTCAACTGCAATGTAATTATGGTCCATTAGTGATACGATTACAAGTGCTAGCTAACTTCTAGGAAAGCTATAAAATTGTAATGCAACTTTATTGACACTTTGATTCAATTGAACTACAACTCATCCCACATGAACACCAACAATGATTCATAGAGAATGCAAAGGTTGCCTACAATCACCAAGGCTCAATTAGTACCTCTTCAAGTCTAGTACTACAAAATAACAAATAATGGATGTTGGAACAATTGCATTACAACTTCCTAAATTTTGATAGGGGCTCATTGTATACCTTGAAATAAGGCAAATCATATAAACTGGACCGTCTTTTCACCCCATGTATTTTTGATGGGTCATCTGTGGAACATGATTGGTTCCCATTTTGCATCCAATTTTCATATTCCACTACTCTTGCTAACACTTCATTACCACTCTTCAATGGGGTGGCCACTTATTTTTTGGACTCCCATCAAATGCAAATTTGAAACGAGCCAACCAATATGGGTGTCGACGCTTTAACCACCTACAATGGCCCATGTAGACTACCTTCTTCAAGCTCTATGAATGTTGAAATGTGGTTTTGGGCACACACATAAAGCAAGCTACATATCCTTGGTGTACACACCTAGACAGAAATTCATATCCCGAAAAGTCATTAATGGTCCATAGGACCAATGCATGAAGGATGAATCCACAACTACCTTCTAGCTTGCCATAGTCCAATGTCGAGATCCTTGGATTCCAAAGTCTCGTAAGTTCATCCATAAGTGGTTGGAGGTAGATATCTATGTTGTTCATAGATATATTTTCTTTGCATGGGATGATCAATGCAACTAACACAAAAAAATGTTTAGTTGTTAACCATGGAGGTAGGTTATAAATTAAGACATACACATGCCATGTAGACCATTGGCATAATGTTTCAAAAAATGGGTTAAACCCATTGGTGGATATAACTAATCTCAAACTTCAAAATTCAGCCGCAAAGTCTGGCCATTTTGCATCTACATGCACCCCAACTTTACTATCCACAACATGTTGTATTAATCCATCCAAGCTCTTGTTGGTTGCATGCCACTATAATAACTCCAACATTGTGGTTGATCTATACATCCGTTTCAACCATGGGATTATGGGAAAGTGACGTACCACCTTCATGGGCACCTGGGTTCTGCCCACTTGTTTGTACCTTGCACTTCCACATTTTGGGTACTGAATGTGCCCAACATATTGACCTTTGTACAAAACACACCTAGAAATACAAGCATGGATTTTGTTATATTCCAAGCCAATTCGTTGGCATAAAGTCTTCACACCATACATGCTATTGGATAAACAATTGTCTACAGGCAATATAAATTTATGTAACAATGAAAACAATGCATTTACAAACATGTTTGAGCACCCATGTATTATGCACATATTTACTAGGGTCATTGTAGTTGCAAATTTACTACACCAAGCCCCTTGGTATAGGGGTATGTAAGTCTGTTGTAACAATACCACATTGTCCACATTATTTGGTTCCACATTGCCAAGGTGCTCAAAAACTAGATCCAAATGTGGGTGCTCTATCTCAAGGTGTTTTTCATTAGGTTCAACTTCTACTCACACCCCTACTTCCTCCACCATTTCACAAGCTTGCTGCACCTCTTTAACTATAGTCATATTAACATCAATTGACATACTAGGAATTTTTAATGAGTCTTTTAGTCCAACAGGAGGTACTTTTGATGGGCATACATCATCCAACAAACGCCCCAAATCTATGCCTCCGTCTAATTATGGGCTTGTGTTTGTGAACTACCTTGCATTTGCCTCCCAATTGTCATCAAATTCATCCCAATCCCCATCTCCCCTCCAAGCTTTAAACATTGGGTGTTTTCCATAGTCCACCAAATGTTTTTCCACCATTATCTCAAATATTCGGCACCTATTGTGTCACGACCCTAACCTTGGGCTCACGACCAAAGCAAAGGCATGGAAAGGTGTGGGTCGAGAGTGCAACCCGGGATCACATTTTCACTCCTAGGAATGTGAGGGAAGGAACCCACACACTCCCAAGTGGTCTCCCACTTTGGGAGTTGGAATCCCTATGGAGTCCCAAATTTAAAAGAAGTATTTTAGGGGTCAAAACTCATTGAATTAAAGGGTTCCTTATGCCATTGGAAAGCTCTTGAAACTTAGATGTCTAAAATGGGCTTGCATGACCCATTTAAGTATTTATACCACAAGTTATGGCCAAAAGAAGGGCTGGGAGTCAAAGTGCCAATTTGACTCCCACCCATTAAAAGCCAATAATCACCTTAAAATACGTGTGTTCAGGTGGTGTGCCAAATATCGTTGGAAAGCTCTCAACAAGAGCTACAACTTTGCTTTAGACCTCACCCCAATCGAAGGTCTGCATAAGAAGTTGTGGCATTCCAAAGTGCCAAGAGTTTGGAGTCCCAAGACAAAATGATATTTGGATGCAGCCCTCGTGGTTAATCATATAGAATACTATGATTAACCAAATCCAGGCCGTGGTGAGTCTTATGAGTCCATGTCTGTTTGTGGTTCGTCCGTGCATGAAAAATGCTTCAACCACGCACTAACCAACTTGTTGTTTGGTTTGTGTAGGTCTATGTGAATAATTAACCCATTTGTCATTCGCTTTAATCCCCATCCCAGAGGTTTGGCATGCCTCTTTACCCCTAATGTGTTGCGAACTAAGGAGCGTACCGCAACACCTTCTTTTTTCATTGTTTTCATTTTTGGACTCGCATTTGAGTCTTTCAAGGAATGTGGGGGTGCGTCATACTGCCTTTGCATCTATGACAAGGACATATGAAAGTAGTCCACCCAAACTGATGAGCAAGCTCCTTTTTTTGTTTTCATAGTTTTTCATCTCATTGTTGGATGCACATTGGGTTAGTCAAAGCTATAAACCAACACACATTGTCAGGTGGACCTCAATCTACCATTCTAAACTCACTTTATAATCTTGGTGTTACATTAGTGTGAAGATGTTACAACAAATTTCAAAATCAATACACAACATTTTATGTTGCACACATCTTTGTGGCGGAATGTGCATTCGGTTACATCCTCAATGTTTGAGTGAAGTGTCTTGGGTAGGATCATGGTGCATTGGGAGGCGTAATTGGAATTTGGCTAATGGTCAAAATTCAACAATGTTATGAGAAGAATGTTTTGTGTGTTTAATTTTCAATTGAAAATTAAAGGGGGGGTTCAAATTTGTGTTGAAGAGCTACTTCTCTACCTAGACAAGTTTTCTATTCTCTTTTCTTTCATGTTGGATCAAAATTGGACAAAGGGGGGTCAAATTTGTGTTGATGAACTATTCCTATGCCTACACAAGTTCTCGATTATCTCTTCTTTTTTAGGTTGGATCGAAATTGGATAGGGGGGGTTGAAACTTGTGTTGAAGAACTACTCTTTTGATGCATAATTTCAGGTTTGATCGAAATCAAACGAAAGGGGGGGGGGTGTCAAATTTTTGTTGAGGATCTATTCCTTTGCCTACACAAGTTTTCTCCTCTTTTTAGTTGGATCGAAACTAGATGGCATGTTAAAGTAAGTTGGATCGAGTTGCTCTCTTCTAGATAGGGCTCTTTTTTTTTTTTTTCTTTTCTCCTATGATCTCATTTTGTCTAGTGACAACACTTTTCCAATTGGTTTGTACCCATTAACAAATTATAAAAAAATGAATCAAAATGTTTCTATGGTGGTTATGTAAATAGATGGAAAAGAGATACATAAGGAAACATATGTCTTTTCATATCATGGTGGTAGATGCCTAACTTTGCATTCTTACGGTCACTTGTTGGCCTAACACTCATTAGTACTCATTCTATTTCCCTAAATGAAGTTCAGTTTGAAATATGGCAATATTCTACCTTTAAACACTATGATGTAGGGTCTTTAGATTTAGGGTTTAAAATTTTATAACTTCATTACAAAGAAGCTCAAGATTGAAAAAATCCACCCAATTGCTTATTTGTTTTTTTTAATGTGTTTTATGGCGGCTACTTAAACAAGGGGACACATGGATTGGACGCGACAGCTTTGAAGCATCCAACAAATTGCAACTCCAATGTAGCAGGCGACAAGGAGTCATTCAAAATGTCGAAGCTAGCATCCACGTAAAGTGCCATGGTCAAAATCCACTTTATTTTGTTGTGTGTTAATTTATTAACTTTTTTGCAATGCAGGTGCATGCATATGAACTTAGTCTGTTGTACATTCTTGCACATTGCTAACTTACATTAACATATGTGTGGTAAGAAAGTCTTAAAGTAGCTAATTAGGCTTCCACCTTTCTTGACCTATAGATTACACCTAATGTTGAGCTTTATTAGTTAAAGAGAAGTGAGGTTGTAAAGCTAAACAATGGGGACCAATTTTTGTGGCAATTGATTGCCTTTTGACTATTTTCATTAAGCACCATGATGCAACATCCATCTAGCTATAGTTTCCCCACGAACAACCCCCACAAGTAGCACCAACAAGTGAATGGGTCGACCCATGTTCTACAAACACCACGAATGACTCTAGAAGAGAGTATGGGTGCACACACCACTTTTGCTTCATTTGTATTTTCAAGTTGGCTAATGATGTGGTAAATTCCACCTCTCTTATCCATGTTTATGGTCATGTTAGGGTTGCAAGATGTATGATTTTCAAAGTCAGGCTCAAGGACAAAAAATTAATAAGATGTTTGATGGCTATGGTTGTTAGGTTTTGTTGGACAAGTATCCCCTAGCAAAAAAAAACTTAGGGTTCTTGGAGGAGGATTTTGTGAGCAAAATCTTGGATGTTCTTAGGGGACATGGTGAACAAAACTAAAAAATGCAATGGGGTGGTTCATTAATATATTTCACCCATCTTGCATGAGCGTGGTGTTAATTATGCAATAGACACATGCCATGATTGAACAAAATATCACACAATTGGATTTTGCATCTCACACCACGGATCAATTGCAACAATTTTTCAATCAACGACATCAAATGATGGTAGATAGTGGTTTTCAGGTATGTATTTTGAACACCCATTATAAGTTTCATTCAAATTAGGCTCATGTGTAGGTCAAAAATAAGATATTTGTTCTACCACAGGACATGGCCTTGAAAATTGAGATGAAACAATTGAAGAATGAGGCTTTACAAGTTCAATTAAAATCCATCCATGCCAAACTTCAAGAAACAAAGAAACAGATGGTGGATTGGCCACCCTTGAGTCTATATTACAAGTTAATTGTCTCTCGCACTAGAAATTCTATCCAAAGAAATGTTGGTTCTTCAACAAGGAGTGCTTGACGGAGTTAAGAAAAAGAGGTTAGACAATGTGGGTGTTGAACAAATTTGCAAACCAATGGGGATATAATGGAAAGCATCTCCTTACATAAAAGAACTATGTTGAGCCAACTTGAAGTTATAGTTGTTAAACTCCAAGAAACAATGAACAAGATGGCAAAGTCTAAAACTATGGCTAAATGCATGGGCCTTGCATTGCTCAACTTGTCTTTAGAGAAACACATTCTGGGTAATTAGTTTAGTTCAATGTTTGTGGAACTTCAAGCCATCCAAAGCCAAATGGCAGAATGTCAAGATGGAGGAATAATACATACAATGAACTAGTTTGGAATCAGAAAACAAATGGCTATGCATTCAATTGGGTTGGGCAAAGGCAAAAATAGAACACTTGAAGGGCATGACAATTGAAGTTGCCAACAATAGTTGAAAACAAGGGGTTTCCTCCCCCTGAGTAACTAAACCTTGGCCAAGTGGTATTACAAGTAGTAATTTTTTGTGTTTGGCATCTTTAATGTTGCCTCTTTCACAATTTTCTAGCGCAAAGTATAGTTTGAATTAAGACACATCTTAATTACTAAAATATGTGCATTGAATCCATTGTGTTTGAATTCATATTATTCATCCAAAACCCTTAGATGTGGAATTGATTTCCAATAAGCTCTATTCTTGTGTTGTCATGCATCAAGAGGTGCGCATGTGGGTGAAATTAGGTCCTAGTTTGGGATAATTCACAATGATGTGGTTGATCCATTTGAAGTTGTAGTTGTAACATCTTTCAAGATGATCAAATCTTAGTCACAAATGTGTGCCATCTATTGAAATTTGATTTGCTGGTCAAATTGCGATTATGCTTGGTGGGAAACTTGGTGGAGGCGGGAGTGTTTTCATTGTTTATTTCTTGGTTTGTCCCCTAGAAAACCATGGGCCACAATCTGATTAGAGTCCCAAAAACTCTCTTATTTAATCCTCTAGAGTTTATAGCATTCTCTTTGTTTTCACATGTGGCATGTTGTGTTGTAGTTTATGTGGACTTTTACATTGCATATGTGTATATGGTGTGTGAATAATTTGTTGGGTACTACTTGTAATGCATAGTTGAATTGCGTTACTCTTGGGTTTTCCTTGGTGAATTCAACATAATTTTCTTTGGTCATGGGTAGTATTTGCTTTTCAGTAGAGGCTTAGTTTTACCTTTAACATAGCACAAAAGTTCAATGAATTATTGATGAAGGGTATATGTGAATGAACCATCTTCAAGACCCAAAGCACATAAGACCACTCCTTTATATTTGGTTGCGACTAATGGCATTTTACCTTTTTGTATGGATATGATGTGTGTTCAAGGAGAATTTTTGACAATGTCACACATTAACTAAAGTATTTACTTCAAGCATATGCTGAGTTATGTTTATGAACCTTAATTGTTGAGTTCAAAAGTCTACAACATCATGTATATGGACTTGAAAAAATTACTAAATTGTATATAAAAGCTTATTTATGGACATATTATGGACAGATTATGGATAGATTATGGACAAAAAACTTGTGAGCTTGTTTGTTGTGTATATTATTAACCAAGACTACATAATAATACATTGGCATAATATGGTTGATCATATATCACTACTTCATGATAGTAAGTTAGATCAAGTTTAATCGCCATTTTTAAAACTTTGTAATCAACCATTTTAGAGTTTGGTGTTGTTGTGTTTGCAACATAAGGAAACAAAAAAAAAACCCACCAAATTTGGCCATTAGACTCTATTAGTAATTCTTTGCCACAAATTTAATTAAAACCCATGTTTCCAATTTACAATTTTTTTTTATTGTCACTTTTGATTGCGCCCAAAAACCAACAAAAAAAGACCTTGTCAAGATCTTGTACAAAAGATTTAGAAATGAAGGGGGGCGGGTTTCTTTTTCTAGTTTTTACCATTGCACCCAAAGTAAGTGGGTGCAGTCACAATAACACATACCATGGCAAGTGTAATGCTTGTTCGGTTTTTTCATGTTTTAAAGTCATAATTTAATTTGATGTTGAAATTATAAGATTTTTTATATAATTATATTTTTAATATATCATGGGAACATGCGAATTAATTTGAAATTAATCCAATGAATAAAAAATTAACAAACACATTCATTAAGCACTGTAATGCTTATTTTAAGCAAGAAAAGGACTTGTAAATGGATTTCAAATTTTTTGAAAATGAGATTTTTTACCAAATTTTTAACATGAATCTTCATAAAATAGTATGAAGAAAATCATTACAAAATTTAAAGAACTTTTTGAATATTTTAAAAAAATATTCCAAGAATATTCCAAGAATATTCCAAGAATATTTCCCCAAAAGCAATCACAAAAGCAGTTAAAAAGCAGGTGAGTGTGGCTCATGTTATCCCATTTGCACCCAAATAAATAAACATTATGTTAAAACTACATTGGCAACTAACAACAACCTGTGTGCATCAAAATGCTTTTATTTTATTTAAATGGTGGTTGGTGATGTTGATGCACTCACAATTGGGATATCAACTAACGATGATTATACAGAGTGAATCTTGAAGCTATAATCATTTCTTGAAAAATCAAGGAACAATACATGAGCTAATATCGATATTTTTGACGAAAGAAACATAAGTGGTGAGTGTAAATTAAACTGAAATTTGTACATTCCTCCTCCTTCTAAGATGTGCTTTTCGACATTAAGTAGGACATGGGGCTTGATGCACTTGTAATAATAAAAGGATTATAAGTTTCATCTACTAATCTTGTTTTACACTCCAAGTGGTCATCATTTGTGATGTTCCTTATGATCATGTCATGATCCAAAGTTGTTTATTTCTCATTGACCACAAGTGAATTCCTATCTTGAACATGTGTATTTGCCTTTTGTGTTGCATTAAAATCTTCACTCCAACTTTCCAGAACCTTAAGCAAGCTTACTAAACAAGAGTCGAAAAATTCATGACCAAAACCCATTTGTTGCCTCCTTTGCTAAAAGCCTGTGCTTTCTTGAAGCTTCTCTTGTTGAAGGTTGGTAAGGGCTTTTTCTAGAGCTTTCTCTCTTTGGGATTCCACAATATGTGTCTAACATGCAAATTGGTTGAAAAAAGATGGTGCAAGATCTATGAGATGACAAGGACTTTGATTTTTCATACCCAAGGTCATCATCCACCTCCCAAAGGTTGATGGGTGTTGACGCACTCCCAACTCCTTTAGGACTCAAATGCGAGTCTAAATAGAAGACAACAGAAAAAGGAAGAGTCGGGGCATGCTCCCTAGCTCACAACACTTTGAAGGGTAGAAGGGCGTGTTGGAGCTCTGGGATGGGACTAGGAAGAGTTGATGAGCTTCACTCACTCACACAGGCCTGCACACAACCCACACAAAGTGGTTAGTGCATAGTTGGAGCACCTTTGGTGTTAGGACGAGCCACAGGCAACATGGACACACTAGATTCACCATGGCCTGGACTTGGGGGAAGTCACCACCTTCCCCCTTATAGTATACTCTGTGGCTAACCATGGAGCTCACATCCAAATGGTTTTTCTCTCCCGGGATTCCCGAGTGGGAGTCCTGAAATCGCGCCAGTTGGGATTCCGTGACTTTGGAACCCCATACCTTTGCGAACAGAACTCGGATTGAGATGCGGTTTAAAGCAAAGTTGTAGCTTTTGTCAAGAGCTTTCCAACGGTATTTTCGCACGCCCTATGCAGCTAAGTAAATCGGGTCGATTCCTGACTTTTTTTGGTTGGGAGCCAAACTGGCAGTTTGACTCTCAGCCCTTCTTTTGGCCATAACTTTTGTTTTAAATGCCCAAATGAGCAATGCGAGCCCATTTTAAACATCTAAGTTCCAAGAGCTTTCCAATGATATAAAGAACACCACAAGCCATTGAGTTTTGATGACTGAAATTGCTCTTTGAATTTTTGGAAGTCCACCGGGACTCCATTTCCCAAAGTGGGAGTTGCTTTGGGAGTGTGAGGGTTCACTCCCTCATACTCCCTCACACTTTCTTACACTTGTGGGAGTATGTGATGTGACTCCTAGGCTTCTTCTTGGCCTGTAACCTTGTAACCCCTTTGCCATGGTTGCGAACCCAAAGCTAAGGTTGCGAGCCCAAGGTCAGGGTTGCGACAGGTGTGAACCACATATTCTCCGCTTCTTGGAATCCCAAGCTTTCTTGTTGTTGTTTCATAAAGTACCTTTCAACTCTACTTGAAGCAGCTTCCGGAACCTTTTTTTTTTTCAAGGCTTGTTCTTTCCTTAAAGAGGTTCCTCATGTGAAGAAGAAGCCCAAAAACTCCTTTTGACAATGGGATTATAATGGAATAGCTTGAAATAAGAAAGAAAACCAAATAATGGAATAAGTTTTACTTGTCAAAGAGAAAGAGACGGGGAGGCCCATGATAGTTGCCATAAAGATTGCAAACAAAATTTGGTTAGTTTAATTTGATGAAGGTCAAAACACATAAGTAGGAGCCAAAAAAAGTGTCAGGTGTTAGACATAATCAATCAAAATCAAACATTTATTTTTTATTATCATTTCAAACCATAGTAATCATGGCAAGTTAGTCATTTTTCCCTCATATGAATGTTAAAGAACTTAGAATGAAAATTCATTTGATCCAATTTTAAGTTTTGGTTTTAATTTAAGACGTTTGAAAATGTACACCTACTATGTCAGATGGAGTTAATTTTGCAAAGGACTATTAAAAAGACTCATATAATAAAAGATATTTCATTGAATTAAATATAAATGATAATAACATATTACCACACTAAAAAAACACTCATACTTTTAAAAATGTGGAATTTTAAAACTTTAAAAATTCAAAGAATGTTTCAAAATTGCTTTAGAACTTTAGAGCTTCAAGAGTCCTTTACCACATATAAATGGGTTATAATGTACATGATGTATGAAGAAAAGTTATAGCTTGGAGTATAATAAAATTAAAGAATGTGAGATTTTAATTTTTGGTGATGATTTAGAATTTTGATCATTTTTCAAAATGAAACATTGAATCTATAAGGAATCTGCACACTTTTTTAAATTCATATTTTTTCAATAATGATTAACAAAAAAAATTGAAGCATTCGGGAACATTTAAATATTTTTTAGAACAAGTTACAAAAAAGAAATCCTTCAAAAATTCATTTGCATGTAAAATTTTTTTGGGGGCAAAAGGATGTGTAGTCCTTCTCCAAAGTAATCCTTTGGATCCTAATTATAGGTTTTGACCCATGAAATTTTTTGCTTAGTTAGCAAGATTGGATGCCACTGAGCACCTACCACCCCACCCACAATCACCACCAACAACAACAACAACATGTTGTTACATGTCTTTAACATGGACAAACAACATCTCAAGAGTTATTCAATTCAAGAACTTTATGTGAGGAAGTATTTGAAACTCTAAACCCTAAACCGTCCATAAGGAAGAAATCTTACTATTGTGTGTTAGTCCATTTTTTCGTCTCTATTTACCTATAATATAATTATAATGAAATTGATTAGTGTTGTTTTGTAATTCTTTCTCAATCACTGGCACCTCCATCTCCAATTTGAGCAGTCTTGATTTCAAGCCATTTCCACACCTCCTCAATGTTATTAATTGTTCATGAAGCTCACAAAATTTTCACTAGCAAATTTGTTTCCTCCCCACAATTTTTTCATTCATTTCCAGTAAATAGTAGTTAAAACAAATAGTATTTAAAACATTTCCAAACAAGTTTTTCATGAAAACAAGTTCTTGTTAGCTCCAAACAAGAACCTAGTCACCTTCAGGCTCATTGAGGTCATGGTCTTAGGCACCTCAATAAGTACAACCATTAATGGGGTCAACACAAGAGCTACTACATGTTGAATGTTGTATTTCAAAAATAGTAGACCTAAAATGACAATGAACATGGATAGAAAAAAAAAGAAACAAACAAAAGCACTTTCAAAGTACCTATTTGAAACATCATGTCTAATCTATATTTGCCCACCTTAAATTGTCTTACATTGATTTTTTGAACTTACAACAATGAACATCTAAATTGCCTAAAAGTGAAGGCAAGGAACAGATGAAAATTGGTTACAGTGTGTGAAAAGATAAAAAACTTGAAGACTAGAGCCTATAGAATAACACATAGACTACCACCACAACCCTTTAGTTCAAGACCATTCTTGCCATGCTTGCATTTTGTGTAACACCACATCAATATATGTTGTCAAAAACCTCTCATAATGCGTTAGAGTAAGAAAAAAGGAAACAAATTGATGCAAAGACATGCTTAGAAAAAAAAAATGGTAGTTGTAACCTACTAATGTAATGCAAATAGAATAGCAAAAAAAACACACCTTATAACTACTTGTCAAGTGAAAAAAAAAAATTGATTCAAATGTGAAAATACTTGACTAGGTCACCTCCATGATCAAAACATGCATACTCCAAAATACTGTAACAAAATCAAAAGGAAGCCTACTTTAGTTTCATGAACACTTGGACAAATGCTACAGAATGAAAAATAATAGAACTAATGATTGCCATTAATAAGCACCAATATCCACCAATAGAATATCCATCAATAACCATTAATATAATAACCACCAATAATCATTGATAGAATAGCCATCAATAGTCATTAATAGAATAACCATCAATAGTCATTAATACAATAGCCACCAATAGTCATTAATAAAATAACAACCAATAGTCATTAATAGAATAATAACAATAGTCATTAATAAAATAACAACCATTAATCATTAATAGAATAATCACTAATAGTCATTAATAGAATAGCCACTAATAACCATTAATAGAATAGTCACCAATAACCATTAATAGAACAGTCACCAATAACCATTAATAGAACAGTCACCAATAACCATTAATAGAACAGTCACCAATAACCATTAATAGAATAACCATTAATAACCATTAGTAGAATAACCATTAATAACCATTAATAGAATAACCACTAATAACCATTAATAGAATAACACCAATTGCCATTAATAGCCTATGGTAATTCAACTTATAATAACCACGAATAATATTAATAAAATACCCATTAATAGCCATTAATAGCTTATGGTAATTTAACTTATAATAACCACTAATAGCCACCAATAGAATAGCTATTAGTAGTCGTTAATAAAATAAAAACAACTAATCATTAATAGAATAATCACTAATAACCACTAATAACCACCAATAAAATAATTGTTAATAGCCACTAATAGAATAGGTACTAATAACCATTAATAACCACCAATAGCCCCAATAAAAGAATAACTAATATATATATAAAAGAATCAGTGTGTGTCCGTCCGTCCGTCCGATATCCTATTGGTTGGAAAACTCAGGGTAATGGGTATCACTCAGTGTAAGGAAAAATCACTCAGTGTGATGGGTATCACTCAGTGTCAGGAAAAATCACTCAGTGTGATGGGTATCACTCAGTGTCTGGTTTGTTTGTGAGGAAAACAGGGTCCCTCAGTGCAATGGGTAA
>Ga0116231_10000044_pt1 | contig 123264 bp, 76 predicted proteins | sample S1TSphgellanicum_2_FD_89695 | JGI IMG/M metagenome (GOLD analysis project Ga0116231, IMG submission 89695) | Host-associated microbial communities from peat moss isolated from Minnesota, USA - S1T2_Fd - Sphagnum magellanicum MG | ecosystem: Host-associated > Plants > Peat moss > Unclassified...
AAATCGGACTCCTACCTTGGGGTTGAGGAAACTTGGCCCCGAGAGAGGAGGCAAGCAAGGTGAGCTTGCGGGGACATGCACATGCCTTAAGTGCATCCCAAAGGGTTGGTTGGTAGTGTGACCAACATGGGAAGTCATGACCCCGCTCGCATACTTTAAGTGTAGTTTGGGACTTGGGTTTGGTAAACCCGAGTGTTGCTTCTCGTACCTTGATAAGCAAACCTTTTTGTTAAGGCTTGGTTGTTGTGACCAAGGCGCGAGATAGGAAAAGGAATCATGTCAAGTAGCTTAGTTCAAGAGTAGACTTGACTTGAGTTCCTCATGAGGGGAAGAATGAAAAGTTCTTCCCAAATGAGGGGCTTCGTCAAATTAGGTTAGTTTAGTCCTCTTTTGATGAAGCCTTGGAAGAGGGTTTTCTACAAGACCCTCTTAGACTTGTCAAGAAAGTGTTGGAATCTTGGGGACGCCTAAGTTAGCTTGAGACAAGGTCTAAGCCACAAAAGTCAACAAATGGCCAAGGATCCAAAAAGGAAAGCAATTACAATTGTGCGAAGGAAAATTTTTAAGTGTCAATGAGGACGTTGACCTTTTCTTTTAGTGGGGAAGAGTGTCGCAACCTCACTTTGGGCAAAGTGGGAGAATGCAACTCCCACTCCCAAAAGTGAAGACTTGGAGTCCTCCGGGACTCCCGAAAATTCAGAAGACGATTTGAGGGGTCAAATCTCCTCGCCTTGTCGCGTTCTTTATATCAATGGAAAGCTCTTGAAGTGTAGATGTCCAAAATGGGCTCGCATTGCCCATTTAGAGATATGTAGCCCAAGTTATGGGCAAAAGAAGGGCCGGGAGTCAAACTGCCAGTTTGACTCCCGACCACTAAAAGTCGGGAATCGACCTCTTCCCGACGTCGCATCAGGGAGTGCGACATGGCGTTGGAAAGCTCTCGACGAGATCTACAACTTTGGTTTAGAGCTCATCCTGATCCGAGCTTGGGGCGAGGAGTTGTGGCCGTCCAAAGTCCCGGGACTCTAACCCGGGATAGTTTCGGGACTCCAACTTGGGAGTCTTGGGAAAAAAGGCCATTTGGATGTAGCCTCGGCGGAGAGCTGCATAGAATACTATAAGGGGGAAGGTGGTGGCTTCCCCCGAGTCTAGGCCGTGGTGAGTCAAGTAGTCCAAGTTGCCCGTGGCTTGTCCCAACACCCAAAGGTGTTCCCGAATGTGATTTAACCCTTTTGTGATTGGTTTTGGATGTAGATTCGTGCTTGATCTTCTAATCCATCTTCCTAGTCTAATCCCGGGACTTCTAGCACGCCTCTCTACCCCTCTTTAGTGCTGGAAGTCAGGAGCGCCCCTCCAGTCCCACTTTTCCGCAACTACACATAGTTGGACCCTCAAGTGGGTTCAACCCGGGACTTGGGAGTGCGTCAACCAAGGTGTATCAATTGAATTACATAAAATTTTGGTTTTGTCATGATGACCTTATGTGTTGTGTGGGTGGGATAAGTAGGAAATATGCATTCAAAATGCCAGCCTTGCTTTCCTTATGGTTGTGCAATAAGGACAAATCTCACTCAAATTGAGATGGTGGCATTGGAGGAGGTTGATTTTTTGCTCTTGGAAAAGCCAAGATATTCCCTTGTCAATAAGGTTGGAGACAACATTTTTGCATTCATTAACCAACCTTCTGCATGTGCCCTTCAAAATCTTTTTAGTAATGGTACTTCTATCCATGTTTATAAGCCATTGGATCCAGATGCTTGGCGCAAATCAAGGAATGGGAAGAAAATTTGTTGTCTGACATGTTCAAATTATCCATTCTACAAGAAAACAAATGAAAGGTGGGACAAGTTCTTGAAATTGCATTATTAACTACCTCAAACATTTTTCTTCTGGGATATGGATGGATTTATTGCCTCCTTTTAGGACATCCATAAAATCGTAAACAATATGAAGTGATAATTATTGATTACTTGGCTTGTAGTTGTGTGGATTTTTTTCCCTTGATGTTTGCATCCCTTGTCAAGTGGGGGTTGTGCGCACCATGTAAGCATTTGTATTACATTTTGCAATATGCCATGTACTTTGGGATTAGAAAACCATTCATCCACTATCCATCTTAAAGTTGGAATGAGGTTCATAGATTATTTGATCGTGTTAAAATCCTGGAGGTAAATTAGGTTGCAATGTCACTAAATAGTTGTTAAATAAGACTATTATGGGTTCTATTATTTTGGAATGCATTTTTTTGTAGAAATAAAAATATTCTTCAGCATGATGTGTGTAATTCTTCATTAATTTTTCAAGCATTTTTCCATTTCATCATTATGTGGACTTCCTACCTATAACTTACTATGTGACTTAATTTAATTTACACAAGTTATTGTTTCACCCTTTTGCATTGTAATGTAGTTCCTTCAAGTTTCACCTTTGAGACCTTTTTTGGTGGATGAAGTTGGACATGAAAATTATGTGAATCCAATAATTTCCATTTGTCATAATTGTTTTGAAATTACTTTCATCCATACACTCAACTAGTTGGAAATTTCATCCAAACAATTTGTTTACTTTCAATTGTCATCAAAAAGTTCATTCATGCTCCATGTTCATCGAAATATTTCATCCATTTTGTAACTTTCATTGATGTACATATGGTTTGATCTAACATAACTGTTTTGGAATTAATTTCATCCATACATTTCAACATGTCAAATTTTTCATCCAAACAATTCATCTACTTACAATTATCATCCAACAAGTTCATTGATGTTTAACTTTCATCTAAACATTTCATCCATTTTTTGACTTTCATCCATGTACGTGTGAAAAAATATTTTCCATGTCATTTTATGTGGCATAGGGATATTCTACAAATATTCTATCCTTGTCATCAAAATATTCCAAATATATTTGTTCTTGTTCAGAAGCTCATGTTCATGTGCTTGTTTCCTAGCATCATTGGTTATGCAACCATGGAAACTTCAAGGTAGAAAAACTTCATCAAACTTTTGAAACCATAATTCTAAAAATTGATTCTTGAAATTCTATGCTTGCAAGTGCTCACCTCTTATGTTGTGATTTGATAGGTTCGGTTGCAAAGCTGGACAAGAGTAGATCAAAACAAACATAAAATGCAAATCAAATCTAAATTCCTCACACCTCTACCTAGTACCAATGTTCAACAAAATTTATTTATTAAATACACCTTAGTAATTTCTCAAAAGTCGGGCCTGGATTTTTTTCTCATAATTATTTATGCCAAACCTGCTAGTTTACTCTATGGTAACCTTCTTCCACACATTTCCTTCCTCCCACCATGCAGGGCTTGATGAGTTGCCTAATTTCAGCATGCAATTGTACCTTTGTAACTTATAACCTTATGTTGATTTCTTCAACAAGGATTAACCAATTGTGAATATCAAATAATAAGTATTTTTTGCAAAATAATTACTTGTGTTATTTTTGTTGCATATTACCATCTTTATAAAGGTGCATTCACACTTGGTGTGAGGGACTCTAGTTTCAAGTCCCTTAACACCATGCTAGTCATTTAGGACTTAACTTATTTATCATGAAGATTTTATATTAAGCTAACCTTCACTTAACATTAAACTATCAGCCATTTAACGTTGGGTGCCACCTAGGATGCCACCTAGATTTTCATTTAACACTAACTTAACATCAAGTGTGAATGCACCATAAGCTAGTTTTGCATCCAAGATAATTATTCATGTTTGAGATATTTCAATTTTATATTTCATAACATGTGATAATCTTGGTATGGGCAGTTTGTGTAAACATTTGTGAAAGTAACATTGATTATAATGATTGGCACTTTGAGTGCAATAGCTAAAGCTTGAGAGAGAAGAAACAATGAGAGCTCTTTGTAAAGTATGCAATTATCATCTTTCATCTCTCACCATTTTTCTCCCAATTTCCGTATTAAACAATAACCTACCTTGCTGACCAAGCTGGTCAATACCTTGTTGTACTCATTTCCTTTCACCCATTCATTGTTGGCAAGGCATGATGGGTGATGCAAGTTCAGCAAGTAGTAAAAGATTTGTAATCCTTCATTGACTTCTCGAACACCAAGTGGAGAAGTCACTTTTAGCACCGAAAGGCATGTAATAGAATCAAATAACTTAAGAAACTCTGGTTCGAGTATAAGCACTAAATTTTAAAGATTTAACTCTGATTTGAAAATACGGTGAAAATGCTTTGCAATTGATGTGAAATTGTGGTATGACTTTCTGTGAAATTTCATTTCTCTAAGTTTCTTCTAAAATTTCAAAATTCAGCACATGTTACTTTTGAGTACACACACTCCTGATTGGGTTCAAAACGATTGGTTTTATATGAGACACCCCAGAACTAAACTTTTTGCAAAAGATCAACCTCTGCGAATTTTCTTAATATATTTGGAGGTACACTAATAGAGTGTAAATTACATGTCGTCTCTCCACCCACTCTTTGGAAATTATGTGAAATCTCACGTGCACACGGGGAGCAGGGGGAGTGGGAAATTGTGCTTGGGGAGGAGGTCCACCTCCCCAAAGGACGCTGCACTATTTGACCCGAGGTTATCGGATGTAATAGAAATGGCGCCAAGCTCTCCAATGGTTATGAAGATGGATTCTTTGAGATATAATAAACTCTGGTTCTGAAAACAAAAATCAAAGATTGTCTTTGGATATGTAATCATGGTTCTCAAAAAACCAATGAACTCCTCAAATAACCATCTACCAAACCATTTTATTCCTTTTCAGTTCTTTCATAAAAACCACCAATTCTTCAATGCTTTTCAAAGGTGATTCCATGCTTTACAACTGTGATAAACTATGTGTCTGTGTCACACAGATATACATTGGACATCCACTCCAGCCTTTTTTGGGTTGGCAATTTTTCATCAAATTCTAAAACTTCAAAAATTAATTCATTTTGGAGGTTTTCAATCGTTAGAAGTGAGGGAAAAAATAGAAGAAATTGTCAAATTTCTATACTTAGTTGTTTTGAATGTTATCATATCACAATTATTTATAAATTCATAATTGATTAAAGTTTTTAAAAAAAAAACTGGCTTCAACTTGGGTTGAGTTTTAAATCTTCTTATTCTATAAGGGAAAAATAAATGTTGAGGGAAAAAAACTCCAATTTACTCAATGTGTTTTATTCTGACAGTTTGGGCGGTTCTATGTTTACTTCAGACTCACAAAATTGAAAAAAAATCCCAGCTGACGACAATCGGTATTTCTGAAAATTTCCCAGTCTCTGCTTGCCCATATTTTATGGGCTGACTTGCATATTGCCTTTGCTCTACGATTGGGTCAGCTGTGCCTCTCCAAGGCTCACAGGCAATGCATTTTGTTGGAAAAATCAAGGTAAGATGCCCCATGACCGCAATTGTAACCTCTGGGCCACTTGGGTGAATTCCCGCAAGAATGAAATCTTCTATCAGCAAGAGGGCAGACAACCCAGCAATCCCAGTGTGAAAATAGCTGCCAGTTTGATGGAAGACTTGGTTTGCAAAGGGCCAAGCTGCTGGCATGAGTCCTGTAGCTCAGCCTCCTGATCAATCACTAGCTGATGAGGCTTTTTGACTGGGCCCAGCTAACCTTGTGTGCATATTCAAGAGATTGAGAAGGCCAGATACGTTTAAGAATAAGAATGGTTTTTGTGTGACTCCAGTGGATGTGGGTGCTTTTGCCACCAAAACAGTCTCAAAACGGTGGTGATAGATAGGCTTGTGGGGTCGTTGTTTGAGTACTGTCGTGGAACCTGGTGAGCTTTTAAGTTTTCAGCCAATTGGACCGCACTTAGTTCTGCCATTTAGAATGTTTTTTCTTAATGTTCCGTAAGTTTCCATGAAAATCTGGTCTTTCATGTGGCTGGATATTGTTCACATGCCTTTGGAAACACTGGAGCATTTTGCCGTCTCTCCGAGGGCATCAGCCCCTCCCCCCTCCCTTTTCACTGCATTCATCTGTTTTGATTCTTGGGAGGTCCTTTAGAAGGCACCTTCCTTGATCCAGCACCTTCACTGGTAGCTTGTACCTTGACCTTTTTTTAGTAAGGAATCTTATTAGAGCTAAGAATTACTGGAGGGAATGTTAAATTTAGAATTAGAGACCTTGGTTTAGGCCCCCCTCTAAGCTACTGAGAGGGCTTGTGACTATGGTCATCTTGCGAGCTTTCAAAACTCATCCAAAGGCTGTCCCATGGAGATTCAATAATCATTTAGGTGTGTGCTTGAGCTCTTAAGTGTAATGTAACATGAAAATAAACTTTGTTGAAGTACCTTGACATTAGAACAAAGCCAAAATGGTTTTATTTTTTATTTCATGCAAATATTGTCTTCTTTTACCTTGAAAATCTAAAATCTAGGTAACATTTTTTTGAAACGATGCATGCTTGGAATTTAAGCCAAAAATTCATGCCTACTCCATAAACCACCCCTAAAAAAAATTGTATCCTACAAACACAAATAGATAGAATGCATATATATGATTCATAGACAATTGGGTAATCTATAAATACTTGTTTTGGTTCAAAAATAGTTTTAAAAACTCCATATTACCACTAGAAATAAAAAATCCTACCAAGTAAAGGATACAAGTTTATTATAATTAAATAAAGATGCAAACATTCTTAATTTGAAACAAAAGGAATATTGGTGTAGCTCACACCTCTTCCCCCCATGAGGTTGTTGGGTTTGAACCTAAGGAAAAGCAAAGAGATGTGAAGTGTGATCAGGACAATGGATGGGGCAATCAAGAATTTATTTCTAAGTTGCCTTTTTGTATGTGACCTTAGGTTTCTCCATTTGTGGCCACCCTTTCTTCTTCTTAGTGATTGTTGCTTTTAGTGTATTTGTGGTGGCCTCTCCCAACCTTGTTTCACTAGGAAAAACTTGTTCATTAATATTTTCTATTTTTCAATCAACATAGAAAAATTATGAACCATGTTGAACAAATTGGATAACATTGAATTTTGAACACCCCAAAGCAAGTGCATTCTAAAATTGGTGTTGAAAAATTAATATCCATGGATAATTTTGGTTTCATTCTTATGATTTGAAGCTTTCTCCATCTTGTGAATAATTTTCCTTTGTGTAAAAAACAATTGTGAATTTGTTTTGATCAAAACAATGACCTTCAAACAAACACAAAGATAAAAAAGTTTGATGAACATTTTCAAATGGTGACAAAATGTGAGAAAAAGATGACCGTTATTCATGATGTGTAAGGCTTAGGGTCAATTTTTTTGAAAGGAAGAAACCAAGATTCCCTTTAATTTATTTTTCAAAAATATTAATTTTATATTAAAAAATAAAAATCCAAAAAAAATTATGACCATATTTGACTTTTTGGGTTCATGGTTTAACCGACTTTTGTTCCCACCTAAAACAGTATTAAAATAAAATTTCACTCGATGTGGTGATTTTGGACTCACATGGTTTAACAAACTTCATGCCAAGCACATCTATTTCAAATGGGCTTTTGTGTGAAATTTGTTAAACCATGAAACATTATCCATAAGTTGCCATCTAATATTCCATCTCAAGTTTTCATCCACCTTCATTTCTTTGGTCCCTTAGGCTTCAAACTTTGTGTAAAATGAATTTATACCTTGACAATCCTTTTCTTCCAATCATGGATTTTCTATTTTGATGGTCATGGGCTCTTAATTTCTAGCCTAAAAGGGGCTTTAGTCTTTGGATGAGATATTTTTTATGTTTATAAGCAACCCCAAAAAAATTTGGGGTTTTGGTCATCCTAATAATGTAGGTGCAATTGGTTCATCCGAGCCACCTTTTAAGGCAAGATGCTTATAAACACTCCCATAAGCATTTCTTTTACTAGTGAAATTTTGCCAATTTTTGACATGATTCTGACCTATGCAAAAAAATCATGAAAATAATGACCCAAATTTGCTAGATTTCAAAAATAAATTCCAAATTTTGTAGATTTTTATGATAAGTTCCAATGGGTAGCAAAAAATATACCAAGAAGTTTTTTTCTTCTTTCATATCTAGTATGGAGCATAATACCTCTTTGGTAAGAAGGAGAAACATATCCCCGAGGTGATAACCATGGTAATGCTTTGATTGAGATTTCCATTTTTCAAATAGGAAATTACACAAAAATGTCCTTTCAACGCCAACATTTCTTTCATGCAATTCTAACATGGTGCATTCCACCTTTGTCTCACCATGTTTCACATTGCACCTACTAGGTATATTGTGCTCATTGCAAAAAAGAAAATATTAACCTAGGTCTTTACATTGGGTAAAGCCCTTGTAGAAGGGTTGTGCAAAAATACCAAAAATGAGTTCAATTCCTGCCTTGGCATGGGTCTCTTATTCCCCCACTCAACATTTAAACCTACATGTAGAGCACTTTTCTAAGTATATTCACAGGGTTAGAAAAGTGTATACTTAGAAAAGTATATACATGTTTGCCTTGACATTTGGAGGTTAAGTCATTTGGACTCTTGCCCATGGTAAATGTTCCAACATGCACCTTGGACATGATCATGCTAAACATCAATCCGATGTCATAAGGGTATGTAATGAAGTTCATTACAAAAGTATTCAACTACAATCATGAATATGTTAAACAAGTGGCATTAGCAAAGAACTTACATTTAAGAAAATCTCTTATAAAAGAGGTTCACTTGCAAAGCATCCCTCTCATTCAATTGGCAATCATGGACCCATTTGATAAAGTGTAAGTGTGTAAACTTTGCAACAAAGCCAAAGTCACAAAAATCTCTTGAGACAAAGAGAAATCCACTACACAACCCTAATAATTACATCCACAGCCTACATCAAACAAAAAACATCATGTGCCATAACTTAGATCATGAGATAAGTCCACAAACCCCATATTACAAATATGTTAAAGATGCAATGCCCATCTGCAATTGTGCCACCCAATACACTTTACATGGTAAGGTCATAAGCAAAAGGTGGACTACACAGACCAAGTGCAAATATGCACCAGTTTACCATTAAGGTTAAGGACAAAAGTTCTGTTTCACAAATGGAGGTACCTGATATACTATACTATACTACTGTTAAGGATAGTTCTCTATGTTAAAGGGTTACAGACTAAAAGTGAAATGTTTAAAACAACCCCATTCACAAACAAATTTAAGTGGGTTTTGGGGTTTTGGGGTTTTTACTTTTTACCATGATCCCAATGTGGGGGGTCAATGGTTTAGGGTTTAGGGTTTACACCTTGACCACACCTAATGTACCAAAATGTACATTCAGGTGGAAAGGAGCTCAAAAGCCCACTTCATTCGAGTCGGCAACAAAAGTGCACAAGTTGTTGGGTGTTGGCAAATTGGTAAAATCCTCTGTCAAAAAAGTGCATTACGTATTACACACGGAAGGGTCAAGCTCCTGCCCATTATGTTGTGGAAGGTGCCAGTCAAGCCTGATAGTTTAGGGCATGCTAGGCGATGCACCCAACATAATGGGCAAGGGGAAGACCATTCCACAGCATTCGGTTCTTTGAGTCTCCGGAATCAATTGGGGGCTGGCGGTTTTGTGATTCTGATGTGGGCAAAAATGGAACCGGCGGGTATTAGGCCAGGCACAATTAGATACCCGCTCAGCAGAAGTACCCTTTCTCTAGAGAGGGATTAGAAGATTGGGAATTTTGCTTTTAAACAGCGATTGAGGTAGTTTTAGGTTAGAAAAGAAAATGGCCCATTGGCAGCCTTACTTTTTTTGTATGAAATTTTTTGACACAACAAAAAATTCAATGATTTTTTGAATTTTTTTTTGCTAAAATTAGAAAAAGAAATTCAAAAAAATCTTTTAAAATCACCAGACTTCTACACGTTTTGTTGGAGAAGATAGGCCCAAAAGAAAAAGAAAAATTGATTCAGTTTTTTTTTTCTTTTTGTATTTTGATATAGCCAAATTTGGCTATATCAGCTTATGGGTGATCGCCGCCTGGGCTACATAATTTCTAAATTAAAAAAAAAGTATGATAGAAATATATAAAAATGAATTTATTTAAAGAAAAAAAACACACACAGACACTGGTCCAACATGGTCGTCAAAATTATAGTAGAAAAACTTGATTCTGCGGATGAAAAAAAGACAAATTCTTGGATGAACACTTTAGGTAGGTACGTGGATGAGTAGGTAGTAGGTAGTGTTGCCATGGGGGAGACGGAGCGTTCTTCCGGGCGACCACTCACTAGGATAGTTGTTGTCGCAAAGGACGGAGGAGGCTTCCAGGCCACTGCTGTGCGCGTCTTCTTCCATCGTGACCATGTGAAGAAGTCGTTGCTCCCCGGATCTTCGCAGTGGTTTCGGAATGGTGTTCCGGAATGGCGCTCCTCCACTATAGACAAATGCGCAAACCCCACTACTTTCTCCGTTCTTGCTCAGCTGCTTGTTGTTTGGGTTCTTCTTCGTTTTTGCAACGAGTTTGTGGCAATAATAAAAAGCATTTGCTATCTTCTTCTCGATTCACAACCAGTATGTATGTGGAACCAAAAAAATTGAATTCTGAGAGAGACCAGAGAGAGAGAGAGAGAGAGAGAGAAGCATAATTTGAGGTTGTTTTGAAGTGGGCATTTGAAGAGAGAGGACCCAACCATGGATGCTAATGGAGATCATCCTGGTCGTGAGGCGCAAAGGAGAACTGGTTATGCAACCCAAGCCAATGCACTGTTTAGGAAGAATCTCGCCTTGCAGGTAGTAGCTCTTGTTTTCTTCTTCACCATCCCTAGAACATCTGAGATCTGTCTCTCTGTGACAGTTCTTGTTATGAAACAAAATCCTCTTCTGTGATTGGGTTTTCGTTTCTTACACAATTCCTAAGCAACTTTCTTTATTTTGGTCGGGTGGCCGCAAAGAAATCTTTGTTTTCAAGCTCTCTTCCTATATCACAAGGGTTTTTCAAGGGAAGGGTGTTGAGGATTCTGTGTTGACAACTTTATTCACCAGTTCTTTGTAGGGATACAAGAAACTTTTGCAAAATATCCAAAGTGAAAGTTTGAAATCTTATGACTTTTTTTGCCAATCACCCATGTGTACCAGAAATCTTAAAGGGTTTTCGGGGAAGGAAGAATGTGACTGACTGACCTTCTTGTGTCTCTGTGTGTTCTCCATTTTTTTTCCCTTCCCCTTGCACATAGTATTTATTACAGGGAGAATTCTTCCAGATTTTCAAGGGTTTTTTGTGAGATTTGCAATGGGTTATTGCAGCCACAAGCATATCACTTACTTACCCCAAGAGGATTTCACATACAATTGTGGGTTTTGAAGAGCTTGTGCAAAGTTTATACACTTGCAGAATGCATTGAATCAAGATGAAAATGTTCAGTACCTGTTTTGTGATGTCTAGAGAAAACTGATATATGTTTGTTGTATGTGGTTTTTACTTTGGGGTGGGGTATTGTCCAGAAACGGAATTGCAGAACCAATACTTGTCTCATAAGTTTCCCCATCATCATCTGCCTTCTGCTTTTCATCTTCCAACTTTTGATCAACAAGGTTTTCAATGGCTCAGACTTTCAGTGCGGATGCCAATGTGTGCCACAACCAGGGAGCTCAACCTGTGTGAAAACTTGTGGCCTCCAATACTCTGATTCTGACCAAGTGCAGTGGTGTGGAGTGCCTGATCCAATTGAATGGCCAGCTGTACTGCAGATTCCAGCGCCTGAATACCGAGCTGTAATGCAAACAGCTTATCCTGACTTGCCCAACCCTAGTTGCCGAGCAAGTGGGACTTGTGAAACAACCTTCTTGTATACTGGACAGAACAGATCTATTGCTGATAGTAAGCACAAAATGCTTGCTTGCTTTGCTTTTGTCATGTTCATGTTCCTGCATGCTCATATTCTTTGACTAGTTATGAAATTTCAAAGTTAGTCAAGCTTGTCCAATTCTTCATCTCAGCTTGCATTCACACAAAGGGATCACCACTACTAGTTGTGCACACTTGATAGGTGAGGTAGCCTTTGTTAATGAGATGGTTATGATTGTGTGACTCTTCTGGTTTTCTGCACTAATGTGCTTTCTTGGATTTTTTTCCCCCATTTTTTTGCCAGCAATGGTGGGTCTTCTATTGAACAACACCACGCCAACAAATCTGTCTGACCCTCTCGGTGTTCTGTCAACTGTAGTTCCGGTATGATATTTCCCAATCTTGGTGGACTTGATGTTTGAGTTTTGTGTTCATACCTAAGGTTGTCTTGAGCTTTTGCTTTCAGAGGACTACTTTCTTTTATCTAGGAGTGTAAAATAGATATATGGATGTTCATTTGCTCCATGGTTGAGAATTTGATCTTTTTTCCTCAATCCTTGGATGGGTATTGCAGGCTACGGACCAACCCACATGGGGGACAGAACTGTTGGAGTCTGCATTCACTACAGGGAAACCCGTCCCAATTCTGGAAACTACCACATGTGCACCAAACTCAAGCTTCACTCTGGACATAGGATTTGGGTCTCAAGGTACACCTTTGCACTTGTTCTGAGCACCTCTCTTAAAGTGTTGCACATGTTGACTCATGCTTTTGTGTGATGTAAATCCTTTGTAAGCCATTAAGACAAATATTTCATGTACAATAGCACTTGCTCAAATTTGCCAAGGATTTGCTCAGATTGGAATCCTTTGTATGAGCATAATTTGACTTGACTTTTTTCCTCCACACAAAAACATTAACACATATTTAATTTTCTTACTACAGCTTTTCAATGTTTGGAGAATTTGATGCTGTGGCGTGATACTCCACAAGATGTGAACTCAGAGCTTTATCAAGGGTATCGACAGGGCAACCCCAACAACATAATTAATGAAATCTCTACAGGTATGTTCTGTTTTTTTAATGCATAAAATCTTGTCACATTTTCTTTTATGTTGTATATCCTTTCTCACCATTTCAAGGTTCTTGAATGAGCTTGTTGACAAATTTATATCATTTAAAAAAAAATTCAAGGATTGGCAATATTGACCAGCAAAAGAGTTCAAAAGGTGTTGGTGTCCAATTCAGCAACATTTGCAAGTTTCTTATGCCTTATCCATCATCTTAGTTGATTTTTGCACATGAATCCAAGTAGTCGCACCACATGGCCATCTACATTTGCATATTACACAAATTGCATCATCAGCGAATTGCAAAAAATTCCTCCATTATTATATTGTCTTGCTTGTAATCAGCACATTTGGATTTTTCTATTTTTAATTTTAATCTGGTATGGTGAATGCAGCCTATGACTTTGCAGACACAAGTTCCTCAAAGTTTGCCGTAAGTGTATGGTATAATTCAACCTACAACAATTATACTCTTAACCAACCACCTGACCTAATTCATGTTGCCCGATCCATGAATATGGTGAGTGACACATTGGTATTTCAAAGCCATGCTTACATATATTTCTACTTCCTAATCTGTATGGTCATTACTGGGAATTGTTGTCACATTTTGCCAGTATATAAATGGGTTTTGGAGATGGTTTTGATATATCCATCAAAGAATTCGGCTGTGGATATAACACTAGAAATAACAAGAGAATGATCAAAGATGTAATGAGGGGTTGGTGATGCAGGTTGCACAAGCATTTGTGAAGATGGTGAGTGGGTCACAAGCAGCAATGCCACTTTTGTTTTTGAAAGATGTGCCGAAGCCATCAAGCAAACTACGCCTTGACTTCTCATCCCTCCTTGGCCCAGTTTTCTACATGTGGATTATCAACCTCCTTTTTCCTGTAAGAAAATCATCTTCAAGGATTTGTGTGAAGTTGTCTAACCTTTTCTCAATCCTCTGTGTTCTTCTCGTCAATTTCAAGTCAAATCTGCTACACACATACTTCAGGTTCTTTTTTCATGACTTGAAATTATGTATTTTTGTTTGTAGGTGATCTTAACGGCTTTGGTATATGAAAAAGAACGGCATTTGAGGATGATGATGAAAATGCATGGACTAGGCGATGTCCCTTATTGGGCAATTTCTTACTTCTACTTTCTTGCCATATGTTGCATCTATATGCTGGCTTTCATCATATTTGGTTCCGCTATAGGTAAGGTTTTTTTTTTTCTTTTGCAATTTTTGAATATCAAATTTGAGAAGTACCCATGTCTTTAACTCACACATCTATATGTGAATAAGAAAATTATCATTTTTCTAACTTTGCAAATTCAAGTAATTTTTGTGGATGATAATTAATCCTCACAGACTATAATTTGTTCAATACCTTGGCTTTTCAGTTGTCAACCTGAACTAAAAAGAAAGTGTTCTCTCTGCAGGGTTGGAATTCTTTCGGAAAAATAGTTACAGCATCCAAATTGTGTTCTATTTCATTTACATAAATTTGTTGATTTCATTTTCATTTATGTGTGCCACTTTATTTACCTCTTTCAAAACAGCCACAGGTTAGTCTCTCAATCTGGTGCAAACTTGTGAATATATGTGCAATGTAATTGAAAATTGTGTTGAAATCAAATGAACCTATATATTGTATATAAACAGTGCCATGTAAATGTGACAATTTGTGTGATTGAGACTTACTTTTGGTCAGAACAATATCCATGGAAAATCATCTGATGGTGGATATGTTCTTTTCTGTTGGTGTGTAGTGTGTGGATATCTATTTGTGTTTGGGTCTGGCCTAATGGGAGTCTACTTTTTACAAGGGTTTGTTGATGATGCAAGTGCCAGTAGTAAGCAATTTGTCTCCTCCTTGACTTGCATGCTTGTTTGTGCACATTTTTTTTTACCAAGCATTAGCATGAATGGCTAGTTAGATTTTTAGTGCTAGTATTTGATTGTACATACACTGTTCTGTGCTTGCAATAAACATTTTGTTTGTTTTCTTTTGTGGTTAGTGACATTTGTGCCCATTCTACAAGCTGATATCTTCACGTCCATGCAGGTGGATTGATATTCGCATTAGAACTGATTCCGGGGTTTTCACTTTTTCGAGGCCTTTATGAACTTTCACAGTATTCCTTTAGGGGAGTCTACACAGTAAGTTGTGTCTCCTACAACTTTGTAAAACAATCCTCATATTTCATAATATTCAGGCTCTTTTGCAACTCATGCCCATTCCAACTCCAACTTCTGTAGCTTGTTGTGTTGTGGGGGTCCTAATGTGGATGGGTTTACAGCTAGTGACTGAAATCTCATCAATTTATCACTTATTATTTTGTGATATGTCTTATATGAAATTGCACAATGCTCATATATTGTTGTGCTTCAAAGTATGAATCAAGTAATTGCTATATTGTTTTCATATGCTGGAGTTTCAACACCTAATAGGTTTCTTGGAATAGTTCATGTTAATATTTCAGCATTTGGTCTTGAATGAAGTCAAATATTTACTTTGCAACATGATTGAACTTTCACTGACTTTGGTTGGCAATTCTTTGTATTACCACCTTCAACAATTTATGTAGTTTATAGAATTTGATGTGTTGGTTATGTGTTTTTTGCAGAATTCAAAGGGAATGGAATGGAAAAATCTCAATGACCCGTTGAATGGAATGAAGACAGTGTTTGGGATCATGGCGGTTGAATGGCTGGTCTTCTTGATCATTGCATATTATCTTGAACAAGTTATTGCTTCCGGTAGTGGTGTGAAGAAACATCCTCTCTACTTTCTTAAGTTTCTCTACAGAGGTAACAAGGAGAAAGATGTGGAGAAAAAGAACTCGTTGGTTCCAAATGAGGAGACCAACATTGAAATGGACAGACCTGATGTCGCCCAAGAGGTTTGTGTTATGCTTCTTATTTTCTTGTGCTATAAAGAAAGAGTTAGCAAGACTTCTTACTATTTTTCCCTCTTTCCCTTAGTGAAAATTGGGAATTTAAATAGGTTGCAAATCTTTCACAACTCTATGTTCTTGTGATCAATAGTCTACTTATGTTCCTTGAAGTATGAAGAAAAATCTAAGCCTAGATTTAACTCTTTAATCCTTTCACACAAATAACAAGCATGAATTCTGTATTTGGCATTACAAGTGTGACAATGAGCAATTCCAACAGAATGATTGTGTGTTGTTTAGAGGGCTGTGGTGGAGAGATTGCGGAAGTTTCCAGACAATTCGTATTCGATTGTGTGTGATAACTTGAAGAAGGTGTATCCGGCACGAGATGGAAACCCACCCAAATATGCAGTGCGTGGATTCTCCTTAGCAATTCCAAGGGGAGAGTGCTTTGGAATTTTGGGACCGAATGGAGCTGGAAAGACTTCAAGTATCAACATGGTATTTTTAACAACTTGTTTTTCTTTAGTAGATATGCTTTCTTCTATCTTGAATGCATTTGCATTACATTGAAGTGGTCATGGCATTGAATTTCAAGGGATGACCGTTTAGCAAATGGGGTTTTTGTTATAGATTCTAATCTAATCCATTTTACTCTTTGGTTGGTAGATGATTGGTTTCCTAAAGCCAACCTCAGGAACAGCATTTATTCAAGGACTAAATATTCAAACTGAAATGGACCAAATTTATTCTTGCATGGGTGTTTGCCCTCAACATGAGTATGTGGTTTCCCACCTTAAACCTAATATTAATGTTGTTACTTTCTCAACTTCCCAAGTTCCTCAATTTGTGCCTTCAATTCTTGTAATGTCATCACATTTGCAGACATCCAAATGCAAATTGTTAAGTGTGGTCGATTTGTTAGCTTTGTCTTTTTCATGACAAGTCTTTGGAATAGCCTAGTTTCTGGAAAGCCCAGAAGATTGCACCTCATGTGTTTGCTTATTTTTGTCTGTGCTAATGAGGAACAACCTTTGCTTCGCAGCCTAATTTGGGAGCAACTAACGGGTAGGGAACATCTCCGCTTCTATGGACGCTTGAAAAACTTGACAGGCACTGCTCTAAAGAATGTGAGTGTTCTCTCTAACAACTATTCCTTTTACATACCTTACCCTAGCTTTTACTTGACCTTAGGTTGGTGATCCTTTGCTATATGTCACAAATAAAACCCAATTTAACATGGCATTCATCTAACAGATAGGATCATATTTGTGTAGTTTTTTACCATTTCTAAAGGTACACACAATGAAGACATGACCTTATAGAAGCCAGGTACTGCTATATTCACATCAGGAAGGAAAGAATTTGACTAAGTATAGGAGTCGGGTGGTTGTAATTTTTTTCAGGCAGTGGATGCTTCATTGAGAAGTGTGAATCTTTATGAAAATGGAGTGGGGGATAAACTAGCGGGTAAATACTCAGGAGGAATGAAACGCCGCTTAAGTGTGGCTATCTCTCTCATCGGCAATCCCCAGGTATGAACTAAACCATGCATTCTTGTTCATTATACACTTTTTTCATCATTACCATGTCTCAAAAACTAAACATGACTTCAACAAACTGCTGTACTCGATAGCATACCCATGTTGATCTATGTGTCTATTCCATCCTGTGTGTGATCGTATCCATATCAAACACAATGTTTTTGAATTTCCCCTAATCATTGTTCAATTCCTGTTTTTCCTCTTATCATACAATTTCAATACCTTTGAATTTCTGGTGATAAAACCTATTATGTTAAAAATTGGTGGTGGTCCAGGTTGTGTATATGGATGAACCAAGCACAGGATTGGATCCAGCATCACGGTATAATTTATGGAACGTGGTGAAGAAATCAAAGGAAGGTCGTGCAATCATTCTTACTAGTATGTTCACTTCTCCTGACATTGTGAACCTCATTTTATAACCAAGAGAACTCATTTTCTTTTTTTGGGATCTCACACATCACCAATTGGGAGCATGGAGACCTGATCAATGTAGTGGGGATGTAAGTGGTCCTAACTTCTAGCAAGTTTTGAGATTCCAAACATACATTGGACATCTTACAGGAAAGATTATGAGTGACAGTTGACAAATATGATGAATTCACAGCAAAGTTCTCATGCAATTGTATTGTGATGTGCCACCATTGAAGCTCATTCCATGGAGGAAGCGGAAGCTCTATGCGATAGACTTGGAATCTTTGTGAATGGACAACTTCAATGTATTGGCAATGCAAAAGAGGTGATTAGTTTCACCCTTTTTTTCTGATAGGTAGTTGTATTAGATGTGTCTTCCAATCATCTTTATGTGCAATGGATAATCGGGCTGAACTCAGGGACCTATCTGTTTTGCAGCTTACGGCACGGTATGGAGGATTATATGTGTTGACAGTGACAACACCACAATCAGAAGAAGATGAAGTTGTGAAGTTGGCACAAAGTCTGTCTTTAAAGGCGAAGAAGGTATATGGGCTTTCAGGAACTCAAAAGTTTGAGCTACCAAAGGAGGAAGTGAGCATAGCAGATGTGTTCATTGCTGTTGCAAATGCAAAGAATCACCTCAACATTCAAGCTTGGGGTCTCGCTGACACCACCCTTGAAGATGTCTTTGTGAACATTGCAAAAGAAGCACAAGGAGCATCTCTTACACTTTCTTAATGTTGATAATTTGTGAACAATGATGAATCTCAGTTGCTTCGCCATTGTAGCAACCCTTACCATGGCAGCATCATACTTATAACATTGAACCATTGCCATTTTCTAGGCTTGGTTGTAGAAAGGGTTATGTGTGTTGTCTGTACCTATATGGGTGTTAAAGAACCCTCATTTATAGTGGCATGTTTGTCATTTAGCTTGGAAAAATAGGAAAGAATTATATCATTTCATGTAAAAGACTCAATTTTATTTGGAATAACATGCAAAAGTCTAGAGAAAACCTTTTTTTCCCCTGCACATTATTTTGGTGCATGTTGACAACTAGATAACCATACTATAGAGGTACAATGGATAGTAATGCTTTTCTATTGTGGAGTTTAGAGACCACATCATTGCTTTCTTTCTTTTGGGGTGTCTGTGGAATGAGGCGAATTAAGCTATTATGAGCCCTTTTGCTTTAGTCCTTACACAGCTAATCTTGTTTACTTCGTGAACTCATTGCTGAAAATTTGGAGAGGGCTGCATGATTGCTTTGCAACCTCAAGCGTATTATCATCAGAGTGCTTGTTCATTTGTAATTTTTCCCTCAATTTTCCAAAGTTTTCATTTTTACATTCTTAATTACATCCCGCCCCCCTGCCCCCCCAAAATGCAGTGCTCATTGATGTTTCTAAGCATGTCCTTTTGCCATCAGGTATTCTACAATTCTCTTCCTAAAAGCTTTAGACTCATTTCAATAATTTAAAATGGCGTTTCACAATTTCCAAACATCCCCAACATGATTCCTTGACATTCTCAATGTCTTCAAAGGCTCTCAATTGGTACCTACTACCCTCCATGAGTTCCCACTGGTGTTCACAATTAGGGCACTTGTCCCAAGCCATCTGATATAAAATGTGTTCCATCTCAACACTTTGTATTGACATGAAAAGCTTTACATCTTCATCATCATGATACAATTCTAGACAACTTTCCAGACACTTCAAAGACAAAGAAAGGAAACATGAGGGCAGAACCTAGTTATCCATTAGCTATGAATGCTTACATGCATGCAATTACTGGCAGGGTCCGTGGGACTTGAATGCACCATGGCTATTTGGACATTTCAGTTTCAAGATGTCATGTGCATGAAAATTATCAAGAGCTTCCATCCTTTAGAAGCTGAGTAAATGAGGGTGGCAGAGTTGAATGGGTTGGTGGATTGTAAAGCTAACCATAACAGGTTTCCCATAAGAAAGAGAGAATAAGAGAAACACAAAAATCTGTTCTTACAACATATCTGACCTAAGAGGAAGTAATGTCTTGCAAAGTGTAAAGTTGCCAACCCATGTAGTTTAGGGGCAAATTCTATACTCTTAACCTACTCTCTTATAAAGGCACTGAATGTAAAATCATCAATTTTTTCTAATGGTGAGAAAACTTACAAAAAATGGGCTAGTATAATTCAGTATGAGATCTGAAAAAGTTGATCATACTATTATACAGATCCTCCTTTGCATGGACACTAAGCACAAAGTCTAAGTGTGCATAATCAGGCAAGTAGACCATGGCCGCTGGTTTTGTGTGTAGTTTCTTGAGCATGTGCAAGACATCAGTTGGGTCTGACAATGCATCATTGCCTCCCCATGCAATCCACATGGGAAGTGTTGCAGGAATCAAAGAAAGGTCATATTCAGGTGGGTTCAGCCTAAGGTAATGTTGTAAGTTTCCAAGGTATCCATAATCATATTTACCAAATGTACCCCTTCGTATCATTTGGGCTAAATGTACTAAATTTTTGAGGGAGGTTGAATGAGGTTCAAATTCAAGATAGTGAGGGATCCGGGTGTCATTGAAACAACAATTTGGTCCAGTGAGAGCAGTCAAGAAATTACCACAATCAACATCTTCTTTCATACAAACCCAGTCAATGAGTTCAACTCCAAGTTCATTATGAAGGTTGAATTGACGCATACCCATTGTTTTAACCATCCGATCCACATAATGGTCAGCTGCATACTTGATGAAATCTGATGTAATATGGTCCAGATATGTGATGGGGCTCAATAGGGCTGCTGCTGCCACCATACTGTTCACTTTTGTTTGAGAAAAAGCTGCCATCCCCATAATAGTGCCCTGAAAACAAAATTAAATCACCCCATTTCAGATGTAGTTTATCAGATAGCTAATTCTGCATTTAGCAATTGAGGTCATGATGAGCAGCTCAGGGCTCTGGAAAAAGAGTTTCTCTATGTGGATGTTGCTAAAATCCAAAGCCTTCTACATGTATTTACCGTGCAAAATGTTTCAAAGATCAGACAATCTCCTTCACACAATTTACTCAATTTTCAGACATTTCTTGCAAGATTGAAAAAATATGAAAAAATTGAAGACTAATGTTAGTCAGTGGGTAAGATAAAGTTCCATGAGTTGATAACAAAAGCTGTCAGCCCTTCAATGGAACTACTTCATTAAATCATTCAGGGGCCCAAAGTGTGAATAAGGCTAATATTCAGCTTATGAGTTTACACACTCCTGCATGGTGTCCTGCAGAAATGAGGGTTTTCTGTCTTCACCTAAGACCCCAGTATGTTGACCACAATTTTTTCTTTGAATCGTTGAATCTGCCACTCCAGACCTTAATGTCATGGAATGACCTCTCCCTGGCCATTCCATAGTGGGTAAAAACCTCTTAGAAATTCATTAGTTTATGTGGAGGGTGTGTTATAACACATAATATTTCCTCCACCCTGCAAGTGGGTGTTCTGATTTCACAACAGGCTTTACAAAAAACATAAAGCCACTCACTCTGATTTTTGCATTGATTTTTATACCATGTAAAGCCCATGGGTGAAGGTATTACTGCAATCGGGCTTGTGCTCAGCTCTTGCCTTGTGCATCCCTATTTTGGTAATGCCCACAACAGGCTTTACAAAAAACATAAAGCCCCTCACTCTGATTTTTGTATTGATTTTTATACATGTAAAGCCCATGGGTGAGGGTATTACTGAAATCAGGCTTGTGCTCAGCTCTTGCCTTGTGCTCTTGCCTTGTGCACCATTATTTTGGTAATGCCCACAATGGGCTTTATGAAAAACATAAAGCTCCCCACTCTGATTTTTGAATCGATTTTTACTCTGCATGAAGCCCATGGGCAAGGGCATTACCAAAATCAGGCTTGTGCTTGGTTCTCACCTTGCACACCCTTATTGTGATAATGCACTTGCCCTGGGGTCTTACCCTACACAAAATGCCCTACCCTGAAGGTCGAAGGGTAACCCTTACCCTAGAAAGAAAGGCAGGCAAACGAAGGAAGAAAATTGGACCCAGTTTGATTTTACCTGTGAATGGGCGACATAAAAAACCTTGGATCCTGTAGTCTTGTAAACGAATTCAAGCATGGCAGGCAGATCATACATGGCAAGCTCATCCCAACTCCAATCCCAGTAATTCTTCTCCTTCTTTGTGTTCTTCTTCTGCTGTTCATGTTTTGTGAGGGCAATATGGCCATGACTCCATCTGGTGCCGCGCACATTTGCAACCCAAACATCGAATCCTTCATCTGCAAGCATGAAGCCCAGAGACTGAGCTGGGAGATTGAGAAACCAAATGTCGCCACCCAGTACTACTCCATGTTGAAGTAGCACCGGGGTTTTTTGCTTGTTCATCAGAGGTTGGACTTTGTTTCCAAATCCATGAGGAATGCGTTGTAGTCCGAGAAGGAATCCGTCCTCTGTTTGCACAGTGTATTCCATGCAAGGGTACCCACTTCCCTTGAGTACTTCCTCACACATGCCCTCGGCTTCTTTTGCTTTGCCTCTCGTTTGGACCTCAGATTCTTGCAAGCTATAGCAGATTGTCAGATGGACAGCCAAAGCTAGAAGCAGGACGAGGATCTGTATCGCTGCTTTCTCCATAGCTCCAGCAAACTAGGTGTATCAATGCCTGGAATTGCCTTGAAAACTCACTCGGGAGAAGAAAAAATCTGAGGAAAAAAAAAGGAGTGCAAATCGAGATGCTTTCACATGGCCACAACAGCTACAGAAACAGCTACAAAACCTTCAAGACATGAATTGGTCCAACAAATGGATCCCGCAAGCTCGCATCAGGAAACCAAAAAAGTCCAAAGAATCTCAAGCTTGCAAAACACCTGCACATGGAAATCTGAACTCCAAAAAAGGGGACATCAGGTTGTCAGAAATGAACTCCAATGGTCTCAAAGAAATGGAGGAAGGAAAAAAAAAGGCTCTCGAAGAAATGAACCCCCATCTCCTCTTTTTCCCTATGGTAAAGCTACAAAAGACTTCCCCACAGTTACGCAGTACCAGACATCTGTCCAACCCATTTGACTGTATATTAAAGAGGATATGGGAGCTAGCTTCTTTTGGGGGGTTTTGTTGTTCTTTTTGTATGTCTTTATTCTGCATATGTCCAAGAGGATTCTACAGCTGCAATCTGGATATCTGAAGCCCTTCCCTGTATCTACAGTTGGGATGTGGCATGGAAAATTGGTCACATGCATGACTACAAGGTTGAAGATGACCTGTATATTACATGGCAGATGGGATGTCTCTGATCCGTTCTCCAGCTTGGTGATGTGAGGAACCCACAATGAACTACCTGAGGGCTAGTATTGAGGACATTTCTTTTGCACAGGAAGAATTATATTCAAACTTATCTGACCTCCTCTTGTGATTGTTCTAGGAGGAGATCTGACAACACAAGGTAAAACAAGGTACCTGGAAGCCAGCATTTGGGAATGATCTAAGTCTTTGCATCTAATACTTTGTTTCTCAGACAACCAGATTAGCCATTTCTAGGGATTCATCACTGATTACAGAAGCATACTTTCAAGTCACATGGATAGAAAAACAATTCTTGAGCTTCTTGCCCATTTTTCACCATCTGCTTCCAAAGGTCCACCTGAGGCAGACTTAGGAAACAGCTGAGGCATGACAATCCTGCTGCAGTGTTTCTGGGGAGTACACACAGAGGGTTAGCATGTTTTTCACCACCAATTTTCAGAGGCACATTGATGATCCATTGTGAGCTGATGAAATGACAGTCATGACAAATGACAGCCCTACAACCAATATCAGGTTTCTTGAAACCTGAGGCTCAGGCACAACTGCTGCCTTTATTTGCAAACTGAGGGTGTTGGGGTTAGATGGCTGCTTTGGAACAAGTTTCCCCCACAACCAAATTTGCCCTTGAACTGCAATCAAGCCATATCTGCCTGCATGACCTCACTTGTTGACAAGATTGAGGCCTATCTGAAACCTCAGAACTCCATGAGTCACACACCCCAAAGTCCTCACAAGAAGAGTGCAAGAACTGAATAAGTGGAGGTTGTGTAACACGTTATAGCCTTTCACTATTTTTCTTCGCAGTTCATTGCCCTACACAGGATTCATAGAGGAACTATGGGATAAGCTCTCCTCAGATAATTAGAGTGATTTCCAACCTTCATTCATGGAATTGTTTTTGCAATTCTATCAATTACCCTTGAACATAACTCATGACCAAACCCTAGCACTGTTCCACAAGCACAAACTGTTCTAACAAGAAGCATTTGACCTCCCACATAAAAGGAGCCAGTCCTACTAGATGACTCCTAGCACAGAAAATACATAAAGCAAAAGAGTGCAAAAGATACTAGTGTTGTTTGAGCAACCACAGACTATGTGCTAACAACAAGCTTCTGGCCTCCCACATAAAAGGAAGCAGTCTTAGACGACATCTAGTACAGAAAACACATAAAGCAAAAGCGTGCAAAAGAGAAGATCCCCAGTGACCATAGAGGTGTGAGAGAAGATCTGTATAACCTCAGCAGCATTACACTATGCTGTCAGGGATGCAGTTAGTTGTGAAGCTTCTTGGTCGTAATAGCTCATATCCATATTTTGGACAGGTTGGCAATTCAAAGCCTCATGTGGCACACTTCATTACAAGCCTGGGGTCAGTGATCAACACAATGGCATCATGCATGCTAGGAGCTTTTCGCCACTATGAACAACCAGGGAGATTGAGATGTGTGTGAAGTCAGGCTTTTTAGGAGATCCAGAACTTTTTACATGACAAACTAGGGAGGTCAAATGTCTGCAATAGACCAGAATAGAAACATGATCTGACACAGTCGAAAGCACTCTGTGTGGGTCCTAAAAGTTTGCCACAAGACTTGTAGTAACAACATAGAATCTGCATCTCTGCACTAGCCTGCAGTAGTTGCAAATCCTGCTTGACAATATCCAACTTACAACTAAATACTAAAAGTGTAGCTAGATGCTCAGTCTAAGGCCCTGCAAACAGGATGTCCACCAGCATTTGTCAGGGATTGATCCTTGTGATGAATTCCATTTCAAACCACTAACATGTCACAAGCCCCAAGTTGTAGGACCCCCACATTCATCTTGGTGTATTGAAGGCACTTCACTGCAGACAAATGACACAGGCAAACACTATGGTATCAGCAAAATAACAAGTACAACACTCAGATTGAGCATACTGCACAAAGGTCTACAGAAGTCATGTTAAAACTCCCAAATTGACCAGCAATATCATAATCTTGCAGCCACTGCAAAAGCTTCAAGTGATACCAGTTCTATTTCCAAGTTCACAAGATGCAGACATCTTTGTCTAAAGAACCTAACTGATTATACTCATGTGAAACCTCAGAACAGAAATTGCAGAAGATACTCTCCTGGAAAACTAGAAACCTGTAATGCCTAGGAATGTGATTGTGAGTGGAAACTGATGTCAACTGGTTTCTGTCAATAGGTTCTAGGACAGTGTAGCCTTGCACACTCAAACAATCTCCCATATTGAAAAGGCTTGATCAAACAAGAAATTTGGACAAGAGTAAATTTTTCCTATACCTCTGCTTCATCAACCCTTGTTGAGTCATCACCTTTTGGCTGGTCCTCACCTGGGAAACAAAACAAATACAAAAAATCAAAATTAATTTGCCTAAACATTCTTGGATTTGAACTCAAGCAAAGTACAGAGGAGAGAACATGGAGAACATGGAGAAAATCCCTACCACCCAAGTCAATTTCAATGCCAAGAATGCAAGTAGGTGTAGGGATCACTGTCTTTAATTCCTGTCTTCCCTTGGAGGTCAACATGCTAAAGGCAATAAGCAATGAGAAAACACCTAAACATATCAGAGTTTAGTGAACAATGTCAGGTGATCTCCACAAATACTAGGATACCTCTCTCAACATTTGGAGTCTGCAATGCAATCTTACCTCCATCCTCTTGCAGGTCTGATGTCCAGAGAGTGAGATTATCTCTAAGAAGCTGCATAATGAGAGTGCTGTCTTTGTATGACTCTTCACTCAAGGTATCAAGCTCTGCAATTGCTTCATCAAATGCTTGTTTTGCCAAATGGCAAGCTCTGCAAATCCAGCAAGAGAGAGGTCAATTTATCTTATTTCTGACAAGACTTGCCAAAGCAATACCAAAAAAACCAGATAACAAGACCACACATACAACCCTAAAATGGTTCAAAACTGGTGCCAATAGCATGAACTAATACCCAACTCACCACTCACCGCTCAGGTGAGTTGAAAATCTCATAGTAGAAGACTGAGAAATTCAATGCAAGACCCAGCCTAATTGGGTGTGTCGGTGCCAAATCTGTAATTGCAGTGTTTGAAGCAGCCTGCACAGAGTTTCAGTAAAAGAATAAGCCTATACATCACAGCCACTTTGTAGCCAACATATGATAGCCTCAATGCTGAGAAAATTAAAAGGACCCTAGTCCAAAGAACAGGGCTCATATGTAAAACTAGGTGTGTAACTACAAATGGTATGATAAGCATTGTAATGCAAGTCTCAACCCAGAATATAACATAGATATTTCCAGCCAAACAAACATCACTTAGAACCTTTTCTATTGGAAGTCTCCAAGTTGCCAATGAAATCAACATGCAACCACCTTTTGTATTCATATATATGTAGACTGGAAATATGGGCATAAAAATTCCAGGTGTACCTCATATGCTTTCAGTGAATGATCAGCAGCTTCTTTTCTTTCATTTCCTGTTTTGAACTCTGCCAAGTACCGGTAATAGTCTCCCTTCCTGCATATCCAGATATTTTTGGAAAGTCAAAGTCCCCACACACCAACAGAGGAATCAACATGCACACAACCCAAAACACCCAGTACTCCCATGGCTGTCAAACTTTTAATGGCCGTGAACTATATTCAATAGGTGAACTAACTGCCAGATCATCCACATACTCTCATGACAACAACTTTCTCCACAGATTGTGGAATTTTCAAACAGACAAACTGAAGTTGTACTGTATTGTCAACTCTCATAGTTATTTACCATGCCACATGCTTTTCATCTACAGAGGTAAATGATCACATTCCTTCAAACAAAAGACTAGGATCTTGGGGCATCCAATACATGAAGCAATACATAGACATAAATTAGAACAACTGCATGGATCACAAACATCTGGCATTGAGAACAGAGTCCAATTGCATTTACATTGCATGACCTCTGTAATTCTCAAGCTGGTGCAGGATTGTAAGAGACTGGACACAGAATCAAGAAAACATGTGCACAACAAACTCCAACAATTCAAGAGGGCAAAGATACAGTACATCTTGTAATAAAAGACAGTAGATTCCCCTGTACTGGATGATGGAATCAAGTGCCCATCAATGATAGTGAGAATGTCACTGCAAATTTTAGCCAGCTCCTCCTCCACCTTATGCCGATAATCCTTGATACGCCTCACATTTTGCTCATTACCCTTGCTCTCCTCTTTCTGCTCTATGGAGGACAGGATCCGCCATGAGGCTCTCCGAGCACCAATGACATTCTTGTATCCAACAGAGAGCAAGTTCCTCTCTTCCACTGTAAGCTCCACATCAAGTTTTGCAACTTTCTTCATGGCCTCAACCATTTCTGTTGAGCCAAGTCATTGCTGTTAGTTAACAAAAAAGCAAGTTGCAGCTGGACAAAGACATGAACAGAACAATCTTAGATCTGAGGAAAGGAAATCCCCAGCCCTCATAGGGTTTCTACAAGCGCAGATGATACTTCAAAAGTACGGGAAAAAAAACACCAAACTATTGGTGCAAACAGGTGCCACAAACCAACACGATGACCATGTGTGTCTAATAATGCTGGACATCAGTGATAAATCAAGCGCTGCTGTCTTCTGGTGATCTGCGTATGCATCAAGAATAAAGAATATATGCCATAGATCTGCCAGGGAGAGTTCTGCAAAATGCCTATTAAGGAAATCAGGGAAAGGTCTGGCAGTTGGGAAAGCTCAACGGCGGATCCAAAAGTCACGCTGTACGGCACTGGAAGAAACAAACACTCTCGTTGTATCTGAGACTCTACATGCATGCAAGGAAACAAGCGAACGGGCCCTCCCAGAAAATGAAAAGCATCAAAAGAAACCCTTATAAATCAATGGTGCCAGTTACAAGAGACCGAAGTGTGAAGCATCTAGACTGTTTGCACAAACCACCAGAAATACTTGTAGAAACGACGCCATTCACACAACCACGAGCATTCCTCATGCTTCATGAAAGAAACCAAAGGAGTCACACCTAACATCACCAAAAACCCCAAACATGATAATGCAATCAAGAAGACCGGCATACAGGCAGGCAGTTACCAGAGAAACCCGAATGGCAAACGAGAACTGAATCACAAACGAAGCGATTGCTATTACAGATACAGATAGATACACAAACGCGCACATAAACACACACACACACACACTCATGAGGGCGGCATGCGAAAAGCACCATCGTAGCGCTCGGCTTGTTCCGAAAGCTTGGCCAAGTAGACATAGCGCTCCCTCTCCTTCTCAGTTCCCATGCCGCTCGCTTTCTCGCTTGTTGTGGAGCGTACCGGCGTGAGAAGACACACCCACACAGCAAGCAACGAGCACTTCGTATATGCTACGATGGACAAACAGCTGCGACGACGCAAAGATCGCGCACAACAATCGCAGGAACGCCGACAGCAGTTCTGTGCGCGCTCTGTGCCTTTCTGACCTCAACCCTACCACCTTACCTCCTCATTACCGCCTTACCACTTTACCTCCTTACCGCCTTTGACACCTGTACCGCCCTGCCACAGTCCCCACTAAGGTTGCTCTTGGTCGCCGAGGCCTCTGTCTCACCGCCACGTGTCAATATCCGATTAGAGTCGGGGTCTAGTTTCCCTACGAGGCAGATCACAAAGGAAGAAATCTCTAATCAATTGGAGACACATGCTGCCTTCGTGTCGTCGCGCGCCATTTTGCATTGGAACAAAATTGCAATACCCTCATGCAAATACCCGAAAATTAGGGTTTCAGCAATAATTTATTGGAAAAAAAAAAAATGCCAAAATTTTGGAAATTTTTCATTAGAAGTCTCAAGTTTGAAGGAATTTGTATGATCATATTGCTTAATATTCACAAAAGATTTGGTTTAAGCTCATAAGTGAGTAGACATGTGGATTGTAATAATGTATGTATAGTTTGCTTATATATTTTTACAAACTCCTACAACAAGTCTTCATAGCACTTTATTAACTTTGAATAATTGTTTTGGTGGAGAGCATAGGGGTAGTGGGATTTTGGCCGATGGCTTTCTTCAAATTGCTCTATCATGTTACAAGCCATTTTGAGCTTTAAATGTTAAAATCTTATAATAGTTTTAGACAAGGCGCAAAATCTACCCAAGAATGAGGAAGAGTTAAAATTCACTATTTTGATCAAAGATACAAAATTTTGGAAGATTTCTTTATGAAGTTGATGGTGAGAAATGTTGTAAACTAACATGGGATGGGATTGAATTGTCTCCCATGTGTTTGCATCAAAGTCGGATTTCTTTCAAAGGTTAGGGGATGTGAATCCTTCAATCATCCTTGGACTCACATCTACCATTGGGTTAAATCACATCTTGCATTACCTCCGTTTGTCTTTTTAGGTCATTGTGTAAACCAAAAAAAGGGGGATGCAAAAATAACAATCTCATTGTAACAATGCTAATCAATGTCCTTGGTCTTTGAAAATCGCACATCACATTTCTTGAAGTTGATCTTACCTCTTTAGTTGTGGCATCTCATGTCCAACAATATCATGCATTAATTTACAAATTTTCAGCTTACACCAATAGTTTAAAATGAAAAAGGCTAAAAATTAAACTTTCACTTGCACCATTTTGGCTTTCAATATTGATGTCCAACCTTTACTGAAATAATGTCATTTAATACAAATGCTAACAAGATAATAAATTGAAGATTAAGCGATCACCAACACAAAAAGTTCAAATTAACTTAATTTGTTCACAAAACCCAACTTGTGCTAATGACCAACCACAATTGCATTGTAATGTGTAATTTGAATTTCTTATCAAATCAAAATTGTTTAATCCCAATACCATGAGACCCACCTTCAAGCTTGTCAAATGATATTAATAATAATTGTCATTTTCATGATAATTAAAAAAATTAGCCTTAGGTGTGCCCCTTAACTATCCAAAATGGGGATAAAGGAGTAAAAACTTCAAGATAATTACAATGAGTTGATTTGTTCCATGAACAAATTTTCCTGAATTCGATTGTATGAAACATTAAAAAGAACATGAAAAATAACAAATTGGGCTATGAAACATGTTGCTTAAGTTGAAGTTTCTTAGAAAAAAATTGCATTTAGGTCTAATGTTTTTTATAAAATGGATGACTTGTTAATTTCAGGTTTAAGTTTTTTTCCAAAAAATTAAAACTTGTCAACAAAAATTAGGTCCAAGTTTTTAAACTTGCAATATAAACATTTATGGTAGGAATTATTTTTCAAAGTCTTGATTATCTTTAAGAAAACACATCATTTCATCCTTTTTGGTCTCATTGTCCTCCAAATTAATAACCTATAATAAATGAGTTGGTCTTTCATTTTCATGGTGAACCATGAAACACACAAAAAGTAGGAAGTGAAAAAAAATCATAGTGGGGGAGTGAGAAATGAGGGGAAAAGAAAAACGAAATCATAGGGAAAAAGTTCTGCATGGTGAAACTCACCAAAAATTGGAAGTAATTAAAACAAAAAACAAAGTCAAAAGAGGGAGTGCAAAGTGGCAAGAAAAATACCAACGTTTTAAGAAAGGAGCGGATGGTGATAATAATAAGATTTGTACAAATCCCTTTAATGATTTCTTTTGCCATTAGGTTTTTGTCCATTCTATCATTTCAAACACCAAGTGCCAAAATGCCTAAGGTAACATTTAATGTTAAACATGTGTCCTAACCTTTGGTATCATATTACAACTACTCATATAATTACTAAAAGTCCATCATGAAAATTCTTAGGTTAATCTTCCATTATTTGACTTAAAGTTTTCAAAACATTCTACTAGAAGACCTTTTTCTTCCAACATTCATTGGTATATTCCTTTAGGTCCAATGTTTAGCAAAAACACAATTTGTAATGCCATAATGTCAAAATCTTTGGCACCTTTTAGAGATGTGTTGTGAGTCTTCTCACACAAAAGATCACAACCTATAAAATATAAAGTGTTCACCCTTGCAACCTTGCCTTTTGGTTCTTCCAATAACATATTACCAACATATTGTTTCTATGCCAAAACATGGTATTCATGATTTGAACATTTTATTATGAATGCCCAAACTTAATCATATAGTCATATGACATGTAAAATGCCTTGTAGTAATTATTATGACTACATAAATATAATAATTTTTTTATGTTGGTCGTATTTACAACTTGGGATGCAATTAATGACAATTCATTGTTTCAAATTGATGAATTGTGAATGATTTATCATCCATCTAGCCCACTGCTGCATATCACATTAATTATAAATATAGCCAACTATTGGTCACAATGAAAACATGGAACTAAAGTTCTTAGATGTTATTAAGGTATACTAAAAATAAATTAGGAATATATTGTGCAAGGGTATATATCTAAAGCTATAAGGGTAAGTTGTGAGCTAATAATGGGTAGGTAGGCCCATTTACTTACCTACTCAGGCTACCTACCTACTTTACCCTACTTACATTACCTTTTAACTCAAGCCTAATCCTAAGCTAATAAATAGGTTTAGCTAAATTGTCCACATGGATTTACTATGGTGAAACATGTTTTTACATTTCATAAGCCAATACATACTTATTATTTAATTATATTTCTTGGTTGTAATAATACAACTCATTTTCTTTTTTAATTACATGGGTCAAAACAAGATAAAGAATACCAAAAAAGTAGACATCTCCACTTTAACCTTGTGCTTTTCATATAATTACCATAAAATAATATCAAATAAGGTGAAAGTATGTGTCAAGTAGCATTAGTTGGTTTGTTAAATTTATAAAAATCTAATTCTAAAAAAATTAAAAGCAAATGAATTTAAAAAGTAAATAAAACATACATTTGAAACCGATTGAAAAATATGTGTTCAAACCCAGGGTAAAAGCTCCCCAAAAATTATAGTCACAAATATTACATTTTTGCATTTGGTTTTTTTATGTAGATATAGACATCACATTTTGGATTATTTTTGTTTTTTTTGAAGTATGTTGGATTAGATTTAGACTTAAGACAATCATTTAAAAAGAAAAATTCAACAAACATTAATGAACTTCAACATATGAAATATATCATGATGAAATAATACTCATCATGAAATATAAAAAATTGCATACATATTTCAAAACTAAGGTTGTGGGTGGAATTTTTTGGTGAAATGTTTTTTGGTCATTATTATTGGTATACATCAAATGAATCTAGGGCCATTTGGAAGTTTAAAATTTTTGGTTGAAAATTCATTAAAATGTGTGTTTTTTTTCATTTTTTTCAACAATAAAGGCAAAATATTTTATTTATTTGAAAAAAATACCAATACCAAATGAAGGAGAAAAATATTTTATAATTGAGCATTGCATTATTTTTTCAGATTTCTTTTGTTTAATAATGTCTTATGAACCACAAACATGAGGCCTTATGGCTGACAAAAAATTGCACATTATATAAGTTGTGTACATTGATTTTATTCAATCCTCTTCATCTAACTATTGGATCAAAATTATTATTGATTTAAAGTGAAATTTGAGTTCCAAAATGTTGTTGTGCACATTTTAGGGCTTTTTGCTTATGTATAAAATTGTCAAGTGATGCCATCAAAATTTTAACCTACTATGTACTATGATATTAATTATACATCACCTTTTTTGGTGAAAATTGATTCACCCATAATGTGCTTTCACCCCTTACTTTTTGGTTAAAAAAATTAATGGAATTGATATGTAATAAGTTAGGAAATGAAGATCAACATATGTTTTAGCAAGTCATTAAAAAAAATCTATTTCATTTTTGTAAGAACCTATTTGACACCTATTTGAAACCAGAAAGCCCATAATGAAAAGTAGATGTCAAAAGCTACTTGTATTTTGAAAAGCCTACTTAAACCTATTTTTACAGTTTGAAATATGAAAATCAATGCACATTAGGGTAAACATATATTTAGTCATTGAAATGAAAAATTCAACATTACACAATTCTATAATGGGTTTTGTTGATATTTAAATCTATTTGTTCCAGTTTTGACAAGGTAATCAAATTATTCACTTTATTTTGCTTACACCCACATAATCATAGAAATCACATGACAAATGGCATAAATTATTACATCCAAAAATATTACTAATGGCAAAAGCCATACATCTAATTTTAGTGTATAATCATGTAATTTTTAATGCCATATATTATTACAAATGTAGTCATAGGTGAAGTAATATATATTTTTTTAGCATAGTGTTTTATCAACAATGTCATTCAAATATTGACCATGACTTTTTTATTTCAACACATTAGTTCCACAACTTACTATTCAAAAGCCAATGGACAAGTTGAATTTATTAACAAAGTCATTGGAGTTTTGATGACCAAATTCAAAAACAAAAAGTGAAATGTCTTGGATAAACATTTACATATCTTCTTTTATGCCTATCAAACAACTTTCAAGGTAACAACAAGCCACACACCTTTTTAAGTAGTTTATGGAATTTACTCACATATGTCTACCCAATATATATTGCCTAGTCATTTGTCAACTACTGAATTTTCTACCCAACCAAATAAAGCCCTTATGTTTAAAATCACCAATGATAAGCCACTTGTGGATTTGGTGAAATTGCACTATTGCAATGCATCATTTATAGATTTCAATAAATATTTAATGATGTTTTGACACAAGGATCTATTTTTTGCAAAGGTTAAATACAACAAAGTTAATAGTATAACCCCCATAAATACTCATGTGCAAACTATAGATTTGAAGTTGTTTTACTAAGATAAAACAATTCAAAGAAAAGGTGGTAGAACTTGTTGTTCATATTCATCAATTAAGGAAGAAAAAGATAATGGTGTATTAAGTGTATTCCACTCCATATATGGATGGATATTAGGATGTCCATGTGTATACAATGGGTTATGTATAATGGTTTTATTTTTAATGTCAAATTATTGTAAAATCACTATAGTAGTTATACATTCATTGTAATAAACAATATATTTATAATCAAAGTTAATATTCAAAAAAATATTTTTTTATTTTAAATTAATATTAAAATATTCACAATAATTTTATTGTAACTACATTTTTTGATGTAATTCCTATTATTACAATAATTTAATTACACTAAATTATTTTAGTTATTAATTATAATAATTTATTTTAATAATAATAATAATGTATTTTCTTACAAAAATATTATTATTATAAAATAATTAAAATTAATCACTCTAAAATCGAGTGTGTAGTCATGATCTAATGAGCCAAAAAAATGTTAGATCACAAAAAATAATAATCAAAATTGGATAAATATTTATGTTTTGCCATTTAAAGCCATGTGAATCATAGCAAGTTGTTTTTTTCATTCATATAAATGTTAAAGAATTCAAACCAAAAATCCATTTGATAAAATTTTAAGTTTAAGTTTCGATTTAAGACCTTTCAAAATGAACACTTATGACATCAAAGAAGAGTCAATTTCACATAGGACTATCAAAAGGACTCATACAATAAAACACATTTGATTAAAAAATAAATTAAGAGGATAAAAACTTATTAGCCACATTGAAAATATATTTATACTTAAAAATATGTGAATTCTAAAACTTTAAAATTCAAAGAACTTTCCAACATTGATCTAAAATGTGGTAAGGAAAGTTGTAACTTATTATTTTAAAAAAACATAAAAATGTAGAAAATGAATTTTTAGTTATGATTTGAGATTCTTCTCATTTTTACAAACACAACATTAAATTTACAAGGAATCAGAACACTTTCAAAAGTTCATATTTATTCAAAAATGATTAAAAAAAAGTCATGTACTAGGAAAACTATAAACATTTATTATAACAAATTGCAAAAAAACTTGTTCCAAAATTCAATCATATTAAAAAAAAATTTGGGAAAAAATACATGTGATGTTTTTATAAAGTAATCATGTTAGCTCATTAGATATCGATTGCACGCAATCATCATAATTATTTTATTCATACATTAATTATGTAAGTGGCATAATTTATAATTAAAAAAAAATATCAAAAATTTACAATTCATAGATTTTATTTTATAAAAATATTTAATGATATTTTAATGGAAATAGAATAATTAATGTAATTGCTATAATTCCATGATTATATTATAATAAATTCCAGTTTATATTTATATTTAAGATTTTTGTATATTTAAAATACTCAAAATAATTTTACTATAATTGTAATGAATCAATTTAAATAACTTATTCTATATATAACCAATAAAAACTTATTTGAAAAAATTAATGCTATTATAACATAAACTTTTCCACCAATATTTAATAACTAAGTAATGAAAATTAATTATTGTACTAAGAAAAATTATATAAATTACAAAAATTGCATATAATTTAACTTTGTATTCATAATTTAGAACATATAACTTATAATTAAAATATTTTTTCCAAAATAATAATTTAAAAATTTGATGTTATTATTGTACATTTGAAATTTTAACTATAGTAAATTATTTAAGGGTGCAAAGATTTGGATTTAGGGATCCCTAATAGCTAGACCCCTAATTCTACATGCAACTCACAAATCTCATGGGTGAAGGACCAAAAAGTAACCAACCCTACCCATAAACATAACACATATATATATGCAAGGAGTCTAATTCACCCCCAATTGACTTAAGATTGAAGCCCTTCAAAGGGGCTCTATGCTTTTGTAACTCATGGAAAAATGTTTATTAGACCTTATAAAACTTAAGGGCAAAAATTCAATCAATTTTGTTTTGTTTTGAAGGCTTTTGAAAAATGGTTCCTTCCAAATTTTAATATTAAATTACACATTTTAATAATTGGTGTGAATAGTGTCAACTTAAATTTCCCTCCTCTTAACAAATTCTCTTTTGTGATTTATTTTTTTGTAGGGCAATTCACCCCCAATTGTCTGAAACTTGAAGAATTATTGTCCTCAAAGGAGGGTTTAAATTCAAAACTTTCCAACCAATGAAAAAATGTTTATTAATTGTTCCAAAACCTAAAGGAAATATCCAATCAACTTTTGGTTCAAAATGTATTTGAGAAAAATTCCTTCAATATTTTAATAATTATAATATAAATATTTACATGTTTCATATATGAAAGTTTGAGTTTGGCCAAAAGATATAGGTTAAAATGTGGTGTGAATGGGAACACATGGGAACACTTTGAAACATGGTGGGAACATCAATATTTTTTTCCCAAAGCCCTTCTCTCTCCTAAGGAAAAAAAAAAGGCCTTTTTTGGTGCATATTGTTCAACCATCTAATTGGTTATGTGAAAATTCTGATTCTATAATTATTTGACACCATTTTTGGCTTGGGCTAATCCCCCCTCCTAAGTTTGCATGGGTACCTATTGTATATACAAGCCAAATCCAATAATTGCACAAACTTCAAATGATGTACAAAATTACCCCTTGAATTGTTAACCCTTTAATAAAGTAATTTGCAAAGATAGGAAAACTCAAGGGTAGAATCCTTCGTTTCCCTAAAATTGAAGACTACAATCATGTAGGATGGGACTTTGCCAAAAGAATATAATCTAGAAAGAAACTCAAATTTCTTCCTTAGATGAAGATGAGATTTTGTCAAAATAATATAATAGAAAAGAATATAATAAAGGAGGAAACTCAAATTTTTTTTTTAGCCCAAGGTGATTTGAGTTCTTTTTATCTCTTTTTTTTGGCCTAAATATGTGTGTTTCCTTAAGGGCTTATTTATGTTATGGATTACATGAAGTCTTCCTTAGTCTACCTAGGGAATTAGTTTTAAAAAAAGTTAGGGGGATATTTGGGTCATTTAAGGGGTTACATAGGACCTATTGAAAGACTATTTAATGAGACACCTTAAGGTTTACTTAGGTTATGGGATATTTAAGGATTATTTTAAAAATTATTTAAGATCTACCTAGGGAATCCAAGGCAACACTTAAAGACTTACTTAGGCAATGAAATATTTAAGGATTGTTTAAGAGGTTAGATTGAGCCTATCTAAGGGGCTACATAGGGTTTATCAAAAACCTATATTAAAGGTTACGTAAGCATTACCTAGGGACTACTTAAAAGACACCTAAGATTGATTCATAGTCAAGATGTTACATAGGCCCTACATAAGGGGGTTACCTTGGGGTTACTAAGAATTAAATCATAGCTTCTATGTAATCCTCATGTAATTCCTTAAGTGGGCCTTTAAGTAGCCCTTAAGTATTCCTTCACTTAGGTAACCCCCTATGTTAGTTTGGATAACTTTTATTTACATAACCCATAACCTTGGTAGGCCTTTAGGTGGTTTTTAATAGTTCTTAAATACCACCCCTAAGGTTATTTAGGTAGCCTCCCTAAATAACCTTTTAATGTCCCCTAACCTAGGAAATATTTTTATCCCCTAGGTAGGCTTTATATAGCATGTAAGTATTTCCTAACTTGGATAGACTCCCATGTAAACCCTATGTGGTCCACCATGTAAGCTTTTCATCATCCTTATCTTACATAGCTAGATGGGTAGGTAGGCCTTGACTTAGTTAATCTTTTGTTTAAATAGTTTTCTAATTCCAATTCTATAACCTAGATAAACAATAGTCTAGTTAAAAAAGAATTATGATGGTCATTTTTGGTAGTTCATTTTTAGTTTTGATTCTCGATTTGATGGACTTTGTGGATAACTCAAAAGGGAGGTTGAGTGAATATAATGAGGATTAAAATTAGGCCCAAAATAAGGATTACTTTAAGGAGAAATTTAATGTATACATAAGCTATAACAATAGATGACAACCTTCAAATGATGTCACAAATTACCTTCCAAAATTAGTCATTAATTTGATATTCGTGATTTAAAAATTTTAACTTTTTTTTCAGGCCTAAATCAACTAAATGTAAAATTTGAATATAAAAATTAAAAAAATTATGATATGTTTAGTAATTTATGTACATGTAATTTTTATTCCTTTTATGTCCATCATAACATGCAACCACTCAGTATAAAAACAAGGCACAAGTTGTTGACCTTCAAACAAGTCGCAAATTACCTCCCAACAAACTCTATTCCTAATTGAATTCAAGATCTTTCATTTTTCTACACTAACATTTGTATTTCTAGTTTTAGTAAGCAAGATTACCCCGATCTAAGTGTAACCAATGTTACACATATTACCATCATGAATAGTGCTAGAGTAGATATCAAGATCGTTCCATGTTGTGACTTGAGAAACAACATGTAATTTGGGAACATGAATTCCTTTCCTATGTGTGATCCTCTTCCTTTGAAGGAAATTCATGTACACATATTAAAAAAAAAAACAACAATAATAATTGGAATCAATTGAAAACAAATTTCCTTAAATTGAAATCAAATTTACAAACTTACTTTTATGGAACAACGTTATGTAGCTAAACTTTGAGTACCCTTTGTTGAGGTGAAAAATACTTATAAGGTTCATTGTAATTGCCATTGTTGTAAATGACAATTCTATTAAGGCCTTCATTAAATTCATATCTAAATTTTCCTATTTTTCAATACATTTTGGAAAGTGTGGCAAAATGAACCTATGGAGTTCATATTCCAAATTAACAGCAAAAGCCTCTACTTCCATCAATTTTAGTTGTTTTTCTATAGTCATATGAAGAACTAGTTCAAATAAAATGAGTGTAGCAATGTCAAATTCAACATAAAAATCGAGTTACACCTTGATATTTATGAAGGAGCAACTATGAGTTGAAAACAAGTAAACACACATTACCCTTTAAACTCATTTGCCCATCTCTAATTGAAAATAGCCATTGGAGTGGAATCCTTACATTTCTATAGGGCTATCACCTTATTTGGCAATATTTTTCTTCTTTATGTTCTTAAACCAAAGTAGCTAGGTGCTTGCATGATCATATTTTTTCGCAAATTATTTTCTAGGCATATCCATTGTTTTGGGCTAGTCACAAATGTTTACCTCCAAAAGGTGTTCTCTTCTCCTTTAATATGTCTCTATGGCATGTGTTGACTAAAATGCCATTCAAATCCATAACAACACTAAATTGAAAAGCTCCAAACTTGCACTCAATTCCTCGTCTCGATCAAACACCCTTTTTGATATCTTCAAAATCAAGAACCTTTTGCATTATGATTACCATAGCTCTCACACTTTGAGGAATATTGACAGGTCTCTCTACCTCTTTTTGCTTCTGAATTTGATTGACTCCTCAAAAGACAATGAGACTACAAGTGGCCTTGCACCTATTGAAACACAAAAACACACAAGACAATACCAATATAGATTCAAACAAAACAAGTTTCAACATATAAATCTAAGATTTGAAACATTTAACTGTTTGACATTAAATTCTCCTTCCTCCATCACTGCCAGAGCTCATGAAGTACAATGGGATGCTATGGTAGCTGGTCAATACCATACTTGTATTGCTGTTCAAGGTCTCTGAGCATGTGTACAATTGTTCCTGTTGTTCAAAACTGTGCCTCAATGTTTTTCTTTTTCTTTTGTTTTCTCTATTCCTGTGGTTGGGTTTTTCCTCATTTTCATGCTAGCTAGCTAGTAGGTTTCTGTTTTGGGGTTTCATTCTCTCAATGGGAGTAAAAGTCTATACTGCAGAGGTAGTTCACTGATCAAGCACTTTTGTGCTGAAGACAAATGGGACCAAGCGGTCTGTCGCTTGTTGAAACTTGGTTTTATCTCCATATGCTTGAAATGCGCTCAGATAATGTGATCTTCTGGGTTGTAGTTTAAAGCGTAAGTACAGAAAAGTTCTCAGTGCTGATTATCTCGATTAGTTTAGGAATGTGTTATTGTCAAGTCTTGTGTCATGTTGGTATACAGAGAAGGCATCGGTGTTTATTCTACTGCTCTAGGGTTCTTGTGCAGCCTTGTCTGGTGGTTTGGTTGCACTGGGCAGTGGTGGTGGTGGTCCAGTGATGGTATGCTCTGTGTAATTTTCTGGATGGTGGTTGGGTGAGTGTGGTAAGTGCATAATGGAGTATATGATCAGATGTTAAATGGAATAGTTTTTGTAGTGGCAACAAAAACCACATAATTGGGATAGAAAACATTGGGTGATGATGGCCATGGCCTCACAACAAATGGAGGTCTACACTGCAGATGGAAGTCAGAGCAGTGAACTAGTTCCCATTATGGTGCCATGCACTCTAGCAGTGGATTCCAGGACTTCAATGGTGGAAGTAGTTGGGATTCTTCCAGCAATGACCATGAATAGCTGGCACGGGAGGGACACAAAGAATGGCATTGATAGCAAGGGTGGGAGCAGCAATAACACTGCTGGTGACTCATGGCAAGGTTGGGATGATGGGAAGCTTGATGACCATCACAATATTCATTTTGGGTCATCTCATGTGAGCAAAGCTGATTCTGATGACCGGAATAACTTCTCATGGGATAGTGGAGAAAGTGGAGAAAGTGGCATGGGGTGTAACCCGTTGGCATATACTTGTAATGGGCACATTGCTCCTGTGGCAGCCAATTCCTGCATCCTCAATAGAATGGTTTTCCCCCAGGGTTATATCAAGATTACTGAACAGTTTTCTGTGAATACAAGTGAGTGCATTGTGGAGACTTCTGCAGTTCCTTTGGCCACTTTTCTCTGTTTAATTTTGCCTATTTCAGTCACTTCTTGTTTATTTCTCACACTTTGAAGTTTGCATATAAGCCCTCTTGATTTTTTCATGTTTCTGGAGTTGTGTTTGAAACAGAGAACCTATTTAAATGAGAGCAGGAGGTGGAAAGAAGAGACATTCATCATTATTTCTTTGAAGAAGGTATGGCGGTTTGTGAGTGTTGCAGAACTGTTTCCAGCTGTATTTGAGTTTAGTAAGCACTGCAGGAACTTTGATACTTGTATCGGGAACGATTGCCACACACAATCTGAATCTCATGGTGGCCTTTATCAGGTTCTTATTGGTTTTCAGCTAAAATGTTGATGCAGCTGAAGTATTTACACTTAGGTTCAGCAGTCAAGAGGAGATTCAACCTCTGGTTGCCAACACTATATTCTAGAACTTTGTTATACCCTCAGCAGAAATTGTGATGATGAAAATAAACCATGTCCTTGCATAGACTGAGAGTCTGGTTGAAGCTGGGATGTAGTTGCTTTAGCAGTTGAAGAGGAGAGAGTGATCAGACAAAGATAGTGTCCTGAAGGCAAAATTAGTTGGATTGTACAAGTGTTGGGCGGTTCTTTGAATTTGTGATAACCTCTGGTTCTGGGTTTTTCAAAACTCTTCAAAATCAAAGACTTCAGTTCTGGGTTTTTTCTTATTAAAAAGATTGCAGAATAAAATGACCACTGGTTCTGGGTTCTTGAACATTTTCAAATAACCAATGGGTATTTACGTATTTACCCTGGTAAGCTTGTTTGAGCTTGATAGAGTACAGACTGAGTATTTTCTTTAGCTAGATCTCTCTAGTGCTCACTCCGGAAGAGCATGACTGGGTCTTCCCATTACTTCCAGAAATCAAACTAACTCAGGAATGCAGATTTTTGTTTGGTTTTTTTTGCTGAAGGTTTTGAAAGGTTTTTACGCATGGGCTGGAATTGGCACAATGATTATCTTCAAAGTGTTTTTGTGGAGTCTCCTTGGCAATCTTGGATGTAAGTTCACTTCACACCACACACAGTTTGTTTCGAGTTTTAAAATAACTTAGAACTGGAGGTATTTTGATTCTGAAATACCTCCCCAAAACCAGAACTGGTGGGTATCAACAACATCAAAGACCTGCCCCAAGAGTGGACTTCATATCCATGTAAGACTCAGGATACAATTTGTTATTGCCATTGTTAAAAGATTGCACCTTTCTATATTATAATGATGTCTATTTAATGCTTGTATGACCAATTGAATATATTTGATTTTTTTGGAGTTTTGGTCTCAAAATGTGTTCTTCTGAGGATTACTATTTTCATTGCTAGAAGATACAATTAGATTGCCATAGTACCTAGACTGGTTAGGCACTAATTAATTACTTTTGAAATTGCCAAGTTTTTTGAAAAATATGTGCATGCCATCCAAAAATCTGAATGAAGCTCTCAACTCAAGCACAAAAGTGGCATTACATTTTAGTATTATGCTGAATTATATATTATTATTATTATTATTATTGTTATTACTGAACATAATTGACAAAAATAATTTATTATTAGGCACCTTGCTAGCAAACCAGCCTAGCAAAAGTAATGAATGTCCACATTTTTCATGTTGAAATGATGTCTAATAGTTGAAATACCATACCTATGATTGATGTTTGGTCTGAATAAAATTGCACAAGGTCTAGTTGAAAAAAGAGAAAATTTTATTGATATTTGTTGAAATTGTTGAAAAAGCATTGGGTTTATTATTGCTAATTCACTACACGAGATGTATCACGCATATATATTCTTCAACTGTTGAAAATTTGGAAATTTAATTTTAAAATTGTCAAACCTCATTTTTTTAAAATAAAAAAATATTCAGCAAAGAAGTGCTGACACATTGGTCATAGGTATGATAATCAATAATGAATCTTTTAAATAATTTTTTTTTTTGTTATCATTTTTGAAGTTTGCCGGTCTTGAAACACAAGCAGTTCATTGCATAATGACTTTGCCTTTTATGGCAAGTTCAAACTTCAAACAATTTTTTTTCCTTATTAGATTGAAAAACTTTTTTCATCTAGATGCGTGCATTGCTATGGAACATGCAAAATATTAAAGCTTTTCATAGTTAAAACACCTGAGCCTAAGCCACCCTTCAAACTTAAGAATTAAGCTCAACCCAATAAACACAAATCCATGTAAGATGTTAAATATTTTTTGATGAGCTTTGTTTGACACATTTTCAAGCTTGTCTTTTTGCACCCTGCATGCTTTATTGTGCTGAACCACATTGTGTAGGTTTTCATATTCTACATGTTTTACACCACAAAAAAAACATTATTTAAGTTGTTATGGGTTTAGGGATGGTGTAGGGGTTTAAATAACAAGGTGTTTGGTGGTAAAGATAGGGTTAAACCCAAAAAATAATAGTTGTAATTTTTGCCACCAATCTGAAATGAAGAAGCAAAACCCTTGCAAAATCTAGTTCTTACCTACTCACTTAACTTTAATTACCAACACTTTGCCTATTTATTTTATAAGAGCTTCCAAACCTTACTCTGCCCAAATCATCATTCGATTCATTGCTCTACCATCTCCATTCATGGCTAATTGCTTCCTGTTCTTGCTTTTAACTAGTTGAGTTCATCCCAACTAGTTAAGCTAATCTTTTAACCAATTGAACTATTGAGTTGAACCACTACATATCAAAGTATCAACCAACAACATAGATTCAAACATTGAAACACAACAATCTTTTTAAAAATTTAACATATGAATAAGGTCAGAATAGTCAAACCTTGTGGCAGAATTAGGCACTGAGGATTGAATTGCACATTTTTTGCACTAGACAATGCTCATTAGGGGGTGTTTATATAAGGTCTTTCATACTTAATGAGCTTTAGGCAAGTTCACAAGGTTGGACCAATTATGGTATTTGAAAGCACATTCCAATATAAAATCAGCCACGAATAAGAATGATGGGTCAAAATGAACCAACACCCACCAACCCACCATGCAAAAAAGGAATGAATGGTGTGTGGATAAGAAACACTTTCTCAGTATCTTACTATCCCATAGCTAACTAGAGTGGTTATAACTATATACTAACCATCCACATATATCTATTTACCTAGCAGACACCAAATGCCTTACTTACTTACATAAAAACCATTTGCATTTTTCCTACCTACTTACCTATGATATTAGTACCCAGTTACATAGGTTTAGGGTTTAGGAAGAGTGTGGTGGAAGTAGGAGGGTCCAATGGATGGTTGCATTGGTGGGTGCTGGGTCAAATGATTTCCAATGTTGAGAAAAAACTCAAGTGAGCCAATCCAGACTAATATTAGAACCAGAACAGGACTTCATGCATGACTTACTTACATAGGCTCTTTGTGACCGTCAGAGAAAGGGCAAAAAAAAGCTGTCTTCCAAACAATTACATGACTATGTTTGGCTTGTCTAGTCATGAGAGTGGGCCTGTTTGGAAAGGTGGGTATAATCTAAAATTATTGCAGCCCTGGCAGGGAGTGGAGTGTGATTTATAGAAAGAGCTATTTCCCATGTGTTTAGGGCATAAGTGTGAGTGTGTGAGTCATTTGATCCTCTGCCAATTTGGTGTTGGAGGCCATTATTACCCATGTGTGCTTCTTCTTCAGGTTCAATGCACCATGTCTAGAGACTTCTTCCATCATGGGTCCCCAATTCAACAGCTCTTCAAGGTGACTGTTGTGTGATTTTTCACATGTTTCTTGGTTTTGATTTGGTTCATGGAAAGATGGCTGCTGTGTTCAAACCCTAAACATTAAAAGCTAGCTCTTCATGAAAAGGATCTTGTAACCAGGTGGAGCACCCATGTTAGAAAAAGAAAAAACTCATGGCACCCATGAAGTTCCCATATCTCACGAGTGTCTCTCATGTAGCCTAGCCACCCTGCTTGGGCCAAAACCCTAAAACCCTAAACCCTAAAACCTGGCCTGCTTCATTCACTTGTTCAATTTACAGTCAGCAAGTGATTAGGGCTTGGATTGACTAGGGTTCTGTTCCACCAATGTTCCTCTGCCTCTAGATTCTGGTTATTTCAAAAACTTCCAAGAATTGTCAGTTTTCATGGAAGAGTCAGTACAGAACTACTGGTTTAAACTATAGTTACCTTAGCCTAGGGTCAGATTTATCACTTTAAAAACTTCCTTTTTTTTTTCTTTTTTTTTTCTTTCCTACAAGTCATTTCGTTTTTGCATAATGAAATTATTTAATTTTTTATTTATGCAAACTTTGAATTTTCTTGAAATTTGTCATCTGTTGGATACATGTTTTTCTTTTTTCCAATTTTGTGATGTAGTTGAAGTGGCAATCATCCATAAGAGGCTTTAGCCAAATTTGGCCTCACACTAGATATGAAAGTAGAAAAAAACCTAGAATCTTTCTATATCTGTCAAATTTGGGCCATTTTTTTCATTAAAAATCCTTTGTATAGGTTGAAATCCTATCCTTCTATATTTTTGGCTACCTACTAGAACTTATCATAAAAGTTTGGCGATTTGGAATTTTTTCCCTTCAAAATCTAACAAATTTGGCTCATTTTTTTCCTTAAAAATCCTTTGTGTAGGTCAAAATCATATTTTGCAAGTCACATTCATGTCTATTAGTTCATGCTTTTCTAGTTGAGGGATGTCTCATCTATTTCTAACTAAACACACATATGTAATCCAAGTTATTCATCAAACAAGAAGAATAAACACCTATCATAATGTTGATGCAAGTAGAGGACCAAGGATGACATCAAAATAGTCCCAAAGGGAATCAATTTCACTCATAAGAAAGGCAAAAGGTGTCAAATGGATTGCATGGAGAGCTTGGTTGTTTATACTAATGCCTATATTTCGTGTTCATAAGTTTTGTCATTAGAGAGTTGAAATAATCAACATTTTCATCACATTCATGTGAACATTTTTTTTTTTAAAAATTCCTTTTTATCATCTTCTGAATTATTTAATGATGAAACTAACCATAGGTTAAGAATCACCTTGGTAACAAGCAATTTGTTTTATTCCTATTTCAAATGATTGCCCAACATTGGCCACTTCCCCTTCGACACATGAATGTGATTCCAATTGTGTAAACTAACAAATGAATGTCCTAAAGTTACCCTATCTTCTTGTCAAATTTACTAGAATTAATCACAAAATTTGGAAAGAGAAAATTCTTAGAAATTTCATGGGAATTTTGCTGAACTATATAGAAATTTATAATCCATATTGATGAATATTCTAAAAATTTCATATTAGAGCAATGAAATGTGAAAATTGATCCATGTTGCCTAATGTGAACTATGATTAACATTTCAGAGGAGTAGAAAAAAATATTTGTAATTGAAAAGTAATGAGAACAAAATTTAGTCCAAACTTAGGATTTTAAAATTCTTGAATGGCAATTTCAAAATATCTTATGAAAACGTTATAATGATGAAAAATTAACGAACAAGATAGATATATAGAAAACTAAAGTTGATATATTTGAAAACCCCATGTGTCAAACTTTAAAACTTTAGTTTCAATCATCAATGTGGCGTTGTAGCTTAAAATCAATTGATTTCAACACTTGCCTATTGAAACTAACCATCCCATGTGGTAAATACACTTCTCACAATGTTGCAACATTGTTTGAGAGCTTTTGCCTGTGATTGTTGGGTTTGAATCAATATATAATTACAAGAACTCTATAGAAAATTGATTTGCACAATATATTTTGGATGAAATATGGTTGTCGTATGGCAAAATCAATTGATAACATTAATAAATGTGCACTTGATCCAACGTTTGTAAACGACATTAAACATTAAAATGATTGACATTGATTGGTTGGTTATAATGAATGGCCCCTATGTTTTCATTTAAATTGTCTTAAACCTTATGTTGTCATATTTTCCATGTTTATGGGTGGGGATTGCCAAATAGTTAGCACATTATGTTGGATGACAGAAACATTGCTAAAGTTCCAACTAAGGGTTATGGGTCACAACATAGTATATCCCTTGCCCCACCCTTTGAACTTCAAAACATCAATTTGGCTTGTGTGACCCTATTCAATTTTAAATAGTTCTATTGCACATTTTATTTTGGAAAACACATGTTATATTTTGCAAAAAACAAAATAAATCAAATTTCATGTTTTATTGCTAGTTGTCAAATTTGAACTTGGCATTATACAAGAACAATTAGTTATCATCCTCATAATTTTAACCATTGTACTACCACATGGTGTTTATTTTACTTCATTGAAAGCTTTGTCAACATCTATTCAACCCTAACATACAAGCATGTGGGCATCATGTAGGGCATTATTTTGATCTTGTGAAGTTCAATTGGGATGTTTACCATGTCACATATGGGCTGAACTCCTCTTACAACACATAATAGTGTTTATCTTCTTGAAGTTGGAAGGTTAATCTACCCAATGAAATTGATTGGGACATTAATTTATTGTTTTGGGTATGTCTTATTTAGTTTGGAATGGATTGCACAAAACATGATATGCACACAACATGAATACGATGAACATATATAAGTGGGCCTACATTTAGCACAATCATTTGGCCATCTTCATGTCATTTGCAAGGCCACCCCATCAACAAAGTATCAAACATTCAATTTCAAAAGTATCATAAAAAGGGAATGAAATTTGCCACTGACTTTCAAAGAAGCATGAAGATGTGTTGTTTTTTGTTTTCTTTGAAAACTATATAAAACATTTAAGCTTTTCACTTTTAGCTTTGGAGTGACTTTTTGAAAGAATAAGGGTTTTTTTGTTCCATTTTGTTGTTGATGGCTAGGTTAAACCATCACCTACATTAATACCTTCACCTTCTTGATTGAGTCCACTTATAAGCTATAGAATTTGGGGAATGCTAAGTTTGGAGGCAAAAACATTGATTTAGTTTAAAGGTGTGTCATAATTTTGATGTTTGGAAACAACCTAAATGTTTTTTGGATTTTTACTAGTGAATGATGGTTTTTTTCTTTTTCAATATTTGGTGTGAGGTTATATGAAAAATTAGAAAAAATTCTTACACATAGACTATTCTTGACCATGTATTCATATTTTGACCTTAACTTTGGGCTCACAACCAATGTTGGGGCATGAGAGAGAATGTGGGCTAGAAGACTGTCCTATGATTCAAACACTTCCATAAGTGTGGAGATTGTAAGGAAGGGAGTTCAAAACAATTCCAACTAAAAAGCACCTTGGGATTTAGTTCCACATGAATTCTAAATTTTTGGGATAAAAGTGTAGGTAATAAATATAATCCATTTGGGCCCCCAATATACCATTGGGAAGGTCTTGAAACATAGTTGTTGAAAATGGGTTTGAATTGTCCATTTGGAGTTGAAAGCTAGTAGGTATGGATGTAGTCATCATAAAAGGAGCCAAAAACACTTATTGATTATAATGAAGACCATATTTACATTATTTTGAAAAATAATCATTTATTATCTTAAATAAAAAAGTTATCCATCTTTTGAAATTGTGTTTGTTTATTTTTGAAGTTGGAATCCTATCAATTTGAATTCATTTCATTATGTTATTAGAGTTTTAAATGTTATACACAAAACACTTATTGACATAAGTGTTTTACAACACCTTTAAACTTGAATGTGTTTTTGGTTACTCAAACTTGCACCAAATGTTCTCAAATTTATTGTGGGCTCTAACATATTTCATAAGAAAAGCCATGTGTATTGATCCTTTTAGGTGCACACATATTGAGTCATTTTAGGTGCATGTACATATATGTTCTTGATTTTAATTTTAAACTTAAAAAATTAAGGGTTTTTGGTTTTAGTTAAAATATATAATGAAAAAAATATATTGAATGTTTTTTCGTCCTATCATATGAAAATATTAGGTTATTGACTCTAATTTGGGTTAAAAATTAATTGTTTTTCAAAAGTTCATAGCATAGTGAAAATAAGGTGGTTCACGTTGGGATTTTGCACACATGCCTTGCTTTATGACCTCTACATGTGTTCATATTCTAATGGAATAAAAAAAAATAATAATAAATTTGGTATTTAATAAACCAATAAATCAAAGCCATGTGTACATAATAGACTTCGGTAACAATTTTGACCTTGTCACTAATGATTCATTTATTATGAATGAACCATTAAATGGCCAAAAGAGTGATTGGGAATCAAATTGGTAACTTGATTCTCAACTATTAAAACTTGGGGAACATGGGTGAAATGACCTTAATTTGAACATTTAATATGGCATTAGTAAGGTATCTTCAAGGCCTACACCATTTCTTTGATTTTTAAAAAAATTAGAGTTCATATGTGAAAGTCATGAACTTGCAATGTTGTGGGATTCATAACTTGATAAAATTGAAAAAATTTAAGATTTCATGATCCCAAGACTCTTTGGAGTTTTTATCATGTTGATGTGACCTTGTTGTTGGTTACAAAATATACTATAAAACAAGAGATGGTGGTTCTTTTTAAGTTTGGGTCATGGTGTGTCTTATGAGTTTGATTCACATGTGATTCATTTGTGCATCATTTTTGTTTCAAATTGTAATATCGCCTTCTTTTAGTTTGAACAAGTTGATTTCAATTTTAATTTTTGCTTGTGAATTTATTTTAATTTCATCCCAAAGCGACCACTCCCACTTTTATATTGGGAACTAAGGAGCACACCTTGGGTTTACATTTTGTTATAAACTTGAGAATTGACAAGTTTTTTTAACTTACATTACCACTTGACAAACCATGCATCAATTTAGTTTCCAATGTATCAACTTACTAGATTTTATCATGTTGGGATCTATTTGGTATCACTTTGCTAATTTGGCCACACAATTTAGATGCTAGTTAATTTGAACTTTTATTTCATAATATCTACATGGTGTACATAAAGGTTGATTTTTACAATAACCTTTTTGAGAATCATCCAATATAGTTTTTAAGTTTCTTTGTACAAAATTTATTTTATAATTATAATTTTCATTCCATGTGAAATTACCTTTTTTTAAAACATTTAGAAATGTGATTGAAAATAAAACACTTTTTTACTAAACTTTCAATCTATATATATATATATATATATATTCATTCCAATAATAATAAAAAATTGGAGTTGGTATAAGGAAGATTTTGCATAATCCTTTATATTATTGTTCATTGCCAATTTCAACTAATTGGAATCTGAAAAATTCAGAGGAAAACTTAATTATCTCACTCATATTTTTAATAAAATTTTCTTTCCTTTCCTCATAAGTACTTCATTCCTCTTCTTTACCCACCAACATGGATAGAAAAAAGCATATTAACATGTGTTTTTTCATTATTTCATAATATTTAACTATTAAAAACCATATGACAACATAAGAAGAGAAGAAAAAGAATGTTGATTGTGATTGTTAATTTGAAACAATGTAGAGCCCAAGTTCTAATAGGATTATATGTTAGGTAATGCCTTTGAAGTGAGGCGGGGACTTATTTCAGGGATGCCTCACTTCGAAGGTGCTACTTTACACAAATTTTGACATGCCTATGTTATGTTGTAGGAGGCACATTATTCCTTCTCTCCCACCATTTTGATCAATGTCCCATTTGTATCATTCATTTGCCCTTTCTCTCAACCTTGATTAGAGTTTTTATTTTTTGTTCGAGTGTGGGCAACATGAGATAAAGGTCTATCAACTTTAGCATTCCAAATTTTGCTATTTGTTGGAATACATGCATTGGAATGTGAGAGGGGTTTGAAACATGCAAGGTGCCTCAAAATTGTCTCAAAATGTTGCTTTAAGAAAAATAATTGTGTGTAGACATCCACTAGATGTGCATTTTTGACCATTTGTTTCTCCCTCATCCCAAGCTCAAATGGAGCAATTGTCTTCTCACTAATCTCATATAGATGCCTTTTATTTATGTTAGAATTTTACTATCAATGAAGCACAATAGCTCAATCAATTTTTTTTAAAAGGTTAAAATTTGAAGCCTACCCTTAACTAGTAGACTCACACTTCCTAACAATGGCCATTTTCCATTTCACCACCAAATTATAATTTTTTAAACCAAAATTTTTAGCTTGAAGTCTAGGTAGTTGGATTTTAAAAATTCTGATGCTTTACATGACTATTGGGAGGTTATGGGTTGTGACTCCCTTCTCCCACTTGGGAGGGTTTTGGTCAAATGTCAATGAAGGGTTGAGTTACTGCATAGATGATAAGCATCTTCGGTAAAAAGCAAACTCGGTGTCGTCAATTTGAAAGCGAGTTTGTGAGTTGATATAAATGATCACTCAACAAACCGCAAACATATGTTTGGCAACAGCATCAAAGGTTCACCTTGTGGAACATTTTCAGTGATTCGGGTTCTTCATTTCAAGACATCTCATTTTCCCTGTTTTGGTACTAGCCCTAGTGGGAACCAGTTCACTCAAGAATATCCTGATAATAGGGGGGGAAGGGTTGAATCTGACTTGCATTCAGATGATTTGGATATTGTCCATGTGTGTCCCTGAATTGAGGAAACCCACAAACTTGTTTATCTCATGCATGTTGGTGTGTGTTTTAAATGCATTTGTACATAGCTTTGTGGATTGTTCTTGCTTGCTTTAGGGGTGTCTCACGTCATGAACAATGTTTTTCAAATTTCATTTCTAGTTTTTTTCCAATTTTGTGATGTAGCTGAAGTGGGAATCATCCATATGATGATTTAGCTAGATTTGGTGCTAAAAACTATGGAAGTAAATCCCTTTCAGCATCCTTCTATATTTTTGGCTACTGACTGGAACTTAGAATACAATCTGGATATTTTTAAAACATTTAATTTCTTTTTTGAAATCTGGCAATTAAAAAAGCTCAGAAAGCACTAAATGTTCGCCGTATTGAAACCAAAGGAAAAAAAACACTGCTCATGAGTTTGAAAAATTGTGCTCTACCATTATAGCTATCTAAAGCAGTAGAAATGTTACAGAATGCTATGTGATTCTATGCCATTCCATAAGTGTATCTAGTTTTGGATTACAGATTGTTAACACTCAGAGTTAGTAGCCTAATGCAGCCCATCAAACCACACTTTCACTCTTGAAAGCTTATTGTAATACAACCTTTAAATTCAAGCAAAAATATATCAAGAGTAGAATGAGCTTCTAAGAGTGCATCCATCAGTTTTTCAATAGGGGAAGGGAATATGCGTGATTGGAATTTCCAATAGTTTTGTGTCATAAATTTCCAAATTTTAAAAATGAAATGAGGATGTAGGTTGAAAGTTGAAACCCAAGCCACTTGGGCAAAAGCCGTGCCACACACATCTATGGTGTTTCATCATTAACAAACTCCCTTTCAAGTCTATTGAAACTTTCTTGGATTAGTATTATTGTAACTCATTGGGGCATTGGAACTAATCCACATACTGTGCATTATAGATCAATGTGTATGGGGAACATATAAGTAGTGTTGAAGTATGAATAACCAAAAACTTGTATGTATTAAAAAAAATTCAACATACACATGCAACATATGTCATCTTGTGTGGATAATCATTTTTTGTTTTACATTGCCTAAGAGCATCCTCACTCACATTGGGTATCTAGGCTTACATTGATATTTTTCACATTCATTACTACTTATTTACATATGTATCCCAAGCTCTACCCATAAGCTTGCAAAAGGAACTTTAAAAAGTGGGAGATCACTAATAGCAAAGCAAGTGAATCAATCATATAACCTAGTCAATCAACAATAGTGAGAAATTATGTGGTGAAAACCAATCAAACAATTTAACCAATCCATAGTAGGATTTAGATTGTGTAGTGACTTTTGTCAACCATTGCATCTTGTGCAAATATGTTATACCAAAACCTTTTTTTTTCATTCTAAACAACAAGCTAACACTACATCCAAAACATGCTCTGATAATTGTGTGTGGGTGAGGATGTTCTAAAGATGGCTATAAGTAAATGTTTGCCATACATAAAATTAGGTGAAGACTTACCATGGATCATGAACTGTATGGGCCCACACTTCACATATTTGCATGAGTTCCAATTCAACATTATGAACCCATTTAGTGACTGGAGTAAGATCACCAAGTTAATGACTGGAATGCTTTTACAAGTGTAGGTGCAAAGAATGGGAGGAATCTTACACCTACATAGGCGTAAGATCCTTCTCACTCTCCAGGAGTAGGCATTAAATCTCTCCTAGAAAATACTCACGGTTATAAGGTACCCTGCAAAATACATTAGGAATTTTCTAATAGCAATAGAAAATTGGGGACCAAAGGAACCACTTTACAAAGTGTAATGCCATTGAGATGAGGTGCCAAGTGCCAACCCTGCAACTAACAAATTTGGGCCAATTCTTTTAGGAAGCCAGTGGCAGCCAATGCTCTACTGGACTCTCCCTTTGGGATTGGGCTTTATTACAAATAAAACAAATTTTTTATCAGACTTTAACAAAACAATAGGATCGACAATCATATTAGCTACAACCTTGGATCACCTACACTGGTGCCATGGTAAATTTAAATCCCCAAGTTTATTGGGGCTGCTTATTACCAACCAGTGTTTTTGGCCTGGGTGATTTTTAAACACATACAAAGCATTTTTGTGAAAAAAAAGAGTCCGTTATTCCCCTGATTATCAAAGAAGAAGAAGAAGAAGAAGCCATCTTTCTACAACAGGTTCCAAGAGGCAGCCAAAATATTCTTGAATTTTCTTACTTTCAGATCTGGTTGATAACCAAATGTGGCTAAATCTTCTTGTGGATGATGGTCAGTCAGTTTAGCTACATCACAAAATTGAAAACAAAAACCCTGTCTGTCCAAACATTATGAATTATACAGCAGTCCTTTTAGTAAATCAGTCTCCCAGGAAGAAGAGAGAGATGAAAGAGTCCAACTCCAAATTTAGCATTTCCTTGGTCAAATATAAGCCTCCTAGATCATGCCTCAGCCAAGAAGGTGGAAGGAACCTCCCAGTGTAGAAGTAGGTGCTGGTTTTCTCCATGGTCCTGTGCTACAGACAAACTGTACTCAAAATGGAAAAGAAAACAACAAAACCAGATGGTAGCTAGCTAGCTAGGTAACCCAGAATTCTCCCACAAAGGAAACTGAATGAAAAAACAAGCATTCTACTTTTAAGAAGTATCTTTATACCTACAACAACAAGAGAGCATTAAATTTTCCATGTAAGTTGGGTTCGGACTCTTAGGGGACGGATTCTCCGTGCCCTTTTTGCTCCTCCGCCAAAATGGGCAAAAAAAACCCATGCGGTTAGACCGCACCAGCCGCCGAGCCCAGCCTGCACTTGGAGAGCCCGGGGATTCTCGTGCGCGCGGCTTCGAATGCAGCTTTGAGTACTCTCGTCTGTTGCAGTACTAGTCCTACTACATCCCGCGAATTATAAGTAGCTGCTACCTTCTTCAAGTTGCTCCACCTTTGCAGCTCAGTAAATTGCAATTATCAAAAAGCTTGATTTGAACCTCCTCTGAAGCAATTAGCTTTTGAAGCAAATATTCGGAAGAGTCTCTAGTGATCATGGGGGAATTTCTTTTCTTTTTTCTTTTTTCTTTTCTTGTGGGGGCGGGATTTTGAGAATATCTGTAAGTCACATAAGATATTCAAGATTTTGAGCAAAGTGATAAACTGATCAGACAATTAGAAATAAGTCCAAGTCGATGCAAGTTACACGTCTGGTACTGTGATCATCATCTGCTGCATTCAAGTCTTTGAGCTAGCAGTGTGGGAATTTCACATGACTCAATAGAGCTGTTATAGAAAGGGGGGCCAGGGAGGGGAGGGGGGTATTAGCAGGTAACTCGCCGCAGTTGAAAGTCGTGTGCACCAGCTGCACTGATGCGACGTTGCAGAATCGGGTGCAGCATGATCACGAGGAGTACTTGCACAAGGGTGCAGATCATCACGCGTGCTCAAGTAGCGTCTGTACTTGGGATTCTGCTGATCATGGCTACGTCTCAAGAAGGGCTGTTCCTAATTTCTTGTTCTGCTAGTTTTCAACAGAACGACTGGCTGACAGCATGGCCAAACCATGGAGGTGGTCTCTTGAATCAGCGGTACGCCTACTTGGAGACCAAGATTAGCCCCAAAACCGTTCAACAGCTTCGGTTGAAGTGGACTGTTCAGACCGGATCAGATGTAACAGCGACCCCTTGTGTAGTCGACAATGTCGTGTATGTTCCCAGCTGGAACGGGTTCGTGTACGCTGCATCTGCATCGACTGGCACCGTGTTGTGGCAAACGAACCTGACCAAAGTCGCAGGCAGCTTGCACAACATTCCAACAGTTGTATGCAGGACAACACCCACTGTTGCAGGCAACTACTTGTTGATCGGAATTTACACTGGCGGCTACGTGCTTGCGCTGGAACGGAGAACCGGAGCTTTTGTTTGGTCGACTCAATTGGACGCCAACCCTTACGCAGGAGTTACTATGTCTGGAACTGTTTACGGAGGGTACCAATCAATACCCATCTTTTGTTTGTCCTATTTTGCTGCATTGCAAAATTCTTTTCTCAATTCTAGCACGGGATTTTTTTTATAACAAAAATTGAACCATATTATTTTCATAAGTCCCTAGAGTTATTGTTTTTCCTTGGCTTTCGATTTTCTTTTCTCGCAAGTGCATATTTTTGAAATCTCTACTCTAGCACTTGCTAATATGTTTGTGTGTCCGGCTCGGTTGTTGTTGCACAGTGCCTACTTTGTTGGAACTACTTCGACCGAGGAGACCCAGCTTGTGGGTTGCTGTAACTTTCAAGGAGCTTTCTTCAGAATTGATGTTGCCAAAGGGAAGATCATTTGGCGCACAGGAATGATACCACCCAACGGTGGTAATGCAGGAGCATACGCAGGAGCTGCAATTTGGGGTAGCAGTCCTTCCATCGATCCTGTTCGAAACCTTGTGTACATTGCCACAGGAAATCTCTACAGCACTCCGCCGTCCATTACAGCATGCCAACTGGGGCAACAAAACCTGAGCGTCCCGGACACGCCTGACCCATGCATTCTACCTGATGACCATTCCGAATCCGTGCTTGCTCTAGATCTAGATACCGGCTCCATCCAATGGGCTCAACATCTCGGAAGCTACGACACTTGGGTGTTGGCATGCGTTTTCAATGGGAACCCAAACTGTCCTCCAATTCCTGGCCCTGACGCCGACTTTGCGGAGGCACCCATGCTGATACCATCCGTGCAATTCAAGAATAGTTCTACTGGGAGACAATGGCGCCAGGATGTATTGGTTGTCGCGCAAAAAAGTGGGTTCGTCTACGGCCTTAATCCTCAAGACGGCTCTAGACTTTGGACTCAGGTAATGTACGGATCGAGTTCCAGCTTGCAGATGTGCAGTTGGGTTGTGAATTTCATGATGAAAATTCCGATTCGGGTTCAGATTGTGGGTGGATTTTTTTTTTCCTCATCACATGCTGCTGCAGGTAGCGGGACCAGGGGGATCAAGCGGAGGAGCGATGTGGGGATCGGCAACAGACGGGCAAGTGGTGTTCACCAACATCGTCAACAGCGGAAACCAGGTGTTCACGCTTCTTCCGTCGAGACAAAGCACGACGGGAGGAGGCTGGGTGGCACTGGACGCAGGAAGCGGCGAGATCTTGTGGTCCACGCCGACGCCGGACTTATCAGGACCTGTAGGCCCGGTGACAGTAGCAAACGGAGTTTTGTTCACTACGTCGCATAGCACACACGGCAAGTACTACGCACTGGACAGCAAGAGCGGAGCAATCCTTTGGAACTTCACACCCAACGGAAGCGTCATGGGCGGCTTCTCCGTTGCTAACGGCTGCGCGTTTGTCGGCGAAGGCAACACATTGTTGGGCGGCGCAACACCAGGCAGAGCTTTCTATGGCTTCTGCTTGTGAATCGCCAATTTCATCGCCAATCTGCTCAGTATACCGTCAGCTACATACTGCTCAGTATACCGTCAGCTACAAACTGCCCAGTATATTGTCAGCTACATTTTTCCCAGTATACCTTCAGCTACATACTGCCCAATATACTATCAGCTACATACTTCCCAGTATATCTTCAGCTACATATTTCCCAGTTTACCTTCAACTACATACTGCCCAATAGACTTTCGGCTACATACTTCCCAGTATACCGTCAGCTACATACTGCCCAGTATACTGTCTATATCAAAAAATGTGAGCTCCATGAAGTAGCAACAAGCAAAATCATTCATTGTGGGAATATACTGTTACCCAGGTAGGACTAGCCAGTTCAGTATGTAGTTGAATTAGTAGTTCCACCAAATTAGGTTGTACCACAGACACTACCCCTGAGGTAGGAATTAGGAATCATGTCCACTTTTAACACACAATCCACTGGCTTCATCCTATATAGCCTACTAGCTCTAGTTTTAGGAATTTGTGCAATGTAGAAATGTAATATGTATGCTCTCTTTAACAACAGTTTTGTAATGCAATGCTGTTCCATGACCAATATTGGGTTTTGTTGTCTTATTCAGGTACCCTTTTTTAGGTGTTTTCTTAGGTGGTACAGGTGGTCGGTCATCTGTTGATTCCATTTTTGGGTTATGCCAATTTCACTTGTTCTGAGAATCTATGGTGGCCATGGGGAACAACACTCTAGTTATGGGATCCAATGAGTGGGAAACACTGGTTACAATCTGGACAGACTCTCATAGAACCTCTACCCTCGTATTAGGGGCAGCCTCAACACATATCAGTTGAATAATCAACTTGGACTTTGGTTTACTCCACATTACCAGTGATGATCAACCCATCCATTCATGGAAAAGAATTGGTTTTTTGAAAATTAAGTTTCATTCGAATGAAAATATTTAATAGCTGTGTTTATATCTTGATTTCAATTCAACTAAATTCAATTCAAGAATTGGATTAAAAGTTCAATTCAATTCAAATTTAATTGAAAAGAAATAGGATGCAAAGTGATAGAGAAGATATTGAAAATCTGCTCATGAATATGGTGTTGAAAAAAAATAAAATTAAGACGCATATCTAAAAAACTACCTGTCCATGCATTTGTACTTCAGAATGCATTAAATGGATTTGAGACTAGAATTTTGTAGGGTGAAATGCTATGGGACCCAAATCAACTCCAATGAATCACTCATCATTGAAACTAATTTTGAAGATTCTATGTTGAAAATAAAATATTCCAAAACATTCTCTATTTTCCTTCACCAAATATTTTTCTTGGAAAGAAGTATTTTGTGAAAATTTCAACACTTCTACAAATAATATAATTGGAGTTGAAGTTACCAAGGTACTATGGCATATTAGCACATGATGGGTGGTGTCTCACTCTACCAAGCTCAATGTGTTCCCAAGCAAAACCAGCCTGGTTCCACAATACATTAGTAACATATATGAATTGCCATTTTGGTTTTGGGGGAGAAGGGGTTCTCAGGAGTCACAACTTACAACTTCAGGAGTTGGATTTTGAGTGATCTTATTCATCTTTTGTGACTTGGGATGATTGAAATTCCTTTGGGCTCAACACTTTGGAAAAGTGGAGGAAAGTTGCTATATCCGTATAGTGAGAGGGGCATTGGAGGAAGTATCTGGTAGTGTTGATGGCTGCTACATAATGCAAACATCCTAAACAAAGGCTAGGAATCCCGCGAGGTTAGTCTTTTTCTTGAATCAAATTAGGACTAATTCTAAGGATGCGCTGGATGGCTTCTTGGAAGTAGTGAAGTTGGCATCTTTCTTGTTTGGATGACAATTGTGGTATTGTATTTGTATGTAGTTTTTCCACTATCTTGATTCCAAATAATCAAAGGAGATAATTTCTTTTTCTTCCTGAGGAAATACAAATTTTATGTGAATCTTCTTGTGCTAAGATGAAGATCTGACATTACATAGTAGTACAATCCAAAACATGTACAAAAGCTTGATGCCACCACCATATTTGTGCACTTTTTTGAATTTGTATGTATATTCATTATTTGTGCAAACTTTATCACAAAAATGCACTTTTGTAAGGGCTCAGCCTTGTTCTTGTGCACAAGAAAATTATGGTGTCAAATGTGAACATGAAAATTAACACGATGTGGAATGAGTAGTGTTATTCTAGCAATGGGAACAATCAACACAAGATCACAATGAGGCATTCTAGTTCAATAAACATTTTTATTGCATAAAGGGATGAAAGCATGATAAACTAGACACAAATATTTAGTGTTGTATTATAAAATAAAAGACTTTGGAAGAATCTATCCATGAAGGAACATAATTTGTTTCTTTTGTTTTTCACATTAAAATCTCCCAAGTCACAACACCTTTTGTCACACTCTTGGTTTAGTTGAGAAGCCTTGAATGAGTATGGGTGCACTAAGTTAGTTTCATAATATTTCAACCTAGGTAAAGTGGAAAATTTATTGAATATTGAACAATTCTTTCATTGAAAATTCATTTAAATCAAAACTAAAAATTGCAAGGGAATTTGGGCACATTATTGGTATTGTTGGAAAGATTTTAATGAGTATGATTTAATGAAGGCAATTTGGAAATGTTTAGACCTAAGGTGTGGGAGATATTCAATTTTGAATAATTTTTGTAATTGAAAATTCAATTACATTACAAAAGTGGATTGGAAGGAAAAATAATTGAGTCAAAGCTAGCACATGTTGCATTAGTACAAATGAAATTCAATTCATCTTTTGAAACAAAATGTAAATATTATCTTTAATACATTCATTTTAAAGTATTGATAGAATTAAATCTTAAGCTTGAAAACAATCATGTACATATTGAGGAAGGTTGTTTGTTTGTTTTGTTTGTCACATTGAGATCTCCCAAATCATAATACCTCCTCTTGTGCATTTGGTGCCCTTGACAAATAAAGGTTATGAAATCGCATATTTGTACACCTTAAAACTATTAAGGAAAAGGTTGCTAGGTAAAGAAAAAAATAAGAAACAACATGAAAACACATAAAAATAATGAATGTTTTTTTGTTTGCCTACCATTTTGCAACACTTACCATCGTGCAACAATTATCGTCTTTGTATAGTTGAAAAAATAACCAAAATGTCTCATGTAGCTAGTTCCTACTGTTTATAGACCTTCTATAGATCTTGCCTACTATTTGTAACACTTGCAAACCTTTTGTAGCTTCTACCTACCATCTGTAACACCTACAAACCTTTTGTAATTGTTGCTTATCATCTACAACACCTATAAACCCTTTGTAACTATTGCCTACCATCTACAACACCTTCTTACGATTGGAATGACTCCTTACCCTCTACAAACCTTAAATCTAATGGCTACCTCCTTATTGTTGCCTTCTAGTGGCAAGTACCATCCTACAACAAAGTGCATTTTCTACTTCAGAACTAGAACAAAGAATAGATAATATTCTAACTTTATAAAAGAAAAGAAAAACTAATACATAAGAGTAAGAAAACTTTATAAACTTAATATGAACTATTTTCCCTTCCTTTATCACATTCTAAATAAAACACACACCAAAAAGAAACATTAAAATCCATACAACCTTCCACCAATCTCCATTACATAAGGACAAATGGGTGCAAGCAAAATATTTTGTACACACTTGTCACCTTGTTTTCTATTTGAAAACACGAAAAAAACAATTTTTCAAACTTTTAATTTCCTATAACATTTCAAAACAAATGATTTTTTTTTTCATGGGCATTTCTAGCCTCCCTTGAACTTTCAAAAGCAATTTGTGTCATATTATTTGAACTTGAAAAAGTACCCCAAAAGTATCCCCAAAAGTATCCCCCATTTTTTAGGGGTTGGGGATGATTTTAATTATGAAAAAAACTTGATTAACTAAATATATATATTAAAATGTTCACCACATCAATATTGAAGTGCTTTAAAAAAAACCGAAATACTTGCAAAAACATTTCACCTATTTTCAAGTACTTAAACTTTATTTTTCAAACTACCACAAATTTTAGGTCCAATTCAAGTACTTGCAAGTAGCTTAAAAAAACATGATTATAACAATTTTGCTTTTGAAGTCCATGCAAACAAGAGTTAAGAAATAATGTACCCAAATTTCTTTTATTATCCCCATAAAATCATCTAATTGTTAGTCCTTTTATTTAGGGACCCTAGTATTTTGTTGCTTACACTACCTTTTGTGTATACTTTATCATGCTTGCACCCAAATAGAATTTTCTTTTGTGTTCTTCTCCTTCTCTCTCACATAAAATTGTTACACACAAGCATCCTCCTTGTGATTTAATGTCTAAAGCTTCATCAATAATGAAAATTAATGTTTAATCTTCTAATGAAATCCTTCATTCCTCCCAAGAAATAAATAAGGAACCCAAGAAGGATGTTCATCACACAAAAGTTGAGTCCTTATCTTCTTAGATCACCTTATCCTAATCACTTTCACACATCCTAATTAAGGGAAATTCATCCATCCTTTATCCACTTGGACTACTTAATTTAAATGGCTTCACCCCTTAATAAATAGAAGATGGTAAGTAGGATACTTACCAATAATAATTAAATAATTACTAGTTAGGATGCCCTTCTAAGTAAATTAAGATATTATTTCTAATAATCAACATTATTTCTATTAAATTCCTTCTAGAATTAATTTGTAATTATTATGCCTTGTGAAGGTAATTCATTATACTAATGGTACTACCATTAAAAAACACTTACACTTTCAAATTCTCTTGAAATTATTTTGCCATTTGAAAATAACTACCATTTAGTGACAGTATTATTATATCTTAACACCCATGGTGTTTAACCAACATAGGACAATTTTCTACCTTTAACAAAGGTGCATTGAAATGTTTTCATAATGTTTAAATAGTACAAAAGGTATTACATATTGAACATTATGGTTACTGAAAATTCAAAAAAAATTGAAACTGATTTTTTAAATGAAATTGGGGTATGTTTTTTATATTTTTGAAAAGCTTGAATGAATAGGGTTTACTGGAAAGTTGATCATTATGTAGTTGATTTGTTGGTGTGGAAGTTGAAAGGCCTTAGTTTTTTTGTTGGAAAATTCTTGTTAGGAAAGCAAATGTTTGAGTTTTTGGGAGGGTTTGAGTAATAGTCTGGGTGGCATTTGAAGTAATATAGAGATTCAAGCCAAAGATAAAATTTTGCGATGTTTTGAGAGGAGTTAACTTCACATAGGAGAAAGAAAGTGTGCAAGTTATCAAAGGGGACTTATTGTCAAAGGGAGATGGTAAATTTGTGTGCGAATTACATATTTTAACAATTTTATTTTGTTGTCCAAATGATCTTGCAATTTTGTGTCTCTATGCTAATGTAATGTTCATTTCATTGTGAGATTTCTAGGAAAATAATTTAATAAGACTATTATACTTGATTGTGTTCCCAAATCAAGATATAAAACTTAATGCAATGTTTTAACATTTGGATTTTACATTTTGAAAGTAAAAGGCATGATAAATTTCAATATAATTACGAAACAAAAAAGTGAATAATGGTATTCATGTTCAACATGTGTAATCAATTTCATTTCGAAATTACCTAGTTATGTATAAGCCTATAATGTGCAATATTTAGAAAATATGTGTGTTAATATATTTTGTGATAATAATTTATATTACCACATGAGGTGATGGTTGGATGGTAAAGGCCTTGGGTTGTGGGCAAATAGGTGATGGCTTAAATTTCATTTTGGACATGTCATTATCATCATGATGATTTGTTGCAAGTTTGGCAAACTATCAACAATCAACCCCCAAAAAATAAAGTCAAGAGTTGGAGTCATAGGTGTAATATGACTTTGTTTTGGACTTCTTCGTATTGTAGGCAATTGTGGTGATTTTTGGCAATTTATAGGATTTTTTTCCATTATTAAGCAAAAAAAATTTAAAACAAGGAATTTATAACCAAAAAAAATTTGATGTTCTTTTCATGAAATGGTGAAAATTTGCTTAAAAACTCATGAGATGTTATAAGAAAGACATAAGGCATGATGAATTTAGAAATCAATGGTGATATTTAATTTCTTTCCCTTGTGAAAGCAAAGCTCCAAGGCTAATAATCATCTAGAATCTCATTTCTATCTATTGTTATTCAAAAACGGTCAAAGTAAATTGAATGTTTAATTTGTCGTGTTTTCACCCAAAAGTTATGCCCTTGCATTTTCAGGCAACATCATGAGAGATGAAAAAACTATGTAGGAACATCACCAACAGTGTTTTGTACTTGATATCACAATGGCAACTAATCTAATAAAGGTTCCAAGGGGGAAATAGGAGCCCCACTAATTGCCTTACACTTGTATAGCTTCCAATGGCCTTGTCACAATTTATTTGGGCCTTGAACATTCAAAGAAACAACTTTCATGCTTTGACAATGGGCAAAAAGTCTATGGCAATTTGGGGGAATATTGATGCACTAGTTAAATTTGTATAGACGAACATGGGGAGGGGCACAACTAAAATGATTTGGCCAAGTGCAATGGGTGTTTTGTGAGGTTGATGGCTATGTTGCATTGTCACTTATAATATTCTAGAGGAATGTGTCAATATATATATATATATATATATATTGATCACTTCCATTCAATAATACCAATTTCCTGCATTACCTTAAATATTTTAATTCATTATCTAATAGATCCAAGATCAAAATTTGGTCCCATGTTTATAATTGTCTCAATATATGGCATTTTTTTTGTTTATCATTTTTTAATAAATATGAATTTTTGAAAGTGTCCTAATTCCTTGTAAATTTAGTGTTCTATTTATAAAAATGATAATAATTTCAAATCATAACCAAAAATTCATTTCAACATTTTAATGTTTTCTTTTATAACAAGCTACAACTTTTCTTAACACATCATGTAGATTATACCTCATTTATATGTGTAAAGGACTTTCAAAGTTCTAAAATTCTATATCAATTTTGAAAAGTTCTTTGAATTTTAAAATTTTAAAATTCCACATATTTTGAGGTATGAGTGTTTTTTTAATATGAATAATAGATTTTTGTCTTTTTAATTTTTTTCCCATCAAATGTGTTTTATTATATGAGTCCTTACAAAATTGATTCTTGTCTGATGTCATACGTGTTCACTTTCAGAGGTCTTAAATCAAAACTTAAAATTTCATCAAATGGATTTTTGGTTTGAATTCCTTGACATTCATATGAATGAAAAACAACAACTTGCCATGATTACCATGACTTTAAATGGCAAAACATAAATATTTATCCAATTTTGATTGTTTTTCTTTGCAATTCGACATCCTTTTTGGTTTGTTGGATTGTGATTACACCCATACCACTAAATAATTAATTAATTAATTATTTTCATAAATTAATTTTTTTGGTTTGGCCTAAAGTTTGGATTTATCTCTTCTTGGTGTGTTTGGCGTATTTCTTGCCACACTCAATGTCTTAATTCCTAATGTGCCTTGACATTTTTTTTGGTGCTCTCTTTAAATTTCTTATTGTCCCACATCCTTTTCCCATTGTTTTGTCATCGTTTTTTTATCCCTTGTCATCCTCTTGTTAAATTTCCATCCTTCTCATTTCCCTTGTCATCATGTCATCAATGTCTTATCCCCTATCAATATATTGTTGTCCACGCATCATTTTTTTGTTGTTTTCTTGTTCTCATTCATCCTCCCATCCTCCTATCAATTGAAAGTAATGGGGGATGCATAATTGATATAAAATAAAAAATTTGGCAAGTATTGCATGTGAGAAAATTTTTGTTGCACCCATTGAATCTATATTATGATATGGACATGTTCATCTTGTTAATGATCTACTTCCTCCATGTTATGAAAAAAGGTTCACAGAGATGACATGGCAACTAGAATGAAGGAAAAAAATAGTGCACCAATAATCAAACAAGAAGATTTCAAGTTGTGAATAATTTCATTGTGAAAAATGCATTATAGTGATTCAATTATATACATTTGTGAAATTCTTTAATAACTTAAGACATGCACATTAATAAAATATTCACAATTAATTTATAGCCAATTTCACATAATGCTTCCTAACTTAAGCTAATTGGTTTGACTAGATTAGCTTTCCACATAACACTACCTAATTTTTAATTACTTATCCTGACCAATTTAGCTATTTTATTTTTTTCCCATTGATCTAGTTACTTCTTCTACCAATTTAGTGATCTTTTAGAAGTTCTAATAATTTTTTTAAAATTGTAAGGAATTTTAAGCAATGAGTTATTCATGATTTGTTACTAGTTTTTTTTCTAACATTCATTCCCCCTTGGTATCAAATCTTAAATTGTTTAATACCTAAATTTTTCATCCATGTATATTGTTTTTGTTTTGAAATTCCCAGAAGAAAAAATCTTATCTTTTTCCACTACCCAAATTCACTAGGTTTTTAAGTGAAATAGGACAAAATTGACTAATATGCAACTTGTCTGATTTTGGTCAAAAAAGACTAATTGATTAGAACATTTTTAATGAAAATTTTTTGATCATTTTGGATATTTGCATGTTGCACTAGATCATTTTTAATTAAAAAATTATAACATGGATATACGAGGTCCCATGTTAATATGACATGGAATAACGCACCGCATCATCATATCACCTCTTTTTTTTCCCTCGCAAATTACATTTTTGTCACAACATGCGATGACAAATTTACATATCGTGAAAAAAATTTAAGTTTTTTTTTTTTTTTCTTTTGATTAAATATTTTGTCAACAAATCCTTTTTGACACCACTTAAGCGCAATATACATGTTTGTGTATTCACCATGATTTATATGTTTGTAAATTGCATTTGTACAAAATACATTAAAGCATGCATCCATCAAATATTGAACCCAAAACCTCATGGAAACACATTAAAGTTGTAACCACCAAACCACTTCAACACTTTATTAATAAAGATAAAAAAATTTACCTTTATCATGTTTGGCATGAAATTGTTTAAGAAATTCAAATTTTAACATACTTTTTTTTTTTGCAAAATTTATTCAAATGTTACAAATGAAAAGATGATCTTGAAGTTTATTCAATAATGATTTCAAATAAATTATTGTAATTTATAAAAATTAATTTTAAAATAACATTTCATATAAATCAACAAATATCTTACTGTTTAAGTTAACCTAAAATCTTTGTAAATTCAACTACAAATTCAAATGTACACTTATTAAATTTATTTATTTATTTTAATGATGTTAAAATGATAATCATCCATAAGAAGATGCCACATTTAATTATAAACAAGTTGTGTATTTGAAAACTTGTTTAAATCTTTAAATGTTATGGTTATTTACGATATTTTATTGTAAAACATTAACAATTTTTTAAAAAATTTGGCCCAAAATACTTTTCTTTCAAAAAAAATGTTTTTTGATCTTGTTGCCCCTTTAAATTGGCAAAATTTGGTCATAAGAAGAAACATTAATTAAGTAATAAATATAGTTTTTTTAATTATCAAAACCATATTTGTTTAACAGGATTAATCATACACTAATACCAATGATTAATCACACAACTTTCAAAAACAATCACAACATATGCATTTTTAATGATGTAATAATATATTTTATACTTGTTTTTTTTGTAATAGGAAACACAATTTAATTTGATGGAATTTTGGTATAAATAGTTGGATGTTACCCCCCTTCCCTCAACCAACATGTTTTTTTGGTTTCAAATTTTCTTAACTTGGCAATTCTTGTTGGAAAAACCTAGGGGAAATAATACAAATTCAAGAAAAAAATAAAAATTTTAAAAATAAATTGCCAAAAAATTAGATCAAATTTCAAAGAAATATAATTATTCCTAATGAATAAAAGTTTTAAGATAATTTTAATAATTCCAATATTAAACACATAAAAAATTCCAACAACAAATTGATTTGAAAACTTTTAAGTTTAATCTTTGAGATCATTATAAACCATATCCAATTTTGTTGAAATTTTTAAATAAATATTAATGATGTAACGGAGTTTTTTTTTGTGATGAATTTCCACCATTTTGCAAACATAAAAAAAGGCCATCAACATCAACAACAAAAACATTTTTTTTTTTACATTTTTATATTTTTAAAATTATATAATTTTACAATGGGTTTAAGTACTTGTAGCCAATATATTAAAATATTTTAATAAATTTGTATCTCCATATATGGCTAATAGCCAAATCATGGCTTAATTTTTTTATGGATGATCTTGAAGAAAATTTAAAATTTGAAAAAATGAAAGGATTAAAAAAATCATTGATGTCATTATTATTATCACCATTTGTAATTCATCTCTAAATATTTAAACATAAACCTGTAATATAAAAAAAATTAAAATTTTGATAAACCGTGTTTTAAATAATAATAATACTAATAATAATTTTTTAATTTTAATCCATTATTTTTAACATGGTTTTTTCATACACCAAGAAAAAAAATGGGAAAAAAATCAAAGATTATTTTTGAGGTTTTTTTAATGTGGCAACATAAACATTCATAATAATAAACTTGTCTATGATGCCTAAAACAAACTAGGGGAAAAACATACAATCTAATTTACATAAATGTACAAGAATTTAATATATGAAAAAATTATAATTTAGAGGTTTGCATGCATCCTAGACTTTACATGCATGAACATTTGTGACTTAATCACTAACCCATTCAAATATAAATATGAGACAAGTTTGTATACATCCATTTCAAAAAATTATGGTGAATGCAAAATAAAACTCATGAATAGTGAATTTAACAACATTCAAAATGAATGATTCAACTCATGTGCAAATGTTAATAGTTCAAGGATGCAAAAAAATTCATAACTCATTCAAGTATAAATGTGAAACATTAAATTGTTATTTGTGTTTCAATATATACTAGTAAATGTAATATGCAACATTTGAATAGTGGTTTCAATAAAATCAAAGTGGATGATCCAACTCAAGTAAAAATGTTGATAGTTTAAGAAATGTGAAAAAAATCATGAATAAATCATTCAAACATAATTGCGAAATATTGAATTGCAAGTGTTTTAATATATTATAATAAGTGCAAAATGCAATTTGTGAGTAATGGTTTGAATATATTAATAATGGATGGTTCAATTCTAATAATTGAAAAAATGCTTGAAAAATCACTAATTCATTCCAATGTAAATGTGGGGTTTCAAATTGCTACATGTGTTTTAATAAATTATGGTGAATGTAAAATGCAATTCTCAAGCAATGGTTTCAACATGTTAAAAATTGATAATTCAACTCATGTACCATGTTGATAGTTAAAGAAATGTCAAAAAAATCATTAACCCATTATAATGCATTGTGTAAATAAAGTTAAAGGCTACCTCAATTTCCACTCAACAATTTGAAATTATGAAATAATTAAATAAGGTCCAAATTATACTCATAAATGAACAACATAGTTAATATAACAACTACAAATAATATGGACCATTAATTAGTGCAACAAACCAATTACAAACTTAAGATGGCCAAATGTAATTGAAATGTAATCAAATTGAACAATAGTTGCAATGTTTGGGGGTGGAAAAGGACAAGATTTCTTCTTGTGTCCCTTTATCAAAAGATTAATGATCATTTGATTAGTACTATAATACTTGAACGTGACTTCTCTTGTGCATGCTAACTTTCTAATGGCAAATATCAATGAACTTTGATATGCTATGATGAATTGAATTTTTTATGAAAATTGTTTTTTAGTTGTATGTGAGGATTATGATTATCTTCCTCTAAGGTTGTCGCCACATCTTTGCATCCATCACAACACGATGGACGCATTTGGATTTGGATGCAACCTTGCATCATGTTAGTATAGGGTCAACCTAGGTCAAAACAAGGTCAAGCTATCCAAAAAATAGTTATAAGCAACCAAAAATAACATGGTTTTGAAGTCAAACCACGCGCCTTAATCATGTAATTGTTGGCCCCATGGCATCATGACATAGTCATGTTATTATAAACATGTCTAAAAACATGATTACATGACTAAAATTTAATCATATTCGCAAAATTGACTAATGGATGTTGCATTTTGGTGTAATGATTTAAATTCTAATGTGGACAATGAATGCATAATGGAAAAGAAAGTTCTTAATGGGTTCATTTGGTCAAAAACACAATTTTGCATTTTTTTCATTTTTCTTTTAACCTTTAATTTGTAAAAGGTAGTTGTAAATTAGGATGGATAACTTTTTTGTGGCAAGATAGACTATCTACATAATGTACTTTTATTCAAATGCCACAAATATATGGTAAAATCATTAATGTGACAAATTGTTCTATGGATTAAGGTCACCAACTTGAATAAGAATACATACATAACAATGAAATTTGATAAAAATACACCAAAAATATTTTTTTTGAAATTTTGAAATGAAAAATATGGATTATATGGCCTTGAATCTATATTTGCATTCAAATGCACTTTTCAAATTATCATTTTCATCTCAAGATGCCTTATAGGGATTTAATATATGATGATTCTAAAAAAAAACATGGATTCCAAAAAATAATGATAAAAACCTTAGTCAACAAATAGCTATGGATTTTTTAATGACAAAATTTGGATTTTATTTTCAAAATTTTCTATCTTGGTCATTTATTATGGATTTATGTTTTATTTTCTTAACATGTATGTCAAAGACTTGTCTAGTTGAACTCTTGTTTGTCTAGACTTTAATAGTTCATTAATCATTGCATAATTTTTCATTTAACATTAATTTTTCAATTTTTTTGTCGTTTTATTACTAAAATATGAATTATTTTGGAGTGTTGTATCTATTCAAAATGAGCCACCCTAACCTATAGCCACTTTTTAAATACTTAAAATGCCCCTCTATTTGATTTTTTAAATATGTATTTGTTTGGGGTAATTCATGACTATTGAATTACCAATGTTTAAAGGTCAAGAATAAGAAGTCATGAAATGCCATTGATGTCAAGAACACAAACAATAAATATTCTCTCCTTTTATTGTTTCAATGACCAATTGAGGTCATTCCCCTTTTTATGTACTTCGAAAAACAAGGATTATTTTTTATGTCTGTGTAGGCACAAGAACAATTAAAGAGTTAGGGATGAAGACAAGAATTAAAATTCTTAAATATCTAATACATAGTATATGTGTTTAATTGTTTATAATTTTTCATATTTGTGCATATGTGAAGAAGACATAGTTCACATGGTGCAAGCCAATAAGCAAATGCATAAGTAAAATACATAGGTAGAATGCCTATAAGATCCCTAATATTTTGTCCTACCAAATTCTAACCCAAAATCTATTTATCCCATTTCTAAATAAAGAGGCATGAATCTGTCTTTTTAAAAAAAATTAAGCATATTTTTTCAGTACCTTCTCCACCAATTTGCATCCCATTTCATTTCATTTCAGCTTTAATCCTTTTGTTGAATTGAATTTAGTTGAATTGAAATTCTATTCAATTCAATGCAAAGTGCATGCAATGTCATTCAACATTTTCATTCAAATGGAACTTAGTTTTCACAAAATCAAAAAAAAAATTCATCAATTGATTGTCACCGGTAGTGGGAAATAATCTTGAGCCCAATTTAATTTTGAGTCGATGAAGTTGACTTGGTGAGTTGAGAATGTAATTGGATCTTTAGAGTTCTATTCCTAATTATGTTGCGCCCCACTTTTTGGGAACGTTAAACAATGCTGCCGGGCACTGGTACTTTCGTTTGGTGTGAAAACAAAATATTATTTGACATTGAGGAACGAGTAAATTGAAAAATAAGATATCTTCTTGAAGCGGAATGGAAATTATCTTCAACAAGGACAAAAGAATAGCAACCCTAAGGACCCAATGAAAACTTCATAGGTCCATACTCTCTACATGGGTACACTTTGTATAGGGTAAAGCCCTAGGGTGGGGGCATTCTCAAAATAAGGGGCCTAGGACGAGGCGGTAGCCGAGTCCAGCCCCACATTTTGAGAATGTCCCCCACCAATGGGGTTTACCTATTGTAAAGCATGAGGCAAAATTTATCATGAACCAAACCTATTTAGATCAACAGGCATATGAATGGGAGGGTTCTTATACCTCTCCTTAGTAGTGGGAGGGTTCTTACACCTACACTTGTAGGCATAATTTCCCTTGCATCCTTGAGGAGTGGGCATAATATGCCTCCCAATTTCTAGGACAGAAATTGATGGATATAAGGTGCCCTCCACATACACTAGAAATTTTCTCTGAGTGCTTTACGAGTGCAAAATATTGTTCAAATTTTAGGAACCTTCCAAAAGTGGAAGGGCGTTTAAGATGACATTCTGCCGAGAGAAGTAACTGAGAATACACGGAGAAAAGTTGATTGAGGGTGGTGTGAATATGAATTTAGTGCGAAGGAAGGAAGGAAGGAAGGAAGGCAATGGTGACATGCAGCGTTCCGTCGTGTGCACCCCCTTACTACTACTGTCACGCCCTTTCGCGTCTTTCTTCTCCCTTCCTTGCAATCATCTAATCGCATGGACATGCGCTACTTACCCCATATATTCTTCCACCGCCCGTCCGTTCGCTGCACAACTCTGCTGCATCCAGGAAGAGCCTCCACATGAAGGACTAGGCTAGCACACCCATGGACGTGAATCTTCAATTCGTCAAGCTCGGACTGATGTTGGGTAGTTGAGATTGCTGCCCTTCTCCTTGTGATTTTGTGGATTTCCAGCTGCCCGCCTGCCAGTGTCATTCATTGCCTGCAACACGCGCCAATCCTGCAATAAAACCCAGCCAGTCAAATTTGAAGTGCCAGGGTCCCCATCCTCATGGCCGCGTCCAAGTACGATGAGGGCAACAGGGCGTACCTCAAGGAACCTATCAGTCGTATCGGTACCGTGGAAGATGGTGCAATGCAAGCCACTGAGGCAGGTGATCATGAGCGAGCCCTGTTCCTCCGAATGCAGGTCTGAATTCGATTCTGTTTTTCTAAGTCCCGAAAGTTTTACATACATTTTCTTTCAAAAATCTGTGTCTCAATTTCCACAATGGCATCAGGTCCTTGGCGTCAAAAGCAGCAGCAGTGATGATCCAAATGTGAGAAATTAGGAGAAGAGTGGGCCAACTGCATCATTGCCTCAAATGTAGTGTTTTATGTAACAGAGTCATAACCCATTTTGGACTTGCAGTGACATTGTTGGTTGCTTCTATGCATATTTTGGACGACATCTTGTGTGCACTTGCTACAGAAAATGCAACATTTCTGACACAAAATCTTTCCACACATTTCCTAGCCCCAAATTCACAAATCTTGTGAAACATGTCTTGGCCTCAATTATAGCATTTTGAAAGTGTGGAAGTCAAGCACAGACTCCCTGACTGAATATGTTTAACTTAGGGTTTCACTTCTTCACAAACCTCGAGTTTGCTGAGGTTTGGTTTTGGTGCCTGTATCTCTGTTTGGAAGTGGAGGAATTCTTCCCTGTCCAAAGGTTCACTTGTGGCTAAAACAAAGCCTTACAGAACAAACTCTTGGTGTGTTGGCAAATTTGAAAGTCTTTCCTACGAGTATCTTTTTAGCTTCTTGTTACAAATCATGAACTACAAAAGAGAAGAGACTTCATAGTAGTGATGATGTGGAATCTTGATGGAAATTTGGGTCCTTTGTGGACAGGCTTTGGCTCTTGCAAAACTCATACATGAAGATCCCAGTGTTCAAGACAGGGACATGATATTGATGAAGGCTCACATGAAGCTGGCGGACACCTATATGGAAATGGTTGGCTGCTTCATCATCTGCTTGGATTCCTGCATATTGTTAAAACCTTAGATTCGGATATTGAGAGAGTTGTGTAATAATAATATAGAGGACAAATTGACAAAGCTTGTACATGTCACATCTATGTCATATGAATTATATCAGCTCTGTACTGGAAATAAACTTGTGCCATTTGTCATAACACTGGGGTCACTGTTGTAACTGGGATTGACATGGCAGCCAAGTTATAATCTGTTCTTGGATCCTCATGGTGTTCTCTGCAGGGCCTTGGAGAGCAGGCATATTACCATGGACAAAAGGTGCCAACAGCTTCCTGTGCTTTAGGATTTCCTTCTTGTTCTTATGACCAAGAAGGATTGACATTGAGGTCAGATCAGTTGTAATCTGTCATGAGTTTTAACAGCAATGTTTCAAATGCTCCATGTTCTTCACCTGTATAATTGTGTTGCCCCACCCCACAATATTTTGTCCCTTTGTGTGCCCGTTTTGTGTTTCTTTTGATGCAATCAGTAAGGGGGAAGATGAATGTCAAAGAATATATTGTAGGGTTTCAAATATCTGACTTATTACATATGTGCACAAGAAGGAATTCATAGTGCTGCAAAATACAGGAAACAAATGGTATTCTTCTTAAAAGTCTAGAGTCCTGTGTTGAAGGCAATGGATCGGCTTGACCCAAAAAAACCTGGAGAAGGGGGAAACACAGACTTCACTGTTACTACCCTAACAGCAGTTGCCCGATCCATGATCAAACGTGAGTCATCATCTACTTGACTCCCCTTCCTCTGTCTTCATGGAGCTTCAATCTCTTCATCAAGAATTGCATCCTGCTCTGGTGTTCAAAAGATATGTGACAGACTCTTAGTATAGGGCCTCAGTTACACTTGATGATGCAGTCAATTCTGGCAGTGAAATCTATGCATTTGAAAGATCAAGGATAATCCCAAAATCTCTTGACACATCTCTGGAAGGGTCAGGCAATTTGAACAGAAGTAGTTATATCATCATGAGCATCTCTCAACCACACTTTCATGGGATACAATTTAGCCAGAAGTTTTGACTGACCATGGATATGGCACTAATGAGTGGCTTCTTGGGCAATGGAGTCCCATGGAACAGAGGGTGACAGCAAGAGCTGGAACTATTTGAGCAGAGCAAGCTTGATTAACCATGACCTCCATAGTCCAGATGTAAACCTCTATCCCTATCATTTTGACGTAATGTACAACTTCCTGGCATGGGCAGTTTTTGAAGGATGCTCAAAAGTGAAGAATGTACATAATGGAAGAAAATATGATCTGTAAGGCAGGACATAGCAGATGGATGGATAAAATAGGCATAAAGCAATGTATAGTGCCGTGACTAAAGAATAGTATGGTGACTGCCTGATATTGAGAAGGCAGCTGCATGAATGGTGAATGCAGGATATTACCAACTATCCCATTCATGAAGCATTCGGTGATATGCATATGGGCCATGGTGATGCCAAAGCCATGCTGGAGGTGGAAGAGCTTAAAGGTGGTCATCACAAGAAATCTGGAAGCCATGGGGATGGTGAGGATACAAAAGACATGGATTATGAGAAAGCCTTCAATGAGTATGGCAAGGTTGGCCCATCTTTCCCTTCAGTGTTGTACTTGTCCAACCCTACTTCCTCATCAGGTCTGTTCATGTGTAGCATACTTGCTTTTTCTCACAACAGTTTCCATATTGATGGTGATTGACGGGCCACAGGCATGGGAGCTGATTGCTGGAAAGGAAAAAAGGAAGATGCTGAGAATGCTGGCACCAAAGGATGACAGGATGGCATCTATTTACAGCAAGATGGCCAAGGCAAGAGAGCTCCACAAAATGTATCTCAGATGCAAAGTGTTAGACTACATTATCATGATAAATCTAGTATCTTAACCTGACCTTGGCTGAGAAGGCAGTGCAAAATGATTGTGTCAGTGTTCCATTCATTGCACATCCTTTGTAATCAGGGCTCAAAGTCTCAATTGCACTTCCAGCTTGTTTTCTCTTTGTCTACCATGCCTTCCTTCGCTGTATGCACAGTCCAAGCTACAGAAATTTTCACAGTTGCATGTACATTTTTATTTTGCTTTGTAGACTAGAACAAGGTGTTATAGTTTCACACAAGACAGATATTCTCACAACACAATGGCAATGGGCATGGGTGATTATGACAGTGTCCTAAAAATATTTAGGGAATGTCTACAGATCCGGGGAATCCAAGGAAACGATGAGGAGTCAATACAACTTTATGAGAAGAGTCTAGCATGCCATGAGAAGGCTGACAAACCAAATGTTGCTGCCATAGCAAAAACAGAATACGAGCTTGGTGTCATTTATCACAAGCATAAGGTCAGCTATTTCCTTGAGATTGCAACCATCATTTGCCATGAACAGGATGACAGCATCTCCAGTGTTCATTTTGTCACTTGAACAAAGTGAAGCAGAAAAAGGTTTGCAAGAGCTATGCACAAGCTTGACTTCACCACCACACGCTAACACAGGGTATGACAACATAGAATTAGACAGTCACTCCACCCAGTGGTGCCTAACAGCAAGTGCCAAGGCATCCATTTCCATCATCTTGCATGCAGTTTACTGGTTACCCATGGGATATCCATATTTCCTGAGGTGCTCACCTATGTCATGCACACTTTGTTGAAGGTCATTTAAGCCTCTCTTGACTTTCCCCATGAAGGACTGAAAGGCTCAAAGGAGTGCATGTACTGAAAGATGCCAAAAGTTGTCCTTTCAAATCATGATGTGAGGACTGCTGTGTTTCACATAATTGTATTCTATTTGAAGTTTGGACCCCCTATTTGAAACCCTGGTCCCTCATGGATGAGCTTTGAGCTGTGTTCTATCTCCTCTGTCTGCATTTTCCATGATTGACTTCTTTATTATTGGCCTCTACAGAAGTACAGTGATTCACTTGATGTGTTGGACAAAGCAGTGAAGAAATGTGAAGGGAAGCAGGAGTTAGGCAACCAGCCCCTCTTATTGCTGGTGAAGAAGCAGCAAGCCATCACACTATATGATGGGAATCAGGTTGAAGCTGCCAAGGAAAAATTTGACGAGTTGATGTCCCTCCAACGAATGGAGTACGGGGGCAGCAGTGTGATTGTGGCCGAGGTATATATTAATCCTGCTCCTATGTTAGTACTCTAGTGTTGAGCCACAACAGTCAGTGAGAAAGTGTTGCCATCAGCTCATTAAGGGCCACAGAGCATCAAATTGCTCAAGTCCCCAGTAATCTGTTCATTATTGTTCACCTCAACTTTCCAACATCTCCAACAAAGGGTAGCTATCTAGTGAACTCACAGATACAGCATGCTTCACCACAATCAAAAACAATGGCAATGGGTGTTAGTGCAACATCCTGTTCTTGAATAATTGACCTGAAAACACCAGCCTAACACTTTTGCAGGACTAGAGACTGGTTGCAAGCTTTGGAACCTCTATTTTATTGGCAGTCAAAGTAGACCAATTTAGGGATCAAAATCTTTTGTTGTGTAGGAAGACTAGCATGGCATGTGTTCCTGATAGTCTACTTGTCTACATCCTGTGGTGATTCAGACCCTCAAATACTTGGGAGACGTCCATGTTGCACTTGAAAAGCGACCAATTGCACAGAAGTAGTACAATCGCGCTTTACGAATTCTAAGAAGACGACTTGGTTGCAAAGATGAAACTGTGAGACAACTGGAACATTATGTGCGTCACCTTAACTTTTTTATGTAGAAATGGAAGACAGATCCAATCTCTAACAGTGCATAATGTGAAAGGAAGTAAAAATTTTGGAAGGAAGGCTAGTTTTCATTAACCAAATGCCCTAAATAATTACATACTGTTGAACTCCTTAGCATGGCTTGTTTAGCAAGTGTAAAGTGTTATAACAGTTCTCTGGCACTGATTCTGCATCAGTAGCTTTTGTGAACATTGTCTTGTGACCCAATTGGGCAAACAGGAAGGGGTATTGTCAAGGGACAGTCCTTAACTACAACTTGCACTTTAGGATGAGTTTCTGGTTTTGCATACCAAGAGCAAGATGAAAGGAAGGCCTTTGTTGCAATGGTTGAGCTGGATCAAACATCATGATGTAGCTGTTTTCACCTTATTTATTGCTTGGATTCTGCATTCAGTCAAAAGCTTGCACAGACATTACTGAATGTGTACACCTAAATGAGATGCCACCTTGTTTACATATGATGATCAGAGAGAAAACAATTATGGCTTGTAAGATGTAAAGACAGTGATGTGGTAGCCTTCTGAGAGTTGATCAAATTCTCATAGAGACTGTGCGGAGCACAGTAGGTGCACCCTTGGGATACTCCAACCAAGCATTTTTGGAGGTCATCATGGAGCCTCCAGCAAGCAATTAATTCACCTCAAAGATAACATTCTCATTCACATAGCATCCAACCCCAGGCCCCTTGGCCAAGTTGTGAAACTTTTGGAAAAGCATATATGACCAGGCTAAACCAGCATGGACTCTTCAATAGAGTTCACCATTCTCTCCTCCTTTATTGCCCACGACACAAAACAGGGATGGTCAGTGCAATTAGCCTGAGCTTCCCTCAAAAGTCACAAACACTGCAACTAACCATGTTCAGGGAAAAAAAAACCAAGTAGTTATATAAGTCAGCTGCAAGAATCATAGCCTCACAGTCCAAAGAGTCAGGATCTTCATACATGCCACAAACCCATGAAGATGTACATGAGGGCTTCCTCTCTGATAACTCTCCACTTGAGGCATGAATTCTTAGCTGGAATACCACTGACCTCTTTTCAGAAGAACAACTACTCAATAAGACAGATAACAAAAGTCATGACAAGGGTCATGCCACTCTGGTCCAGCCCTCAATCTCAGATAGCTTCTGCCCAAAAGAAAACATAATTGACATCAGTAAGAAACATCACCTGCCCATGTACCAGTAGTCAGTTGCAGGTGATTCATGCCAAAGACAAGATTCACTAGCCCAAGGTCTTTGAACTTCAAGCACAATGGAAACTTATCTGATCCCCAATAAGAATTTGTGGCCTACACTCAGAAGAAAGTTTTTCAAGAAGGCACCCTCCAACTAATGGTGCATTTCCAAGTGCAAAGAGCCAAGCTTCCGAACATGATTCATCTAGATAATCCAGGAGCCTAGTAATCCAAATCCACAGCAACTTCAGGACTTGAAACATTGTCAATGACATCAACAAGGGAGGTGCATGTGATACCGCCAACTGAAAAGTATTCAGCAGGTGTATACCACTCAGGCACTGCATCAGCACTTGCAAAATCAAGTAGTGTTAAGAAATCCTCATCTGTGCATCCCCCCAATGGTATTTCTGCAGGAATATCCTCCACTCTTGGCCCTGCAACTTGTGAAGCTGAGAGAGATAGTACCTCACCAGATAACAAGTGACACTGGGTGCCTGGCTCTTTCAAGCTCCCAGGACAACAATTTTGTGACATACCCTCCCCATAAACAGAAGCATGGGCTTCTACAGTTGCCATAGGATTCATATTCTCCCCCCACCTGGTTTTATCTCTGCCCGCAAGGACTGCTGCCACATCTGGTGACACGTTACCAGATGTGAGAGCCAGTAGCTGGTCAATCAGATCTGTACGCACCTGGTCAAATCCTTCTGTTGGATGTGCCTCCTGCAAGCCAAATGCATTGCAGCCTTTGTCAGCACCCACCAAAGGTATACAACGCAGACACTAGCCAGAGGAACATCTTAGTGTTTGCAACTCACAAAAAAGCTCTATACCACAAGTTTCAAGATTCCTGCCTGGTGCAAGCTCCATGCAACAGACGTACAGCAAGTTATCTCTAGAATGGCATTTGAACAACACATGAATGCACCTTATACCTTCATCAGTGCATCCAGAAAGTCGCTGGCATTAGAGCCAAAACTGTCGTCCTCTGACAGCAGCTGACTTGAACGAGATAGTGACATAAGAGGACTCGTTATTGCAGATCGAGGTGTGCCTGCACTGTCCGCAGACTCTGCTGATTGGCTTAAAGGGAGCTCCAGTTTTGAGCTGGCATTGGGTGCAAATGAACCAAAGGGCATGCTTATGAACCCACATGTGCCATCATAAGGCACTGTGTAGGGATCAAGCCCATCTGCAAACACAGACATCATTGGCCTCCTTGTAGAATTGTGTGTGCAGGTTCGACTGGCTTCTGTGCACAAATCTGGCTGAAAGGTCTTGCTACTTCCATCAGACAGCTGGGAAAATGATACTGAACCACGACTACCATCAGTTCCTCCATATGGGCTATTATGCTGGACTCGCTTGATATGAGGCAAGGAGGGATTTACAATTCCCTTCCCAACTCCAGCAGATCCCTGATTTGCAACTACTGAGGTCAGAGGGAGGTCGGTGATGGACATGATGGAGTAAAAGCTTCTGGCTTGGTGCCCTCCATGAAGACTGCTCAACTGGTGGCTTTGGTGGTCACCTGCAGCCAAGACAGTAAATACAACAGCATACCAAATTTTGCTGACTGCAGCTAGTTTTAAGAATGCCCCACAAAACCACGCCATGGCAACCAAAAAGCTGGCAATGTGCAAAAAAACTACAAGTCTTGCAAAAGGATTTCCACAACACTTCCAATTCCCAAAATTGTTGCCAAAAGTGGTGGATATGGCATGTTAAAAATTGCTCTAATTTTGATGAAACATACACAACCCTCATCTTCATAAAAGCAAGGCAAACAGACCCAACACTGTGAAAACATACAGAAACACACTGGAAGATAGAATGCAGCTGTAAAAAATACTGACCTAATAATGTAACAACGCTTGAAGCAAATTCACTCTCTGAATCTGCTCTAGTGCCCATTTTCCTGCCATCATCTTCTTGCTTGAAATAAAACTGGGAAAGAGAAGCAGCAGACTTTGCAATGTCCATTGGGTAAACTGGCAAACCTGCTCGCATCCTTCGCTTGATGCGAGTGTTCCAGTAATTCTTGATCTCATTGTCTGTGCGCCCGGGCAACTATTACATACATGGCAGTTACCAAACAAATGAACTTCACATGAGTTTTGAGGATTAGTCTGATCCAAAATTTGTGACAAGAGAAGATGCTCTAAATGCTCTGGGGAAATGATGGATAGTGTAAACCTGAACATGAGTTTCCTTAGGAAACTGCAAAAATAAACTGATGGGTGGGTGCCCAGAGAGTTGGAGAAGAGAGTAGAAGGACATGCAGCACCTGGGCAGCCATGCGAGCCCACTTGTTGCCAAGCTTGGAGTGGAGCTCAACGATTGTGCGCTCCTCATCTGGGGTGAAGGCCCCTTTCTTGAGGTTTGGACGTAAATGGTTAGCCCATCGCAGACGGCAGCTTTTGCCACAACGATAGAGACCCGAGTGCTTCTGCACGGAGTTCCAGTTGCCCTCTCCGTGCTTGTTCACGTAGGACACCAAGATGGCATCCTCGGTCGACGTCCAAGGACCCTTCTTCAAATTCCCCGCATCAGCGAAAATCTCTTGTGGTAAATCCATGATCCCCAGTACCCACCACCACCAACAACAACAACAACAAGGCTCTGTCACGTTTTTGTCCGTCTACGAGAGTTTCAAAGGGTGTCCTCCTTTTGCGCACTGCGCTACTACAGCTGCTGTCGATTACGGACAATAACACCACTCATCCCATTCTCTCTTTCATGCGAAATGACGCAGAGCGACGCCGAACTCCTACTACTATGCACATAGGTGTGAGAACTGAGAACTACTACTCTTTATCCAATACACAATGCCCTACAAACCCAAACAAAACTAGTTCAAAACCCCCGTGCCGATGAGCTCCCGACTGATATGCGTTTCCATCTCCTCCGTCCTGGCCATCCTCCATACTGTCAACCTCAGAGCTCCTCTCTCTCTCTCTCTCAAAGCTCCTCCTCTTTTCCCCTTCCTCGGCTTCTTCCTGGCACAAGCAGTGTCCCCTCTTTCTTGAACCCGAGTGCAGCCCACTCCAAGAAGCTATATCTCTCTCTGCAAACCCCCTCCCGATTTCACCCAACGTTGTAGATACAGAGCTGAGAGTTGGGTGCTGAAAACCTTGGAAAAAGAATAACAATCGGCAAGCAAGAGCAACAGGAGGAGCAGGAGAACAAGAAGTACCGTTTTTATCTGTCCACAAAACTCCACGTTTCTCTGCAATCTCTCACTAGGGCTACTTACAAACCAAACATCCCTTGCTACTACTTACTACCAGTGCATCATCCTTGGAAGTGTTTTCCTGCTGCTGCTGATCTCCTGGCTGCTGCTTGATGGATGGGTACGCTTCTCTGGAGCATAGCTGAGAGTCAAATGGGTGATGGAATAAGCGACGGGAAAAAAGTACACAAATGATGTTTGCAGTGTTATGGATTTGCGAATGCGAGAGGACAAGGACGGAGGGAGGTGGTGCACACCCGCCCGCCTGCCTGCCTGCCTGCAGCACCCCGCACTGCAGGAATGGGATGCACGGTTGCGGAGCCCGGGTGGCGGGAGCGGGAGGAGCGGCGGGTTGGCGACGATAGGTAGGCGGCTACGGCCGGATGTGCTCCTCCCAAGCCGTCGGCAGTCAGGGAGGCAGCAGACGGCGGCGGCTTCTCTTACCGCTTTCGTCCAGATGCCGCCACGGTCGCTCCCAGAATAGGAAAACTCCAAACCGACAGTTGTTGTGCACAATACCCATTCTGTGTGTGTGGTTTTGTTGTTGTTATATTTTCCTGTTTTGTTTTTGTTTCTGACACAAACAATCCTAAAGTAAAAATTGAATGTAACCCTGCCAAACTTTACTTATAAACACACCGTAGGTTTGGAAAATGTACAAAGGAATAAAAAAAAGGAAAAAGGGAGAATTTACAAGTCGTCAAGTTAGCTCAAACTAGGTGTCAAAATCTCTCCATGTCAAAAACCAACCAACTGCCTGTTGTAGCAGGTTGGCCATATTTCTCAATATTCAAAAATCGATCGTCTGCTATAGGTGGGCCGTGATGATCAGAGGTGTGTTCTAAAAGGGTGGAAGTCAAGGAGTAACTAAGCCTACAGCTACCGCTGGATTTAAGATGCAGGATGGTTACATCCTTTTGCAAAGTAAACTTTCATTCTAAAGTTCACTCCAAGGGCAGAAGTAGGTACAACAGGAAGTTGCAAAAAAGAACTGGACCTTTGAGTAGAATTCCACTGTCACTAAACAAGGTCCTTTTGCTGCCAATATTTCTAATGTCAATCAAGGCTACTCATCAAGGGGGTTACATATAAGATATGCTCACCTTAATTGCATGAGATGGTAAAACCCACTGTATTCCCTTTGCAACATTCTATTTCTTTAAATTTACATATTTTCAATAAATAAAATTATCTATTTCTAAAGTAATATGTCTTTTTATATAAGTGCCCTTCACATTGAAGGATTGGAAAAATAGTTGCCTTTCTCATCTGAAGGGCCCCACAATTTTTTGCCTTTGAAAGGGAGGACTAGTTGCTATTGAAAAGCACTGAAGGCTTCAAATTTAAAACCTAGGTAGGCAGAATATCCTTCTCACTCTTAAAAAGTAGGAAGGCATCACATCCCACCCACTCAGTGTTTTTATTTGGGGGGAGAAATTTCGTCAAATTTCAACCTGAAAAATATGATTTCAACTCATGCAAAAGATTTTTCATGAAAAAAATGGTTACGAATTCACCAGATTTTGACCCCAAAAAAATTCCAAATCATCAGATTTTTATGCTAATTCCCAGGTAGGTAGCCAATAATATAGAAGGATTCTCAATTTTTTTTCACTTTCACATCTAGTATGTAGCCACATCTGGCTAAATCATCTTATGGAGTGTAAACACACAGGCCTGCCCCGATGAACTTGAAAAGAATGTGTTCATTATTTTTTATAACCATTACCTGCCAAATTTTTCAAAATGAAAAAACCAAGTGTCGAAGTTAAGATTTAAAATTTAATTAATTGTTTGGCAGTTTGTTGCTGCATCTGATCAGGGGGCACGATATTGGATTGAACGGGAATAATTTCCTAATAAACTTGCCATGATAAATCACAGAATATTACTCCCTACGTTCAACATGTTGACTAAATGTGTACTAGCATCAAATACTATCCTGCCAACTCAAAAAAATTACCATTGGGAAGGAATTTTTGTGAGCTTGCAAACTGACCATTGGGGCAGTTTGCTTAAAAAATCAGAATCAAAGAACCATTAGTTCCGATTGTTTCAAAATATTTTAAAGAACTAACCGTAGATTTGACTTTGCATTGAGATTTTTTTTGAACCAATTGTTTGCACAAAACAATAGGCAATATTTTAATCTAGACATCTTTGTAATCAAATCTACAAATTGCTCTTAAATAACCTTTTGTCATGCAATTTTTCTTCAACCCACTAATTGATGCCATGAGCCAATTGTATATGATGATCAATAATGTACCTAGTCCATAACACATGCACACTCCAATACTTCAAGTCCAACATAATATCTTTTGAATTTGATTGGAAACCATGCAACTTGTAGTAGAAAAGAAAAAAAACTAGAAAGCTCTTGGAGGTATGACATGCAATTAACTGAATGAACTTTAATCCAAATGTGAATTCCTTTGGTCATTATAGCTAATGTATATCATAACCCCTATTTGCATCAAGTCAATATCCAAGTTTTTGCAAGTGTTTGTGGGTTCAACTCTCCGTTCCGTTATACTAGATTTGACTTATTGTATCAAAACTAGGAAACTTTTCGCCCAAAATCAATGAGCATATTTAAGGGTCAGATAATGTTAAAAGATGGTTCAAGTGAGATTCGACAACCTAACATGAAGTAAGAAGTCATCAACTTTAAGGTGGAATGATAATTTTTATGGTGTGAAAGTCATTTAATGTTGTGTAGGGTAAAGCCCTAGGGTGAGCCATTCTCAAAATAAGGGGCCTAAGACAAGGCAATAGTCAAGTCCTTCCCCACATTTGGCGAATGTCCCCCACCTATGGGCTTTACCTATCATAAAGCACAAGGCAAAATTTATCATGAACCAAACCTAAGTAGATCATGGGATGAATGAATGGGAGGATTTTTATGTCTTCTCCTCAATAGTGTGAGGATTTTTACACCAATAAATAAGCATAATTTCTCTCCCACCATTGAGGAGTAGGCATAATATCCCTCCCAATTTCTAGACAGATTTTTATGGATATAAGGTGCCTTCCACATACACTAAGAATTTTGTACTAGTGCTTTGCATTTACAAATTAGTGTATCCTTTTCTAACCTTTGCATGAAAACACATATGTTTTACATGAATTTTCAATTCTTTTTTTCATAGTTTTTAAAAATCCTTTTGAATTAATCTCTTTTAATCATGCAATAAAAAAAATTAACTCAAACCTATAACAAGACAATTCCTTCACCTTTAAGTTATTCAAACTAAGTTATGCATGTATTTAGTTTTGATTATTATTTGCATGTCTTGAAATGGTCTAAATTAATTGAATCGTGTTGTTAAAATGCTTTGATGGACAAAATGAGACAAAAAAGTAGACTAATGATATTTCCTTAGTCAAGATCCATCTACTCTTAAGTTTTATGATGTAATAGGACATCACCAAAATTCCAGCATACACAAGAAGGTGACAAGTCTGCAATAATACCAAAAATTTATTTCACTCTTCAAAATGTAAATTGCATTCTCTTCCACAAGGTTTTCTATTTTCTTCTAGCATTGCTTTCTTTGTATCATAACATCTATAAGTGTAGCCTGGGCCCACAACCCAAGTGTAGGCTGGTTACCTAACTAATTCTTCCTTTCAAAACCATTTTTGTAATTTAATTTAATTTGATTTAATTTCTAATGACAAAAATTACTCAATATTCAATATCTCCGACACCTTAGGTCAAAAAATGTTCAAATTGCTTACATTAAATCTTACTTGCTGAGGACTTCCCAACAATACCAAGGTGCCCAAATTCATTTATAATTTTTAGTGTTTATTTAAATGAATTTTCAGTGAAAATATTCTTTAATATTTAATAACTTCTTCATCCTACGTCAAAACATTATGAAATGAACTCAGTGCACCCTTACTCGTCAAGGGCTTTGCAATTGTACCAAGAAGATGACAAGAGGCACTATGGTTTGGTAGATCTCAATGTGACAAACAACAAAACAAAACCAATTACCTTCCTTCATATATAGGTTTCATCATTTTGAAATAAATAACCTAAAAAACCTATAATTGGATGGTTGCAACAAGCCTAGTAAGTGGGGGAATATGTCAAGATGTCAAGACTAGTCAATTGGAATTTTTTTAGTCCAATATTTTTTATGCCAAAAGACAAATGTGGAAAAAGACTCCTACGTTTACATATATTTTGACATGTGTATTTCAAGTTATTGTTGGGAGACCCCAAGAAAATACATGTGACAAAAATGTTGTGGGAATCAAATTCTTCACTGTTGAATCACCTAATCATGTTACAATTCCACCATTACTCATAAATTGCATTTGAACTTGCCACAAAGGACAAGGCAATTATGCAATGAGTTGCTTGTTTGTTCTCCCTTCTTTGGGCAAACCTTAACATTTGTTCATTTTGGAGACAAGAATGATCAGAAGAAAAGGTTAACGATAATGGGAGGGAGTCACCTTGACATGAGTGCAATAAATTCATCAAAACCTTCACACAATCTCATGAGTGTAACCAGCATATAATGAGGCATCAAAGTAAGTGGAATTGTATTTCTTGATTGCCACCAGTGTGTAACTACTCTGCTTTTGTCTTATGGTAAAAGAATTAAGGAATCCTGCTGCATAAAGTCACATAAGTTTTTACAGGTTCAACAAATGTACTAGGTATGTACGATAATGCCCAAAGGGCAGGGGCAGGGCAGGGCAGGGCATTCCCAAATTAAGTACGAACTGAGGCAGCAACTGGGGTGCCTATTTGGGGGAATGCTGAGCTTCAAGGGTATTACCCAACATAAAGGGCAAGCCAGAAGTTTTATTGTTAAATGCCCCGATGAAGTTGGTGTTATGAAAAGTGGTGTTCTATTTTTCAAAACGCCCGGCCTCTTTAGGGGGAAAGAATTCCATCTGGTAAAGAACCCTCCAAGTACACTTGCAAATTTCTGCTAGGTCTTGAGGAAGTTTGTTTTGTGGAACATGTAAAGGATGCTCCCCTTGTGCTATGGTACTATACCATAGTAAAAATTAAACTGTGGGACATACCTAGTGTGATTAATATTAATAATTAGTTCTTGGGTGCACTCACATTTTATTTTATTTTTTGAAGGAGCCGTATTGATTGGCTCATCATCAAATTTTTTGGAACATTGGGTGCTCTCCCCCAATAGAAGCACCTCTTTGAACCTCAAGTCTCAAAATAGAAACAAATGTGCTTTCCTACGGCCCACCTTTTCAGTTTATATACATGGGAGTTGAACTTTTGACATGTAGTTCATGCCAACTTGACTGACTGTCCTTTAAATTCTCCCTTGTTTTTAATACTTTTGTACATTTTTCCAATCTGTGGTGTGTTTTATAAATAAAGTTTGCAAGGTTATGATTATATGGGATAAAATTGAGTTACAATTGGGAATGTCCTGAGGGAACAACTTGGGAACTTGAGGAACCATATGAGAACATGATGGGAACACATTGAGAACAAGGAAAAAAAAAATCCTCCTCCCCCTCCTTCTGGCCCCAAAGAATAAAACTGTACCCCTCCTGAATTTTGGCCTTGAGTTCGCTTGGGAATTTTTAAGCAGACGGATGAATCACGGAGGAGAGTACAGTCCAAGTAATAATCACAAGAGGCCAAAAATATGTTCCAAATGAAGAAAAGAAGACTTTCAATTCCCTGAAACAATAATGTCAGTTCCCTTTGGCCCACACTTCCTTTCCTGGAGAAATTTCACCCCGAAAAAAGATGTTCAGAAATTTAAAAATGCCAAAAACAAAAAGATGAAGTGATTTTTGTGACATTATTCAATAGCCAGATAAATGCCAAAGAAAATTTGAGAAAAGTTGCCAGATTTTTACACATTGTTCAAATAGGTAGCCAAAAATATATATAGAATGATGTTCTATATCTCATTCATTTATAGCCAAACTTGCTAAATCCTCCTATGTATGGTCACCACTTTGGTTGCATCACAAAATTGACCTTGAAAAAACAGCACTCCTGTGGCCGTGCCTTTACCCTTTACAGAGATGCAAACCAGTGTTGGGCAGTTCTTTGAATTTTTAACGAATTGTTGTGGATTCCAAATTTTTTAAGAATTGAAAATCAAAGAACCTCCAGTTCCAGTTTTTTTGAAAATTCTCAAAGCCAAAGAACTTGCCAGTTTTGATTTTTTTAAATTTTGGACCTCCCTGGTTCCTACCTGGATCAATCTCATGGCCAAAGAATAGATTGTTCTGCACCACGGTTCTCTCATCCAAAGAACCTGACCACATGACAGATCTTAAACAGGTTCTTTGATGGTTATGAACAGGTTCTTTGAATTACCAATTTGCCAGTCTTGGTAGTAGGTGTTGACAATTCGTTAGATCCTTTGTGTCATTGATTTTATTGGATGATGTGGTTCACAAGCTCGTCTTCAATGTCAAAATGGCAACCAAACATCCTTTGCATCTCATTTACATTAATCACTTTATCTCCATTGCAATAATGTACTCCCTAACTCAATTCAGAAACAAACTACTGAATAATTAATTAAATTTTAAGTTTTAACTTTGTCACTTGGTTTTTTTATTTTAAATTTTTCAGCACATAATGATTATAAAAAATAATAAACACATCATTGTTATGTTTATGGGATAGTTTAGTGTTTAGATTGTCTCAATCTTAAGTTCTTGAACTTAAAGGTCTATAGTTCAAATCCAATAGCCAGAAACCTGCAGATTTTTAATTTTATAAAAATTTCAACACAAGTAATAAATATTTTTTCAAATATTCAACAAAACAAAACAAATTTATGTCGAAACTATTTACAGTAGAACCTCCCAAAATTTATACCTCTCAATATTGATAACCTCTCGAAATTTATAAAAAATCACTAGCACAAGTTGGGCCCAGCTAAATTTTTATAAATTTATTTTTTATAAAATTTGGCTGGCCCAGACATTTTCAAATTACATAATGCGATGATATATTAACTAAATTGGTTCAATTTAGCTAATATATTAATTAAATTACCTATTTAAGCGGAGCTGAAGTAGTCAAGAATAGACTTTTGCTTGAGGCCTGTCATCCTGATCTTCTTCACAGCTTCCTTCTGCTCCTTCAAGCTCTCACTAAAATCGTGATAGCTCTCCTTTTGCTGCATCCAAAATAAGGTCAGACCCTCCAGATATTCCTAAGCTTGACATGTGCTAATTTTTGGCGGTTCCACATTGTCGTCATTGTCGCTTGCCGCGTCTTCATCTTGCTATGGGTGGAGCTCCTCAATGATGCGATTGGTGATGTCCTCATCATTTGACACCCCCATGTAGTTGTTCTCCTCTGGATAGTTGAGAAGATTGCGAATGTCCATGGGATTCCGTATGGAATCTGAGCCACTTGATGCTGCAACTCCTCGATAAGGGCAGTGGGAAGACCAACTTCCCCTTGTTGTGTGTGAATGATGTCGCTGGTCCGAATTTTGCAATGGCGGAAACAGTTGGCAATTGTGGCAGGTGAAACATCCTCCACCTAGGCTGGGACTGCTAGGCGGAACGCATCCAGAATGTTGATCTTTTTCGGATTGTCGATGTTGTTCTTGTAGCCATCTAGAAGTAGGTTGTTGAATCGCTTTCTATAATACGCTTTGAATGTGCGTATGATCCCAGCATCGCAAGGTTGGACTGTCGAGGTCATGTTTGGCGACAGGTAGAAAACGCGGGTGTTGCGAAAGACCACGTTCATCTCCGCAAACTTCTCCAAGGGGATGTGGCCCGAGCAGTTGTCCAACAAAAGGAGGACTTGGCAACCTTGCATCCGACGATCAAAGTCCAACAGCCAAAGTCGAAAAACATTCTGGGTCATCCACGCCTTTGCATTGGCGTGATAACGGGCGCCCAGCGTATCGCGGTTGATACCCTTGAAACAGCATGGATTCAAGTGCTTGCCGATGATCGTCAATGGAATCTTCCCGCTGTTGTCCAAGTTTGCGCAAATGACAAGAATGATGCGCTCCTTGTCAATCTTTTGGCCTTCCAGCTGATGGGTTGCCAACGAGTTATCGGCTTGGAGATGCCAATAGAGGCCAGTTTCATCCATGTTGAACATGTCCTTCTTTGCGTACGCATCAACAACGACGCGGATGTCTAGTAGCACTGCGCCAACTGCTTCCATGTCCAACATGCCACTTTCCCCAAAACGGCGAAATGACTTGATCCCGTGCCGGTCTTTGAACTTCTCCAGCCAGCCTTGTGAGAACGCCATCTCTAGAGCATCAAGATGAAGCTCTTGCAGGAAGTGTGTCGCCTACGCGCGCAACATGTCTCCGTTCAGGTTAACCTTGTCCTGCTGCTCAAGGAACCAGCGTTTGAGCGCAAGCTCCATCTGCGGGTACTGCACAACCTGACGAGTACGTAGTGCAAGTCGCGGGGGCAGGACACTGGTGTCCGCCGCCATCGCCAGCAACTCATCACTGCGTTTCAAGGTGAGGCTGATGGTGGCTTGTGTGACACATACGCCATGCATAATCCACAACCATTCCTTCAGCTCTCCCTGCGTGAGGGCTGGACGACGACGCTTCTGCTGGCACAAGGCGATGCGCATCCCTTCTGTGAGGTGTCCTGGGGTGCTGTTGTATTTGCCCATGGTGTGATAAGAGAGGGAAGTTGAAGGTGTTGAGAGAGTCAGTTGAGAGAGAGTGAGTTGAAGGTTGGAGCTGAAAGGGCAATAATATAGTAATGGGCAAACCATCATTAGTATCAATGATTGAGCCACATCATTGATGCCTCTCCTATAATTAATAACCTCCCAAATTTTATAGCTTGGACCCAGTCCCAACCTTATAAATTTTGAGAGGTTCTATTGTATGTACTACAATACTTTGCCTTGTTTTTTTGTTGCATCAAGAAAATTCTACCAAAGCAAAGTTCAAAACTAACAACAATTAAAATAAAGGAATGTTTCATCATGTTCCCCAAAAAAATGAATTTTTAGTTTTACATCAACACTTGGTCAACATTTCAAAAAAATATAAATATTGGTAATCAATGTTGAATATGACAAAACATTGATGCTTGTTATATCAACATTGGATGAGCATTCCTCAAAATGTGGGACCACATGAAATTTACAATCTACAATATTCATCAAGTTTTAATTTTGGAAAACATTTCCTTAATAAGCAAGCCAACAAAGCCCACAAAATTAACCATCCAAATCATAAAATGCACATGGACAAAATTTTGCCAAATGCACAACAAGGATTTTCAAAAACTCCAAAGGCACCCCACCCCAATTCACCTAGTTACAACTAGCTTCATGTAACTATTCTTGCTACTATAACACACAAAAATTTGATGGAACACAAAAGTTTTCCATCAAAAGTTGCATAAGTTTTCCATTAGAAGCTACAAATTGGTTACATATGACTTCATGTTACTACTACTACTACATCACAAAAGTTTTACATCAAAAGTTGCAATTGAATTACAAACAACTTCATGTTATTGTTGTTAATACAGCAACACAAAACCTTGCAATCCTACAATCTTGTTGTTGTATTTACTGCATGAGTAAGAAGAAAAAGAAGAAATGAACCTTGATAGACTAGTAGGCCAAATACCAAATACTGCCTTCCTTGTATATAAGGATCATTAATCCTTACCTAGACATTTTTGTTGTTATAATGGATTTTTTTTTTAAACATCTCCCAAAATTGTGATTATGATACATTAAATACAAATAGTCCCAAATGACATTGTTTTAAATTAGATCTTGAATGTTCCTCATTAATCATACCTATCCAAAATTTGAACTACAAAACTATCAACCTTTCTACAAGCAAAAGCTCAAGTAAATAATAAATAGATTTTGCCAAATTAATAACTCTTGATATGAAGTGCCTAAGCTCAAAACTCAAATGATTTTGCCACTTTAAAAAATTTATAGACGTTAAAGAAGATGAAACACAAAGATATCAACACACAAGCACTTCATCACAATGGCCACAAACACATCATTAACATTGAACATTGCATCAAAGCATGTGTGACATTGATGGGATTGAAAACAAGAGCATACACACATTATCACTCATGTAAATCTTAAACCTCTTCATGTTCATAGATGCTTTCAAATTCCTTTTCCAATTATTTCACTAAGTTTGCTTCAAGTTCAAATGCCTTTAATTTCCATGTTCTTCAAAGTCTTATAACCATATCTTAAATTGTTGGGTCAATTTTTGTTCACAAAAATTAGTCTTTCAAGATTATCAGTTTATAGCTTACATTATCAAAAATTTATAAGTATCCCTACAAGTGAAAATATATTTTTATTTCAATTTGAGACCTAACAATACCTAGAATCTCCTTACACCAAGAACCCCATTATAGGAAAATATGGTGTCTTTTCCACCACTACAAGAGGTAGTTTATGTTTTTTATGTCAATTTGAAATTGCCTAAATTAAAATAACTTTTAATTTGCACATTCCTTTGCAAGTTCACTAGTGCATGATGTCATTTCATAAATGTTTAAAAAATTGTTTGCATATGTTTTTGTTGAACAACTTGGGTATCACATGGAACATCTAAAACACAATGGAGTTGTTCATAATGTTTAAACAACTTTGGACATTATATTTTATAATCATATCCATTTATAACATGAATGCCATCCTCCTTGCCAATGAATGAAAAGATGAAGTGCAAATTTTTGTATCAAGGGTTTAACATTAGACACAACATATTATGAACATTTTTTGGATCAAAGTTTTGCAAAAAAAGGGATCCGATACAAATATCACCTATTTCGTATATTTGCAAAAAGCTTAAGCACCTCAATGTCATACCCACCCATGTCATCATCCAACATGTTACCTAATATAACATGGTTCATTATGTCTCCTTAAAATTTCAAAATCATATGGATATTCAAATTCAATGCATTGTTCAACAACCAATGTTTATGGTATTAGTTAAACACACATGCAAAGACAATGAGAGAAAGGTTATCAACCACAATTTGAGCCACATTCCATGTTAATAGTACTTGCATTCAACCAATAATCCGAGGTTGTGTTTGTCAATTCTAGCATAATACAATGGTTTTCCAATAAAAGAGTGCATCTTGGATGTGACAACTTTACTTATAAACTTGCACATAGAAAAAAATTAGGTTTTACTTCACATTCAAAACTTTTAAAAAATAACATTAGCTGCTTTGGAAAAGCCAATGAATTAATTGATTCAAGCACTTTCAACTTTGAAATTAAAAGATTAAACAACATGGTGCAAAGGACAAAACACAAAGTGCATAAGTTGCTGCCCTAAATACTTCCACCAAAACCTTGGGAAAACCCATTTATGCACAACTACAAACACTTGTACCCGAAGTTGGTCTCCAATTGTTATTATGATTTCATTTAATTATATGTAACAATGAGTAGCAATGGCAATGATTTATGTAGCAATGACCAACAATAATACCTCATGTTTTCATACTTCAAAATTCATGATTAGAGCCAGGACACTTTTGAATTGCACATAAGACGAATTATAACTAATCTCTTGATATGAAAAGTTCAAATTTCTTGTAGACCTATGTCCATCCTCATTGTGTTTTTCTTGACACATTATGCACAATGGTGGCATTTTTCAATGTTACTCAACTTGAATGTAATAGACACAATTAATAATTTATTTAGATAAACTCCTAATAATCAACCTAACATTTGAATACTTGTCTCCAAGACAATGAAATAAAAAAGTAATCCAATTATTTCATTTAGTATGTAACTAACACATATGGGAGAAGGTGAGAAACAACTTTCCACCATCTTTTGATGGGCTTCAACCTTAACCCCATGTGGCAAAATGGTTCACCATGGGAAGGCAAATTATTATTAGACTCTTATGGGGCAATCTATATTTGCACCCATTTTCATAAAATGGGGAAGCATATAAACCACAACCAAACCAATCATCTCAAAGAAGGAATTTTCCTAGGCATGTTGGTCATTGTTGGTATGTGAAAAAAGGCAATTGAAACAAATCTCTATCCAAATTACATTGTTAATTCATAAAAAAACTAACACTTCAAATTAAATAACAAAATGACAATTATAAATCTCATGCATCTTCACATGACACTCCCACCTAAGTTAAGAATCTAATAATTGATACACACAAAAGACAAAATTGGTTGTAGATATCAAAACTTACAATCAAACTATTGATTGTTCATTTTTAAACAATTTAATATGAGCTCCAACCAAAAACTTATTTGTGTATTTTTTTTATTAAAGTTTTTGTGAACATCCTACACCAACCAAAATGCGTAAAAACAAAAAAAAAATTATAAACAAGAAGGTCTAATGTCTATTTCTACATGAGTAGTTCAAATACTTGGTGGTCCAATATGTACCAAATTCAAAACTTAGCAAACAACGACCTTCAAATTATATTCAAAAGCTTGCATAAATTTTAATATTTCATTGATACTCAAATGACAAATGTAAAAAAGTAACTCAAAATTCTATTAAAAGAGTTGCTTACATTTTGGCTTTTCATTAAACATGAAGTGGCACTAGTGAAACATATTAAACCTAAACAAGTTGCCCATTCTAAAACCTAAAAAAAATTGTATTTGGAGTGAAATTAACAAAGGATGCCATCCAATTAATATCCATCGCACTTGAAATCTAATAAAAAAAAAGGACCAAAAAATTTACAAAATCACAAATATTTCCTACTAGAACAAAAAGCCTACAATTCTCAAAACACAAAAAAATGCGAAAATCATGTCAACAAATTCATTCATGAAAATTGATAGAATTTGACCTTGCTTTCATATGAATGCTTAGTTTCTAGGGTGGCAAAAGAACATCAATAAACATTCTCATCCACTCTTGATGTCTTTTCTTGGATTTTTTTACCATGTTATGAACTTTTGAAAATCCACTTGGGCAAATTTGATGGCAATGACATGCATCCCTACACAACCTTTGTCATTATTTGTACCATATTGACACACCTTTGACATGGCATGCCTAAAATGTATGCATTGAAAAGGCTCCTTTAAGATGAATCTTTCACAATTCATAACAACCTTCAAACCCATCATTGTTGCTCCCAAGTTTACACCTTCATTTTTTATGTAGGAAAACATTTATTTCTTCAATCCAAATTTGTCAAGCAATGCTTGAAACTTTAGTGCCTTGGCTTGGTCACTTGTTTCAATTGCTTCAAACAACCCTTATTGTAATTGTTTAGGCTACCAATTTGTAGAAATAAAACAAACAAGAAGTGCAAAGATGTCATGGGCACCCATTGATGTAAAAAAATCAAAAGTTGTCATTGCTAACAAACATTTTTCGAAGGCAAATGAGACATAAATATTTTGTCTTTTTCGCCAACTTGAATAAAACCTCTTTTGTGAAGATCTTCCTTGCAAGGAAAACCACTCATGGACACAACCACAATGCCAATGTTGTAACCAAGCATTTTCAAATGTTTGGAATGGTAAACAAGATTTGGTGATGAAAAGCTTGATATTGTTCATCATCTTTCTTAAATGGACCCATGGAACCATAAAAGTTAGATATGGAGTTACATCCAATTATAGACCTATTTGTAGCAAGTCATCAGACATCCAATGGGCAAGTTTCTATGTTGTTCATTTCTTCAACAAACTTATGAACAAAATTAAAGAACCTTTATGTGTTTTTTTTTACTATAATGCCATTAATTTCAAAGTAGGTGATAAGCCCCTTTTGAGACCTTGTTCATCAACAAGGATTGTAGTATTTGCTTGTTTGTTGTAACAAACAATGCAATGCATTAATTAAACATTGATCAAATCAACAAGTGTACCATCATTTATGTATTAAAAAATCCATGCGATAAAAGTGGGGCTCCAAGGTTTCCAAACTTAGCTTGTGCATGTAGAATTTTTAGAATTTCTATTGTGGTAGACACATTGAGCTCCTCAACTCCACTTCCATGTGACAATGACAATAGTGTTTCATGTGCATTAAAAATTTAGTCACAATTCTCACCTTTGTGTACACCAAAAAGCTCACATTCACCATTTTCACCACACATTCTCAAACATATTTGAGGGCCTAGTAAATAAATTGATGGTTTTTCTCTCTAGACCATCTCGAGCACATTTTCAAGCCCTACAAGCATGTTATCAAACAACCTTGGGATTGGGCATCTTGCAAGCTCGTCAAAGTTCATTTTGATAAAATTTGATCTATGGCCCTTTGTCCTCACAATGTGAAATGCAACTTTTGCAACCAACAACTTCTATGTGTAACAAACAAATCATAGAACATGCACTAGAAAGGCAACATGGTTCTTCTTTACATGTCGAGGTCCTCTGAACCCATCACCTCTTGATTCTTTGATTATCCAGTACCAATTGGTTCAATCTACATATAGATACAAAATTGACAAATAATGATCCTTGTTTCTAAAAATCACCCAACATTGGTGCAAATTGCAAACCAATGTTGTACCAATATATAGGGTCCAACTTGAATATGAAGTATTAGTATGAATATTTATATTAAAAACCTACCAATTGGGTATGACTTGAGGAAATACCAACTTTATACCATGGGGGGGAGCTTTGTATTTGTTATTCCCAATGTGTTTCCATCAAGTTCCCAAAGGGGTTCCCCAAGATGTTCCCAATAACACCTCAAATTTATCCCATATTGTTTGACCACAACTCAACTTCCATGTATATAAAACATTTCCAAAGGAAATCATATTTATATTTTTGTTTAAAGTGGGGTCGGGGGGGAGTGCCCAATGTTCCAAAAAATTTGGTGATGGGCCAATCAATGTGGCACCTTCCGCCTATTAAAAAAAAAACTATGGGTGCATAAACCTAACTAGTTTTTCCTTCTTTTTAAAACTATTAGTAGATGGTTATAAGTACATTTTTATCACATGTATAATAATGCATTCACCACATTGAAGCAATTCAAGCCATGTACAAGAAAATTCAAACAATTTTTTAAAACTACTAACAATTGGTTAAAAGTACCTTCTAATCACATGTATAAGATCACATTCACCACATTGAAGCAATTCAAGCCATGTACAAGAAAATTCAAACAATTGTTGAACACATTATTTATCAAATGTAGGACACAAAATTAATGTATCTCAACAAGGAAAAATAGGTTCAAGTTGATAATCATCACCCATTTGCTCATGCTCAAAAGCCCTTTCAAACTCTTCTTCTAATTCTTTACCAATTATGCTTCAAGTTTTGTCAGATCTGCCATTTTTTTTAAGCATTATAACCTGACCAAAAATCATTATGCCAATTTTTGTGAACAACAATTAAACATTCAAAATTGTCAAATTGCAATCCACATCAACACAAATTAGTCAATTTATACCATAAAAGGAGAGACACACACTTCATTTTCATGTGATGTGGTAATTCCCAAAACTTCTCACACAAACGAATGCACAATTTAGAGAATGTAAATTATGAAAAAATTGGGGGTTTTGCAAATAGGCTTGCAACTAGATTTTAAAGATACAATTGTCATTTGCAACTTAGGGTATTTCTAAAAAATTAGTGCTATTAGTTGAGTTGCAACACTTGCACATCAAAACTATATATGTAAACATGTATTATGAAAAATGTTTTGCAACTAGTTATCCACGTCATTTTCACATCAAAATGCTTATACACAAAAACAATTATTGCATGACTTCCATTCATCCATTGACAAAAAAAATTTGTTCAAGTCCTTTATAATAAATTTACATCTACTTTACAACTTTTTTTCCCCATCAAAATTTTGCACAAATGCCTATGGACAAATGTCGTGTTTGTGTGACTTTTCATTCATATGTCAACAAATGAAATTTATTGATGTTCATTGCAATTAACTTACAATTAATGCATTAACAATTTATTGTTTTGCAACTATTAAATTTTGCCAATGGCATTATGTTACAACTTGAATTCAATTAGTGCAATTTTCAAATGCAACAAATCAAATTGTTGATGAAATTATTTTATAGTGTCCATTTATGGATGATATTATTTTGTGCCTATTGGAACTAGAAATAATAATTTTGCATTATGAACCCATTGCATAATTCATTAATAAATAATGACAAACATCTTACTCCGATAATATAAGTGTGCATATTAATATTCAATGTTGAAAAATATAATACTTGTATGAACATTTTTGGCGATCCATGGTCCTTTCCAATGGTATGTACTTTATTTATATTTTGTGCTAAGTAAAACAATGTCAAAACTATTGTTATCAAATATCTATTGTTAGATATAATGTTCAAACGTTCACCTTGTCTCTATTCAAAAGTTGAGCTATATTTTAATAGTTGCCAAATGTAGAATGATGTTTGCACATTTGCAATGTAAACATAGTTTCATTGTAATGTGAAAAATAGTTTGATGTTCATATTTTAAGTTTAAGTAAGAGTATGCTACAACTATGATGCAACAAACAAGCAATGTACATATAATCTACAATTATAATGCAACTAACAAATAACATACATATAGTTTACAACCATAATGCAATTAATAAACAACACACATCTATTGTCATCATTAACTTATCATTGAAATGCGGTATAAACAACACATGTCATAATCATATAATGATTAAACTACAACTTTACATTTACAAACAGTTGTTTAAATCCAAAGTAAGCTCTCATAAGCAAAATGAAGTAAATTGGTTTTGAATTTTCTCACATGTAGATGTAAACTTACCTTCATTTTCATTGTTTTAACAAAAATGTTTATTGAATTTGGGTGCCATGGGGCCTACACCATCAAAGTTCATAGTCAATAATTCATTTCAATTGTATAAAAATTAACAACTTAACAACATAATATTGTTATTCATAAAAATAATGAATGATATTGCAAATGCATATTTTTCCTCATTACACTCCAAAATTAAAAGCTTTTATAATTTCACAAAATCATCAAGAATAAATTTTTTATGGTTTCAATCAATATACAAACAAACAACATTTTGTTCAAACAAATAAATGAACAATAAAAAATCAAATGTCTTCATTCCATGATATAAAATGAAAATTCTATTTTAAAAATGATATTTCATTTTTTGAATTAAAGTCAAAAATGTAAAAAAATGTTATACATAACATTTTTTTAGTTGCATCACAAAAAACCATATCCTTGTTCATCATTTATATATTTTTTGACATTAGGCATAAGTGCATAATAATTGTACATGTAAGTCCCAAGATTATTAAGATCTATGTAACCATGTGTCACATGCCCTTGCATGTCCTACACAAATTTCAAATTTCAAATTTATGTGAGTAGTTGAAATTTGATTGTACATCAATTGTAAAGGACATTTAGTTGCATGGTAGACATTTGATTTTGGCAATAAAATTTTCATAATTTAGGCTTTAAAAGAGATGAGGTTTATTGTGAAGAATTGACAATATAATGATATTGGTAATATAATGTATACATTGTTTCAATCTTGCTTTAAGATTACATTTTCAATTAAATATATAGTTTGCAAATGATATGATGTTTATTCTTGGCTATAATAGAGGTGATAAATAATCATACCATAGTTGAATTACAATCTAATAATAGTGGAACAATAGTCTTTACATACTGAAAACCTAATCACATACATAATTGTATCACCGAAAACAACAAAGTTGATAATTAATTACAAAAAAATTGGATATGCCAACTAGTTGTTGCCATGATGACAACTAACAATTGCCACAATGACAATGCATAGATGTGGCATGACTTTACATGTTAAAATCATACGTTGATTATAGGGTAGGTGTCTCCAATGACTTTTGTGTAACTCACTCACAAAATCAAAATACATTGATGATGATTACAAATACAAGGAATATTCAAATTATATAAGAGTTTATTTTGCAACTAATATGTAATTATCATAAAACTCATGAATTTGTGATTCGATGTTTTATTTTTTAATGTTTTATATTTGCACAAAATAAATGTAACATAGTTGGACATTAATTGCACTAAACATTTAGTTGTAGGGCAATGAAGTTTTTGTGGACATAATTTCTCATAGTGATAACTTTGTGTTTCCTCCACCATTATTGAAGACACCTAATGTCTTTTGCATCAACAAGGAATCTTTTTAATTGCAACAACTTTCAACTAACATACTCCTTTGTTGGCTCATTGCTAGAACTTGCCATCTTAAATATGTTTATGCCACACCTTGCATCTATATCCATGATAACAAATTGATTTCCAAAAACCATGAACAAAACCATGACAAAGGCAAGCCTACTTATAAAGTCCAAATCATGTAGCATGAAAATAAAAAACAAGACACAAGATGTGCAAAACATGAGTTCAAACAAAACATTATTCCCATAAGTATGAAAACATGAACATGAAAGGAACATAAAAAGGTTGTGGTGCAAGATCATATCTAAAACTAATGTTGAATAAACTAAAGTAACATCAAGGGAACTACTTTTATTTGTACATTGTTAAGGACCCAACTCAAGGAATAATATTTCAAAACATTTCAAGGATTCCTTCATTGGTAGTGATGTTGGAAGTGAAGTTGGCAATGATGCTAACACTAATGTTAAACATGATGTTGACTATTATGTTAGGGATGTCATCCATAACATCATAACACTTGATCAACATTGGGATGAATAATCTTGAATCATAATCTGGCACAAATTCAATCCCCTTTTGAAAACTAATGAAAAAGACAAGGTGAAGGTTTTTGTATCATGGATCTAGCAAAAGTCAAAACATGTATAAATTTTTTTGGGTTCAAACATTTGTAAAAATGACAAAAGAGGAACAAAACACCAATCATTTTTTAAAATATATTCACATCCAATTTTACCAATTAATCATCATTCCCATTAGTCACATGTCATCATTTAATATGTTATATAGTACAACCCAAGTGGCAATGTCTATTCAAAACTTCAAAACCATTGTAATTGGTACATGAAAAAATCACTCAATATCCAATGTTTACATGCTTAGTTTAATACACATAAAAATAAAATAAGAAAAATGTTTTCTACACCCATTTGCATAGTTCCTACCATGTTAATGGTGAAGGAACATGACAAATAACATGAGGCCTTGTCTAACGACTACAACATAAAACAATTGCCTTTCAATAAAATAATGCATCTTGAAACATCACAACTTTATTGACAAACCTGCAACAACCAAATTTTCAACAACAAAGATGAATTAGGGCTTAAATTGGAATTTCCAAATTACAAAAAAAGAACTTGATTCCCATGTTGGTAAGCAACCTAGCTCTACAAAAACCATCTCTTGTAGATAAATTAAACATCTAAAGCCTAATAAAAGAAATGAAAGGCATATTTAAGAAATAAGAAAAAACCTAAGATGAAACGTTGAATGATTCAACTAGAATTGGAATTTTTGACATTACAATTTTAAATCATTGTCCATAAATCTAGAACACATTGCACATTGAAACATTGACACTCAATATGTTATGCTTATTTGAAAAGTTTGAAGGACATTTTGTCAAAAATTATTTATTTCAAAAACCACTAGGAGTTTGCATGATGCATTATACATGTGTGGCATGTAACTTGACTAGGGATAATTCTATTGTCTATAGAGATGGGTCTACAAAGATATGTTGCTTTATGGTTGTAGAAACAAGTACTAACAAGATTCTTAGGGTCAAGAAATATGGTTTCAATGACTTTAGTGAAAGATACAACCTATAACCCATCAATACAATAATAACAATCAAAGCCAAACAATACAAAGAAAAAAATCCTTACTTGGCATTGATTGCAATGATGACAAATGACATGAAAGAGAAAATGAATTTGAAATTTCAAACCTTGATATAAGAAAAGAACATATGCTTCTTGGAACACAAGTGGTCAAATTGATTATCAAGATTGATGATGTTATCATGCTTATGTTGTAAATTAACCATTTTTCTACTTTTAAAACCACTAAATTGATCAAAGTTATTTGGAAACTATGTTTCATTAAATATCCAACAAATATCATAACCATGTGCATTAACCAATGTTGTTCAGAATGATGCAAGTGCAAAGGATGCTATACACAATGTTGAAGACTAGGTCGAACAAAATTTATTTGTTTCAAGTTGCAACTTTCTAGAACCATTTTCTAAATTTTGTGAAATTTCCCAAAATTTGAGATTACAAGTTCATTGAGAATCAAGGACCAAAAAACAAAAAACATGTCACACAAAAAAAATACTAGAAATAATCACCAATAGAGAGGTGGGGGAAAATTCCTAAAGCATAAAGTTTAATCACAACTCACATAAAATTTGATTGGAAAAAAATGACCCAACAAGAGTGCAACATAAACTTGGTTTTAATGGAAGTTGACAATTTTTGTGTTCACAAATCTACATTGATACATGCTTTGGCATGTATCCTTGGCCCTTGGCCCACTCTTGATGCCTTTTCTTGGATTTTTTGGGCCAAAAGATGCACTTTTGGAAATTGCTTTGGGCAAACTTGATCAACATTTCATGCAAATTAAAAAACACTTGTAATTCATATGTTGTTCCACATAGCATGCCTTTGACATGGCATGCTCAAAACATGTGCCTTGGAATGGCTTCTCTAGCCCCAAACTTTCATAATTAACCACTAATTTTTAACATAGTTGTCATTGTTCCCAAAATAAAGCCTTCATCCTTTCAATGCCATGGCCTACCTAATTGTTTCATCAACCTTGAACAACCCAATTGTGAAGTGTTTGGGCTACCAATTTACATTCAAAAAATTGACCACAATGCAAACACATCATAGGCATCCATTGACATCCACAAATCAATGGGTTTCCTCATGGCAATGATATCATTAACCTTGAAATACATAATCAACCCCTTTCAAAACTTATTTTTTGAGCAAACATTCAAGGACCTTCACTACCACATTGTAGCACACAATGCAGTGCATGACCTTAGCATCAATAAGGTCTATAGGTGCACCATTGTTCACACAAAAACACCTAGGTGAAGGAAGTGTGGTTTTAGGGATTTCAAAACTTAATTTGCATATGTAGGTTTTTGACAAGGTCAATTGTAACAAGCAAATGATTATTTTCAATTTTGCTTTAAAATGTCACAATTTCACCAATGCCACAAGCACCTTTAGTTTTTCATCGTGTGCACCATTGGCATTTGATGAATTTGGTGCACTTGCTAATGCATTAACAATTCCATTATTTCCAATAGCTATAAGCAATGTAGTAAACAATTCATCAAGGTATTTTCCATTGTTGAAATCCATGTATATTTTTGAACACCATAAACTTACATTGTGTTCTTGTGACCTAAACTTGCAAGTTCCATTTATTCAACAATTCTAGTTTATGAATAGTTATAAATGACAACAAAACAAAAAAATCAAAGACAACTTACAATTTGTGGTACACATTGCAAATCAACAATTTTATAGGTGACAAGGAACAAAAGCTCTTTGAACTTTCACCTTTTCTAGAAACACACAATGCAAAACATATTTTAAACTTTAAGCCAATGTTGGTCATCACAAATTCACATAGAAACCAAAAACACAAAGGTTTAGGATTTAAAATTCATACTAGGGTAGATAGGTTGATGAACAAACATTAAGAATTCAAGTGAGGTCAAATCCTTAGACATTTTTTTTTTGCTTCTAAAACTAAAATAACATTTGTAACCTTCCACCTAACATTTGCAACATCACAAAAATTGTTCAATTTGATAAAAAAATGGGGAATATATGGGGTGTTTGGTGTAAGGGGGTTCAATGTTTGGTGATGAGTGCATTAAAACAAATTAGGATTTCGAGCTTAAAATCTTCGATCATTGCATCTTTAGTGGAGGTAGGCCTAAGGGCTCAAAACGCAATTTGAAATTTCAAAGTGCCATGTGGCATCATTTCAAACACTTTCAAAGTAAAGATTTTTTTTCTTGTTGCCTTTTTTCCATGGCACTAAAATTATTCTGTCATAATTATATGGAAAATTCTTAATTACATTGGCATCAAAAATATTAATACCTTTCATTATATTGGGAGCTAGACCTACCTCCACTCCAAGTCCCAAAAGGGATCAACTAGTTGTTTCATGAATACAAAAAAGTTTTTATGAAGCCTTGGTTATTTCAGCCATCAATTTTTAAATCATTCAAAATGGAATAAAAATGAGAAAGATATGGGGTTCAAACTAAAGAGGGGTCCACAACTATTTTTTCAAAATTTTTGAAGCAAACTATCACTCATCACAATCTTGTGTTTTCTATAATTTTCCTTTATTTATAATGCTTGTAGAAAATTTGTAGCCCTCCAATTTGCATGGTCAACGACACAATTTTTTCTCAATTTGGTTAAGGAATGAAGAAAGTATTGAAAAATGTTTGATGATAGATACATGTTCAATGATGGGCAATTCTACCCTAGCCTCCAAAACAATTATTTCATTGCAAACTTTCAATGTTCCTCATGCAAAGCTTCAATGATGATAAAAAAAAAGTTCTTTGCCATCACCATTGTTACTCACAATCAAACCGCATTGAAAGAATTGGCCACAAAGACTTACACACCAAACCTTTTTTCAAAAAAATGTGAACGATTTTCTAATTGACAAGTCTCTCTTCTTCCACAATTCTCTTGACAACTCACCTCCAATAGTTCCTTCCTTCTCTTGGGCAATTTTTTTCAATGTTCACATCGGACAATTAAATGAACATATACCCAAATATATAATTGATGAGCTCTTCTCATGTTCATGATAACTATCCCACATTAGTTAGAACCTACTAATAACAAACCACTTAAACAAATCTATCTATATATATGATCAATCAAAAGCAAATATCAGATTGTGTTATGACTTTAGCTAGTCTCAACGTAATGAGCAAAAATGCTAAGCCACAACCATTTTAGTGAGCCTTATTTCATCCAAGCATGTTGTGCACTGTGTTAGTGGGGATGCTCTCACACCATATTTGTAGCATTGAATAAGAGACTTTTTAACAAACAATATGTTGTGTATTTGTTGGAGATCTCTGATTTCAGAGGGTTTGCGGGGGGTGGGGGCGGGGGGACCCATCATAGTACTGGGTTGTCACATGGGTTATCACATGGACATAATGGGCCAAAGGCTAATTGTTCGTATAAAGGCCCCCAAAATTTAGGAGGGTCTCACTAAAATAGTGGGTATGTGGCCATTTAAAAAATGGAGATGGACGCTTTTGTACCGGTCTTTTTTGAGTGAAGATGTTGGTTTAAAGGTAAAATTTGTAGGGAACTTCTGTGGGCCATCTAAGGCCCTTGGATACCCCCTCTTCCCCTTGTCCCAGGCTGATCATTTTAGGAATCACTCCTCTCCTCCCTCCTCAGGCCTTTCCCTACATATCTCCTCCTCAGTAACTAACTGACCTGGGTTTCAAGGCTGATATCAGGCCAGATTTGTCCTTTTCAGAGCAAATCTTGTGAGTCTCCCCAAAGGAGCTGTGAGGGACCCAATCTGTCTTTGGCACCAAAACAAAGCTATTATGGACAAGCATGCACATTCAACAGAGTAAGTTAGTACCCCAAAAGAAAAAGCCCTTCCATGATTTACAACCTCCAAGTTGAACCAGTGATTTTATTTTACTTTATTTTTCAATTTTGTGACGTAGGTGAAGTCATGATCATCCATATGATGGTTTATAGTCAGATTGGCTATAAAAAAAATGAAAGTAAAAAATTTAAGCATCCCTATAACCTAGGTAGCTAGTAGCATCATCTAATTCTAAGACCATTACAAGAATAAAAGGAAAAAAAAAAAGCCACATTGGGAATCACAACTCAACAAGAAACAAAACTCCTTAGGCTTTTTGGGAGTCTTGTTAATCAAATTGAGCATTCAACTCTGCTCAATCTTAATATAATCCCAGCCATACCTTGCCAAATCAAATATCTAACCTAATGGTCTCCAAGCTTCTTATGTTCAAAGACTTTATTGTTATGATCCATCCAGATAGTCTAAAGCACAAAAACCCCTCAAGCATCACCCTACATTTATAAACTGTTTCATTATCTTAGGATGGTCCTCATCACCAAAGAGGTATTCACCTGCAAGCAATCCCATCCAAGGACCGAAAGATAATGGATTGCATCTAAATCTACTCATGATGGTTAGAGCCCGAAACCATGCATGTCTTGCTTGATTACATTCAAAAAATATGTGAGGAAAAGTTTTTTCTACACATAAGTCATTGCAATGACATGCTATATCAATGAGTTGGTTAGCCTTATCCCTCCATGTGCTAATAACAATGGCCTTGTGATATGAGGACCATATGAACCCACTTTCTTTTTGAGACTGTCGCAATGTTCAAACTTCTTTTTCATAATGTAAAAGTGTTCTCCAAAAAACATCCTACCACTTGTTTGTGATAGGTTTTGACATTAATAGGAAGCCCATGGAATTGGGTAGCTCAAATGAATGGCTTCCTATTGTGAAAAAGAGGGATATCTAGTGGAATTGTTAAATTCCTAGTCTCCTTGGTGTATTGTGAAGAGAACCTAACAAATGCCTAGAAGACAATTTAAATCACCTCGTTCATCAAACAACCCAACCCATTTTTCAACTCTGCACCTATGATCTCCTTGTCTGAAAATTACACTCCATTTGTCTTCCAATTAACGCCAACTTATATATGTTCCATCAAGCCACAATACATTTCAAAGTATTGCTCTTGAACAAACCCCTTTGATGACTTTGACAATTTGGATTGGTTGATTATGCCTTCCAAAAATTATGGTTTGAAGGTCTAAGTTAATCACCTTAGCAAGCCTCCCTAGATGGTTTCCAACTGCAAAAAGTGAGATATTTGGTGGAATTGTTAAGTTCCTAGTCTTCCTAATGTACTGTTGGTGCAAACCTCAACAAATGCATAAAAGACAAAAGATGTTTTTCACCTGGTTCATCAAACAACCCAACCCATTTTCCGATTTGGCACACATATTCTCCTGGTCTCAAAATTGTTCCCCATTTGGCTTCCACAGTTGCCACCATCTTGGAATAATTCACAAATTGTGGAGGTTTTGATTAGTTTTAAACCAAGCTAACTGCTTGGTACCTTGCAAAGCAGGGCCACAGGGAACCAGCACCCACCAGTGCATTATCCACTGAATGCACATTATTACTCAGTTGTGGATGAACCTCAACTGAGTTGATATTTGATTTAACCAATTCTGTAAGAAATAGGTCTCATATACAGGTAGATAGGTAAGAAAATAGGTATTTACTAGGTAGGTAGATGGTTCATACCTACTTCGGTAAGGGCTGTTTTTAGTACCTACCTACTAACAATCCACTTGTGGTAGGTAGGTTGTAAAAAAATGCACTGAGCTAACCACCATGGTTAGCAAGGCAACTGAAACCCAACGGAAAACTGTTTCCTGACCACTTACCATCCATCCACATTTTCTTACTTTCATATTTTGTTTTTAGCCAGATTTGGCTAAATCCTCTTATGGGTGATTGTTGCTTCAGTTCTGTACGTCACAAAATGGGTGGGGGGATCAAATATTCGATCCAAGCACATCATTACGAAAACATGGAATTGGGTAGCTCAGATGTTTAGAATAGTACATCTTCTTATGCCACAATTGTAGCCATCGATTACTAGGTAGTGTTCTCAATGAACACTGGTGGGTTCTCATTGAGAATCAAAGCCAATGTAGTAGAACTAGTTCTCAAGTTCAAGTACTTATCTGCCTTGAGCCTGTTTGAGGTGGTTGAAGAAGGTACAAACATATATATGCATTTGATGGCCTCCCCACCCATGTACTACTCTATGTACTATGTACCCTGGAGATTTTGATCAAATTCATTAAGTGTTGGTCTGAAGCAGGCAAGTGTCTAGACTCTAAACTATCTAAGGTTAGTCATATCTACTACAACTACTTTTGTTGAATTTCTTTTGGAATATTTTGGATTCAGTTCCTTTCTTCATGTCCTTCTTTGTTGTTGTCTCACTTGTAATAAAAGTCTGCAAGGTTTTTTTGTTTGTCATCCTTTGCAAACCTTCAAGATGAAGCACTGAAACTGAAAGTATTGATCAATTTCAGTTTTTGGCAGGGGCAAAAAGCACAGCAACTATTGTGAAACACTTAAATTTACTCATGGGCAAACTCTTTTCTTTTTATTTCTCGTAGCCAAATTCATGAAGTTAACAACTATGTCCATTCAACCAGATGATTTACATCATTTTTTCATGGCTTACATGGAAATTTAACTCGCAGTTGATGAAGAACCAATAAGCATGTTATCCAGCCACCATGAACAATGAAGTGTAGGGTAAATCCCTCACCTGCAGGCTTTACCAGAATCAGGCTCACACTCGAGCTTGTGCAGGCCCAATTATGATAAAGCCCAAGGCTGAGGGCTTTACTGAGCTAAAGACCTGTTCCAATTTTATTTTATATTTAACATGTGAAAAAAACAGCAAATAAATATATATATCACAAACTTGTCCTCTCTATGTATTTATGTATTTATAATATTTTAATAATGAATGTGTTCAAAATTAAATGTTAATTAAGTGTTAGTAAATTATTAACATAATGTTGTCATGACATTAAAGTTATCCGTAAAGTCAGGCAAAGACGGCACCGGAACCTTGTTTGGTCACATGGGGACGAGATTTCGAAAAACAGGGGTAAAAAAAAAGTACACTGGGTTTCAATGGGGCATGAAACTGAGTTTGCCCTGTCCTTTCTTTTCCTGAACGCTTTCAACCAATCACTATTGCTGCTATGTGTACTGTAGCTATAAATGTTCTCGGGCCTGATGCATTTAATCCTGAGTCTCAGTATTTCATACCCATATTTAATAAAATTTCATGATTTTGCGGACAACAGTGGCTGAAAGGAAGGGATGAAGCATCAAATGAAAGGTTGCAACTCAGGCCCAATAGGGCATGATTTTATGGATAACTCTATTGTAATATGATGTTTTGGATCATCACAATGTGTTACGATGTAATCACAACATCATACCAACGATTATTTCAACATTTAATTCACTTAATTTTGAACACATTGTTAAAATATTGCAAAAGCACTAAACCTTGTGAAGACAAGTTTGTGATGATCATGGTGTTTCAAAAAATTAAATGCCTGCTCTTGTGGGTACTCTGTCTTTTGCAAAGGCCCTCCAAACAGCGGAGGACAAAATTCCTGGGGTGAGGTGCCTCCTGATTACACCAAAAAGAAAAGATCGAGGCAGGTCTTTACTCTTTACATCAGGAGAATGTAACAAACACCAACAGTTAACTACCAGAAACTTTTGTTTTGGGGGAACGAAGACAGAAAAATCCCTTACATTAAGTAGTTAGCTTTGGAATGCAAAGAGTGGGGGGAACATTTAGAGAACAATAGTAATAAGACTCTGCAGCACAAAAAATATCAGCATCTATCTCCTTGCCATTGGGCATCCAGTACCTGCTTAAGTAGTAGGTACATGGTAGGTCATAGTGTCCGAACAAATATTAATGGTGTCCATTTATAGGAGGCCCGAGTAAGGGGACCACACACCCAGATTGGTGGCTAAGAGGTTAAATCAGCAAAGGGTCCTTATTGCAGGCAGTACAAAAGTAGTGTCTTCTTTTTTTTTCCTCAGCTGACCAATGTGCCTCTGCAGGTACCCAGACAAACTTAGGGCCCGTGAAATGCACATCTTGGGCTCAAAACATGTATAACAAGGGACCAATATGTGTCTAGAGCTTGTGTTGAATGTATACATATCTGTGTGTCTTGGCATTGTTGGCCTTTTTGAAAAATGATATGGATCAGGCTAAGGGCAGATAAGGAAAACAGAAGCAGGCAGTGCTTTTGTCCAGGCAGCCTGCAATAAGGACCCTTTGCTGACTTAGTGACTTCCAATTGGTGGTGGAGCAGAAGTCATGATCCATATGGGATTACAAATTCTAACTCTAAGGCAACTTTAGGTTTATTCTTACATTCAGATCTCTCAGACCTGGCACGATACATCCACAATCAACTAATAAATTGTCCACATTCAACTATACATGTTATCAGTTCGCCAACAGTTACATCCAAATATCAGGTTGATGTGATGACACAATTCTGTTACGTGTCTGTTCAAAATGAAGCAGTTATAGGACAAGGGTAAAAAAGACGTTCAGAGCATCTCCACCTAGAGCAGAAAATTGACATTCCACACTATTTTGGATGAAGTATAGCAATCAAATAGTGTGAAACTCAGTTTGGGCCTGCAATGGCACCTTCACTGGTGATGAGTATGTGACCCTGCAAAAGAAAATGACAAGAAAAGTCAAAACATGCCGGTTTGGTTCAGCACATGGTTTTGGCCCTGTATTTTTGGACAAGATGCTAAGGCTGATAAAAAGGCATGGCTGGAACAGGCACTGCAAATGTCAAAACCTGCTCTTGTTGATTGGCTAGATAGTTTGACCGGACCAGGTGGGTGCTATTTGTAGTCTCACACCTGTTTGCAGTTCCAGATTTAGTTTTATGGGTATGGTCAGAATAAAGTAAATACCTAAACTTTGAAGTGAGAAATATTTTTGCAAGGTTACATACTGAGCACCACTCAAGATGCATAAAGATGCCCAGGATACAAATGCCCTCCAAGAGAGCAACTTTAAAAGGAAGCTACAGTTTGTTTTTGTGCCCAACCATAATGATTGATCCAGGTGACATTTTATATTGTCCACATTTTCATGATTATGGGTGGGCATGAGGACATAATTAACACTCTATCCTGGCTTTGGTAAACACTGGTAGAGGCTCAAAGATTCTGTGTAGGTAGAGATTCTCTAACTCATACAGCAATTATATGAATCATTCCATCCTCCGGCTTATGTGAGAAGCAAATAACTTTGATAGTCTGTGCCTGTGTAACTAGACACCGGAAATGTGACAAGGGGAATGGGCAAGGTTTGTAAGGCCCTTCAAATTGAAGTACAAGGGACCAAAAGGAAGAACAAAGACTCCAGCCAAAACATCTACTTACCATGAGGGAGTTGAGTTGAGATGGTATGCTAATTTTGAAGCTTTGTCTAGCCTGCAAGAGTATGTCACACTACACATGATTATATAGCGAGGAATGATGTAAAGCCTGCCAAGCTTTATTGCTATAACACACTACAACAAGGAGGCAATGAGAGCAAAAACGGAAGGCCGTGATACGCGCAATCAAAACTATGCCCTGCCATATGCAAAAGGTCTAGTTCTGCTACCAAGATTGGTAACACAAGTAATCAACTACTAACAACGAGTAGCAGATCAGAAGTGAAACTGGGAGCAAGTTCCACAATGGGTGGAATGTGAGATGTGATTAACCTTTTTTGACTCATAATTAGTGACGCTTGTGTCATTTGAAAGACCATGGAGATTTGTTGTCTAAAGAGATCACTGAAAGTGATCGTGATTGAAGAGGAGACCTTCAATCCTTTGGCATTCCAAGCTCTAGTCACAAAGCATGAAGCAAAATCATTGGCTTATTTGAGCAATCTATTGAGATCTTTATTGCTAATGTGAGGAATCAATTATCTTTGCACGTGTTACTATTTAAGCTACAAAATTATGGGTGGAATTTGAGTAAGTAGGAGGTTATAAAATAAACAAAAAGTGGTGCATTTGTAATAATGATAGTTGCAAAGGTCCAAATGTCATTGGAAAGGACGATGTTGAGATGTTGACAAAAGGGTTAGAAGGTGAATGAAAATACCATGTGAAATTGTTCATAAACCATATGCAAACAGACTTTGCAAGTCACAGAAACAAAGTCATCATGCATAGTATCATGCGTTTCTTAATACACTATCATTGGTGGATTAAATATGGGGATAACTATTGAATTGTTGGGTTAAGTATAAACATGACAAAGAAGGTCAAGTGCCAATGGATGGTGAAACCTTAGCATGATCCAAGGTGCAAGTAAAAGAAGGTTGATGAAATTAAAAACATGAAGATGATTACTTGTGTTATTAGCCAAACTCCTTCCCTTAAATTCAACTAAGGACAGATTTGAGCTCAACATGCATTGGACAGTTCATCAAAATGAATATGGGGTAGGGTGTGAGTGGTGCAATTGTTTTAAAACTATGTCCTTAAAGCCAATTGACCTTTTACAAAAATTATTTAAACAAGAGAACAACATGAACTAGAGATGGAAAAAGTTTACATGCCATTCCCATTTTTTGTTGAAAAGAAATGCAAAAGTTGTACCTTGCACAACATAAAGGTTACATTCCATGTTGAAAGTAACTTGGTTTTATCTCATTCTAAGCAATAAATTTGAATGTTGATGCATCTTGAAGCAAAAACTCATTGATCAAAGATGATATTAATGATTGAAAATCAATTGAGACACCAAATTTGGTATATCATCAAAGGGGTGATAAACATGGCTAGGGGAACAATATTAATTAATAAACTTGATAAAAACAATGCAACACATTTGTGAAATTACATAGGCGAAACAACTTATTATTTTTTAAATAGTTAGGTATTCAAATGTTAAAGAGAGCAAAGGATTCAACTTTTGAAATTTTGTCATCAACAACAGATGAAAATAAACAAGAAAGGAAGTTGGAGACTAAAAATCAAAAGGCCTTGAAATGAATCAAAGTCTCACTTTGATGTGTACCCATGGCTAATGGAATGACAATGATATATTCAAGTTGCAATTATAATGATTATACCATATCAAAATTACTATAACATAAAACAAAGGATAAGTTGAACAATTTCACTTCATGCAACACACAATCCTTGAAACAAATGCCCCTCCACGTCAAGTTGATTGTGTTTGGCCCATTTGCAAAATGGCCCAAACATGAAAAAAGTCAAATTTGCATGAGATGTCATGGACAACTATTTCACAACCATTTTTTCAAGGAAAAATTCAAATTGGTGAAGGCAAAATTACATTAAAAATGAATCACAAAGTTGGTCGATGGATAAATTTAACAAATATCCTACCATGATTGTAAGATAAGCTTCCAAAAGGTTTAAGCTCAATGAAATAATGGGTTCTTCCAAGTATGTGCATAACACAATGGGCATTATATCCTTATGTGATGTAAACTCAAAGCTAAAATACTCATCACTAGAAACCACTAAGAGAATTTTCAAGGTAAAACATTCATGCAAATGTTTAAAAACCACATTTTAAAAACCACTAATTAATCAATGAAACATTAATTGAATGCCACTTTAAACAATCCAAAAGACAATTCAAGATTTTGGTTGGGGTCAAAACTATCCACAAAGGTTCGTGCAAAGCACATGTAGATCATGACAAAAGGAATGGATAGGTCACTATCAAAAAACTTGAAGCAACAATGAAGTGAGGTTGGTACAATGGTGGATTTGCAAAAAAGAATAAATTTCCTATTGCCCCCTTTGTACATTATGCTTCTAAATGTGAAGAAACAAGTCAAATTGCTTCAACTATGAAAGGTGATATTGTATTTTTAAAAAGTTGTCTTCTTTCACAAAAAAATCCTCTTGTCTTGTGAATGTCATAATGATATCAAACTTGATTTATACATGTGAAAATGTATTGATTTTAGAGTTGCCACAACCTTAACTTTGACTTTTAATGACTCTTAGAAATGATAAGGAAATGCCTTTGTTGGAATGAAAGGAAGATAAAGTGGTAATATAAGGGATTGGGTTGAGTGAAAATCCTAAACATGGCAAAGGCCAAGGAAAGTGAAACATTCGTACAAATAACAAATGTTGAAGAGTCAAAAGGAAGTACTCCCAACATGAATTGGAACACTTCGTGAATTGAGGTTCCTTGGGATTTGTTAATTTTTAAAGCAAAATTTGATGATTCAAATATCAACCAAATGGAAAAATCTTTAGTTTATTTAAAATAACTCAAAGAGTTACAAGAAAAAGTTATTTCATTTCCAAAAAAAATTGTTTCCTTGCCAATATAGTCATTTGAATATTTGGTGCATAAAAAATGTCCCAATGTGTTTCATGCATTCATGTATTGTAATTTGAAGGGACAAGTGCCAAATCAAAGAGCGTAACATGGCCTTGGAAAGATTTTGACATGAGTTACAAGAAAATGGCTTCACATGTATTTTGTTGCATTCTTAGGAGTTAAATGAACCCCCCATGTCATGGGACACTTTGGCTTCTTGATTTTGATAAAATATTTTGGGGATTTGGGGAATTTTGTCATTTTGATGTTGTCACCACTAGGACATGCAAATTATAAATTAAAAAATAGTGCCTTCAAACCATGGTTGAATTTGTGTGAACTTATCTTGGGTTGACCAATTTTGGCCCTAACTACATTGAAGGGCCTCTTCAAGTCTATTTTGTGTAGTTGACATGAATAAGATATCCATGAAGTGCATAAAATTGTCCTAATCATCCTAAAGTTCTCATTTCCTTGTCTTAGTTATTAAAAACTAAAGGCTACATTTTTAATTTTTAAATTTAACATTCAAGTTTATAGTTTAGAATAACCTACGATAGAATAACCAAGAATAGTTGGGTAAAAGCATGCTAAACTGGACCATTTGGGGTAACTCAAAGTCCTTTTGTAAAGTTCATATTCCCAAAATAAAAAATGGATGTACCTTACTTTAAAGATGGACTATTGGATCCAACAAATATATGATTAATCTTAACCACGCGTACTAGTTTCGTAGGTCCTATGAAGGGACACATGCAAGTTTGCTTTATTCCGAGTTTGGCGAGATTTTTGAATTATTAGATAGTCTCACAAGAATCTCTCAATATTAGGGCATGATTTTCATACTGGGAAGTATAATAATTTGTTTCTAGCGAGGTTTAAACGTGATACAGTGTAAGAAATTATTGACTTTGTAGCAATTTTGTGTTTGATTGAAACTAAACATCATTGCTTAGGGGTAAAAAGGCAAGAATTATAGCTCACCATGCAACGACCTCCACTGAGTGGGAACAAGATGATTGAATTTCTTAGTAAGAAAGTGAAGATCAAGCATGAGTCTGACCGAAGAAGTAGAAAACTCGGATTAGTTACACCATTATATGAAACAATTCCGAAGCTTGGTGATAGCGGCCCCATTAATCGCAAGGAATTTGCAAAGTGGTATGAGTTTTCCTTAAAAGGATTAAGTCCCAAGAGGTTTAGAATCCCTAGAGATGTAATTGTGGAGGAGATCCAAAAATATTTTAGACTTATCCATAATCGAAATGGCTACAGTTTATGTTTTCAATGAGAATCCTGGGATCATTACAAAAGTTGAGGGTTTGTGGATGATTATCCACTAGACACTACAACAAAAGGCGTCTCCTCTATGCCAAGTGATTTCACTGGATTTTGAGTGAATCCATTGATCTTAGTGAACGGGGACCAGTGAAGAAGCAATGAATTCACTAGTCTAGTGAATGGGGACCAGTGAAGAAGCAATGAATTCACTAGTTTAATGAACAGGGACCAGTGAAGAAGTAGTGAATTCACTAGTCTAGTGAATGAGGACTAGTGAATTGCACCCACATTTTGTAGTAATGAAAAGATGTATGTTCTTACTTCAAGAATAATTTCTTTGGGCATGGCTAGAGGAGTTGTTATGGACTTGAAGGGTGACAAGATGAATTGGGCTATGTATGCAAAATGGACAAATCGAAAGCAACAACGTAAAAAAGGTTCAATCATTGAGTTATTGAGTGATGGTGAAGGTGACACGGAGTTCCCAAATGATGAAGGAACCCAAGTTCGAAGTGGTGGTTGCTCAAGCATTGTGCTTGAGCAAATTACACAATATTTGGAGTTTTTAAAGTAGTTGGTGTTAAAAGTTGAAGAACAAGAGGGCCAACAAAAGCAAACAAGAAAAGACATTAGAATGTCAAACATGAAAGCTCAAAATTTATTGGAGGACCATAAAAACAATTTAAATGCAGCAAAAGACACACTTGTTACGATGGTCATGGCATTAGCGCATGCAAGCAACTCTGAAGCATCTATTGTTTTGAATGCCAATGTGAAGGCACAAGAGCGCCTAGTTGAAGCTTTTCAAACCTTTGCAAAACAAGGGCAAATAGAATTTGATAAGGTTCATAAAGATACAGAGTTTATGAATAGTAAGTTGTTTTCGTTAGACCAGAAGGTCATTTTTTGCAAGAGGTTTCATGATGTTGCAAGGGAGCTTTTTACAAAGTTTCAACACGGTTTTGGTTTTCAAGTTAGTAGTGTTGTGGCTTTGCCTTTGCATTTTGTTGAAGTTAGGGACTTGGGTTTCAAAGAGTGTTTAATGATTGAACGTTACCCATGTTGCGAGTTGGGGTTTTCACTAATGTATTCAAGGATGATCGTCTCTTGTAAATATTTATACCATTGTTGGTGTGTTAATATTCACTTCAACACCTCATCCAAATGCAGCCATCTTGGCTTGTGAGGAAGAAATACACAAAGCTTGGTGTGCTTCTTCTAACGTTATGAAGCATGGCATTATAGTCGTGTTTGAGCATTTGTTGAAAGCACCAAGGCCAACAAAGGTTCTTCCCAAACACTACACATCACAATCTCCTAGAAGTACATTTTGTTATTTCTTAAACATTATGCAAAACTTCATTTGAAATACATGTATCTTTGTACATGAAACTTGTACATGAATAGTTTAGGGTTGTATCAATATTCACAAATGTCTATCCATATCTTTGTCCAGTCATATTTTGTGAATTTTAAGTTCGCAATTTTTGGAAATGCCTAGATTATTCAATGGTTCTCACAAGTCCATGTCAATGTTGGTTTTTTGGACATATGTGTCATTCATTATCCATGACCATATGTGTTGTTAAAGAAGTCCTTAATTATGTATAAGCAAACATGGTCTTATTTAATGCAATGTACACAATATGGACAAATGTCTATAAAAGTTCATTATAATATTGTGGGTGTGAGCATAAGAATTCATTTGCTCCATAGAAAGCACTGCACATGGTGTCTATGAATATTGTTATCTATAAAAGTTTGATGAGGTTTTCATAAATCCTTAATAATGCAATGATATCCACAATTCAGTCCCAAATTGTCCCAATGATGTTTACAAAAGTCTTTAACAATGCAATGTTGTTTGCATCAGTCAATAACAGTGGTAAGTTTTGTGGCAGTAGTCCCTAACAATGCTAGATTTCAAGAGCACTAATATAATTTTATTGATTTATGAACATCATCTTTGCATGGTCAATAATTATAGGTGCGGTTTTATCCACCATAGGCAATATATGTTGTTTGGAAGGTACATAATAGAATCAAGATTTCAAAAACATTGATATAATTTTGCATAGATTTGATGTTACTAAGCTATGGGCACCATCTTTGTATAATTACAAGTGTAATCTTCATTTTCTATAATTGTACATGACTAATCCTCATGAACAGTTCTTATTCCATGTTATTTGGCTGAAATTGAAGGTCAATTATGAATTTCCTTTTGCCAATTTGATTTTCAAACCAATCTTGCATTGAATTTATTAACTTGTGTTCTTTGAATGAAACAGATGGTATATAAGCTTCGTTTGTGGTTCTGTCCACCATGGGTAATCTATACATGTTTGTAGGGTAAAAAATAGATTTGATCAAAAACATTAATATGTTTTGCTTCATGTGATGTTACTGAGCTATAGGCATCATTTTGCATGGTCAATAATTATAAGTGTGGTTTTAGCTTTCTGTAATTGTACATGATTGATCTTCTTGCATTTAGTCCAAGTATTCCATGTCATTTGATTGAAACCAATCTTACATTGAATATATTAACCTATGTGTGCTTTGAATGAAACAAATGGTAGAAAGGTTCAATTTGTGGTTTTGTCCACCATGGGCAGTCTATGTTGTTTGGAGGGTACATAACAAAATCCAAATTTCAAGAGCATTGATATAATTTTGCATAGATATAATGTTATTGAACTATGGGCACCATTTAATTTGTGTTCAATAATTACAAGTGTGGTCTTCACTTTTTGTAATTGTACATGATTGATCTTCATGAATAGTCTTTATTCCATGTTATTTAACTAAAACAAATGGTCAGTTATGAACTTTTTTTTGCCAATTTGATTTTCAAATTTTTCATTGATTATTTGATTATTGACATTTGTGTTCTTTGAATGAAATAGATGGTATATTGACTCTGTTGGCGGTTTGTCCACCATGGGCATCAAGATCTTTTTCAGATCTTCAACCTTCCATTGTCAAAGGTGGCATATTAGTCTTGAACAATAACAATCAAGACATCAGCCCAAGTGTTGGTAGTACCTTTCAGCTACAAGCAATTAAAGCCCTTGATGAATTGGCAAAGGTGTCCACTCCCAAAAAATTGAAGCACTCCCCAATTTAGTTGAAGCCCAAAGTACACCTAGGGGTGCATCCAATGAACAAAAAATAATTGAAGCTATTAGAAGAACCAGGGATTGAACACAATAATGATGATGAAATTCAAGAAGAGAGTTCCAAAAAAGATGAAATGGAGGTTGAAGAGGAGCAAGAGGAAGAGTTTGATGAAGATTAGGAATGTACAAAAAAACATGACAATATTGTTAATCTTGAAAAACCTCTTTTGAAAAAAATGAAGACATTTGCTACCAACAAACCCAAGAAAGTGGTGAAAGGAGGTGGGCCATCACCATCAAAAAGAGGTGAGAAGTCAAAGCCAAAACCAATCCTTGAACGGGTTAGTATTGCAACCACCACATGGCATGCAACCATAAAGAACACACGGCAATCTAGCCCAGGCAAGAGTAAGACCTAAACTTAATAAATGGCACTAGGATTTCATGAATTTTTTCTTTTTGAGGTTCAATAAGTACGTATAAGAAAACTAAAATTCTTTTAGAGTATGGGTCTAGATTGTTTATTACATGTTTTGACTACATTTAACAATGTATTGAAAACACACGATGTTTTCTGTTTTTGCATGTAAACTTGTGTTTTTTTGGTGACCACCATAGTCCATTAACCATTACAAAATTGTAAAGCTAGAAGATTTGTTCAAGAATGTTTCTTGAACTTATTCCTAGTTGTTTGTGCAATTTTGAAAATGCTTCAAGACCATTATATAGCACCCCAATTTTTCTAGTACCAACTATGCACCCTTGAAAAATTGAATTGATAATGTTTAAGATTAGTGGAAAACTTCAGCCAAATTATAATAGAACTATGCTATTGAAAAAAAATCTACTAGAACATAATGCTTCAAGACCAAATTCTAACACGTCACTAATATCTATATTGCCATTCAAGCCATCCTAAAAACCTATGTTTACTTGGCCCAACCAGAATGCTTCAAAACCAAATTATAACACAAAATCAATTCTGTTAACATGTGTATGGCATCAAGATATTGATGAAAGATTAACTTCAATGAGAACACATGCACATTCAAGGCTTCTATTCATTGTCTATTGATGTTCTTATCACAAGAAGGAAAAACTTGATTTGCAACTAGTGTCTATGACTGTTTTTTAGTTGAAAGAGACATTTTACAACTAATTATTTAGTAGTCGCCTAAAACAAGTTGCAAACAACAAATAGTCGCATGAGACATTACATTAGGATGACATCATCAAATGGTAGATGAAGATTCAATTTAGTATATATTGTTTCATCCGATGGGGCCAATATATACATAGTGTGTATGGGGCATCATTTTGCGACTATAAGTTGCAACTATTTTGGTGGATCCAATCTCCAACCATGTGGAGACACATGTTAACTATTGAAATACTTAAATTATGTTTCCTTAAATCCTTCTAGATTTATCTAGGTTGTTGGATTCAACATGTTGGGATTGTCACATGTGGTAAGACAATGTAAAATCAAGTTTTTCATGATCTTGTGGATAGGAAGTGGGCATGTTTTTTTTTATTAACTAATGAGTTATTGTCACATGGCATGGTTTCTAATATTTTGGGAACTAATTGATGCACAAACCAAGAACATATTTGGACCATCCAATTCCTATGTTTTTTATTTACAAACGTGGCATTTGATTAAAAGGTCTAATTTTCCTAGATCGTGATATTGGATGATATAAAATTTTTTAAATCTTATGGCCAAGAAATGGCCATGTCTTTTGTGTTTGGCTAATCAACACATGCCACGTGGCTCATTATGAACATCATGGCATTCAAATATTTATTAAAAAACCCTAGATATATCCCAATCATTAGATGTCAAGAATTAGGATCTTAACACATGTTGCATTATTATTTGAATGGAATTTTCAAATTTGCCACATCTTCTAAAGATTGAAGAATAGAAACATGCCACATGGCGATGTTACATAATTTGTAAAATATTTTTTTTATTGAAAGGGAATAATGGACCCCAGTTTAACATGATGAATTAAGGTTAGCATTTTAGGGCTTAATTAACAATGTTCTAGGGTTAAGGTTACCATGGCTCATTAATCACACACAAAATGGACATGGAAAATGCTTACCATTGAGCTAATAAAAACTTAATGAGCACACTCACCTTAAGTTTTGCAAATATGGAAAAATGTTTTGTATTGAACATGGGTTCCTACCTTAATGTAATCAATAATACTTAACTTGAATAACTAGATGATCCACATATAAACACAATGATGGCACCATCAACTTGTTGGAGTTGATGTGGCTACAATTTGCATGTTTCGAGACAACCTAGGTTCCATAGTTGAATCCTCAAGGTTGAAATGCAAATTCTCCTTCCTACATGAATAACCCTACATAAATAGAATATCACCATTTAGGAGCAAACATACATCACCATTCAAATGTATAGGTGCCAACACACATTTCCCTCCAAACAAGTCCATAAACATGAAGATTTACCTTTACATGATGTGGCTTTCTCACAAATATGCTCTTAAAAAGATCATCTTCATGGAAATATGACACATTATCAATTGAATAGCCCATTAAAACAAAACAGAGCTCCTCCACTTCTTTTTCAATTTTATGAATATCTTTCTAGAAGGGCATCCAACCAACTGATCCTAACATAAATGAATTGAAACATGAGCTGCACAATGACTACCACATAAACACATGCAAGCTGAAAAGATTTAGAAAAAGGGTATACACACCACTTTCCCAAGGCAATACATTACAAAAATGGATAAAAACCATGGGCCACTAACCTAGGCTACTTGAATTCCCAATTGTCAAAGTGAGTGGTGCCATGATGACATTCATCAATTAGTCACTTAATTTATTACAACAATGGATAAAACATATATGTATCAAAGATTCCTTCAACAAAAAAGGAAGAATTCACATAATCTTGGAAAATGTTCATGCACCAACTATTCAAATACCAGCTAGTCCACATGTTGACAAAGATTCACATTCAATTCACAAAGAATAGTAATCACGCAACAAGTTTGAAGTTCCAGTGCTAGTTGCAAAACCTTGTCCACCATTCCTAAGAGACATGGCAATTAGCAAAGTGATGGTTCATTGATTCAATGAGGATCTGTCAATGCAAAGTCATACATGTGCTTCAACCATTTTCTCTGCGTAATAACCTCCAAAGTAGTTATTGATTAAACTAGCCAAAGTCCTAGATATAATAGAAAAACAAGTTGAAGTTAACTTCTAACCATTCAGACAAATGCAAACTTACAAGGTTGGTACCAACTCAATGATAACTACCATTTGATCACAAAGCAAGGACAAACCATTTGTGCTTTGATGATTTATGCATCAATTCAAGATTTTTGACCATCAATAGGAAAACATATATCACTTCCACCTTTCCATTTTGTGGAGAAATCCTTGGAGGGATGGCATATTAACATACTAGCTTTATAATTATTAAGAAATCATTTTCTCTTCACAATTTAAAGGAAAGCAGAAACTTCAGTCATCACAAGTTCACTAGAAAGCAATTTCTTCTAGCATTAGAAGGAGTAGAAGAGCTGCAAGGTAGTTTATGGCCTGCACAAACATGATAATATTAATCAACTTAAATGACATGTATTGAAAGAAGTTAACAAAGTCCTCAAATGACATGTACATTGTATCATATTTAACAAGTCCAAAATTTTGAATTATTGCAACAAGGGAAATATGTTTGAAAACTAGCTGTAAAAGCTACAAACATTTCATCGCCATCTGAAATTCAAAATAGTCAAATAAAAGGATTAAAATTTTTGCACCAATGATACCTAATAATATCCAATAACTAGATTGTGTCGACCATATGCCATGACAAGGCATCATAATATATTCAAACCATCCTCACCAAATGTCGAATGCCTAAAATTATCAACATGTTATTTATTAGGCCATGTAATGTTCCACCATCATATGAATTACACACAAAGCCATACACTAGAAGAGTGGGATAGCTTCATAGCCCCCTTTGAATTATAAGCTTTCCTACAACCATGATAGTGCCCATCATCAGACGCAATCCTATGATAACAGAAAAGACACAATTGAAATTCACAATTGCAAAGGATATATGATGAGTCTGTCATATCTAGCTCTTTAATGCAGATAGGAAAATAAGAAGGATTAGAAGGAAGGCCCCACACATTCCCATGTATAAAGCCCCACCCATGATTAATCTATTTGTTTTGTTGGTTAGGGTGAGTGTGCTGTCTTGCCAACCTTGGTAACACAGGTGGCCTTGAGATGTCATTTTGACGCACTCCCAACTCCTTGAAGGACTCAAATGTGAGTCTAAATAGAAGACAACGGAAGAGGGAGGAGTCAAGGCACGCTCCTTAGCTCACAACATTTTGAGGGGTAGAGGGGTGTGTTGGATCTCTGGGATGGGACTAGGAAGAGTTGACAAGCTTCACTCACTCACACGGGCCTGCACACAATCCACACAAAGTGGTTAATGCATAGTTGGAACATCTTTGGTGCTAGGACGAGCCACGGGCAACACGGATACACTATACTCACCACGGCCCGAACTTGGGGGAAGCCATCACCTTCCCCTTTTTAGTGTACTATGTGGTTGGCCACGGAGCCCACATCCAAATGGCTTTTCTCTCGCGAGACTCCCGAATGGGAGTCCCGAAATCACATTAGTTGGGACTCCCGCGACTTTGGAGCCCCATAACTTTGCGAGTAGACCTCGGATTGAAATGTGGTTTGAAACAAAGTTGTAGCTCTCATCAAGAGATTTTCAATGGTATGTTGCATGCCCTCTGCAGCCAAGTAAATCGGGTCGATTCTCGACTTTTTCTGGTCAGGAGTCAAACTGACTCCCGGCCTTTCTTTTGACCATAACTTGTGTCTCATATGTCCAAATGAACAATGAGAGCCCATTGTAGACATCTACGTTCAAAGAGCTTTCCAATGATATAAAGAACGCCACAAGCCATTGTGTTTTGACCCCTGAAATTGCTCTCTGAAGTTTCAAGAGTCCATCAGGAGTCCATCTCCCAAATGGGGAGTTGCCTTGGGAGTGTGAGGGTTCATTCCCTCATACTCCCTCGCACTTTCTTACACTCCCGAAAGTATGTGATGTGACTCTCGAGCTTCTTCTTGGCCCACAACCTTATAACCCCTTTGCCTTGGTTGCGAACCCAAAGCTAGGATTGCGACATATTTAGTCTCCAAGCCTTGCCACTATTTCCTCTTCTGCCCCCCAATCCATTATTCTTATACCTGTACTTTGATTTGGCTGAGCATTCTACAAATCTAGATGATGAACCCCATTTGGTTTCCTTTCATGTGAATCCTTCAATTCACTACACTGAATTCGATCTGAACTGGGTCCTTTATGATGACCTTCTACACCCTATATGTGCATCAAAGGTTACTTCCTAGTCATCCTCTGCATCATGTGTATTTTCATTGTCATCAAACCCACTTTGTGTGTAGTTGTTACTTGTGCAATTGCTATTAGACCATGATTTGCTCTCATCACAACACCATCCATCAATTGAACTTTGTTTCTGTTCATTTCTTCCATGCAACTCCCCACTTTCAAAGTACACGGGACAACTTTCACCATGTTCTGACCAAGAAACCTCTTTCTTTGTGTGCTTGCATTCACTATCAGAATCATTAACCATTTATTATGATTTTGTTAGAGGTGAACCTGTAGGTATGTGATGATTAGTAGTCACACCTTATCCAAATGCTTGACTACGACTATGGCCTGAAGTCCCAATGCTCTCTTGCCATGCATAATCTACCTCACCTAGCTCATGGTGATGTTGTGGTTTTGCCCTCCCTTGCTTACCTACACATGGGTCCCATCAAACCGCTTAATGCACCCTTTTAATGTAGTAGTGTTGTTAAACAAATGTGTGTGGGCTAAACTATTAATTGGAACTTAAGTTCAAAGACCCTGCGTACTTCTAAACAATAATGATAAAATGAGACCAAGTATTGTTCAGTTGCAGCATGAGGGTACCCTGAGCAAAATGAAGCCCAATGACCTTTTCAATTCCTATTCCCCTGTAATCTTAACACAAATGAAAGTTGTCAACCCAATGTGAACCCCTTTAGGTCTGCTAGAAAATGCAAGTAGGATCGTTGCCCTTCTAGATGTAGATATGCTAGCCCTTCTAGAGAAAACCCATGCTAGTTAGCTAGAGCACACATTGAGGTCAAATTACTCATATACCTATCGCTACAAGTAGGTCAGATGTGGGGATGGGTGGGTGGGGGGGGGGGGGGGGGGGGGGGGGGGGGGGGGGGGGGGGGGGGGGGGGGGGGCAACACGAAAAGAGGGTTTTTTGGGTTGAA